>Ga0247720_100078_pt1 | contig 46971 bp, 43 predicted proteins | sample MSEWel2015_12_15_FD_189078 | JGI IMG/M metagenome (GOLD analysis project Ga0247720, IMG submission 189078) | Subsurface sediment microbial communities from gas well in West Virginia, United States - MSEEL Well Study Marcellus 3H_2015_12_15 | ecosystem: Environmental > Terrestrial > Deep... | reverse complement strand
TGTTTATAATAATTTATAAAATTAATGCGAAAACATAGGTGACTTCTACAAACCGAAATATCCAAAATAAAGTGACCAAAACCACATTAAATGATCTAAATTGATCAAAATTTTACCCCCATCAAAAACCATATACTAATAATTAAATCATATACTTATAATTAAGGTGATTTAATGAAATAAATCTCGGTGACCTTGCCAAGGTTGGGGTCGCGAGTTCGAGTCTCGTTTCCCGCTCCAAATTTAAAAGGCCCTAGTCGAAAGATTAGGGCTTTTTTCTTATCTATGGATTTTGCAAACTAGGATTGTTCAGTAATCTTCGTTTTTAAATCTAGCTCATTTGATTGCTGATAAGTTTGAGCAATTCGGTCACGCGGCATAAAAGTTGTCGCAATAATTGCTATCATCGCCATCGAACCAATATAAATCATAATCAAATATGGATTGCCACCACCGACACTCAACAACTTGGTTGCAATCAACGGTGCAATACCACCACCCAATACACCAGCCAACTGCACTGAAATCGAGATACCGCTATAACGAATCTCAGCAGGGAACTGACGCGCGAATAATTGTGCTTGCGGCGCATACATAATCGGGAACACCACACCAATTGCCAATACAATCGCAGTCCACACCAGTACAGGGTCTTTGGTATTGAGCATACTAAAGAATGGATAGCTAAATACTGCCAACACGCATAAGCCAAACATAAACATGTTGCGTTGACCAACCCGATCGGACAGATGTCCACACAATGGGGTCATAAATAGAATGACTGCTGCACCACAAATGGTGGCAAATAAAATCTCTTGTCGAGGGATTCCAAGTTGAGTCGTGGTATAAGCCAAAGTGAATGTTGATGCAATATAAAACCATGCGTTTTCAGCAGCACGTGCCACAATAATCGTAATCAACTGTTTTGGATGTTGTTTGAAGACCTGTAACGCAGGAACTTTAATATTGTCAGCTTGCTCTTTAACTTTCTCAAAGTCAGGTGACTCAGGCACTTTGACACGGATATACCAACCTACAGCCAGTAATACGATACTTGCGAGAAATGGAATACGCCACCCCCAACTAAACAACGCTGGTTCAGGCAGTAAGGACACTAAACCGAGCGCAATTGAGGCCAGCATTAAACCGCCACCTGTACTGGCTTGGGGCAAACTACCCCAAAATCCTTTTTTACCTTCAGGTGCATGTTCAACAGCCATGAGCACCGCACCGCCCCACTCTCCACCCATTGCCATACCTTGGATAAAACGTAAGATCACCAAGCAAATCGCAGCCCAATAGCCGATTGATTCATAGGTAGGCAACAGTCCAATCAATACCGTTGGAATGCCCATCAGCATTAAAGTCAGTAACAACATGGACTTACGACCAATCTTGTCACCAAAATGTCCAAACACTAAACCACCTAAAGGTCGTCCGATGAAGCCTACTGCATAGGTACCAAATGCGGCGAGTACGCCTGTAAGTGGATCGAGATTAGGGAAAAATAATTTATTGAAAATCAGTGCCGCCGCTGCACCATAAATAAAAAAGTCATACCACTCGATGGTGGTACCCACCATACTGGAGATACCCGCCAAACGATGTGATGACTTTTTAGGATTTGAACCGTTTCCATGTAATGTTTGCATCTTCATTTTCCTTTCTTGGAAATTTTTATTCTGAATTTTTATGCTGATGATCATGCTTGATCAAAAGTCTACGTCCTGTTTGTATTTCTCCTTTGTGATAACAATCGGATGAGCCGTACTTAGCTCAGCTTTTCTAATATTTGCTCTAGTTCAGGATTGGCTTGTTGCCATTGCGGTTGTTTGTCTTTATCGACAATCAGTGCACGCACGCCTTCAATAAAGTCTCCATGCTCAAACCAAATATCCTGCAAATCACGCTCTAGTTGCATACATTGCTGCAAGGAAAGCCCACGTCCAAGATGTTGTAGTTTCAAGCTAGTTTGTTTTGCTACGAATGAGCGTTGTTGCAGTAGATGCAGTAATTTGCTTGCCCATGCTTTTAACTGCTCATCTTGTTCATTTACAAGACTTTGCTCAATCTCATCCAAATATTGAAAACCGAAATGTTTACGAATCGCTTCAGCATACTGTTTCAATTCACTTTCTGCTGGGCGGGTGATAAAGCAACTCACAATATGTTCAATGTTTTGTTGGCTTAAATCGTTTTCTGCAACCAAGGCATCTTGCAAGGCTTGTAGTTTTTCGCTCGGTACATGGTAGTCAATCAAGTCCAAATAAAGGGCATCACTGCTACTGATTTGCTCACCTGTAATCGCCATATACACGCCTATGTCATCCAAGCGCGATAGGAAATGAGTAGCGCCGACATCTGGGAAAAAACCAATTGCTGTTTCAGGCATGGCAAAGCGTGATTTTTCACTACTCACAATGATGTGGCAGGCTTGCGCTAAGCCAAAACCACCACCAAGCACATAACCATCGAGCAGAACGCTGACAGGTTTTTGGTACTCACGTATGGTGGTGAGCATCTTATATTCGGCACTAAAATAACCCTGATGATCTGTCGTGCCCAGTTTATAACTGTCATACAGATAGCGAATATCGCCTCCTGCACAAAAGGCTTTCGGGCTGTTCGATTTGATTAAAATCGCTTGGATAGCAGCATCATCTCGCCAAAGCTCAAGTTGGGCTCGAATCCCCTCAATCATCTCAAGCGATAGTGCGTTCAGATGTGTCACTCGATCTAAGGTGATCATGCCAAGACCACCTTGTTGCTCAATCATTAAGTGATTTTCTTTGTTCATTTTATTGATCTCTTATTGATTTTTAAAATTTGCCTGCCGCTTTTCTACAAATGCTTGCATGCCTTCTTTTTGGTCCGCAGTGGCAAAAATAGAATGGAACATGCGTCGTTCAAATCGTAATCCTTCGGTCAAATTGACTTCGAAAGCTCGATTAATGGTTTCTTTCAGCATCATGTTTGCGGTCAGAGAACGTGTCGCAATTTGTTCAGCGGCTTGTAGGGTTTGTTCGAGTAGGTCTTCTTTGTTGAATACACGTGCAACCAAACCACTTAACTCAGCTTCTACTGCACCCATTTGTCGTGCGGTGAGGCACATTTCCATGGCTTTGGCTTTACCAATGGCATGAGTTAAACGTTGTGTTCCACCAATTCCTGGAATTACGCCCAAAGTCACTTCAGGTAAGCCGAATTTGGCATTCTCAGCGCAGTAGATAAAGTCACACATCAGTGCCAATTCACAACCACCACCCAAAGCATAGCCACTCACCGCAGCAATCAAAGGTTTACGGCGTTGGGCAATACGATCAGCAAGATGGAAAAAATCATCAAAATAAATATCAGGAAAATTCAGCTGTGCCATTTCCTTAATATCCGCGCCTGCTGCAAAAGCTTTTTCTGAACCTGCTAATACGATACAACCAATCTCACCATCCTTTTCCAGTTGGTCGAGGGCTTGATTCACTTCACCGATCAATTCACTGTTTAGCGCATTTAAAGCTTTAGGACGATTGAGGGTAATTAACCCTACACCATTACGCTTTTCCAATAAAATAGTTTGCCACTGCATCATTCAATCCTTGTTTGAGTTTTATAGACTACGTGCGATCACTAAACGTTGAATATCGCTAGTACCTTCATAAATCTGACAAATTCGTGCATCACGATAAATTCGCTCGATTGGAAAATCTTTCAGATAGCCATAACCACCAAAGACCTGTAAGGCACTTGAACAAACACGCTCTGACATTTCAGAAGCAAATAATTTGGCCATCGAAGCTTCATTCAAACAAGGCTGACCCGCTTCTTTGAGACGTGCAGCATAATGAACCAGTTGTCGTGCAGCTTCGATCTCTGTTGCCATACTGGCAAGACGGAAGGCAATCGCTTGATGCTCGAAAATTGGTTTACCAAATGTCAGACGTTCTTTGGCATAGTGCGTGGCTTCTTCTAAAGCTGCACGCGCCAAACCCACTGCTTGTGCTGCAATCCCGATACGACCACCTTCCAAATTGGCAAGTGCAATTTTTAGACCCTCGCCTTCTTTACCTAACATCAAACTTTTATGCACACGTACATCGGTCAAAGCAATCTGACAGGTATCCGAAGCATGTAAACCTAACTTTTCTTCGACACGAATGACCTCATATCCAGGTGTATCGCGTGGCACGAGAAAGGCACTAACACCCTTTTTACCTGCGCTTGGATCAGTCACGGCAAAGACGATAATCACCCCTGCATTATGACCAGAAGTAATAAACTGCTTTGCACCATTCAGAATATAATCATCACCATCTTTAACCGCGCGAGTTTTGATAGCTGCGGCATCCGAACCAGTATGAGGTTCGGTTAAAGCAAATGCTCCGATCATTTCACCTTGGGCTAAGGGCTTTAAAAAGCGTTCTTTTTGCTCGTCATTACCAAACTTTAAAATAGGTACACAGCCCACCGAGTTATGCACGCTCATAATGGTTGAGGTCGCACCATCTGCTGCTGCAACTTCTTCGAGTGCCAATACATATGCCAAATTTCCCGTATCTGACCCACCCCATTGCTCTGGGACGAGCATCCCCATAAAACCAAGCTGCCCCATCTGCGCTAACGCAGCTTTGGGAAAGGTGCCATCTCGATCCCAATCACTGGCATTCGGTTTAATTTGTTCTTGGGCGAAACTTTTCGCCATATCACGAATTAACAATTGTTCTTCGGTAAATTGCATTGTTATTTCCCTTACCCTGCTTTTGCTTGTTGCTTAGCAATTTCCTGATTACGCAATAAAAAACGTTGGATTTTACCACTCGGCGTCTTCGGCAACTCGGTGACAAACTCCACTAGACGTGGATATGCATGTGCAGAAAGACGTTTTTTCACAAATTGGCTTAATTCTTCTGCCAAAGCAACTGTAGACTGTACACCTGCCGCTAAAATCACAAAGGCTTTAACCAGTTCGGTACGATCTGGATCAGGCACACCAATCACTGCGGCTTCAATTACCGCATCATGTTCAAGCAAAGCACTTTCAACATCAAATGGGCCGATGCGATAGCCTGATGTGGTGATCACATCATCGCTACGTCCCACAAAACTCATACTGCCATCACTATGTAACTCAGCGGTATCGCCTGTTAAGTAATAATTGCCAACAAAAGGTGATTTACGGCTTTCTTTATAACCACCAAACCACATCATTGGCGACTGGCTGATATCCACCGCTAAAATTCCGGCGGTGTCTGGCGGAAGCTCTTCACCTTGTTCATTGACCACGGCAACCCGATAACCCGGACTTGGAAAACCTGCCGCACCCGCACGTATTTCATGGCTTAAACCGTGATGGTTACAGACCACCATACCCACTTCAGTTTGTCCGTAATGATCGTAAATCGGCGCATCTAAAACTTGTTTGAACCAGCGAATCACTTCTGGATTCAGTGGCTCACCTGCACTGCTGACCACACGGAACTGACCTTTTAACGGCGCCATTTGTGCTGGATCAGCCGCCATCATCATACGATAAGCCGTTGGTGCACCTGCCAAATTGGTGATTTGATAATCCTTGACAATTTGACACAAACTATCCGTACTAAATCCACCCTCGTAGAACAACGTCGCATGTCCCAAGAATAACGGCCCCGTAATCGCATAGTACAAACCATAGGCCCAACCCGGATCAGCAATATTCCAAAAAGCATCATCTTCAGTTAAGCCAATCGCATCTTGCATATAGCGACCAAATGCAATCAAGGCTTTTAGTGGAACTTCGAGCGGTTTTGCAGGTCCAGTAGTACCTGAGGTAAACATCAATAAGAATGGATCATGCAAATTACGCATGACTAATTCACATTGATCAGACTGCTGATTCAGCTCCTGCCAAAAATTAAAATCGCTGGCTTTGAGCACTGAACCTTCTGTATCAGCAACGGTCACGATAGCTGGACATTGTTCAACTTCATCGAGCTTGCTGCGATTACCCACATCCGTGACGACTAATTTGCTTTGTGCAAGTTGAATACGATGCTCAATCGCTTTTGGCCCAAAAGCAGTAAACAGCGGTTGATATACGGCTCCAATTCGCCATGCGGCTAAAATCGTCACGATCAGCTCAGGCGTTCGTGGTAATAAACCCGAAATACGATCACCTGCCTGTACACCTTGTGATTTTAGAAAATTAGCAAATTGACTGGACCAATGTTTGAATCGCGCAAAGGTATATTGTTCCTTACGCCCATCTTTGCCTTGCCAGTACAAAGCAACTTTTTCACCATCTACATGTCGGTCACAACACTCAAAGCATGCATTGAGTGCATCCAACGAACCTGACAACATGTGTTGAGCCGTATTTTCAAAATCAAATGCATTTGCCACATCTTTATAATTCAACATCTCTATTCCCTCAGTCTGGATTTGTAGTTATTTACGACAGAGTTGCATTTATTGGTTTACAAGCCATCCAATGGCTTGATGTTTAAACTTGGTCTGGTAGGTATTGCTGGATAATGCTGGAGAAATCCAAATGCGCATTTCCACGCATACACATCTGCTGATACATCTGCTGTACCATGCCACCTAACAAAATAGGCTGTTTGACCTGACCTGCTGCCTCGACTGCCAGACCTAAATCTTTCAGCATCAGTTGTGTCGCAAAACCATCTTGATAGCCACGTGAAGCAGGTGCATTTTCATTGATATGTGGCCACGGATTACAAATCTCTGAACTCCAGCAACGACCACTTGAGGTGTTCACAACACCTGCCAATGCTTGTGGGTCGATCCCCAATTTGGCACCCAATGCCATGCCCTCTGCCACAGCAGCCATCGAGATTCCAAGAATCAGGTTATTGCAAATCTTGGCAATTTGTCCTGCGCCAACATCACCACAATGAATGACATTCTTGCCCATGTGGCTGAGCACAGGTTTGACTTCCTCAAAGGTCTGATCATTGGCACCCACCATAAAAGTGAGAGTACCTGCTTGCGCGCCAATGGTGCCACCCGACACAGGCGCATCACAGATGTGAATATTTTTAGTTTGCGCAAGCGCAGCGATATCTTTGATGGTCTGCGGGTCAATGGTACTGCTATCAATACACAATGCCCCTGCCTTCAAGACTTCCAACACGCCCTCCTCACCGAGGTAAACCTCTTTGACATGCTTAGCTGCTGGTAACATGGTGATCACCACATCTGCTTGTTGGGCTGCTGCTTGTGGACTGTCGCAGACCACACCACCCGCTTCAGCAAAGTGCTGATTCGCCACTTCACTGAGATCATAACCATAGACTGTAAGTCCTGCTTTGAGCAGGTTATGGGCCATTCTGCCACCCATATTTCCAAGACCGATAAAGGCGATATTCATCCCTGATTCCCCCTTAACGTAAACTAATGGTGGTATTTACACCGCCAACTTCATGGCTATCTTCAAACCAACGACTAGTAATGGTTTTGGTTTGTGTATAGAACTGTACCGCTTGCTTACCATAAGGACCTAAATCACCTAGTTTTGAACCACGCGAACCTGTAAAGCTAAAGAATGGCACTGGCACAGGAATTGGAATATTGATCCCCACTTGACCAATATCAATTAAGTTTTGGAAGGTACGTGCTGTCGCACCACTTTGAGTAAAGAGTCCAACACCATTACCAAATGGATTGGCATTGATCAGCTCAATCGCTTCTTCCAAAGTATCAACAGAAATAATTGCCAATACAGGACCAAAGATTTCTTCTTTATAGATACGCATGTCTGTGGTCACGCCATTAAAAATGGTCGCTCCAACAAAGTTACCAGACTCATAACCTTTAACTTGCACATCACGACCATCGAGTAACAGCTCTGCGCCTTGCTCGACACCACTATTGATCAAATCAATCACACGCGCTTTGGCACGTTGAGAAATGACAGGTCCGATATCTGTATTCGGCTCATGTCCTGCATTAACTTTCAAGGTTTTGGCTTTTTCAACCAACTCTTGAACCCATTGCTTACTTTCACCCACCATCACAGCAACTGAAAGTGCCATGCAACGCTGTCCTGCAGCACCAAAAGCCGCACCGACTAAAGCATTGAGGGTTTGTTCTTTGTTGGCATCAGGCATCACCACCACATGGTTTTTCGCCCCCATCATCGATTGCACACGTTTGCCATGTTGCCCTGCGAGGTTATACACATGCGTACCCACCGCAGTTGAACCGACAAAGGAAATCGCTTTAATGTGTGGATGTGTACAGAGACGATCGACTACTTCTTTGCCACCATGAACCACATTCAACACACCAGCAGGTACACCTGCTTGAATCGCAAGTTCGACCAACATCATCGTGGTTAATGGGTCTTGTTCAGAGGGTTTGAGTACGAAGGTATTGCCACAAACAATCGCCATCGGGAACATCCACAATGGAATCATGGCTGGGAAATTAAATGGAGTGATGCCCGCACAAACACCCAATGGTTGTTGCAAAGTATAGGTATCTACACCACGTGCTACGCCTTCGATGTACTCGCCCATTTGCAAAGTACCGACAGAACAAGCGTGTTCAACCACTTCTAAACCACGTTGGATATCACCTTCTGCATCGGCTAAGGTTTTGCCTTGCTCAGCAGTCAGTACTTTCGCGATCTCTTTCATGTTGGCACGAATCAAGTCTTGTAGCTTCAGCATAATGCGCATACGTGCTTGAATCGGTGTTTGACGCCAAGTGGCAAAAGCATCTTGTGCAGCTTGAATCGCTGCATCCACTTCCTGCACTGTTGCAAAAGGTACGCGACCGATGACTTCCTGTGTCGCAGGATTGACGATATCTTGCCAGTGTTGGGTTTCAGACTCGATCAACTGTCCATTAATGAGTAGCTTAGCTGTGTCCAGCTCGATTTTCTGGATTGTATTCATAACCTCTCCATAGGCCTATTTTTATTGTGTTCAGATGTTCGAAAATAGCGATTCGTCGTATTTTCTTTTTTTAACATTTGTTTGAGACTAGCAAAGAATGATTTGACCACCAACGCAAATTCATGCACGATTGATGTGCAAATATGCACAGGGATGACAATAACAATGAAAGTGGATTGGGATCATCTACAGTTTTTTCTGGTTTTAGCGAGAACCAAAACCTTGACCAATGCAGCACGCATTATTGGCGTGGAACACAGTACCGTAGCTCGACGGATTCAAGCATTGGAGCTGGCTTTAGGCACGACTTTGTTCAAGCGTGAAGCATCAGGTTATGAACTAACGATGGAAGGATTAACCCTTGTTCCGCAGGTTGAGCAAATGGAACAGGCCTTTCTTCAGATTGAGAAACCGCATCAACCTTTGCAAGGTCGTGTGCGAATTGGCACACCTGAAGGATTTGGTACCGCATTTCTTGCACGACTATTAGCAGAGTTTTCGATTCACTATCCTCAGCTCACAATTGACCTGATTCCTGTGCCAAAGATGATTAAGCTCTCGCATCGTGAAGCGGATATTGTGGTGTCTATTGATCGACCAACGTCTGGACCTTATATCATCACGCGACTGTCAGATTACTCATTAAAGATTTATGGCAGTCAAAACTATCTGTCTCAACATCCACCAATTCGTGGATTAGAGGATTTAACCCAACATCGTTTTGTTAATTATATTGATGATTTGGTCTATAGCCCTGAGCTGTATTGTCTAGAACGTTTACCCTTAAAACTCACTGCAAATTTTCGCAGTAGCAGTATTTTGGCACAGCAAATCGCAGTAAGTGCAGGTGCTGGATTAGCAATTTTGCCAAAATTTTTAGCCCATGATAAACCTGAACTTCAGGATGTTTTAGCTGAACAAGTAGGTTTTAATCATACTTTCTGGATGCTTACCTTTGTAGATTTACAGCATGAGCCACGGATTAAACTGGTCTGGGATTATTTACGTAAACAGGCAGATAAATATCAGCATTTATTGGTTGATTAATACTTCTCGGCGTAGATATAAAAAGAGCCGATCTAGTTAGATCAGCTCTTTTTATGGGAGATGCAAATGAATCGATTAAGCCAATTCACGTCCAAGTTTACGCATACGTGGTTTGTATAATACTTGATAGGTCACCGCTAAAATCACCACCCACAACGGACTCACATACAGCGCTTTTAGCGTGTCAGGTTCGAGTGCCAAAATCACCAAAGTGAACAATAAGAATGCGATCACCACATAAGACATGAACACGCCGCCTGGCATTTTAAATTTAGACTGTTCATGTAACTCTGGACGTAATTTGCGATAGCGAATGTAGCAGACCATAATCAAGCTCCATACGCTAATAAACAGGATCACACAAAGCGAACTTGCCAAAGTAAAGGCTTCCATGGTGTTCGGGACAAAATACTGAAGCACAGCTCCACCCATGATAAATACACATGAGAAGATCAGACCATTTGCTGGCACTGCACTTTTGGATAAGCGACTAAATGAATTCGGCGCCTGACCATCTTTTGACAGACCAAACAACATACGACTGGTAGAAAAAACACCACTGTTCATCGACGACATCACCGAAGACAACACTACTAAATTCATGATGATCGCTGAGGTCACAATCCCCGCATTCAGGAATAACTCAACGAATGGACTTTTATCTGCGCGAATTTGATCCCACGGTGTCACAGCCATCACCACTAATAAAGCTAAGACGTAGAACAAAATAATACGAATCGGAATCGCATTAATCGCTTTGGGAAGATTCTTACGTGGGTCTTTGGTTTCTGCCGCAGTGGTTCCAATCAACTCCACACCGACAAAGGCAAAAACAGCAATTTGGAAACCAGCCAAGAAGCCATCAACACCTTTCGGGAACATACCACCATGCGACCAAATATTATTTAGCGAAGCCACTGTGCCATGAGGTGCGGTAAAGTGACTAAAAATCATATAGCCCCCAACCCCAATCAAACCAATAATCGCCAAGATTTTAATCAGTGCAAACCAGAACTCGACTTCACCAAACAATTTTACAGTAAGTAAATTCAACGCCAAAACGAATAATACGCAGCCCGCACTAATCAGCGCCTGTCCCATTGGAGTAAAGGTCGTTCCATCAGGCAGCCAAAAACCCAGATAATTAATCACAGCAGCTAAGTCCGCAATACCAACCAAGACCCAACCTAACCAATAGGTCCAACCCAAATAGTATCCGGCCCACGGTCCAATCAGATCGTGTGCCATATCGACGAAAGATTTGTACTGTAAATTGGCAAGCAACAATTCACCGAGTGCTCGCATCAAAAAGAAGAACATGCCACCAATAATCATGTAAATAAACAAGATTGATGGACCAGCAAGGGATATGGTTTTTCCTGAACCCATGAACAGTCCAGTCCCAATCGCGCCACCAATGGCAATCAATTGCAAATGGCGATTGGAAAGTTTTCGTTGTAAGTCTTGAGGTGCATCATCACCTGAAGACTGATTATGTATCACCGCCATAAAAAAGTTCCTTTTTACTACTTCCTAAAATGAATCGGTCGCTAATTTATGAGCTTAACCAGCTGTCCTTTATAAATGACCCATTCATTTTGACTGCAAGAAAATACGTATTTGCCTTACTTTTATCTATGACAAATACGTTATTTTTCTTCTTTTTAATCTCACTTAAACAAAAATAAAGCGATTCGCTTTATTTTTGTGCTGCAATCACTGCAATTTCAATTAACCAATTTGGATTGATCAAATCAGCTTGAATCGTAGCGCGTGATGGCGCCACACAGTCTTTTAACCAATCAACATAGATCGCATTGACCTTAGGAAAATCCGCTAGGTCTTTCAGAAAAAGCTGTACCGAAAGTAAACGTGATTTATCGCTATTTGCGGAGGCTAACAATTGCTCGATCGTTGCCAATACATCACGCGTTTGTCCTTCGATATCTAAATCAGGATTTTTAGGCACTTGTCCTGATAGATACACCACCTGATTAAAAACCGTGACTGCACTCATCACTTCGGTGCTATTGATTTTCTGGATATCTGAATGTGACATGATGACTTCCTTAGTCTTGAGTGATAAATGGAACTCGTGCAGTTACGCCGCACATAAGTTCATAGCCAACTGTGCCTGAGGCTGCTGCAACATCATCAATAGAGAGTATTTGTCCTGTTTTTGATGTTCCCCAAAGCACAACTTCACTGCCAATTTCAGCATTCGGAACTGGCGTTAGATAGACTGCCAACATATCCATACTGACTCGCCCAATGGTTCGGGTACGGATTCCATTGACTAACACGGGCGTGCCTGTAGGAGAGGTACGCTGATAACCATCTGCATAACCACACGCGACAATACCAATCGTCATTGCATATGCAGCTACGAAACTTGAACCATAACCCACACTTTCATTGGCATTTAACTGCTGGATCGCGATCAATTCACTGCGCAAACTCATAGTCGGTACAAGTCCCCAATCTTGGATACTATGCTTCGGATAATCGGGAGAGCTGCCATACAGCATGATGCCGCCACGGACATAATCGGAGTGTACTTGCGAGGGATATCTGAGAATGGCGGCACTATTACTCACCGATCTTTCCCCAGGTAAGTCCTGAATAGTGCTTTCAAATTCTGCGAGTTGATATTCAACCCCAGCTTGACCAAAACGTTCGCCATCAGCATCAGAGAAATGCGTCATATGGGTGATGTTGGAAACATTATTGAGGCGTTGCAGATGTTGCCAGATTTTTCGGTATTGTTGAGGCTTGAAACCTAGACGGTTCATGCCACTGTTCATTTTTAAGAAAATATCAAACTGGGCTGGATAGATATGCTGCTGTATCCATTCGACTTGATGCTCGCTATGTACCGTGAAACTCAACTGATATTCAGCGCAGTCAAATAAATCCTGTGGCGAAAAAATTCCTTCCAGCAATAGAATTGGACCTGTCCAACCTAATGCACGCAAACGTTTCGCTTCATCTATATCAAGCAATGCGAAGCCGTCCGCAGTTTTTAAAGCATCGTAAACTCGTTCGATTCCATGTCCATAGGCATTGGCTTTGACCACTGCAAACACCTTGCTGTCTGGAACAGAAGTTCTCACGACCTCAAGATTTTGGCGCAAAGCCTGAGTATGGATGACCGCAGTAATTGGGCGAGGCATAATCAACTTCCTTGTATAATCAAATTATGCCGCGTGTGAATAACGCTGGATCGATAAGCCATCCGTACTAATCTCGGTACGATGATTCATCACCAAATCACTAATCAATTTGCCTGAACCACATGCCATGGTCCAACCTAAAGTGCCATGACCAGTATTTAAGAATAGGTTCTTATATTTGGTTGCACCAATAATCGGTGTGCTGTCTGGTGTCATTGGACGTAGACCTGTCCAGAATGATGCTTGTTGTAAGTCACCACCTGGGAATAAGTCTTGGGTAACCATTTCCAAAGTTGCACGACGATCATCATTCAAGCCCAAGTTAAAGCCACTTAATTCCGCCATACCACCCACACGGATACGTTGGTCGAAACGTGTAATCGCGACTTTATATGTCTCATCTAAAACCGTTGATTGCGGAGCAAATTTTGGTTCAACAATTGGAATCGTCAATGAATAACCTTTCACTGGATAAACTGGCAGATTCAATTGCAATGGTTTTAAGAAATCGCGTGAATAACTACCAAAGGCAAGTATGAAACGATCAGCCGTTAAAATCGCACCATTGACCATCACGCCTTTGATTTCATCACCTTCAACGATCAGTTGCTCAACATTTTGATCGAATTTAAATTCGACACCTAAGTCCTGCGCTACTTTCGCTAAGGCATTGGTGAATAAATAACAATCACCCGTTTCATCATTCGGCAAATGTAAACCACCGACTAATTTATCGGTGTGTGCCAATGCTGGTTCTACACTGCCCAGTTCTTGAGCATTGAGTAAATTAAAATCAACATCACATTCTTTCAGTACTTGAATGTCACGTTGCACTGCTTCAAGCTGCGCTTCATTACGAAATACCTGTAAGGTACCTTTGGAACGATTTTCGTAATGAATACCTGTTTCACTTCTGAGTTGACGCAAACAATCACGACTGTATTCCGCCACACGCATCATGCGTTCTTTGTTGACCGCATAACTTTGTGGATTACAGTTTTTCAGCATCTGTGCCATCCACTGAAGCTGCCACATGCTGCCATCTATATTAATGGCAAGTGGTGCATGATGCTGGAACATCCATTTTACTGCTTTGAATGGAATCCCTGGTGCAGCCCAAGGTGTTGAATATCCTGGCGAGATTTGCCCAGCATTACCAAAACTGGTTTCTTTTGCTGGACCAGACTGACGATCAAGTACAGTCACTTGGGCACCTTGTTGCGCAAGATAGTAAGCACTTGCTACACCAATAACACCACTTCCTAAAACGATGACGCGCATAATAGGCCCCTCTCGCCCACTAGTTTATTTAACTAGTATATTTTTGCTTCAATAGTTTTTTTGACTGTTTTATGGCTATAATCTAGGTAATTTAATGTTTTTATCGCGGAAAAATTAAAATAAAAGGGAATAATCTATGCGTAAATTAGACCGTATTGATCGCCTGATTTTAGACATTCTGCAACGTGAAGGGCGTATCGCAATTAGTGAGTTGGCTTCACGTGTGAACTTATCTACCACGCCTTGCTCAGAACGCGTCAAACGATTGGAACGTGAAGGTATTATTATGGGCTACTACGCTCGGCTTAATCCTGCGCATGTTGATCGTAGCCTGTTGGTGTTTTTGGAAATCAAACTGTCAGCAAAATCAGGTGATGTCTTTGATCAAGTAGCTCGAGATTTAGTCGATATTCCTGAGGTCTTGGAATGTCATCTGATCTCAGGTGAGTTTGATTATTTAGTCAAAGCTCGACTCAAAGAAATGAGTGCTTATCGACGTTTATTGGGTGATTTACTGAAAAAACTGCCTGCTTCGGCATCATCCCATAGTTATGTGGTGATGGAAGAAGTCAAAGAAAGTCTTTACTTAGATGTGAGTAAATAAAATTAGATGTCGTAGGGTGCACCATTAAAAATATTTCAGCCTGCAAACGCAGGCTGAATATGTATCATTATTCGTCTTCATCATCATAGATATAGCTCATACAACCCCATCCGTCGTATTCACCATCAAACTCTTGCGCAATCCGCGTCATCCACTCTTCTAAATCTGCAATATCTTCATATTCCAACATCATATTGACGTGAATATTTAACACCCACAAATCCGATCCATCTGAATGCAATTCTTCTTGATACAGTGAAATTTTTTGCTCTTGATGCAACAGATGCAATGCACACTTTTCTGCTTGTTCTTGCTTTTCAAATACAATTGAAAATTCGACTTCATGCGGTTCACTTAGGTCATTGCCATCTTCAACCATTTGCCAAAGCACATTACCATTGTCATTATCAGGAAATTGCTCGTAATCACGTGTCATTTGAATATCCTTTGTTGTCGTTTCAGTTTAATTATTTGGCTATAGATTAACCTATTTTTATGTCAGTTTTTAGACGCATGAAGATCATTATTGTAGTGAAAGCATAAATGATCTTCATGTCGATCTTCGATAGCTATACGGTCAACTCGATGGATAGAACAACTTGATCGATACAACGGATTCCATTTTCATAAATCGGCTCAGGATAGTGTTTAAAGACATCTCGCTCAATGTATGACATACGAAAACCACACTTCTGATACAGAGCCAACTGATCAAAACTTGAGTTGCCTGTTTTAATCAAAACAGTGCTGACCGAAGATTGCCATGCATTTTCTATCGCATGTTTAATCAATGACTTGGCTAAACCAAAACCTCGATGCTCTTTGGTGACGGCTAAATTGATAATTTCCGCTTCATCCCCGCGTTGTAATAAACATAATTCTGCAATTACATCCCGACGATCATTGGAAATCACAAAGATTTTTACTTCTGATAGATAAGTTAAAACATGCTGCCAATCTGGATCGGCTTCAAGTAGTAATTTTTTTAATTGCGCTTGAGTCAAAGTTGGCAAACCAGCCCACTTTAACTCGTTGATACACGAATACATAGTTAAGAAGATTATTCCTTGTTTTATTTTTTTCGCAAGAGTAGATAACTAAACTTCTGTTCATTTCCCGCTGGGGTGATATGAACTTCTTTCCCCTCTTCCACCACATCAAATGCAGATTGTCCAAAGAAATGTATCAGCTCTTGTGTGCTGTAGCGTTGCACAGGCAAACCACTACACTTCAATGCTCCATCTTCTGCAAAGGTTGAGATCACTAGATAACCACCTGATTTCAGCGCAGCAGTTACTTTTTGCAAATAACGCTGCTGATCGTTGCGCTCTGTCAAAAAATGAAAAACTGCCCGATCATGCCAAAGATCAAATTGGTGATCTGCAAACCCAACCTCGACTATATTCGCAATAAGCCATGTCACTTTGTTGGCAAGTTCTCCCAAGCGTACCTGACTTTTTTGTAACGCAGCCTCTGCCAAATCTAAAACTGTGATGTGTTTAAAGCCTTGTTCTAAAAGCTGATCAACTAAAACTGAGGCGCCACCCCCAACGTCTATGATTTCTGCCTCAGGGTGGAGTTGCGCTTTTTGGATCAATCGCAAGGAGGTCGAAGCCTGAGCTTGGAACCAACTGACTTCTTTAGGATCTTTGGTGGAATAGATGGTTTGCCAATGCTGGGTTAATGGTTGACTCATCGGGCATCTCACAAAACATTATATGTTTTTATAATCTATTATAAATCCATCCACATGCCTAGCTTAGCTACACTTATTTCACCTTAGCTTACATTTTAAAATGGAATCACCGATTTAATTTCAACGAGATGTTGTTGTAAAGGATGCTGAAAAGACAAGAATGCAGCATGTAATGCCATACGTTTTAAATGAAATTTGGCAGGCTCAGGATGATAAAGTTTATCGCCCATGATTGGATGTCCAATATGCATCATGTGCACACGAAGTTGGTGTGAGCGACCTGTAACGGGTTCTAGTCGCACACGACTTTGATCAGTTTCAACATCGTAATCCATCAATTGAAACAGTGTCTTGGCTTGCTTACCCAACTCGAAATGTACGATTTGACGTGGACGATTTTCCCAATCTGTAATCAATGGGACATCGACACTGCCTTCAGCCTGAATTGCACCTTGTACCAAGGCCTCATAATATTTTTTGACGGTACGCGCTTGAAACATTTTACTCACGGCGACCTCTGCATCACGATGCTTAGCAAACATCAGTAAACCTGAAGTGGCCATATCCAAACGGTGCGTTACTTTAGCCGTTGGATGGAGATCCAATACACGCAAATACGCGCTGTCATGATGTTCTGGTAATCGTCCCATCACGGACAACAAGCCCGCAGGTTTATTGACCACGACCAAATCCTCATCTTCGTACATGATCTCAAGAGGTTCTTGGGGAGGTTGGTAAATAAAATGATCGTTTAAAGGCATAGGAAGCAAACAGATTGAATCAAGCGAGCAGATTATAACGACAACGGATAGAAAATCGACCCATTCAAAAAAGCCAGCGGATCGCTATTTTTTATCCTTGGTTTATCTAAAATAAAACCCTGAATAAAATGTCTTTATTCAGGGTTTATTTGATTGAGTTCAGGAAGATTAAAAGTTAAGACGCTGTCTTCATCGGTTTATTTAAGCTGTCACGATAAAGTGCTTCTAACTCCTCAACCTCACCATTCATAAACGCGATGAGATATTCTTTGGCACGGTTCAGTGTCAGGTGATTAAAGGAAATCGTATCTTTGGCTTTGCGGGTGACCAATCCAAATACATCCTTTCTCGAAATCAGAACAGGAATATCACTATCCAATTTAAATTCAAGTTGCTGGGATTGAGCATAGGCATCCAAAATGATACGGACACTTTGTCCTGTATATTCATTCGTTACGATAAAACTGGTGCTTGTACCATCCAGTTGTAACTGACGGACCATTTGTTGTCGCCATCCCATTTCATCAAACTTACGAATGATCGTCTCTGCGTCAAATATACCCAAATGAGCAGCATCATTTCTGTTGGTTTGATGGGGATAACGTATTTTCAGATCGAACTCGTTCATTATTTTTCTGACCTATTCCAGTATGATCATATTTTGATTTTTCGCTTTTGATGGCATTATATCACTTTGTTTTTTAACATAAAAATCTCGACTTCTATTCATATTTTTTGAATTTAAGGATGTGTTTCACATTCGAATTTGCTTTTATTGATCTAGTATTTATTATTTTTAATGTTTTCGTCATATTCTGTTTAGATTAATTTTTTAGGGTATCAAGGGAAAACATGTTGTTTACTTCAACACCTATGACTTTGTAAGCCATAACCTTTGCCTATAAACTTTTGATCTATAGCGTCCTAAGCCGAATCGAGACCTTTTGGGTTCGTACACACTTGCTTTATAAGCCTCGGTGCATGCTACTCTTTTCGATCCCTTTCACACCCTTGAGACATAGTTTAGGCAGATCGGGATGGGATTGTTTTCCTAAAAAATGGTATTTTTCGCCACAAATGAAATAGTTTTGCGTAACAGATTCTAAAATCAGAATTATTTCCCATTTCAACAAAAAATAACTGATTTAAATTCCGATATATTCAAATTTACATGTGTATTTTTTCATGAGCCTATAAAATTTAAGCCCAAATCACCATAATCGCTGCCACGATCACCAACCACAAACCCAAATGATCAGTTCTCGCCAATTTTTCCTTAAAGAAAAATGCAGAGATCAATAAACTAAATAAAATCTCGACCTGACCCAGTGTTTTCACGATTGCCACGGTTTGCATACTCATCGCACTAAACCACCCCAATGAAGCAAGAAAACTACAGACACTCACTTTGAAAGTCAGTCCAAGACGTTGCCACATTTTGTATAAAGTCTGACGACTGAAAATACCAAGATATAGCAACAATATAATGCACTGGAAGCTAATCAAGCTACACAGCACCCATGCGGCACGATGTAGAAATGGCAACATGCTCAACTCTAAACTTGCTTCACGTACCAACAATGAGGTGATGGCAAAACACAAACCACTGCCTAAACCGATCATCAATGTTTTCATTGAAAGTTCAGTATGTTGTCTGCCTTTACTCAGTAAAAATACCGCGACTGCACCAATCGAAACACCCACCCAGCCCCATGCTGTTAAATGCTCTTGTAAAAACAGTACACCGACCAATGCCGCTAAAATAGCTTCACTTTTGGCGAGACCGACCCCGATGGCATAATTCTTTTGTTGAAATAATTTGACCATTAAAGCCGTTGCATAGATTTGGCTAATCCCTGCGATCACCACATAGAACCAAAATTTATTAGAAAAACTAACTTCAACACTGACAGGCTGCTGAGCATAAAGAATGACGATATAACTAAAAGCAAAGATCGGTGCAAATAGAAAGCGTGCCAATGTCGTGCCATAAACATCGACTGTGGTGCTGAGTTGTTTTTGAAATGCATTGCGCCACGCCTGCATAAAAGCAGCCATCAAGGTAAATAAAATCCAAGTAAACGCCATCATCAACCATGCACACTCAAAATGTGGGTGTAATTTACTCGCTTGAAGATGATTTTTCGAGCTTTGATTGAGAAAAATACTGTCATTGCAACTCTGAAGCGATGGTCAAGATCACCATGCCATCGTTGTTTGTTGAATGAGAAGCTAGCTTTGGTTTACTTCAACTGTTTTTGCCACGGAAACTTTTTCAGGCGATGTCTTACACGATACATCAGTCCGCCATGAAGATTGCCGACATGCCATGCTAATTTTGAAGTCAGCGTCATGTCAGGAATCCAATAACTAGATGCTAAAGGCTCGACAGGTTTAGGTTCAGCCAATTCTATTTCTGCGGCGATATAACCCTCACCATCGGCTAAACTCATACGTGCTAAGACATTTCCTGCCGCATCACAAATTTGCGTTTCACCTACCATTTCAGTTAACCATTTGACATAAGGTAACATCGGCATATCACTCAAGATTTCGCCGACATGAGCGGCATGCACTACGGGAATACCTGTTAAGCGTGCCATTTGCGCAGGTAGTGCTTCACTTTGTTGTTTATAAATTTCATGTTCACGACGCATCCAAGTACCCAACAATCCATACCAATTGATCGGCATCGAATACCAACACATTCCACCTAAAATCAACTGTGCATGTTGTTCTCGAACACGCTTGGCGGTACGGAACCTTGCCCACTCCCAACCTGAGAGCAATGCAACCTTACAGTTCAAGCTACTTGAATCCACAATTCCATCATCCGAACCACCGCGATAGAAATTTTGCTCCCATGCAGTTGGAATATCTTTGTCATGCAGATGATAATCGCCATTCCGCTCCACCATGACATAAGTACCATAGGTATGCCCATCACGAATTGCCACGAAGCCCCCTGTGATCACCACATTCAATTGCTTGGCTAAGCGAATTAAAAGCTGTAAGGGCTGACCCTGTAATGATTGTGGCGTCAGCAAAGCTTGTGGTGAATAGACATTTGGAGAAGTCATCGACTCAGGAAGTACGATCACATCAGGCGTATGCTTTTGATATGCCGCTAAAATCAATTGTTCGAGTTTTTTTAAATTTGCTTCAACCTGCCCTAACTGTAATGCAGGCTGAATGGCGACGATTTTCATATCTGTAATTCTTCTGAGTGTTCATGAAAATCTTAGCATCGAATCTTAGAAATACTTTGACCGAACTCTTTCAATGCTTAGTTTATTTTTCGGTAGCGTCATCGCTGATAAAAATCGTATTGGCTTTCAACATCGACGGCGCAAAATCCACCATACGACGTAAAGTTCGGGTGAAATGAGCTTGATCTGAAAAGCCTGATTCAACTGCTATCTCAATCAAAGTTTTGCCCTGCATCCACAACTTGATGGCATAGCGGATACGCAACCACAAGATATATTGCCGCATGGAAAGTCCGAGTTGCTGACTAAACAGATGCATCAAACGTGACTCTGATAGCCCAACCTGTAGCGCAACATCTGCGATGGTTGGAATTTGATGGGGCACACAGCGTTTGATGTATTCACATGCGAGTTGAATCCGTTGATCCCACGGTAAAACCAATAATGGCTGAGGATTGAGTGCCAATAACACATCCTTCAGCAATTGCTTTACTTGTTCTAAGCAGAGTTGAGCAGTCATCAATTGCTGAAACTGTTTTTGAAAAGATTGAAGTCGATCAGCAGATAATGAATTAAATGTCTGTCCATTCAATAAAGGATGTAGATAAGCATAAAGCACATGATCAGGATCGATCAAAATTGCAATATAAGGTTGATTCTGTGAATCGGTACTGTGGCTAATATTGGGTGCCATCACTACAACTTCATGATAGTTCGCAGGGTGATCTTCAACAGCCAATGCAAAAGCAGTGCCCAAACCGATTTGTAATAGTGCTGGAAAATGCGCGTGTGCTTTATTCAAATGATCTTGAGTCACATAAACAATCACGCCATCCCACGCATAGACCAAGCTTTTATACGGTGTGGTCGAGTCCAATTCCTTATGTTGAGATAGCATATTCGTTCAAGACCATTTCGGTTGGAGTGTTCAAAATGAAGACGACTTTAAACGAAAGGAGTAGTCGTATGTCTCACAATACTGAAGAACTGATGAAAAACAATACTGTGCAGATGGAAGCCAGTGAAGTTCGTTATAAAACCCTTGCTGAATTTTATCCTTTTTATCTTTCGCAACATGAAAATGCGACTTGTCGTCGTCTGCATTTCGTGGGGACAAGCTGTGTAATTGGTATTGCTGCTGCACCTGTTGTGACTGGAAATGCCAAATTAATTTGGGCTTTACCTGTAGTCGGATATGGCTTTGCTTGGGTGGGTCATTTCTTTTATGAGCATAATAAACCTGCAACCTTTAAGCAGCCATTCTTTAGTCTCGCCTGCGATTTTATTATGTATAAAGATATTTTATTAAAACGTGTGAAGTGGTAATACACATAGGAAACTTAGGTTATAAAATAAACTCTAAGTTTCCTGATTGTACTGAATTTAAAAACTCACGATGTTGAATGACTGATCTTTTCTTGCTTTTTTTGGCTCACCCAACGTGCGACCACAATCACGAGAATAATCACAAATACCGTAATCACAACAGGCATCACAAATGCCAAGATCGACAAGACAATTGAGCCAATCAACTCCCCCGTTGCCACCACGAAATTACCCAGTCCACCAGTGGTTGCAGTTGAAACGCCACGTGCAGCTACCGTGCTCATTTGCACCACGCCTGCTGTTCCGCCACCTACGATCAGCGCGGCTGCCCACGTCGCAAATTGTGACATTTCTCCACTACTGACTGCCATCGTACTGAGTGTGCCTGCCACTACAGCAGCAGGCGTGGCAATGGTATCCAAGAGATTATCGACCCACGGCACATAGTAAGCTGCGATTTCACAGAGGGTTGCAAATCCAAGTGCCGCGCATACGGCAGGGATTGCTAACCATTCAAAACCTTTTGCAGGCTCATACCAGCCCATCAGGGTTGCAATGCTCATCACCAATAAAGGAACAAAGACACGAAAACCACAGGCAGCGCTTAATCCTACGCCGATACAAAGTCCTAAAATTGTTTCCATCTGGGTTTTCCTTATTTTTGTCAAATATCGCTATCTTGTTATTTCATATTTTAAAGTAACAAAAAAGCCCTATCGAGTGACAGGGCTTTCATGAAAACAGTGGGTAACTGTTTGGTGTTTGCGGCTTAGGCATTCTTGCTGTTGAATTGATTGCCAAGGCATTTGGTACACGGAGGTAAACGATCAGTACCAATTTCTAAATAGGTGCGATGTCCGCATTGGACACAAAAATAGAAGCCAGTTCCAGGTCTTTCGCCAGCAGTAACCATCTTTGTTCTCCATAGATTTTAGAAATGGTCTATATACTATAGCGTGATAGTTTTGATTATTTATTGACCTTTCTGACAAGTAGTGGTGGCTGAAAGGTGAAGAATGAATTGTGTATGTTTTTTCTACTTAATTTTAGGTGTTTAGTGGATTGAATCTTTAATTAAAACGAACTCAAATAGGGATAGGAGGTTTGGCTTTTTTATTTAACAATCTCGAATTTGGATATAAGAATTACTAATAAGAAACTCTAAAAGATGTAATGCCCTGTAGCGATATACATTACATCAATAGATAGAATCTACAGTGATCTTTGTGTTCCTAGCACAAGGAGAATTAAAGTAGTTGGTCTTGGACAGGAGTCTTATTAGGAATAGAGGATCTTTTATCCATAATACTATTGACAATTTCCGATAAGTTATCTTGTGTTATAACCATAGTATCTTTTTGTTCTTGAATAATTTTTCTATTCAAATCAAACATTGGATTATTTATATCAATATTTTTATCATACATTACAGCACGTGGAATAATATATTCTTTTGCATAATCCATTGCTAAACGAGCACCACTATCAAGTTTTTTCCCAGATAAATTTTCCCAGTGCTTGGATGAGTCTTGAGAATAGCTTGCAGCTAAAACAATCGTATCGCAAAATAATGCCTGCAAACGATCTCTTTCTTTATAACGACTACTTAATTCCATTGGGCTTTTAAAATCGTTACCGTATTCAGTAACAAGCAACCCTCCTTCCTCAACAATTTGAAAAGCTAAGTCTCTATTTTTAGCTGGAAGAATATTACTTAATGGACTTGGTAAAATAGCAACTGTTTTACCATTAGAATCTAGAGCCTGTCTATGAGAAATGCTGTCACATCCAAGAGCCAAACCGCTTATTATCGTTGCACCAGCTTTAACAAATTTATCTACAATTTCTCGCTCTCTTTCTTCAATATTGCCCTCAGGATTCAATAAACCAATTACAGTGATATTTTTATTTTCAATATCTAAGAGATCAATATCCCCTTTATAAAAAAGAAAAATAGGACGTTCACTATCTTTTACATTACCTCTATGCTGAGGGAACTTTTTATCTCCTAATGCAATAAAACCATCACAATATGACTCAAACTTATGAAGGATTTTTTTTTCAAATCCTGCTCGTTTACTTTCAAATATATCAATATCTGTTTTTTCTTTAATGGTTTCATTTAAAAAAGCAACAATTGTTTCAACACTTTCATTACCTTTTATTTTTTTTACAATCCAAGCTTTTCCAATTCCTTTATAAGACATTGCTGTTAGAATATTTAAAGCATTACTTGTATATTTCATTTTATTACTTCCACACCAAATATTTCTATTTTAATGTTTTACCAATGGAATAGAAAATCACAGAGCTTGCACCGTGATCAAATAAAGCCTGTATTGCATCATCATCAATTCCTAACTCAGGAGTATATAAATCATCTACAAGTAAAATGTCTTTTCCTTTTACTTCATTTGATATAGTACATGTTGCTTTTGTAATTCCAGGATATGGCATATCACCATTACCACCATAACCTGAACGAGCTAAATGTGTAGTACAAGTATCCGTATGTCTCAAAATATAATCAGTACCATCAATATACTTTAATTCTTTGGCAATTACTGATACAACTTTTTTAAAAAGAAGTTGGTTATCTTGATAGTTATTTTCAACTTTAGCCCTAGGAATTACACAGATAGCCATATCATTTCCAGTCATAATTTGAGGAAAGTCATCTCTTAATATCTTTGCTAAATTCTCTATTGCTTTGTGTAAAACATCTCGACCTTTTTCATTAAACTGATTTTTTAAGGTTGTAATAACAAACTCAACAGTTCCTTCAGTAGTTCTTTTTTCATTATTAGCACTATGATAATCATCATGATAATAACCTATAACTTTCTTAGTTAAAAATTGACAAGGGCGTCTTGTATCCGTTCCACGAACTGTGTACCAACCTTGACCATCTATTTCAAATTCTTTCATAACTTACATCCATCTTAGGGTTAATAATTTCAATACCTGCTTTTAGCGCAAGTAAAACCTCTGATGCCTCATTTTCAAATGCTATAACTATATTTGGAGTGATATCCAATTTTTCAATAGCATTTTGAAATTTATTAACTTTATTTTTTTCACCCATTGATTCTTGACAAAATATTTCATCAAAATATTCAGTTAATCCAAAATAATTGAGTATAGTCATCGCCCTATTACTCGAGCTATTAGTGACTAAAACAATTTTATTATATTTAGCATATTCAAAAATTACACTGGCTTTCTCTTTACACACTTGAATTTCATGTAAATAGTTATTATATAATTCTTCTTTTTTTTCTATTATTCCACGATATTCAGTTTCTGATAAAAAAGGTAAAACATTTTTTAAACTGCTCCTATTCAATCTAAAATTAGGATCATATTCTATGTTTAGATCAGACTCAACTATTTCAGAAATAGCCTGTTGATAAGCTAAAAAATTGGCATAATCTGTATCAACTAATGTCCCATCCATATCAAAAAAAAGAACAGTGTCCTTTTTTATTACATCTATGAAACTCACTTCCCTTATAAATTCTTCTTTTAAATTCACATAAAACCTTTTTATAAAAAATTTAGCATTATGGTCTGACAAAATATTAGCATAAAAAACCCCATCATCAAGATAGGGTCTTTTTTAAACAATATCAATTACTTTTAGCTAAAGTATTAAGCCACTTGACCTTCTAAAAAGTCTTGCGCAAAACGCTGTAATACACCGCCCGCTTCATATACAGAAACTTCTTCTTCTGTATCTAAACGGCAAGTGACAGGCACTTCAACAATCTCTTCTTTACCATCCGCTGTAGCACGCTCAATGACCAATGTTAAAGTCGAACGCGGTGAGATATTACCAATCACGCTATAAAGCTCGGTACCATCTAACTTCAACGTTTTACGGTTCACACCCGGTTTAAACTCAAGCGGTAAGACGCCCATACCGACAAGGTTAGTACGGTGAATACGCTCAAAACCTTCAGCCACGATCGCTTCAACACCTGCAAGACGAACACCTTTCGCTGCCCAATCACGGCTTGAACCTTGACCATAATCCGCACCTGCAATGATGATCAACGGTTGCTTACGGTTCATGTAAGTTTCAATCGCTTCCCACATACGCATCACTTCGCCTTCAGGCTCTACACGCGCTTTTGAACCTTGTTTAATCGTGCCGTCAGAACGAACCACCATTTCATTAAACAATTTCGGGTTGGCAAATGTTGCACGTTGGGCTGTCAAATGGTCACCACGATGTGTCGCATATGAGTTGAAGTCTTCTTCAGGTACGCCCATTTTGTGTAGGTATTCACCCGCAGCCGAATCCATCATGATCGCATTGGAAGGCGATAAATGGTCAGTCGTGATGTTATCACCCAAAATTGCAAGCGGACGCATGTTGGTCAAAGTACGTGGTGCAGCCAACGCCCCTTCCCAATACGGCGGACGACGGATGTAAGTACTCATAGGACGCCAGTCGTAAAGTGGGCTTTCCGCTTGCTCAACTTCACCGAGGTCAAACATTGGAATGTAGACTTTGCGGAATTGTTCAGGCTTCACAGCTTCTTTTACCAGTGCATCGATTTCAGCATCAGATGGCCAGATATCTTTCAGGTAAATTGGATTACCGTCTTTGTCTGTACCCAATGAATCTTTTTCGATGTCAAAACGAATTGTCCCTGCAATCGCATACGCTACCACAAGTGGAGGCGATGCCAAGAACGCTTGTTTTGCATATGGATGGATACGACCATCGAAGTTACGGTTACCCGAAAGTACCGCTGTCGCATATAAATCACGGTCAATGATTTCTTGTTGAATCACTGGATCAAGCGCACCTGACATACCATTACACGTAGTACATGCATACGCCACGATACCAAAACCAAGTTTCTCTAGGTCTTTGAGTACGCCAGCTTCTTCAAGATAAAGTGCAGCCGCTTTAGAACCTGGTGCAAATGATGATTTCACCCAAGGTTTACGCACTAAACCAAGTTCATTGGCTTTACGTGCCAATAGACCTGCTGCCACCGTGTTTCGTGGGTTTGAGGTATTGGTACAAGACGTGATCGCAGCAATGATGATCGCGCCATCAGGCATTAAACCATCCGTACGATTTTCAACAACACCAGCAATACCTTTTTCTTTCAAATCAGCAGTAGATACACGTGCATGTGGGTTTGATGGACCTGCAATGTTACGAGTCACTGTTGAAAGATCGAAACGGAGTACTCGTGGGTACTGCGCTTTGGTCATATCCGATGCCCAAAGACCGATTTCTTTTGCGTATTGCTCAACCAATGCCACTTGCGCATCTTCACGACCCGTCAGACGTAAATAATCAATCGTGTTTTGGTCGATGTAGAACATCGCAGCCGTTGCACCGTATTCAGGTGTCATGTTCGAGATGGTTGCACGGTCACCAATCGACATGGTGTCTGCGCCTTCACCGAAGAACTCAAGATATGCACCAACGACACGTTCTTTACGTAAGAATTCCGTGAGTGCCAAGACGATATCAGTAGCCGTGATGCCTGCTTGACGCTGACCGACTAGCTCAACACCGATAATGTCTGGAAGACGCATCCAAGATGCACGACCCAACATCACGTTTTCAGCTTCTAAACCACCTACACCCACTGAGATCACACCAAGTGCATCAGTATGTGGTGTATGTGAGTCTGTACCTACACATGTGTCTGGGAACGCTAAACCATCACGATTTTGGATCACTGGAGACATTTTCTCCAAGTTGATCTGGTGCATGATACCGTTACCCGCAGGGATTACGTCGACATTTTTAAATGCGGTTTTGGTCCACTCTATAAAGTGGAAACGGTCTTCGTTACGACGATCTTCTACTGCGCGGTTTTTCTCAAACGCGTCAGGATCAAAGCCGCCATATTCAACTGCCAAAGAGTGATCCACGATCAACTGCGTTGGAACTACTGGGTTCACTTTAGAAGGATCGCCACCTTTGTCAGCAATCGCATCACGTAAACCAGCAAGGTCGACGAGTGCTGTTTGACCTAAGATGTCATGACAAACTACACGCGCAGGATACCAAGGAAAATCCATGTCCTGACGGCGTTCAATCAATTGCTTTAAATAATCTGTTAAGTTTTCTGCATCAGCTTTACGTACAAGCTGCTCTGCCAACACTTTAGATGTGTATGGCAAAGTTTCATATGCGCCTGGCTGAATATCTTCAACGGCTTGACGCACGTCATAGTATTCGAGCTGGGTACCTGCCAGCGGTTTACGGTATTGATTTGTCATTAACCACGCTCCGCCAATGGTTTAAATTCTAAGTTTTCAGGGCCAGTATAGTTCGCGCTTGGACGAATGATCTTGCCGTCTTGACGTTGTTCAATCACGTGTGCAGACCAACCCGCTGTACGTGCAATCACGAATAATGGAGTGAACATTGCTGTTGGAACACCCATTAAGTGATAGCTCACCGCGCTGAACCAGTCGAGGTTCGGGAACATGTTCTTCACTTCTTTCATCACTGCTTCTAAACGTTCAGCAATGAGGTACATTTTGGTGTTCTCTTGCGCTTCAGCAAGGTCACGCGCCACTTTCTTGATCACTTCGTTACGTGGATCAGAGATCGTATAAACAGGGTGACCAAAGCCGATGATCACTTCTTTTTTCTCTACACGGCTACGGATGTCTGCTTCTGCTTCGTCAGCGTTGTCATAACGTTGTTGAATCACGAATGCAACTTCGTTCGCACCACCATGTTTTGGACCACGTAGCGCACCAATACCACCTGTAATTGCTGAATACATGTCTGAACCTGTACCTGCAATAACACGTGACGTAAATGTTGATGCGTTGAATTCGTGCTCAGCATACAAAATCAAAGACGTATGCATTGCTTGAATCCACTCTTCAGATGGTGCTTCGCCATGAAGTAAATGGAGGAAATGTGCAGCGATTGAGTCATCATTCGTTTCAACTTCGATACGACGACCGTTGTTGCTGAAGTGGTACCAATACAACAACATTGAACCCAAGCTTGCCATCAATTTATCAGCGATGTCTTTTGCACCTGCTTCATTGTGGTCTTCATGTTCAGGCGTTAAACAACCTAGTACTGAAACGCCCGTACGCATCACGTCCATTGGGTGTGCAGATGGTGGTAACTGCTCAAGTGCAGTTTTCAATGCGGCTGGTAAGCCACGAAGTGCTTTCAGTTTTGCTTTATAGGCTTTCAACTCAGCTTTGTTTGGCAGTTTGCCATGTACAAGCAAGTGCGCAACTTCTTCAAATTCGCTACCCACTGCAAGGTCAAGAATGTCATAACCACGATAGTGCAAGTCATTACCACTACGACCTACGGTACAAAGTGCAGTGTTACCTGCAACTTGACCACTTAACGCAACTGATTTTTTTGGCTTGAAGCCTACTGGTGTTTCATTACTGCTCATAAGATTGTCCTTTTCTGTTCTTTCTATGTGAATTATGAGTTCTAAAATCCCACTTGCGGAGCTACAACCGCTCCTCACCTCCCTTTCCAAAGGGAGGGAAGTCCCCCTTTACAAAGGGGGATTTAGGGGGATTCCTTATTTATTCTTCACAAAAGTTCCATCTAGGTATTGTTCAAACGCATGGTAGTTAATGCGGTCATACAATTCTTGACGGGTTTGCATGGTGTCAACAACGTTCTTCTGTGTGCCTTCTTGACGCAAAGTCACATACACATTTTCTGCTGCTTTGTTCATCGCACGGAATGCTGAAAGTGGGTACAACGCAATGCTCACATCCGCAGAAGCCAATTCTTCAGTCGTAAACAATGGTGTAGAACCAAATTCAGTAATGTTTGCTAATACTGGAACTTTAGTCAGGTCAGCAAATTGCTTGTACATCGCCAGTTCAGTGATCGCTTCAGGGAATAACATATCCGCACCAGCTTCAATATACGCACCTGCACGATCAATTGCTGCTTGTAAGCCTTCAACTGCAAGTGCATCAGTACGCGCCATGATCACAAAACTTTCATCGGTACGAGCATCCACTGCCGCTTTGATACGATCAACCATTTCTTGTTGTGTCACGATCGCTTTGTTCGGACGGTGTCCACAACGCTTTGCACCCACTTGGTCTTCGATGTGCATTGCTGCTGCGCCGAACTTAATCATTGATTTAGTGGTACGTGCAATGTTGAATGCTGAAGCACCAAAACCAGTATCCACATCAACCAATAATGGGAGATCACAGACATCCGTAATACGGCGTACATCCGTCAATACATCATCAAGGTTACTAATCCCTAAATCAGGTAAACCTAACGAACCTGCGGCAACACCACCACCTGACAAATAAATTGCTTTATAGCCTGCACGTTTTGCTAACAATGCATGATTGGCGTTAATCGCACCAACCACTTGTAATGGTTTTTCATTTGCGACCGCGTCGCGGAATAGCTGACCAGCAGATTTAGCCATGTTGATGTTCTCCTTGGGTTTGCAGCAATGTTTGCTCAACAATTTTGTAAGATGCATTGATGTGACGGTGCATTAGCATTTCGGCAAGTTCACCGTCACCTTCTGCGATCGCATCTAAAATGCGGATATGTTCGTCCCAAGCTTTGCTCGGTCGATTTGGGGTGTTTGAAAATTGAATTCGGTACATACGGATGAGGTGATACAGCTCATCACATAACATTTTTTCTAAGGTTTTATTGCCACTGCTTTTGATAATGCAGTAATGGAAATCGTCTTGACCTTCTTGTAGGTAATAACCCTTACCTGCTTTAAAATTTTCATCTTCAGCATGCATTCGCAACACATCACGCAATGCTAAGATTTGTTTTTTATCAATATGCTGTGCAGCCAGCTTACAAGCTAAGCCTTCAAGTGAAGCACGAATTTGGTAAAGTTCTTTAAATTGTTGTAGAGAAAGAGAAACAACTCGCGCGCCAACATGTGCCGTACGCTCAACCAATCGCTGCCCTTCGAGACGATGAATCGCCTCGCGCAATGGACCACGACTAATCCCGTAAATACGCGCTAACTCAGGCTCAGAAATTTTACTGCCCGCAGGAATTTGTCCTAATACAATCGCCGATTGAATTTGCTTAAATACGTGTTCCGTCAGAGTAATACTCTGACTCGTGCTGATGGCTTGAGGAACAAGGGTATCTTGCATATTGTCGACAATCTCTACAGTTTTTATGATTTTATAACGAGATAGAAGAAAAAATGCAATAGGATTGTCGACAATAAAATAGAATGATCCAGTCAATACTATTCGATTGCCTCACAATAGAATGTTCTAAAAAAGGTACTAAAAATATATAATAATTATATATAAAACATAATCTTACTAAAATTTAAGTAATTTATTTCGATTGATTCAAGGCATTTTTCCCAGTATTTATATTACGTATGCTACGACCATGGTATGACAGCTTGATTGTAGACAATCCTTATAATCGATCGATTTTATACGAATTTTTGTAAGTAAATACTGCACCAGAAATGTAAATAACAGCGTGCTTCATAGGCGCTTTATTGGTACATTATTGGGCATCTGGAGTCATGCTCCACAAGACACATCCATGCACCTTGTTGAATAAAAGGACATTGTTAATGTTTCAACATATCCCACCTTATGCAGGCGACCCGATTCTCTCTTTAATGGAACAGTTTAATGCTGATCCACGCGCTGAAAAGGTTAATCTAAGTATTGGTTTGTACTATAACGAAGACAGTATCGTTCCTCAGCTTGATACCATTATCGAAGCGCAAAAACGTATTGCACCTAAAAATGATAAAACCAAACTTTATCTTCCAATGGAAGGCTTTAAGCCTTACCGTGACGCAATTCAAGCTCTATTGTTTGGCGCAAACAGCCCTGCTATTCAACAAGGTCGTGTTGTAACCATTCAAACATTGGGTGGTTCAGGTGCATTAAAAGTCGGTGCAGATTTCTTAAAAACTTATTTCCCCAATTCAGAAGTTTGGGTGAGCCAACCAACGTGGGATAACCATGTTGCAATTTTCAACGGTGCTGGCATCAAGAGCAACTACTATCCATATTTCGATGCCGAAACACGTGGCGTTGATTTTGATGGTATGTTGTCAACATTAAAAACTTTGCCAGAGCAAAGCATCGTATTGTTACACCCTTGCTGTCACAACCCGACAGGTGCGGATCTAAATCCAGCACAGTGGGATCAAGTGATTGCGGTATTAAAAGAGCGTAACTTGATTCCATTCCTCGACATCGCTTATCAAGGCTTTGGCGATAGCATGGAACAAGATGCTTATGCAATTCGCGCTTTAGACCAAGCTGGTTTGAACTTCATCGTCAGCAACTCGTTCTCTAAAATCTTCTCACTTTATGGTGAGCGTGTTGGTGGTTTAACTTTCGTATGTGACGATGCTGAAGCAGCAAAATGCACATTCGGTCAGTTAAAAGCAACGGTACGTCGTATCTACTCTAGCCCACCAACAACTGGTGCATGGTTGGTTGATCAAGTGCTCAATGACGCTGATCTGAATCAACAATGGCAAAACGAAGTTAAAGAGATGCGCGAGCGTATTATCAAAATGCGTAGCATCTTAAAAGATGAGTTGACTAAAGCACTTCCTGACCGTGACTTTAGCTACCTTGTAAACCAAAAAGGTATGTTCAGCTACACAGGTTTGACAGGCGAGCAAGTCGACACCTTACGTGAAGAATATGCAATTTACCTTGTACGTAGTGGTCGTATCTGTGTTGCAGGTTTAAATATGAATAATATTTATAAAGTTGCAAAAGCCATGGCTGAAGTGCTAGCAAAATCAGCTTAACATCCCCTTGCGGAGCTATAATCGCTCCTCATCTTCCTTTTAAAAGGGAGACTTTATGGATCAAAAAGGTTGTTTCACGTGAAACAACCTTTTTTATTTTTACAAAACCAGCTTCATTAAAACTAAAATTTATCCGACAACTAGAGCCAAGAATAAATGTACTAAATGATTAAATCTGTATCATTCAATGTTCAATCCAGCTTAGTCTTTGTATACTGCAACACATGAATAAACAACAAACAGCACCTTTAAATATGACTCAACTGACCTGCTTTAAAGCCTACGATATTCGCGGAAAACTAGGCACTGAACTCAATGAAGAAATCGCCTATAAAATTGGTCGCGCCTACGGACAAATCTACCAACCTAAAAAAGTGGTGATTGGTTGTGATATCCGTTTGACTAGCGAAGGTTTAAAACAAGCAACCATTCGAGGTCTCAATGATGCGGGTGTCAATGTTCTAGATTTAGGCATGACGGGCACTGAAGAAGTCTATTTCGGCGCTTTTCATCTTGATGTTCAAGGTGGGATTGAAGTCACCGCAAGCCACAACCCAATGGATTATAATGGCATGAAATTGGTTCGTGAAAATGCACGTCCAATCAGTGCTGATACAGGCTTAAAAGACATCCAAGAACTCGCTGAATCAGGTACTTTTACAGAAGTTGAGCAAAAAGGTACAACTGAAAACTATAATATTTTGCCAGAGTTTGTCGATCACTTATTAACATATATCGACCCACAAAAAATTAAGCCACTTAAACTTGTGGTCAATGCAGGCAATGGGGCTGCGGGTCATGTGATTGATGCGATTGAACAGAAATTTCAAGAACTGAATATTCCTGTTGAATTTATTAAAATTCATCATGAAGCCGATGGAACTTTCCCTAATGGAATTCCGAATCCAATTTTAATTGAAAACCGAGATAGCACCCGCGATGCTGTGCTGCAACATCAGGCGGATATGGGGATTGCCTGGGATGGCGACTTTGACCGCTGCTTCCTGTTTGATGAAAAAGGACAATTCATCGAGGGCTATTACATCGTTGGTTTATTGGCACAAGCATTCCTGATCAAGCAATCAGGCGAAAAAATTGTGCATGACCCACGCTTGGTTTGGAATACTTTTGATATCGTAGAGCAATACCAAGGTATCGCAGTTCAATCAAAATCTGGACATGCTTTTATTAAAGATGTGATGCGTGAACATAATGCTGTTTACGGTGGGGAAATGAGTGCACATCATTATTTCCGTGACTTTGCTTATTGTGATAGCGGTATGATTCCTTGGTTACTCACCATTGCTCTAGTCTCAGAAACAGAACAATCACTCTCGACACTCGTTGAAAATATGATTGCCAAATTCCCTTGTAGCGGCGAAATCAATTTTAAAGTAGCAGACACGCAAGCAACGGTTCAAAAGATTTTTGATCATTATGCAGACCAAAATCCATTAGTAGACCGTACCGATGGTGTTAGCCTTGATTTTAGTGCATGGCGTTTGAATGTCCGCGCATCGAATACAGAACCATTACTGCGCTTAAATATTGAAAGTCGTGCTGATAAAAATCCGCAGCCTATGCAAAATTATGTGGATGAATTGACAGATTTGATTCAAGGATAAGCGAAGAGTTAAGAAATAGGGAGCTATTGCTCCCTGTTTCTACAAAACGATAATTATTGATATCCATTTGGATTTTTCTTTTGCCAGTGCCAACTATCAGCGAGCATATCTTCCAAAGTATATTGCGGTTGCCAACCAAGCTCCGCAATTGCCCGTGTATTATCAGCAAATGATATTGCAACATCACCCGAACGCCGTGGCGCAAACTCATAAGCAACTGACACACCATTTACTTTCTCAAAAGTATCTTTAACTTCTAAAACAGAACAACCATTTCCTGTTCCAATATTCCAAACACGACAGCCATGTTTAGACAGGCGATTATTTAGAGCGCATAGATGGGCATTCGCCAAGTCCACCACATGGATATAATCTCGAACACCAGTACCATCTACCGTATCATAATCATTACCATAAATTGATAACTTTTCACGACGCCCTACAGCAACCTGAGTGACGTACGGCATTAAATTATTTGGAATACCTTGTGGGTCTTCGCCAATTTGACCACTTTTATGTGCACCAACAGGATTAAAATAACGAAGTAATGCGATTGACCACTTCGGATTAGCTAAGGATAATTTTTGTAATAATTGCTCAACTATGAGCTTCGTATAGCCATAATTGTTACTAGGTATACCTGTAGGCATATTCTCATTCAATGGAGATATATTGACCTCATCATAAACTGTTGCAGATGAACTAAATACAAGAGTATATACACCTGCTTTTTCCATAGCTTTTACAAGCTGAATACTACCTGAAATATTATTGTCAAAATAAATTAATGGCTTTTCCTGACTTTCCCCAACGGCTTTCAAACCTGCAAAATGAATCACCGCCTCAATCTCATGACTTTTAAAAAGCTGATCTAAAGCATTTGCATCACGAATGTCACCTTGAACAAAAACTAAAGATCTATTCGCCAACTTTTGCACACGTCTTAGAGATTCTTCAGAGCTATTCGACAAATTATCAAAAACAATAACATCGTGACCCGCATTCAGTAACTCTAAACATGTATGTGAACCAATATAACCTGCTCCACCTGTTACTAATATTTTAGCCATTCATCTTTCCTAGTATTATTCGGAGTAAACCCTGTGTTGAAGCATCAAATGTTGAAATATCATCGATCTCATGATTTAAAATTGGTAATAGTTGATTAGCAATTTCCTTACCCTTCTCAACCCCCCATTGATCAAAAGGATTGATATTCCATAAGACGGATTGTACGAACACCTTATGCTCATACATTGCGATCAACATCCCTAAACTATATGGATTAAGCTCTTTTAACAAAATCGTTGAACTTGGTTGATTACCTTCATATTTTTTATACCTTGGTAATTCATTTAACTCATTTTGAGAAAGTGCTTGGTTCCCAAAAGCCAACAGGCGTGATTGGGCTAAACAATTCGATAATGCCAAATGATGCTGTTCTATCAAGGCATCCGCATTTTCAGCATAAGTAAATTGATTTGAATTATAACGTTTTACAGGTGCGATAAAATCACAACTGACTTTATGCGTTCCTTGGTGAAGTAATTGATAGAACGCGTGCTGCGCATTGGGTCCAACTTCACCCCATACAATTGGGCAAGTAGCTAAGCTAACCTTTTCTCCATCCCGTTGAATAGATTTACCATTAGACTCCATTTCAAGCTGTTGTAAATAAGCAGCAAAATATTTAAGGCGACCATCATATGGCAAAACAGCATGTGTTTGGATATCGAGAAAATTATTATTCCACGCACCTAACAAACCCATCAGAACAGGAATATTGAGCTCAAATGATGTGGTTCGGAAATGCTGATCTATCGCATGAGCTCCTGCTAGAAGCTGTTTAAAACCCTTAATTCCTATCGTTAATGCGATCGGTAACCCAATACAAGACCATAGAGAATAACGACCACCAACCCAATCCCAAAGTAACAATTGTTTATCAGCCGCTATTCCCCATTCCGTCATTTTTTCAGGTTTAGTTGAAACCCCAATAAAATGATTCTTGAGAATTTTGTCATTGTAACCTAACGCCTTTTCAAGCCATTGACGTACGGTTTGTGCGTTAGAAAGGGTATCAATTGTGCCAAAAGACTTCGATGAAATAATAAATAGCGTTGTTTCAGGTCGCAATTGATGCAAAAGCTCAGATAACTGGCTACCATCCATTGTAGAGACAAAGTGGACAGCTAAAGGTTTTGCAGTTGGCACTTTAAAATCAGACAGCGCGTGAGTCACCATTAGTGGACCCAAATCTGAACCGCCAACACCAATATTCACGACATCTTGAATTACCTCACCAGTAGCACCACGATATTGACCGCTATGAATCTTTTCTACTAAGGCATACATGCGATCAAGTTGCACATGTACTTGTTCAGTAATTTCGGGTTGAAAACTAGAATCCTTTGGCAGCCGCAATGCCCAATGCATTGCTGCTCTTTGCTCGGTATAGTTAATCAACTCAGTTGAAAATAATTTCTGAATCCATTGCCCTAAATTTCGCTCATCTGCTAATTCAACTAAACCATTTATTATGCTTTGATTGATACGGTGCTTACTAAAATCTAAAACAATTTGATCATATTCAACTGAAAAATGATTAAAACGCTTTGAATCTTCAGCAAATAAGGTATTGAGATGAGTATCAATCAATTGATTTTTTAAAGAAGATAAGTTTTCGATTGCAGAAGACTTCTGCATTAAAGACATAGATTGGTTAGCTTGAGTCATCATTAACGCCCCACGCCTATATAAGCAAAACCTTGTGCCTTCACATAATGAGGGTCATAGATATTACGACCATCCAAAATCAAAGGATGCTCCATCTGCTGCTGCAATCGCTTAAAATCAGGGCTCCAGTATTGTTTCCAAGCCGTTAAAAGGCAAAGGGCATGAGCATTCTGAACAGCTTCATATTGATTTTGAAAGAGAATCAAATCTGAGCGTTGCCCATAAATCATTTCAATTTCATCTAAAGCCTGTGGATCATGCAAATGGACTGTAACACCTTGTGCCCAGAGTGCTTTTAGCATGTGATGGATAGGTGATTGTTGGATACTGGAGGTATTTTCCTTAAAGGAAGCCCCCCATATTGCTATTGTTTTACCTTGCAAATCACCATGATAATAATTCCATAATTTACGGAACAGAATTTCTTTTTGCTGCTCATTAATATCCCAAACTTGTGCAAGTAACTGACTTTTAACTCCTGTATTTGCTACAGTACTAGCCAATGTCAAAACATCATGGGAAAAGTTTTCACCACCAAACCCCGCTCCAGGTGATAAATAAGCAGAGCCTATCCGATTGTCTGCAGCCATGCCTTGACGTACTGAGGCAATATCTATTCCAAGTTTTTCGGCGACTACAGCCAAATCATTTATGTAACTAATACGGGTCGCCAACATGCCTGAGATGCTAAGTTTAGTAAACTCGGCATCTAGGATGGGCATAAACAAAAATTGCTGTTCCAAAGGAAAAAAAGGTCTTAATAACTCTTTTACTTTGCATTGAGCACGATCATCCAAACAGCCCACGATCAATTGCTTAGCTTGGGTTAAGCTCTGCAAAGCATTACCTTCTTGGATTGTGTCAGGTAAATATACCCAATCATCCTCTGCAAGTATTTTCTGCATCTTTTCAGTACCATGCAGACCAAAAGTAGATGCATTAATCATGAGTTTTGGATGGATAATATTTCGCTGCTTTAGCCTACTGAGCAACTGATAAACGAAAGTTTCTTGAGTTTGGTTAAAACTAAGTACATACCCATCTATATCTAATGGCAACTCAGAAAGAGCTGCGTAGTTCAAAAAGCCGCTCTTTAATTGTTTTTCTAATAGTTGATTAACATTCTCATCATGAAATGAATATTGCAAATTATTTTCATTGCTTTGAGTATCTGAACACCAAAAAACTTGATGTCCAGATTCAGATAAAAGTACGGACATTACTCCCGCATATAAAGTATTGCCGAATATTGCAATTTTCATAACCGTTAACCCTAAATTACAGGGCTAACTCACGAATTAAGCCCTTAAAATCAGCACCTAGCTTTGGATGCTCAATACCATAGTGCAATACTGCTTTAAGATAACCAATCTTACTGCCACAATCAAAGGTTTGGCCTTTCATTCGATAAGCCTCTACAGCTTCAAGTTGTTGCAAGCTTGCAATTGCATCAGTGAGTTGTATTTCATTGCCCGCCCCCCTAGGCGTATCTTGCAATAACTGCATGATTTTAGCTGGCAAAATATAACGCCCAACAACGGATAAATTTGAAGGTGCTGTACCTACTGCGGGTTTTTCTACAATACCTTTCATGATGATGCTTTCACCTTCATTCGGTGATTGTGCAACATCTACGATGCCATACTGATCCACTAAATGATCAGGCACTGCTTCAACCATAATTTGTGCTGCTTGAGACTGTTGAAAACGCTGAATCATCAACGATAAATCATTTTCAACTGCATGGTCTTTAACCAAAACATCAGGCAACAAAACTGCAAAAGCGTCGTCACCAACAATGTCTTTCGCACAAAGTACAGCATGCCCCAGACCTAATGGTTGCGGTTGGCGTACACTTACGACACTGATATGTTTAGGTAATATATCGGTAATTTCTTTCAATAAATCAAATTTCTTTTTTTGTTCCAACGTCGTTTCAAGCTCGAAATTTCGATCAAAATAATTTTCAATAGATGCCTTAGATGAATGCGTGACTAAGATGATCTGTTCAATACCTGCATCAACGGCCTCTCGAACAACATACTCAATCGCGGGGCGATCTACAACAGTCACCATTTCTTTAGGAATCGATTTACTTGCTGGCAAGAAACGTGTACCTAAACCTGCAACAGGCAAAATTGCTTTTTTGATCATAGATTTTCTCTAATTAATTTACTCGAACTTCGCCACTACGTTTATAGCCATCAACATAATGTTCTAACTGGGTTAATGCCCAATCTATATCTTGCTCAACAGCAGTCATCTGGTTGATTTTACTGAATACCGATTGAATTTCGTGTAATGGAAAATGTTTTTCAAAAGAACGTAAAATACGAGTATGCTCTGTGTATTCAGTATTATCCTGATCAATCAATAGCTCCTCGTAAAGCTTTTCGCCAGGTCTTAAACCGCTATAAGCAATTTCGATATCGCCATCAGCTTCCCCAGTTTCCCGAACTCTCAAACCACTCAGTTTAATCATTTGTCGTGCTAAATCTTGGATACGTACTGGTTCACCCATATCTAAGAGAAAAACATCACCACCTGATCCTAGAGCACCAGCCTGAATAACCAACTGAGAAGCTTCTGGAATGGTCATAAAATAACGAGTGACTTCTGGGTGAGTTACTGTAATAGGCCCACCCTTTGCAATTTGTTGCTTAAACAAAGGTACCACTGAGCCTGATGAACCTAGCACATTACCAAATCGAACAATACTAATTTGTGTATGAGGCTTAGTTTCAGCAACAGCTTGACAATAAAGCTCAGCCATACGCTTGGAAGCGCCCATTACATTAGTTGGTCGAACTGCTTTATCTGTAGAAATAAGGACAAAGGTTTCAACGCCTTTTTTGACAGCAGCATTAAGGCTGTTTGCAGTGCCAATTGCATTATTTTTTAGACCTGCAATTGGATTACACTCCACCAAAGGAACATGTTTATAGGCAGCAGCATGATAAACTGTTTGCACTTGATATTGCTCTATAATTCGTTCCAGTTTTTGTTGGTCCTGAACAGTTCCCAATATCGGAACGATTTGACAACTAGCAGCTTGTCTTAACTCTTTATCAATATCGTATAGAGCAAATTCTGTTAGCTCATAGAGCACTAACATTTTAGGTTGATTCTTTATAATTTGGCGACATAGTTCTGAACCAATCGACCCACCTGCGCCAGTCACCATCACAATTTTATTCTGTATATTTTTAGATAGTAAGTGCGCAATCGGTGGAACTGGATCTCGACCAAGTAAATCAATAATATCAACTTCTTGAATATCGGAAACTCGTATTTCACCATCAACTAATTGGGTAAGTCCAGGAAGTTCGGTAATTTTTAAATGAGCTGATTCAAACTGCTGAATAATTTCAGTTTTACGAACTCGACCAACAGATGGAATGGCTAATAAAATCTCATCAACGCGTTCTTTGCTAAATCTCTGTAATGCTTTTTCTACAGAGTAAACTCGTAGTCCTTCAACAATTTGACCTTGCAATGAAGTATGATCATCAATAAAAAAAACAGGTAAATGGTCATCGGATCGGTTTAATGCAGCTGCAATCTGTTGCCCGGCATCCCCTGCACCATATATGGCGATTCTCTTACGACCTATGTCTGAATAGAATGAAGCTTTGATAATGAAACGAATAGAAGCACGGCTAACCCATACCCACGTAAACATCATAAATCCGAACATAAATGGGATAGACATCGGAATATATGCATGGGTAAAACTGCTCAGACCATACAAAGCAATCATCGTCAGCGCCACAGCTAGAGCTAATTTAACGATAAAAACTTCATTGAATGTTCTGACAATAAAGTGATAAACGCCTGTAATGACTAAACTGACGATAGCAATCAAACTCACCAACAGGACACCATGTTCAATGCCTGGAATAATTTGTGCACCTAAATCAAATAATCGAATGACATAACAGAGCCATAAGATCACTGGAATAGCTAAAGCATCCAGAAAAACAAGGAAAGTTTGCTTAAGTAGCCTTGGTGCTGAGGCGAATTGATGAATAATCTTTTTCACAGTGATCTTCTAATCATCCATTTTTCAGTTTGATCTTTATACGCATTTCTTCTTGAACTTGAAATGACCTTTACATACTGATTACATAATCATAAAAAGCAAGAGTTAGAGCTCATTTCACTCTTGCATGTATTTTTACACTTAGTGAATCGCAGTTTTTACGGTTTGAATTGCTTGAACCGTTTTATCTATACTATCTTTGCTGAGTGTTGGGTGTACCAAGAACATCAAACTTGTTTCACCAAGTTGTTGCGCGTTCTGTAAACGCTGTTCAGGACGCCAAGGTGTACCATCAAAAGCATGTTCCAAATACACCTCTGAGCACGACCCACTAAAGCATGGCACATTTTGCGCATTAATCTCTTGCATAATTCGGTCACGTGACCAACCTTCAGGTAAAGCAGCTAAATTGACTTGTACATAGCATTTATAATGTGCATGTACATAGTCAGTCGAAGGCAAGTGAACTGTAAAATAAGGAGAATTAGCAAATGCTTTCAGAATCTGCTCTGCATTTTCAGTTCTTTTTCGCGTCCACTCCGCCATATGCGTGAGTTGAATACGACCTATCACTGCCTGCATTTCCATCATACGCCAATTTGTGCCAAACGAATCATGTAACCATCTAAAACCAGGAGGATGTTGCTTGCTATAAACACTGTCATAGCTTTTACCATGATCTTTATAAGACCACATTTTTTTCCAAAGTATTTCATCATTAGTGGTGACCATACCACCTTCACCACCTGTGGTCATAATCTTATCTTGACAGAAAGACCACGCTGAAATGTGCCCGATAGATCCTGCAGGTTTACCTTTGTATTGAGCACCATGAGCCTGAGCACAATCTTCAATAACATACAAACCCTTTTCCTCAGCAAGTTGCATAATCGGATCCATGTCACACATCCAGCCTGCTAAATGCACGCAGATAATGGCTTTAGTATTAGGTGTCAAAACAGCTTCAATGGTTCGTCGCGAAATATTTTGAGAATCTAACTCAACATCTGCAAAAATGGGGTTTGCTCCAGCCGTCACAATCGAACTGGCCGATGCCAGAAAGGTGCGTGAAGTGACAATCACGTCATCACCCGCGCCAATATTCAAGGCTTTGAGTGCAACATCCAGCGCGACCGTTCCATTGGCTAAAGCCACTGCATATTTGGTTTCTGCAAACTGGGCAAATTCTTTTTCAAACTCACGGCATTCTTGACCCGTCCAATAGTTTACCTTATTCGACAACAGTACTTTAGAGACAGCATCTGCTTCTTCTTGTGTAAAGCTTGGCCATGGTTCAAATGCAGTGTTTAACATATCTCTTTCCTAAATTGATTTTTTAAAAATCTTTATTTCTTCTCTAAAATTCGGGCTGGATTACCTACAACTGTAACACCTGCCGGAACACTTTTGGTCACGACTGCCCCCATACCAACCACAGCACCTTTACCAATCACTAATGGTTTGTCTGGGGTACCTTGTTTGATCACCGCACCAGTACCGATATAGGCATGATCCTCAATGTGAATATTGCCATTGCATTTTACACCTGGTGCAAAAGTGACATAGTCGCCAATGATGCAGTCATGCGCAACATAGCTATAAATGTTTGCATGAAAGAATTTCCCAATTTTAATATTTGAAGTAATGCATGTAAAAGGACACAGTAAACTGCCCTCACCCATTTCTACTTCATCTAAAATAACCGTATTCGCTGCTTGAATTTCTAAATGTTGAACACTGTCCTGATCTAAACGAGCCACCAATTTTTCACGTACTTGGCTATTTGCGATTGCAATTGTCACGCGTTTATCGGTTTTAGAATTATTTATAAAATCAGTGTAACTTAATACTTGATATCCATTTAAATCTGTATTTGCCTGACCGTCATCAATAAATACAAAATGTTCTTTATTTAATTCAGTAAATTGCGCACGTACCAGAGGCATAACCTCTTTACCAAATCCGCTTGCACCATAAACACCAATCAATTTATCCGACATTATTCTTTATCCTTATGTTTCGATCCTATAAAGCGAGTCATCGTCGCTTCACCTTCTGCACTAATGTCATCTTTAGCAATCACTTTCTGTACAGTCTTCAACATGATTTTAAAGTCGAGCCAGATGGACTGGTTTTCAACATACCATGTGTCTAATTTGAATTTTTCTTCCCAACTAATTGCATTACGCCCATTGACCTGTGCGTGCCCAGTCATACCTGGACGTACATCATGACGTTTGGCTTGTTCTTTATTGTATAAAGGTAGATATTCCATCAGTAACGGACGTGGACCTACAACACTCATATCTCCTTTAATTACATTCCAAAGCTCTGGCATTTCATCCAAACTGGTTGAACGCAACATTTTGCCAAATGGGGTCAAGCGCTCGCTATCGGGTAGCGGATTACCTTGTGCGTCTACTGCATCTTTCATGGTGCGGAATTTGATCATTTCAAAAGGTTGACCATGTAGACCCGAACGGACTTGACGAAACAGTACAGGTGAACCCAAGTTCTTTTTCACTTTATAAGCGACAAAAGCGTACAATGGTGAAAGAAGGATGAGGGCAATAGAAGCAATGATAATATCAAGTAAGCGTTTTAACATTTATAGACCTAAAATATTGAGTAAGCGTTGGTTGACTTTATCTGCATCAAATTTTTCCTGAGCTATTTTATAACTCTCAATTCCCATTTTTTCGATTTGTTCAGGCTGTTCTATAAAATAAATCATTTTTTCAGCCAATGCTTCAGGATTCCACTTAGCCACAATAAATCCATTTACACCATGTTCAACAGTTTCACGACAACCTGGTACATCTGTGGTAACCACTGCGCGCCCGATCGCCATTGCTTCTTGTGTACTACGCGGCACACCTTCACGATAAGATGGCAATACAAAGACATGACTCTTGGCTATCCAGTCTTTTACATTATCTACATGACCGGGATAATCAATAATATTTGAAGAAATTAATTCGTCTAATTCAGATTGTGTTAATGCACCCAAATTGTGAGGGTCGATCGCACCTAAAACAGTAAATTGCGTTTCAGGATATTTTTCTTTTACGATTTTTACCGCAGCAAGAAAATCGTGAATCCCTTTTTCCTTCAGTAGCCGACCAATAAATAGAAAATTAATGGGTTGCTGAATATTCGGTACAGGTTGGTAAGGATAATCTTTCAAGTTTAAACCAATACCACCAAGAACCTCAACTTTTTTTACGTTTATCGCGTGTTGATCGAGTAAATCTAAAGGATCATCAGGGTTTAAAAAAATAAGTTTATCTAATTGAGGTAAAGCAAATTTATAAAGTAAAACTTGAATCTTTTTAATCAATTCTGTTTTTTTACTTAAGCCTTCAGGCTGCTGTGTAAATGTATAGCCTAACCCTTCTAACATACCTACAATTCTTGGAACTTTTGCTAACTTTGCGGCAATGGTTCCAAAAATAACAGGTTTGCTAAAATATGAAAAAACTAAGTCCGGCTTAATTTCTCTAATTTTTTTTGCAAGCTTATATGTGGCTACAATATCTGCAAGTGGATTAAGTCCACCACGGTTTAATTCATAGGTAACAGGAATAGCACCTAAGGATTCTATTTTCTTTAGGTCAGCATCAGAATATTCAGAAGTAAAGGCATAAACCGTATACTGCTTTTCTCGCATTGCACGAATTAAATCTGCACGAAAACTATAAAAGCTTGATGCAATTGTACCAATAATAACAATTTTCTTAGTCATGAGATTCACAGGAATAGTTTAATCTTTCTAATTGATTAATCAAATTATCAACCAAATTAATTTTATTAATAAAACTCTCAGAACAATTAAACACATGTTCTCTGGAAGAAAATCTTACATCTTTACTGAATTCTAAAATAGAGTCAAAATCAGGAGCTCCATTCTTATAATAAGAAAAGTCCTCAGGAAAAATATCCCTATGCCCAGAATATACAGGGAGCCCTAAACTAAGATACTCTCTAACTTTTAGTGTACAGGCCTCATGCATACCTTTTCGATATAAAGCGAAAGAGGACAAACCAACCCAACATTTTTGTGCTAAATTATTAATTTCTTCTGTACTAAGTTGACCATGAAAAATAACACGTTTATCATTTATAGCCAGTTCTTTATCCGTTTGTTCAACATTCCCTACAACATGAAGAAGAAATTTCTTATCTGTCTTTTTCAAATTAGACAATAATAGATCTAATCCATGCCATTCGAAGAAGTAACTCGCCACAAATAAAATTTCTGGAATTTCCGATCTATTATCACTAAAAAACTTTGAGTCTAAGAGCACACCATTGGGATAAACTAAAGTTTTTTCTTTTTTATTTGCAATCCTTGTTTGCTCAAAGGCAATTATCTCTTGAGTCACACCAATTATACCTGTTGCTCTGGATATGCAAGCTGTTCCTAATAAACTATCTGCATGACTACGACATTTACCTAAAACTCCAAGGCTATCAAGCTCAGGTAGCTCGAGAGTATGGTGTACTAAATAAACTGGTATTTTGATCTTATTTAGAAAATTTAATAAGAAGGGATCATGAACACTATATCTTAAAAGAATCACATCATAATTAGAACTTTCGTTTAATAGCCAATTATAAAACTCTTTTCTTATCTGAAACCATGCATAAGCTTTTTTAATAAAGCCTGTCGATTTAGACATTCGACTTGGAAAAACCACCTCATGATTTGGATAGATATTCTGAGGACAGAAAATTTTAACCGTTAAATCTTTACCCAATATATTAGCTGCTTTTTGCTCCCAACACATTTGTTGGTATATACCAGAAGAATAAGAGAGCATTATAGCACAATGTAAAAACTTCATATTTAACACCTACTATCTTTCATCTTGAAACATAGCCCAATCATTAACCAAAAAAGAGATATTACGAATGAATTAAATGAAACAAAAGTTAAACAACTTATTAAGACAAACATAAAAACAGCTAAAAAATATTCTGATTTTGTTTTTTTAAAAATAAATAGTATACTCAACAAAAGGATTAAAAAAACAATAAGGAGTGTTATGCCACCCTGTGTTAAGAAATAAATAAACTGACTATCTGGAGATTCTTCTAGGGCTAATTGAGGAGGAATGATAGTCCCAAATGGATTAAGAGTTACATAGTCAATAAGATTTATCCACGCATTTAAGCGGCCGCTTAAATTACCTGAGCCTTCTGCTCCCTGATTAGCAACATTTCCAATCTCGACTGTCCTTTCCAAATAATAATCTGAAGAAAATTTAAACATTAAAAAAACAGACAAAGATACAGCAAAAAAAGAACCCAATAACCCCTTCAGGCTCTCAATTTTATTTCCTTGTTTAAAGGAATAAAATAAAATCACACAATAACCAATAAATAGTCCAACCATACTTGTTCTAGAAATTGACAGCATGACACAAAGCAGACTTAAAAAAATAAAAATTATTGAGAAAATACTTTGCTCTTTTAAATATTTTTTTGTTATTAAGAAAAAGAAGAAAGAAAGTCCTGAAAAAAAACCAAGAATATTAGGGTTTACAAAGAAGCCTGTCGCTCTTGCTCCAATTTCTTCCACTCCCAACCCAATTTGACTTTTATTTATTAAGAGAGTGAGAAACTCAAATAAGCCTAAAGGCCCACCTAACCCATAATTAAAAAAAAGAAACTGACCAACTGAGAAGAAAAAGCAAACCGATATAAAAAAACCATTAATCCAAAATAGAAATCTAAAACTAACTAAGTAGCCAAAATAAAAGAAAATTATCGGTATATATATATATA
>Ga0247720_100077_pt1 | contig 47182 bp, 51 predicted proteins | sample MSEWel2015_12_15_FD_189078 | JGI IMG/M metagenome (GOLD analysis project Ga0247720, IMG submission 189078) | Subsurface sediment microbial communities from gas well in West Virginia, United States - MSEEL Well Study Marcellus 3H_2015_12_15 | ecosystem: Environmental > Terrestrial > Deep... | reverse complement strand
ATCCCGTGAGGGTGTGACGTAAATTGGTGCGTATTCGAAAGCCTTTGCCCCTTTAAAACTTGAAGAAAAATTGCGAGAGAGCTTAATGTCGGGTGCATATGTCCAATCTGCGGGGGTTAATCCGGTTAAGTGAATTTAAGACCCGCCTGTGGGCGGGTCTTTACGTTGTGATTAGCCTTTTTCTGCCTTTCTCCCGGCCAGAAACTCTTCCAACCGGTCCAGGCCTTCTTTGATGTTTTCCAGGGAATTGGCGTAGGAAATACGTAAATATCCTTCGCAGTTGCGGCCGAAGTCGATGCCCGGGGTGACGGCTACCCGGGCTTTCTCTAAAATCTCAAAGGCGAAGGAATAGGAATCGCCGGTATATTTCTTGACGTTGGCCAGGGCGTAGAAGGCGCCGGTAGGCTCGACCCGGGTGGCCAGGCCCATGGCTTTAAGGCGGCTCAACAGATAACGGCGGCGCTCGTCGTAAGTGGCGACCATTTGCGCCACGTGTTCGTCGCATTCCCGCAGGGCGGCGATGCCGGCGGCCTGGACGAAGGAACCAGCGCAGATAAAGAGGTTCTGCTGCAGCTTTTGTAAAGGCCGGACAAACTCCGGCGGCGCGATAACGTAACCCAGGCGCCAGCCGGTCATGGCGTAGAGCTTGGAAAACCCGTTGATGACAAAGGCCCGGTCGGTAAACTCCAGGATGGTATGCTCCCGGCCTTCGTAAACCAGGCCGTGGTAGATTTCGTCGGCAATGATGCAGGGTCCCAGGCCGGCCAGGGCTGCTAATTCGGCCGCTGTAAAGACGGCGCCGGTGGGATTGGCGGGAGAATTGACCATAATAGCCTTGGTCCGGGGGCCGAGGCTCTCCTGGATAGCTGGAAGGCGGTACTTGAAGCCGTCTTCTTCTTTTACCGGTATAAAGACAGGCTGCCCGCCGACGTAACGGATAAAATTGGGGTAGCAGGCGTAGTAGGGATCGGGGAGGATGACCTCATCCCCCTGCTCCAGGAGGACGCTAAAGGTCAGGAGCATGGCCGGCGAGGTGCCGGAAGTGACGACGATCTGGTCAGGCGAAATATTGACCCCGTATTTCCGCTGGTAGTAGTGGGCGATTTCTTCCCGGAGTTCCGGCTTGCCCAGGCTGTGGGTGTAGTGGGTGTCACCATCCCGGAGAGCACGCCGGGCGGCTTCTTTGATGGGTTCCGGGGTGTCAAAATCCGGTTCGCCGATTTCCAGGTGGATGATGTTCTCCCCCCGGGTTTCCATTTCTTTGGCCTTTTCCAGGATGTCCATGACGATAAAGGGCGGTATTTCCCGGGCCCTGGCGGCAATATCTTTTCTCCTGTCAGGCATATACTTCCCTGCTTCTTTATAATAATGGGTAATGTTAACGTTTTTTCGCCACGGGAAAGCAGAAATCCTGCCCGCTAACTTATCTTTCGCTAATATTTTCAAATCCCTGCTCAAAAAAATGCCTGTCAAAAGCAAATGCCTTTTTAATACCCAGTTTACGCATCACAGCAAAGCTAACGGCATCTACCAGGCTCAAATTTCTCCTGTTGGCGGTCAAAACGGCATTGGCACCCCACTGGTGCAACTCGGCGTCAATCCATTCTACTTGCAGCAGGGGAAGTATATCTTCATGAAATACCCGCAAAGCTTCCATCCCCAGTCGCCGCTGTACCAGGGCATATGTTTCTACGAGAACGTAACTGCTGCAAATCATCGGAACACCGCTGGTTAAAAGATTTTCCCATATTTTTTTGGCAGCGGCATGATTCTCGTCGTCAGCATCGAGGATGGCTAAAAAAGCTGAAGTATCAAGATAAACATTCATTCCGCAAAAGCCTCCGTTAAGTAGGCATCATGATTGCGAGAGAGGTCCTTAACACCGGAGCGGAAACGCCCTGCTGCCTTTATAGCCCTCTGAATTCGTTCGTTTTGGCCAGGATTGCTACCGGCCAAGACCTGGTCCACGCCGAGCCGGATTAATTCCGCCATGGATATTTTTTTAACAGCAGCCATTTTTTTCAGGGCATGATATTGTTCTTCCGTGAGCTGGATTTGCGTACGGATCATTTGTTATATCATCCCTTCAATAATGATTAAAAGTAAGCATAATGATGCTATCATGATGTCACCACTTTGACAAGGGGTAGAGCAGGTGTTACCATATACGCGTCTATCTATTTAGCTCTCTCTAGATACTGGCGAATTCATGATGATATAATAATTTTGGTGATGAAAAGTGGCCAGAGAACTAACGGAAATAATCAAAAAACGCTATAACCGCACGGCGCTCTTTTATGATTGGATGGACCGGATGATCCCCGATGAATGGCGCCGGCGGGTGTGGCAGGAAGCCCGGGGCCGGGTGCTGGAAGTCGGGGTAGGCACAGGAGCCAATTTCCCATTTTACCCACCCGGATGCCGGATGACGGCCATTGATTTCAGCCCCGGGATGCTGGCCCGGGCCAGACAAAAGCTCCACCTGGCCGGGGCACCGGTGGATTTAAAGGAAATGGATGTCCAGCACCTTGAATTTGGAGACGCCACTTTTGACACGGTGGTAGCTACCTGCGTTTTTTGCACAGTACCCGATCCGGTGCAGGGGCTGAAGGAAGTACGCCGGGTCTGCCGCCCTGATGGCAGGATTGTCCTCCTGGAGCATGTGCGCAGTGAGCACTGGTTCCTCGGCCCCGTGATGGATGCCCTGAACCCGCTGGTCCTGTATCTAATCGGGTCCAACATTAACCGCCGTACTGTGGCCAATGTGAGGATGGCCGGTATCGAGATTGACCGGGAGGAGGATCTGGCGGGAAAGATCGTTAAATTAATTGTCGGGCATCCCCGGGAAATTTAAAGTTGTGCCGGCAGTTTTCTTTAAGACTTTGTTAAAATATTTCTTTCACCCTTGCGTTCCTGGCCATGGTATGCTAATATATCTTACAAATTAGTTAATGCCAAAGCGATGATGGGGAGTGTCGGCGGCCCACTCCGGTAGGCGAGAGAGCTGGTGGCCGGTGGGAACCAGCCCGGAGGCTGTCGAGAGGCACCCCTGAGTACCCGGCGAGAAATCCTGGATAAGGAAGAAGTCGGGGCGGTCATGTCCGTTACGCATGCAGAGGGGGCCAGGTTATGGCGTTTCTAACCTGGTCAATTAGGGTGGCACCGCGGGTGAAACTCTCGTCCCTTGCAGAAGGGACGAGAGTTTTTATTTTGAACTGGTTAAAAAAGGCAGGTGACCTGGGGGTTATAGCAATTTTCAAAGCCTTTTGCTGGCGTTCTTAACCCTTTAGCTTAATATAGTAAGGCTTTATGATAACTGCTTTTACCGACAAAATAACAGGAAAGGGTGTTCTCCATGACTGACAAGCAAATCTTACTTCTCCCCGGGCCGACGCCGGTGCCTCCGCAGGTGGCCCTGGCCATGGCGCGGCCGGCTATAAACCACCGCGGCCCGGAGTTCAAAGCCCTGTGGGAAGAAGTAACGGAAGGGTTAAAGGATGTCTTCCAGACCCGTTCCGAGGTAGTCATTTTAACTGCTTCGGGTACCGGCGGCATGGAAGCGGCCGTAGCCAACCTCATTTCCCCCGGGGAAAAGGTGCTGGCCGTAACCATTGGCGCCTTTGGCGAGCGTTTTATTCAGATTTGCCGTGCCTTCGGTGTTGAAACGGAGGTTATGGCCTTCCCGTACGGGCAGGCAGCTGACCCCCGGGCCATAGCCAGACGCCTGGAAGCGGATACGGAACATAAGATCAAGGCCATTCTAGTCCAGCATAATGAGACTTCGACCGGGGTTTTAAATGACATTCAAGCCATCAGCCGTGCCCGGGGAAGTCACCCGGCCCTGCTCATTGTGGACAGCATCAGCGGCCTGGTGGCAGCCGATTTACCTATGGACGCCTGGCATATTGATGTGGTCATCGCTGGTTCCCAGAAAGCCTTCATGTTACCCCCGGGATTAACCATGCTGGCTGTTAGCGATCGCGCCTGGCAGGCGGCGGAAAAATGCACCAACCATCGTTTTTACCTGGATATCAAAAAGGCGAGAAATTCGGGGCTAAAGGGGCAGACGCCCTTTACACCGGCTGTCCCCCAGCTCTACGGTCTACAGGAATCCTTGCGTCTCCTGAAGACGGAAACCCTGGCCGGCAGCTTTGCCCGCCACGCCCTGATGCGGGATATGGTAAGGGCCGGGGTCCGTGCCTTGGGACTGAAGCTCCTGGCTGACGATACAGTAGCCTCGCCGGCAGTGACGGCCATCTGTGTACCGGAGGGTATGAAACCGGCAGATATCATCACTCCATTGCGGGAAAAATTTGGCGTGGTGGTGGCCGGAGGGCAGGGTGACGTCAAGGACAGGGTATTCCGCATCGGTCATCTGGGCTATGTAAGTTTCAGCGATATCCTGGCCGGCCTGGCTGCCCTGGAAAATGTCCTCATTGATGCCGGTGTACCGGTGACCCGGGGCGCGGCAGTGGCAGCAGCCGGGGCCATATTAAGCGAAGGAATGCCTGCTGGCGTGGAAACCCTGGCCAGCTAGAGTAGAGGAGCCGCTTGTAACCATTTTTGGCAGAGTCCCATTTCCGAGGGAGGGGATAACCAAAATGCACGTTTTAGCCCTGGACGGTATAGATAAACGCGGCCTGGCTATCCTCCGGGAGGCGGGCCTGGAAGTTACGGCCGCCGGTAAAATGAATGAAGAAGAACTCAAAGACGCTATCCGTGACAGTGAAGCCTTAATCGTCCGCAGCGCAACTAAGGTAACGGCGGCGGCCATCAACGCTGCCAAAAAGTTAAAAATTATCGGCCGGGCCGGGGTGGGCACCGATAATATCGACGTCACCGCCGCAACTGAAAGGGGTATCGTGGTTGTTAATGCCCCTGAGGGCAACACCGTTGCGGCTGCCGAGCATACTATGGCCATGATGCTGGCCCTGGCCCGCAACATACCCCAGGCTAATGCCACCTTAAAGCAGGGTATTTGGGAGAAGAAAAAATATGTAGGCGTTGAGCTGCGGGGTAAAACCTTAGGGGTCATCGGCCTGGGCAAAATCGGCCGCGAGGTGGCCCGCCGCGCCCGGGGTATGGAAATGAAGGTTATGGCTTATGATCCCTACGTTGATCCGGAACAGGCCACGCGCCTTGAGGTCGAACTGGCCCCCCTGGAAACAGTACTGCAAGCCGCCGACTTTGTAACCGTCCACCTGCCCCTGACCAAGGAGACCCGGCACCTTCTGGGCCGGGAGGAAATGAAACTCTTGAAACCCGGAGCGCGGGTGTTGAATGTAGCCCGGGGAGGCATTATTGACGAGGCAGCCCTTTATGAAGCCTTAAAAAGCGGGCAGCTGGCCGGGGCGGCCCTGGATGTCTTTGAGGAAGAGCCGTTAAAGGCCAGCCCCCTGCTGGAACTGGACAACGTCATTGTTACCCCCCATCTTGGTGCTTCGACGGAGGAAGCGCAGGTAGCCGTAGCAGTTGAGGTTGCTCACGATGTAGTGCGCTGCCTTAAGGGAGAACCGGTTTTGAACGCCGTCAATATCCCGGTGGTGCGGGGCCATGTAGCCGAGGTCTTGAGGCCTTACCTGCAATTAGCCGAAAAACTGGGCAGCTTCCTGGCCCAGCTCATGGAGAGCCCCATAATTGCGGCGGAAATCAGCTGCAATGGCGAGCTGGCCCAGTATGACCTGGCGCCCCTGACCAGCTCCTTCTTGAAAGGGCTACTGCGCCCCCTCCTGGCCGATGCCGTCAACTACGTTAACGCGCCTCTGGTGGCCAAAAAGCGAGGCATACGCATCCGGGAAAAGAAGAGCCGGGAGATGGAGTACTTTGCAAACCTCATCAGCGTTAAGGTCGAAGGGCGGCGGGAGAGCCACCGCCTGGCCGGGACCGTCAACCAGGCCGGGGAACCCCGCCTGGTAAACCTGGACGGTTATAGCGTCGACGCCAGCCCGGCAGGGCACATGCTGGTGGTGCCCCACCTGGACCGGCCGCGTATAATCGGCCCGGTAGGCCTGGCCATAGGGGACCATAAAGTGAATATCGCCGCCATGCAGGTGGGGCGGCAGGAAATAGGTGGCGAAGCCGTCATGCTTATTAGCGTTGATTCCGAAGTGCCGCGGGAAGCACTGCAGGCCATTCGCCAGGTGGACGGCGTCCTTGATGTGCGCTATATTTACCTTTAAGTTCCTTATGGGGGCGGTAACGCCCCTTAAGTTTTTTACGGCAGGTTTGCCCCGAGCCTTTAATCGTGGCATAATAGTGGCAGGATTATCCACACTAACTGGATGAAAGGGGAGCGGTATTTTGCTGGATATTAAACTAATACGCCAGGAACCGGAAAGGGTGGCTGAAGCCCTGGCCCGCCGGGGCTTGAAGGCCGGGCTAGAGCACTTTTTAGCCCTTGATGCCCGGCGTCGGAACCTCCTGGTAGAGGTCGAGGGACTGAAGAATAAACGCAACCAGGTATCGGCCGAAGTAGCCCGCCTGAAGAAAAACGGCCAGGATGCTACGGAGTTAATTACCGCTATGCGCGAGGTCGGCGACCGTATCAAAGAACTGGATGCGGCCCTGCGCGCTGTGGAAGACGAGCTCCAGCAGGAGTTATTAAGGATTCCCAATATACCCCATGATTCCGTACCCGACGGCTTGAGCGACGCCGATAACAAGCCGGTACGCCACTGGGGCGAGCTGCCTCGCTTTGATTTTGAGCCGCGGCCCCACTGGGAAATAGGGGAACGGCTGGGCATCCTCGATTTTGAGCGCGGCAGCAAGGTGGCCGGGGCGCGTTTTGTCTTTTACCGCGGCGCCGGAGCGCGTCTGGAGAGGGCCCTGATTAATTTTATGCTGGATCTCCATACCATCAAGCATGGTTATACGGAAATTTTCCCGCCCTATCTCGTCAACAGCGCCAGCATGATCGGTACCGGCCAGTTGCCCAAATTTGCTGAGGATATGTTTCACGTCGAGGGAACGGATTACTACCTGATACCGACGGCCGAGGTGCCGGTTACCAATCTGTATCAGGGGGAAATCCTAAAGGGCGATTTATTACCCATCTACCATGTGGCCTACAGCGCCTGTTTCCGGGCCGAGGCCGGGGCAGCCGGGCGAGATACCAGGGGTCTCATCCGCCAGCACCAGTTTAACAAGGTAGAACTGGTTAAATTCACCCGGCCGGAGGATTCTTATGAAGAGCTGGAGAAATTGACGCGGGATGCGGAAGAGGTCCTGCAGCTCCTGGGCCTTCCCTACCGGGTGGTGGTCCTCTGCGCTGGCGACCTGGGCTTTTCAGCGGCCAAGACCTATGACCTGGAGGTATGGTTCCCCAGCGCCAGCACCTACCGGGAGATTTCCTCCTGCAGTAACTTTGAGGACTTCCAGGCCCGGCGGGCCGACATCCGCTTCCGGCCTGGCCCCAAGGAAAAACCCCGCTTTGTCCATACCTTGAACGGCTCCGGGGTGGCCGTGGGGCGGACGGTGGCGGCCATCCTGGAAAACTACCAGCAGGAGGATGGTACGGTACTTATCCCCAAAGCGTTAAGACCTTATATGGGTGGCCTGGAAGCCATCCGGCCGGAGCAAGGATCAGGGGCATGAACCCATCCCTCCACTTCCTAACCAGGGAAAACTGGTACTGGAATTTACTCTTTTTTTTCTACGGCCTGTCTTTCTTCCTCATGGGCTTTAGCATCCTCCTCCAGGCCCGGCGGGGGAGCAGCCTGCACCTGGGACGGCGTTTACCATGGCTGGCTGTCTTTGGGCTTTTACATGGTCTAGTGGAGTGGGGCTACATTTTTATTCCGGCTGCCGCAGTTGCTGAAGGCTGGCAGACTCTCAGGGGGGTTCTCTTTAACGGCGGGCATGCCCTGCTCCTGGCTTTATCCTACCTCTTTCTGCTGGTCTTTGGCATCAACCTCCTGGGGGATACCAGGGGGTGGCCGGCCTGGACGAGGTTTTTCCCACTTGCTGGTTTCGGGGGGTGGCTGCTATTTTCCGCCTTTACTTTCCCCCGGGAAAGGGCGGCTACTGATGCCTGGTTGATCCTGATTGAAATAGCGGCACGATATTTGTTGGCGGCGCCGGGTGCGGTAATGAGTGGCCTGGCGATTCTGGCCCAGGGGGATGACCTGCATTATTTAAGGCGCAACTCCTTAAAATTTTTCCTGGCGGGTGCTGCCACGGCCTTATTTCTTTATGCCTTCGGCGGGGGGTTGATCGTGCCGCCGGCGTCTTTTTTTCCCGCCAATTTCCTCAATACAGACCTATTGCTGCGCCTGGGTCTGCCGGCACCGGCTTTGCGCATCCTAAGCAGTATCCTGGTTGCCTTTTTTATCTTCCGTCTTCTGGATGTTTATGATGCCGAGGAACAGCACTACCGGGAGGTTGCCAGGGAGCGAGAGATGATCTGGCGAGAAAGGGAAAAAATACGGCGTGACCTCCATGATGGAGTTATCCAATCCATCTACGGCCTGGCCCTTGGTCTGGAACACAGCCGCACCCTGCTGGCGGACAACCCGGCGGCAGCTGCGGATAGGCTCGCGACCCTGTCGCAACAGGCGGAAAAGGTAATATCTGACCTGCGGGGATATCTGACCGGCCTGCACCTGGGCCGGGACCTGCCGGCTGACCCGGTGGCCCTGGTGAAAAAACTGGTGACAGACCTGGCCAGGAATAGTGATTTAAAAGTAAACTGGCATGTCCATGGAAACGGACAGTCTTACCTTGATACTGACCAGCGGGATCACCTTTACCATATAATGATTGAGATTTTAAGTAATATTCGCCGTCATGCCCGGGCCAGCGAGGTCTGGATCGGGATAGATCTGGGGGCCGGCGGTTTCAGGGTAAAGATTAAAGACAACGGTACCGGCTTTGATGCGACGGTCCCCACCGGTGGACAGGGTCTCAAGAACCTGCGGCAGCGGGCGGCCCTGGCCGGGGGCTGGTTGGATATTGAAAGCTCGCCCGGGCGGGGAACAACCATGACTTTCTGGCTGCCCTACGAGGGCGATAGCGGGGGTGAAGTCCATGGCCATCCGCTTGGTGCTGGTAGATGATCATGCCGTAGTCCGGGAGGGGCTGCGGGCCCTCCTGACCAGGGAAAAGGATATTGAGGTGGTGGGGGAAACCGGTAGTACCGCTGAGTTATTAAACCTGGTGGATAAGGTCCGGCCGGAAGTAGTAGTCATGGACCTCCAGCTGGGCAACGGCCAGAACGGAGTAGAGGCGACCCGGGCTTTATTGCGAAAATGGCCGGACCTCAAGATTGTTATTTTAAGCATGTACGACGATCGCGAGCTAATCTTCCGGGCCCTGGAAGCGGGGGCCAGGGGCTATGTTTTAAAGCGGGCCGGGGTGGAGGACCTGATCCAGGCCATTCGTCTGGCGGTCAAAGGTGAAGCTTTCCTCGATCCCCAGATTGCCCGGCGGGTTATCGACGGCCTGCAGCAGGGATTTTCGGCAGCCAGGGAGGATGATGCCGGGAAGGCAGAATTGACCGACCGGGAGATGGAGGTCCTGCGCCTGGCTGCCGAGGGTATGACTAATGCGGAGATTGCCAGGCGCCTGTTTATCAGCGTCAAAACCGTCCAGGCCCATCGGGCCAACCTGATGCAAAAACTGGGGCTCCACGATCGGGTAGACCTGGTTAAGTATGCCATCAAAAAGGGCATTCTTAAACTGGAAGACGATTAGTTGCGGTTATAGGGCTTAGAACCGAGGGGAAAATTAAGGTCGCGAACCTATGGGTTCTTTCTCTTCCCAGAGTTATAGTAAATATGCGAAGACTATCACGAAAGGGGAGAGAAAAGATGCTCACCTTACTGCGCGACCGGCGTTTAAGCATTGTTTGGACCCTTTTGCGTATATGGCTGGGTTGGCAGTGGCTGGAGGCTGGCCTGCACAAACTTAGTAATCCCAAATGGACACAAAGCGGTGAAGCATTGAAAGGTTTCTGGGCCAAGGCTATCGGCGCCCTGCCGGGAAGCACGCCGGCTATTAAGTATGGCTGGTACGAAGCGTTTATTCGTTCCCTATACGATGGAGGCCACTACACCTGGTTTGCCAAGCTGGTAGTAGCCGGTGAGATTTTAACGGGTATTGCCCTGATTTTGGGAGCAGCAACCGTATTTGCCCTGTGTGTCGGTGCATTTATGAACCTCAATTTTATGCTCGCTGGTACCGCGAGCACCAACCCGGTGCTCTACACAGTGGCCATCATCTTGTTGCTGGCAGGAAGCGCGTCCTACTATTACGGCGTCGACCGGCCGGTATTAACCTACCTGCAGCGTAGAAAGGAAAAAGCAACAAGCGAGTCACTGGCGGTAAGTAAATAGCGGTAAGTAAATAAATAAGAACAGAAGAAGCTAAAGCCCCGGCATCCATATGGATGCCGGGGCTTCAGCTTCCATGCACTATTACCAACATAAGTTCGATTTGCATTTTAAATTGACAGCGACGGCAAGGGTATGTTATACTATACTTGCCGAGCTGGGGAGGGGTGTCCGAGCGGTTTAAGGAGCTGGTCTTGAAAACCAGTGATGCTCTTACGGGCACCGTGGGTTCGAATCCCACCCCCTCCGCCAGTAACAAAAGGAAGAAGGCGTGGAGAGATGGCCGAGTAGGTCGAAGGCGATCGCCTGCTAAGCGATTGTACGGGTATAAAACCTGTACCGTGGGTTCGAATCCCACTCTCTCCGCCACAGGATGCCGGCGCCGGAAGGCGCCGGTTTAACTTTACCTTTGGGGCGGCCCGCCAGGTCCGCGGCCCTGTGGCACGAGCCGGCGTAGATATGTATGTGTACCCTTGACTTACTCCTGCATCTCTGGTACAATTAACTCTGCCGGTAAAAAAGTTTGTGCGCCCGTAGCTCAACGGGATAGAGTAACTGGCTACGAACCAGGTGGTTGGGGGTTCGAGTCCCTCCGGGCGCGCCATTTTTTATTCGTGCGTCTGTAGCTCAGGTGGATAGAGCAGCGGTTTCCTAAACCGCGTGCCGGGGGTTCGAGTCCCTCCAGGCGCACCAGAATACCAGCGAGGGGGTCCTGCGTGGACCACCGTTTCTATATGGGGGAAGCCCTGGCCGAGGCAGAAAAGGCCTTTGCCCTGGGGGAAATCCCCATCGGTGCCGTAATAGTAGAAGGGGAGCGAATTCTTGCCCGGGCCGGCAACCGGCGGGAAACCTGGGGCGACCCCACGGCCCACGCCGAGATTATCGCCTTGCGGGAAGCGGCCCGGGTGCGGGGCAACTGGCGCTTGACAGGTACTACCCTGTACGTAACGGTGGAACCCTGTCCCATGTGTGCTGGTGCCCTGGTACAGGCCAGGGTAAAGAGACTGGTTTATGGTGCCCCGGATTTACGCGCCGGGGCCGTAGATTCTGTAGTCAATCTGGTGGAAAATCCCCATTTTAACCACCAGGTAGAGGTTATCCCCGGCATCCGTGAAGAGGAATGCCGGCAGTTATTAAAACGCTTTTTCCAGCAAGTGCGGAGAGATGGCTGAGCTGGTTGAAGGCGCTCGACTCGAAATCGAGTAGGCGGCTGAAGAGGTCGCCTCGTGGGTTCGAATCCCACTCTCTCCGCCAGTAAAAGTTAATTAAGGGGTGTTGCCGTTATAAATGGCCTCCCCTTTTTCTTAAACGCCTTGACATGCTCTTCTGAAGCGACTTGCATTTAGCTGCACTTCGCTGTATAATTTTATATAAGCACTAAATTTGCGCGGAGAGATGGCTGAGTTGGTCGAAGGCGCTCGCCTGGAGAGCGAGTAGACGGGTCACAAACCCGTCTCGTGGGTTCGAATCCCACTCTCTCCGCCATTTTAATTTTATAGCTTTGACCGTGCTAGACGGGGAGGTAGCGGTGCCCTGTAGCCCGCAAACCGCTATAGCGGGGTCGAAGTCCCACTGGCGGGCCTGACCTGTGGGGTCCGGCCGGTGTAAGGGGCGAAGAGAGCCGGGTCCTGCGCGACGAGGACTCATGAACCCCGTCAGGTCCGGGAGGAAGCAGCGGTAAGTGAACCCCCTCGGGTGCCGCGGGAGTGCCTGGTTGGAGTTACCTGCGCCGGTAACGCCCGGAGGCCATGTTCAACAGTGGGTGCACGGTCACCTAATGAGACAAGAAGGGATTATTCGAGCGGGGAATAATCCCTTTTTATATATTTATTTTATTTTTAGCCTCCCGAGGTGAGGAGCTTGGCCCAGTACCAGGCCCTGTACCGGCAATGGCGCCCGCGAACCTTTGCCGAGGTAGTGGGACAGGAACATATTACCCGTACCCTGCTCAATGCCCTGCGCAACCATCGCCTGGTCCACGCCTATCTTTTCTGCGGACCCCGGGGCACCGGGAAAACCAGTACTGCCAAAATCCTGGCCAAAGCTGTCAATTGCCAGTCGCCCCTGGAAGGAGAACCGTGCAATGAGTGCCCTAATTGCCGGCGCATCAATGCCGGTAACTCCCTGGATGTCCTGGAAATCGACGCTGCCTCCAACCGGGGTATTGACGAGATCCGTGAATTAATTGAAAAGATCCCCCTGGGGCCGGTAGAGGGCCGCTACAAGGTTTATATTATCGATGAAGTCCACATGCTGACGCAGGAGGCCTTTAATGCCCTGTTGAAAACCCTGGAAGAGCCTCCGGCCCATGCCCTTTTTATCCTGGCTACTACAGAGCCGCGTAAAGTGCTACCGACTATACTTTCCCGCTGCCAGCGTTTTGACTTTCGTCCCCTGGCGGCAGCAGCCATCAGCGGGCGCCTGCAGCAGGTGGCGGCAGCCAATAATGTCCAGATCGAGCCGGCGGCCTTAAGCCTTTTAGCCCGCAAGGCTGCCGGGGGGTTACGCGACGCCTTAAGCCTTCTGGACCAGATCATATCCACCGGCGACCAGGAGATTATTACGGCCGAACAGGTGGCCGCAACCCTGGGTACGGCGCGCCTGGATACCCTCCTGGCCATAACTGATGCCCTGGCAGCCGGCGATGGGGCAAATATGCTGCGCCTGGTAGACACAGCCCTGCAAGCGGGAGTAGAACCACAGCGGCTGTTGGAGGACCTGCTGGAGCATACTCGCAATCTCCTTCTTTTGCATATGGATCCCCGGGCCGGAGAGTTTACCGGTCTCCTGCCGGAAGAAATGGAACAGGTGGCGGCCCAGGCGCAAAAATTTACTCCCCGGCGCCTGCTGGACCTTATGGAACGGCTGCAGGATGGTGGAGCAGCCCTGCGCTGGAACAGCCAGCCCCGGGTCCTCCTGGAGATGACCCTGGCCGGTTTCCTGCTCGATACCGGCCCTTCTCTGGACGACTTGGCCCGCCGGCTGGAGGAACTGGAAAAACGCCTGGCCGCCCTGGACGGCAGCGGGCATGCAAAAGGGCAACTGCCTGAAATAAAACCCGGGGAAACGCCGGGCAAGCCCGGACTTGCCGGCAGGGGCCGGCATGCTTCGGAGACGACCGGCCAGAGAAAAGCAGAAGGCGTGACTTTGCCTGGTAAAGGGGAAAACCCTGCTTCCCGGCTCCGGCCTGCAGCCCGGCAGCAGGAGGGAGTTTCGCCTGCCGTTTTTGCGCCATTAGAATTATCTACCGTTCAGGAACGCTGGCCGGAAGTCCTGGCAGCGGCCCGCCGGGAAAGCGTCCACCTCCAGGCTTATTTACGAGCCGGGGAGCCGGTGGCTGTCACGGGGGATAGCCTGACCCTGGAAGTCAAAACGGATTTCCACCGCGGCATGCTGGAACAGCCCGCCAACCGGCAGAAGGTGGAAGCAGTCCTGGCCAGGGTTTTCGGCCGGCCCCTCAAGCTTGTTATTACGGCGGGGAGGCCGCCTGTGGACGGGGTGAACCAGGAAGTATTAGATAAGCTGGTAGAATATTTCGGTCCCGACAAAGTGGAGATCAAGGATTAAAAAGGAGGACTATTAAGCCAGTGGGTATGAACAATATCAACAAGATGATGAAGCAGATGCAAAAGATGCAGGCCCAGATCGCCAAACTCCAGGACGAGCTGGGGGAAAAGACAGTGGAAGCAGCCGCCGGCGGCGGTGCCGTTGTGGCTACGGCCAACGGCCGCCAGGAAATTGTCGGTATTAAAATTGACCCGGCTGCCGTGGATCCTGATGATGTGGAAATGCTCCAGGACCTGATCCTGGCCGCCGTCAACGAAGCCTTGCGCCAGTCCCAGGAAATGGCGGCCAGGGAAATGGGAAAAATTACGGGAAACATGCGGCTGCCGGGGTTTTAAAAAATGAATTACCCGGAACCCCTGAACAAACTGATTGCAGCCCTGGGCAAACTGCCGGGAGTGGGACCCAAAACAGCCCAGCGCCTGGCCTTCTACCTTCTCAACGCCCCGGCGGCAGAGGCGGAAAACCTGGCCGCAGCCATCCTGGAGGCCCGCCGTAAGATCCATTATTGCTCTATATGCGGTAACCTCACCGACCGCGATCCCTGCCTACTGTGCACCGATCCGGAAAGGGATCATACCATAATCTGCGTGGTGGAGGAGGCCCGGGACATTGTGGCCCTGGAAAAAACCCGCCAGTACCGGGGCTTATACCATGTTTTACAGGGTGCCATTTCACCCGTGGACGGGATAGGCCCGGACCAGCTAAAGGTTAAAGAGCTTTTACAGCGCCTCCAGGGAGGGAAGGTCAAAGAAGTAGTGCTGGCCACCAATGCCGATGTGGAAGGAGAGGCCACGGCCCTTTATCTCGCCAGGCTGTTAAAGCCCCTGGCCGTCAGGGTAACCCGCCTGGCCTACGGCCTGCCGGTGGGGAGCGATCTGGAATACGCCGATGAAATCACCCTGGCCCGGGCCTTCAGCGGCCGCCATGAAATGGAATAAAAATGGAATAAAAAGCAGGCAAGAAATTATTCCCAGCTGCATATTTTATAAGCAAATGGCAGTTGGGAGGTGGCCGCATGCAGGAGTGGGGCCTGAAAGCGGAACTGGAAGTGCTGGCCGAAGCTATTAGAGAAGCCAGGGAAGAATGGTGGGCAGCCCAGCGCTTTTTTGCCGAGGTAACGGAACCCGATCTGGTGGATCAGGCCATCTACCGGCTGGAAGCGGCAGAAAGGAAATATATGTACCTGTGGAAGTTAGTAAGGAGTGGTAGCCATGGGTGGTGAGACCGTCCAGCTGATTCTGGCAGGTATTTTTTTACTGTTTCTATTTTATCTCGTGGGCAGCATTTTATTAAAGCCCTTGAAGTGGATTTTTAAGATTATTGTTAACTCCTTCTTCGGACTTCTCCTCCTCTGGGCTTTTAACTTTTTTGGTTCCAATTTTAACTTTTTCATCCCCCTGAACTGGCTTACTGTTTTAATCGCCGGTTTTCTGGGACTACCCGGATTAATCCTGCTGATTTTTTTACGCCTGGTCCTGGGGACGTGAGGGTAGGTATACACCCGGGGTGGCCCGCGGCACCAGCAGTCCGGTTAAAGCCGGGCTTTTTTATTTTTTAGACAGTATTTCAAAGCGGGAGCCATGCCTGCAAGTATGCTATTTCTGCAGGAGCGCATACTAACTACCGGGGTGAAGAAAAGCGCGTATCGTTGAGGCTTACCTGGGGGAATACGGCAGCGGCAAGTCGGAAAACGCCGTTAACCGGGCTGTTTTTTTACGGGAGCAGGGACGGCAGGTAACCCTGGCCGACCTGGATACCGTGGAACCGTGCTATACTTTGCGCCCCCTGAAACTCAAGCTGGAAGCCATGGGGATCAAGGTACTGGGCTGGGAGACGCGGCAGGTGACCGGCTGGGGTGAGGCCGGGACGGTCCTGCACCCGGCTGTCCGCTGGGCCCTGCACCAGGAAGGGGACGTGATCATCGATGCCGGCTATGGCACAGCCGGTGCCGGTACTTTACACTTGCTGGAAGGAGCAGGAACAGCATCCGATCTCCGGGTCCTGGCTGTGATCAATACTGCCCGCCCGGCCACGGCCACGGTTGAGGATATTATCGTCCATGTACGCTCTTTAGGCCGGGTGGACGGCCTGCTCAATAACACCCACCTGGGGGAAGAGACAACGGTAGACCTCATCCAGGCCGGGGCCAGGAAGGTAACTGCTGCGGCCCGGGAATTAAACCTCCCGGTAGTGGCCACGGCAGTAATGTTCGAACTGGCCTCATTTATAGGCGAGCGCGATATTTGTGGCAATCCTGTCCGGGCAATTAAACGCTATATGCCCATGGCATTCTGGTAAAATTATTTTACGCAGGAACGGGGTGTATTTATGGCAACCAGGCCAGTTACGGGCGAGCAGCGGGCCTTCATGACCGGCAACGAGGTGGTGGCCTGGGCGGCCCTGGCCGCCGGGGCCGACATTATGTATGGCTATCCCATTACGCCGCAGAATGAAATCATGCACTACTGGACCCGGATGGCGCCTAAATATGAACGGGGCTTTCTCCAGACGGAAGACGAAATTTCGGCCGGTTTTGCTACTGTCGGGGGTGTCCTGGCAGGGAAGCGGGCCTTTACGGCTACGGCCGGGCCGGGCAACGTCCTGATGCAGGAAGCCATGGCCATGGCCGAAATGATGCGCCTGCCCACGGTAGTTGTGGTAACCCAGCGGGGCGGTCCTTCGACGGCCACGGTCATCTATTCCCAGCAGGAGCTCAATCTGACCTGTTTCGGCGGCAATGGCGAGGGCTTGAGGATTGTTTATTCCCCGTCTTCCCATGATGAGTTGTTTCTTTATACCATTAAAGCCTTTAACAGCGCCTGGAAATACCGTTTTCCCACCTTTGTCCTGGGGGACGGGTATCAATCCAAAATGCGGGAACCGGTAACCATCTTCGACCCTGAAGCCCGGGGCATTACCATGGAACCGTGCCACCCCATGGTGGGCCTGCCGGGCCTGCCGGGGGAAGAGCGCGACCCGGCCCACCTGCGCAATACCTATAACCTGGAAGATGAGCTTTATGAGGTGCTGATGACCGCCATAAAAGAGTATGAAGCCATAGCGCCGCAGGTGGTGGAGTGGGATACCTACGCCGTCGATGACGCCGAGTTGCTTATTATTGCCCACGGGGTTGTTTCCCGGGCCGCCCGGGCGGCCGTTGTTTCCCTGCGGGAAAGAGGTTTCAAGGCCGGCTATTTCCGGCCCGTAACCTTAAAGCCCTTCCTGGCGGAAACCTTGAGGCCCCTGGCAGCCCGGGCCCGTAATCTCCTGGTGGTCGAGTCGGCCTACGGCCAGCTAAAACGGCAGGTTCAGGCCGGCCTTTACGGCCTGGAAACGCCGGTCACCGGCTACCTGCGCCCGGGAATGGGAATTACGCCGGAAGAAATAGTGGAGTTTGTCCATGCGAAGGAGCTGATCTAATGGCCATCGCCGCCCAACCGCAAATGCCCCGGGTATGGCGGGCAGAGACCAAGCCCCACAAGTTTTGCCCCGGCTGCGGCCACGGTATTGTCCTTAAGGCCCTGGGGGAGGCTATCGACGCCCTGGATATCCAGGAACGGACTATCTTTGGTTGCGACATCGGCTGCTCCCTGCTTTCCTGGGACTTTTTCAACCTGGACACCGTCCAGACCCACCACGGCCGTACCACGCCGGTGCTGGTGGGCATCAAGCGGGCGCGGCCGGAACTGGTGGTCGTTTCCTACATGGGCGACGGCGGCGCCTACGCCATCGGCGCCCAGCACCTGGTCAGCAGCGCCAGCCGCAACGACCTGGTGACGATTATCGTAGTCAACAATACCGTCTACGCCATGACCGGCGGCCAGATGGCCCCCACCACCCTGCCGGGACAGAAGACGGAAACCACTCCCTATGGCCGCGACGCCAGCCTCACCGGCCGGCCCATCCTGGGCCCGGAACTGGTGGCGGCCATTGCCCCGCCGGGAGCCTACGTCGCCCGCGGGAGTATAGCCAATATCGTCCAGCTGAAAAACTTTATCCAGAAAGGCCTGCAGAACCAGCTGGAAGGCCGGGGTATCGCCTTTATCGAGGCCCTGTCGTCCTGCCCCACCAACTGGCATACCAATGCTGCCGCAACCTGGCGTTTTGTGGAAAAAGAAATGACCGCCTATTTCCCTGTCGGGGAACTAAGGACACCGGAAGAGAAAGCAGCCGGCCGGCTCCAGGAGGTGCCACCCCGTGGATTTCAATCTTAAAATCGCCCTGGCCGGGGAAGGAGGGCAGGGGGTGCAGTCGGTGGCCGAGATTATCACCGAGGCGGCCTATCAGGCCGGCTTCCAGGCCCTGTATATCCCCAATTTTGGCGTCGAACAGCGGGGCGGCGTTTCGGTGGCCTTTGTTCAGGTAAGCAGGGAGCCAGTGAGCGCGCCCAAGTTTACTACCGGTGATATTGTGGTAGCTTTAAGCCACCGGGCCGTAGAGCGGGTACGGCAGTATGTAGGCGAAAAGACATTACTGGTTTATGAGGCCGGCCTGGAAGACGACGTGCGGCAGGTTTACGGGGAAAGGCAGAGACGTCTGGCCGTCCCGGCCCTGGCCATAGCCCAGGAGGAAATGCACCCCAGGGTCTTTAACGTCATCATCCTGGGAGTGCTGGTGGGCGTAACGGGCTTTTTAGAGCGCCGGGATGTAGAACAGGCCCTGGAACGCCAGTTTGGCCACAAGTTTGCTCAGGACCCGGACCTCAGGGAATTAAACTACCGTGCCCTGGACCGGGGGTACGAGATTGGAAGTGGGAAGCGAGAAGTGGGAAATGGGAGATGAGATTATAGCCAAATGTATTTGCAGCATAACCAGTACTGGGTACCCGCGCCTGCAAAAGAGTTATTTTAAAAGGAGCGAAAGCTTTTGAGCGTTGTTTTTAAAGCTATTACCACGGAAAACGGCAAAGGTATCTTTCACCTTTTCCCCGCCCTGTGTAAGGGTTGCGGCCTGTGCATCGAAAAATGCCCAGTGGATACCATCGGCTGGGCCAAACAACTGGGGGCCTTCGGTACCCCGGTGGTGGAACCGGGGCACGGGAAACCCTGCATTGCCTGTAAAAAATGCCAGCTCGTCTGCCCCGATGCCGCCATCTGGATCGAAAGGCGCGACGGCAAGGGCCGGGATACTAGCCTGACAGCTGCTCCGGAAAAGCATGTCCAGTAATTGGACGCGGGGCAGGAAGCTGGCGTAGATCTATTTTGATGGCTTGTAAGTTGGCCAGAAAGCGGCGTAAATAAAACTACAGGTTAGAAATATCCCAGTAGAGATGCCGTCAGCCGCGCTCTTTTAGAAACTTAGGGGTCTCCGTAGGGAAAAATGGAACTCCAGCACCAATGGCAGTAAAGCCTTTGCCGACCTGAAGCTCCATGATATCTCCATATCTCCAACACCATCATAAGGATCTATAGATGGGTCCGGAACCCTATTTTATGCAAAAGCCGCAAGGCTAATTTTATTGTCTTTATTGATATATGTAGCCTGATCGTGTACAATTAGTGTATCATAACTTCCGGGGGGCTTAAAGGTGCGTTTTGTGACCGTGCGTGAATTAAGGATAAAATCGGGCGAGATATGGCGCCAGTTACAAAAGGAGGGAGAGCTGGTAATTACCTCTAATGGTAAGCCGGTGGCGGTACTTTCCAATATAGAAGAAAAATATCTGGAAGAGTACTTGCAAAACTTGCGCCGTGTCCGGGCAGTACTGGCTGTAAAAAATATGCAAGCAAGAGCCAGGGAAAAAGGATTGGATAAAATTAAGGACGCAGAAATTGAATCTGAAATTAAAGCCGTTAGACGGAGCCGCAGCCAATGAAAATTGTCCTCGATACAAACGTGTTGGTTTCGGGACTTTTGAAAGCCCATAGCCATGCCGGTACCATTGTCCGGCTCATTGCTAACGGTCGGATCAAGGTTGTTTATGATGCCCGTATCCTATCTGAGTACCGCGAAGTGCTTTGTCGTCCCAAATTTGGTTTTGCCAAAGCAGAAGTTGATGCCCTCATAACCCTGATCGAAGCAGAAGGTATTCTAGTGACAACTGAACCCTTGCCGGTGCCATTACCAGATCCTGATGACGAACCTTTTCTAGAAGCTGCTATGGCCATTGAAGGAGCCATACTTGTTACAGGTAACAAGAAACACTTTACGTTGCCTGAATCTCCAGTAACTATTCTTAATCCTTCGGAATTTATCTCCTTTTGGCGAAATATCAAACATAAATAATGCACTTTAGCACGGATGGTTTTGCGAAAATATATTATTTAACAAAGAGGATGAGAAAAGTAATTTACTGGACACAGGGCTCATGGCCCTGCGCGAAGTCGATCAATTTTTCTCTAGCCTGAGCTCTGGAAATATAGACGGATAAAAATATATAAAACTAGCCGCAGAGTGCCATCCTACGACAGGAAAATTTATGTTTATGGCGAATAATGACATAAAATACAGTTTATGGTAAACGAGTCATGGAGCTGTTGCCAAACCTTTTGTAACTAATGCAACAGGACCAGGTATGAGTAACTATTGTACTTTTACTGTTGATTTTCCATAATGATTATAGCATAGATTGTGTTAGGCAGTGGAAAAAATGACCATGGGAAAGGAGTAAATTGGTTGGATAAATTTCTTAATAGTACCATCTGGAATACATTTATTCTTATAGTAATGGGGATAATAGCTTTCTTCACTAAAGAGATCGTAACCTTTTTTATGCTTGGATTTATAATTATTATCCTATCAAACATCTATAATGTCCTTAAAAAAATTAGTGATAAAATAGATAAATTACCCTGAAGTAGGTCTAAAACGCCTCTAGATTCTTAAAAACGCTATACTATCTACCCAAAACAGGAACAGAAGGTTCATGTCTCCTGGCCACGATAGAGGCAAGAGCATATGGTCTGGCAGCCAGACGGCTGCGCCGGAAAAGCATTGACAGGGATGATGGAATAAGGATATATTAAAGTTGAGGGAAAATTTATAATCCCCATCTACCTGTCAGGGGTAGGCAAAAATATGGGAGAGGAGATGTTTTTTTGCGTATTATCTTTATTGGCCAGGCGCCCTTTGGTAGAGACTGCCTGCAGGCCCTTCTTGATCAGGGGGAAGAAATTGCCGGCGTCATCACCGTGCCGGACCGGCCGGGACAAAAGGGACCCAATCCGGTTAAAGAGCTGGCTCTGGAGCGCGGCCTGCCCCTCTTGCAGCCTGCGCGTTTGAAGGAACCGGAAGCCTTGACGTGGGTTAAAAACCTCAGGCCCGACCTGCTGGTGCTGGCCTTCGTAACCGATATTGTCCCCCAGGCCATGATTGACCTGGCCACTTACGGCGGCATTAATTATCACCCTTCATTGCTACCTAAATACCGCGGCGGCAGTGCCATGAACTGGGCCATTATCAACGGCGAAACGGAAACAGGCGTTACCATCCATCAGATTGATGCCGGTATTGATACGGGTCCCATTATCCTGCAGCAGAAAGTGGCCATCGACCCTGATGATACGGTAAAATCATTATACTTTGAGAAACTCTACCCCTTAGGCGTGCAAATGGTAGCCGAGGCCGTCCGTTTAATCCGGGAGGGGAAGGCCACCCCGGTGCCCCAGGATGAAAGGCAAGCTTCTTTCCAGCCGGTAATAAAGGAAGCAGATGTGCAAATCGACTGGCGCCAAAGCACCCAAAAGATTTACAACCTTATCCGCGGTTCCAACCCACATCCGGGGGCCTGGACTACCTTCCGGGGGCAAAAGCTAAAGATATGGGAGGCCAGTCCATACCGGGCTTACGGCAACCCGGGTACCGTAGTAGAAGTCCTTGATGAGGAAGGCTTTGTTATCGCTACAGGAGACGGGGCCATTCTGGTCCGCCGGGTGCAGTACGGTAGCTCTTCCGATAAGGTTCCTGCCCTGCAGTTTGCAACTTCTGCTGCTATCCGGCCGGGTGAACAGGTGGGCATTTAATAATATATTCCCTGTCTGCTGGTTAGACCATAAGACAGGCAGCTAATTAATAAAAGAAGGAGAAAAAAGCTTTATCAGCGTTTTATTTTGTCTATCTAAAGGATTTTATAAACCAGACAATTCTTGACACCTGTCCAAAGTTATTGCTAGAGTTAAATTAATGAATATTATAGCTTTGTGATATTACTAACAAAATAGACAGGAGGCTGGTGCTGGCGGAAATATACTTTTTTATCCTGGTCGCACCGCTGGCGAGCGGTGTTTGGATATAGATAATGAGTCTGGCTATGATTTTTAATGGGGAAGGGAGAGGGGTTTAATAATGGTCGATCAATCAACCCTTAACGAGCTGGTGAGAATTGTCGGCAGAGAGAATGTCTTAACGTCTAAAGTATCTTTGAATACCTACATGTACGATGCTTCCCTCGTTTACGGCCAGCCCGAAGTTGTTGTCTATGTACAAAATGCCCAGCAGATAGCTGCTATCATGAAACTGGCCAGCAGTAAAAAGATCCCGGTAACCCCCCGCGGGGGTGGTACATGTTTGAGCGGCGGTGCTGTACCGCAGCGCGGCGGAATAGTTATTGTCATGACCAGGATGAACCGCATCCTGGAGATTGATCCCGAAAACCGGGTGGCGGTGGTGGAACCGGGCGTTACCAATATGGAATTGCAAAAGGCCGTCGCTCCTTATGGTTTGGTTTATATGCCCGACCCGGCCAGCCAGAAAGTGTCGACCATGGGAGGCAACCTGGGAGAGAACTCGGGTGGTATGCGCGGGATTAAATATGGCCTCACCAGGGACCATATCATCGGCATGGAGCTTGTTTTATCGAACGGTGAAATTGTGCAAATCGGAGGCAAACTGGAGCCGATTGCCCAGGAATTAAACCTCAATGCTCTGCTGATTGGTTCGGAGGGCAACCTGGGTATTGCTACCAAGATCATTTGTAAATTGACGCCTGCACCCCGTGCCAACCGCACCATGCTGGCCACCTATAAAACCCTTGAAGATGCCGGCACTTCAGTCTCGGCCATCATTGCCCGCGGCATTATCCCCTGTACCCTGGAACTGATGGACAACAAGATCATCAATGCCGTTGAAGATTGGTTGCATATCGGCTTGCCGGTAGATGCAGGTGCTATACTCTTAATTGAGGTGGACGGCTGGGATGCCGGCCTGGACCGCCAGGCGCAGCAGATAATGGAGATCTGCCGGGAGAATGGGGCTACCGATGTAAAGCTGGCCAAGAATGCCAAGGAACGGGACGACCTGTGGACGGCACGGCGTATGGCTATTGGTGCCATTGGCCGCCTGGCTCCCAATTACGATATGGAAGATGCCACCGTACCACGCACCAAACTACCGGAGATCCTGAAAGAAGTGAACCGTTTAAGTCAGGAATATAATCTGGCCATTGGTATGCTGGCCCACGCCGGCGACGGCAACCTGCATCCCCTGGTTCTTTTCGATGAGCGGAATAAAGAACAAATGGAGCGGGTGGAAAAAGTCAGGGCCGCCCTTTTCCGCAAGGCCCTGGATCTGGGTGGCACCCTGTCTGGCGAGCATGGCATTGGCCTGGCCAAACTGGAATTTGTACGCTGGGCCTTCAACCCGGAGGAACTCCGGTTTTTACGCCGGGTGCGCCTGGCCTTTGATCCCAGCGAGATATTAAACGCCGGTAAGACTGTACCCGATACCGATACGGCGGCCTGAGGAGGACAGCAAAATGCGGCAAGAAAATATTAATAAGCTGGAGAAGATTCTTGGTGCCGGGAATTGTCAGGTAGACCCAGACATCCGGCGCCAGCACAGCTGCAGCAAGACGGCCCTGCCGGACGCTGTTGTTTACCCGGAGAGCAGCCAGCAGGTAGCTGAGGTTTTGAAGCTCGCCGGTGAAGAGGGCATACCTGTGGTCCCCTGGGGAGCCGGTACCATGGCCTGCCGAGGCCTGTTGCCGCTGGCGGGAGGGTTGGTAATCAACCTTACCCGGATGAATAAAATTATTGAATATGATTATGAGAACATGACCGCCTATGTGGAAGCTGGTATCCCCCTGGGCGAGCTGCAAAAAACGTTGCGGACCCATAACTTATACTGGCCCGTCGAGCCGGTAGAACCGGATACCTGCACCGTTGGCGGGTGCATAGCCGCCGGTGCGTCAGGCCCCAGCAAGCTTGGTTATGGCGATGTTAAATTTCATATTTTAGGCCTGGAAGTTGTTTTACCTACCGGAGAAATTATCCACACCGGCGGGAAAACCGTTAAAAACGTCCAGGATTATGATAACACCCGCTTTCTGGCCGGCTCCTGGGGAGCCCTGGGCATTATCACCAAGGCCATGTTGAAATTAAGGCCCGTGCCGGAAAAGGAAACGACGGTTTTCTTGCCCTTTAAACAACTGAAAGAAGCCATAGCAGCGGCCCGCATCATCAGGAATGATACCTTACCTGTGGCTCTGGAATTACTGGACGGCGCCGCCATGGCGGTACTGGCCCGGGCCGGGTGGAAGGCTGATGGTAAGGGACCCGGCGTGCTGGTGGCCTATAATGGCTTTAGAGAACAGGTAGACACCCAGGTTGATTATGTAAAAAAACAATTTCCGGCTGCCACCATCCTGGAAGGGGAGGCGGCTGCTGCCGCCTGGCAGGCCCGCCGGCAGCTATTCCCTGTCTTTGCCGGTGCGTCCGGGGCCATCCTGGCCAGCGTAGCCATACCTTTTACTGCCATGGAGGAATTTTTAACCCGGGCCCGCGACGAGCTGAAACAGAGCCGCAAAGGAGCAGCCCTGGCAGCCCATTTCGGCAACGGTCACGTCCATATTTTCCTCGACGAGGCTCCCAGCGCCTATGCCGGTGTACAGGAAACTGTTAATCGCCTGGCAACACTAGCCGGGGACCTAGGCGGGCTGCTGGTTGTAGATAATATCGATGACCTGACTTTAACGCGGCGCTGGGTTGAGGCGCGGGGGAGGGCTGTTATGGAGTTACTGTCCCGGCTTAAGGCGGCCTTCGACCCGCAGCGGATTATGGCCCCCAACAGCAAGGTCCTGGCGTATGTTATTGATAACAGCAGGGCGGTATCCTGAGACGAGGAGGAACAGGTCATGGTCAAGACTTTTCGGCAGTATGAAGAAGATATCGTACGTTGTAACCGGTGCGGCTTTTGTGAAGAGGTATGCCCTACCTATAAGGCAACCGGCGAGGAGTTTTCCCTGGCCCGGGGGCGCAACCGTTTGATGCGTCAGTCCATGGAAGGACACTTTGATTTAACCAAAGAGCCGGAGATAAACCACCATATTTACTCCTGCCTTCTCTGCGGCGCCTGCGTCGTCACCTGCCCCTCCTCCGTTATTACCGATACCCTGGTTAAGGCTGCCCGGGCGGAAATTACCCGTGCCAACGGCAATCCCTTCCCCATTCGCATGGCCCTGCGCGGCGTTCTGGCCAGGCAGAGGCGCCTGACCCTGGGGGCGAAAGCCCTGCGCTTTTACCAGCGCAGCGGTGCCAGGTGGCTCGCCCGCCATACCGGCTTCCTTGGTTTGCTGGGGTCCTTGGGCAAGGCTGAAGGGCTGCTGCCCGACATCCCGGCCCGTACTTTGAGGGAGCGCTTACCGGAAGTTTTAAAGAAGCCCCTGAAACCCCGCCATAAAGTGGCCTATTTTGCCGGTTGCATGATGAACAACTTCTTTCCCCAGGTCGCCGAATCTACCCTGCGTGTTTTCCAGGAAAATGATATCGAGGTTGTGGTACCGGTTTCCAACTGCTGCGGTATTCCCCACGAAGCTTACGGCGAGACAGAAATGCATATCAAACTGGCCAAAGAAAACCTGGATTCCTTTAAACGCTTTAATGTGGAAGCGGTAGTTACCGATTGTGCCAGCTGCGCCCACGGTCTTCACTATTATGCCGAACTCCTTAAAGATGACCCCGAGTATGGCCCCCTGGCGCAGGAGTTTGCCGCCAAGGTAAAGGAAGCCTCCCAGTACCTGGCGGAAGTGGGCTTTAAGAAAGAGATGGGACCGGTCAACGCCACTGTAACCTATCATGATCCCTGCCATGCCGTCCGGGGGCTGAAAATCAAGAATGAGCCGCGCCAGATTTTAAAGAGCATCCCGGGAGTCAAATTTGTGGAGATGAATGAGTCCGACTGGTGCTGCGGCGGTGCCGGCTCCTATAACGTTACCCATTATGACTTATCGCAGCGAATCCTGGCCCGTAAGATGGAGAACTTTAAGAAAACCGGTGCCCAGTACCTGGCAACTTCCTGCCCGGCCTGCCTGATGCAGCTGGCCCACGGCCTGGACGTCCACCATTTACCTGCCCGGGCCATCCACGTCATGCAGCTTCTGGACCAGGCCTACCAGAACCGGGCTGTGAAGAGCGGTGCCAGGGCTGTTTAAGGGAACTGGCAGCTTGAGCCCCCTGTCTGATCGGCAGGGGGCTTATCTTATCCCCCTTTTCATTTCATATAGCAATGCAGGGCTGAATAGGATCATCTCAGGGGGTGAGGAGATGATCCTGTTATGGCGCCGGCGCCGGTTGGTCAACATCCTGATCCCGGCGCTGCTCTTTTTCCTGGGTCTATACCTGGGTGCCAGGCTGGCCGATTACCAGCCCCTGGCGGCCATGGTTGGGCGGGCCAAGAAATTGTTACCTATATACAGCGTTTACACCACAGAAAAAAAGGTAGCCCTTTCCTTTGATGCCACCTGGGGTGCAGAGTACACACCCAAATTGTTAACCACCTTAAAACAGCATAATGTTAAAACGACCTTTTTTTTAACCAATATCTGGCTCAAGAAATACCCCGAAGTTGCCAAACAGATCGCTGCTGCCGGTCATGAAATCGGCCTGCACTCGGCCACCCATCCTCATTTTACCGCCTTAAGTGAGGCGGAAATGGAAAAAGAGCTGCAGGAAAATAGCCGGATGGTGCGGGAAATAACTGGCTATAAGGCAGAACTCTTCCGGCCTCCCTTTGGTGACTATAATGACACGGTCATCCGTACCGCAGAGCGGCTGGGGTACCGGGTCATCCAGTGGGATGTGGATTCCCTGGACTGGCAGGAACACATGACGGCCGGGGCCATTTTGAACCGGGTGTTAAAAAACATTAAACCGGGCTCCATTGTTCTTTTTCACAATAACGGTCGCTATACGGCCGATGTTCTGAGCCCCCTCCTGGAAAAGCTCAAGGCCGATGGCTACCAGGTGGTGCCGGTAGGGGATCTGATTATCAAGGGGGATTACTATATTGACCACGCCGGCGTACAGCATCCCGGGCGATGAGGGGGCGAAAAAATATTTTGTAGGCCCGGGATGTGTGTTACAATAACATCGTGAAGACCCAAGGGCAAGCGCCTCTCTGGGAGGCGCTTTTAAATTACCGGCGCCAGCGACTTAATTCCTGGCATACACCCGGTCATAAGGACGGAGCCTATACCTGGCCCTCCTGGCGGCAGGCCCTGGGGGAGGAAACCCTGGGGCTGGACCTTACCGAGGTGCCGGGTTTGGACAACCTGGCCTGTCCCGGCGGGGCGATCCGGACGGCCCAGGAGAAGGCCGCCGCCTTTTATGGGGCGGCGCGGACCTTTTTTCTGGTGAATGGGGCCAGCAGCGGCCTTATGGCCGTCATCCTGGCTGTCTGCCGGCCCGGGGATGAGGTTATACTACCCCGTTATGCCCACCGTTCCGTTTTTAACGGTTTGATCTTGAGCGGGGCCAGGCCGGTTTATATGGAAACGGAATGGCTGGCCTCACCCGGCATCCCTCTGGGGGTGACCCCGGCGGTTTTAGCCAGAACACTTAAGGCCCATCCCCGGGCTAGGCTCCTGCTCCTGGTCCACCCCACCTATGAGGGGATCGTTCCCCATAGCCGGGAACTGATAGCCCTGGCCCATGACCATGGCCTGGTCGTCCTGGTAGATGCCGCCCATGGAGCCCACTTCGGCCTTGACCCGATGCTGCCGCCCTCACCCCTGGCCCTGGGGGGGGATTATGTGGTTCAGAGCACCCACAAGACCATGGGGGCCCTTACCCAGGCGGCCATGTTGCACCTGCGGGAAGCCGGGACAGGTGATGCAATAGCAGCGGCTTTAAACCTTTTACAGACCACCAGCCCTTCCTATTTACTGCTTGCTTCCCTGGATGTGGCCCGGCTCCGGGCGGAAGAGCGGGGCCGGCGGGACTGGGGCCGGACTGTGGCCAGGGCGTTGCGGCTGCGGGAAAAACTGGCAGCGGCCGGCATACCCTGCCTGGCTCCTGCAGATGTGACGGGACCTGCGGCTTCCGGCCTGGATGTCACCCGCTTGTTGTTGCCGGCGGCCCCTTTCGGTGTCAGCGGGCCGGAAATAGCTGCCTTCTTACGACGCGCCGGTCAGGAAATAGAGCTGGCCGGGCCGGACTATATCCTGTTAATCATCACCCCCGGCGATGGCGGGGCCAAAATCAATTCTCTCCTGAAAGCTCTGCTGGCCCTGCCGCGGATGGCCGGTCGGGTGCCGCCGGAAGCAAATGGTAAAGCGGGAGCAAATCCCGGCCCCTGGACTATTCCGCCCCGGCAGGTGCTGACGCCCCGGGAAGCCTGGCTGGCCCCCCGGCGGGAGATACCCTTAAAGGAGGCGGAAGGCCGGATTTGCGCCGAGCTGATCGCCCCCTGCCCCCCCGGCCTGGCCCTGGTCGTACCGGGAGAGGTCCTGAGCGGGGAAGTAATTGCCAGGCTGGTATGCTTGCGGGGGCCGGAGGGTAAGGTGCTGGTAGTAGATGAGTGAGAAATGTTTATTCTTTAGGAAAAAGTGTAGGTGACGTTACGTGCCTGGCGGCCTGTTCATTACCCTGGAGGGTCCGGACGGTGCCGGCAAGACTACCCAGATGGAACGCCTGGAGCGTTTCTTACGCCGGCGGGGCTATGCTGTCGAATGTACCCGGGAACCCGGCGGGACGCCCCTGGCTGAAGCCATCAGGCAGCTGCTCCTGGAACCGCGCTACGGTCCTGTTGATGCCCGGGCCGAAATCCTGCTCTATGCTGCCGCCAGGGCCCAGCATGTAGCCGAGCGCATCCGGCCGGCCCTGACAGCAGGGAAAATAGTCCTCTGCGACCGCTTTACAGATTCCAGCATCGCCTACCAGGGTTACGGCCGCAAGCTGGGGATAGAGATGGTGCGCCAGGTAAACAAAATGGCTACCGGGGGCCTCTTACCGGATCTTACCCTTTTAATCGATGTACCGGTAGAGTTGGGTTTGGCGCGGCTCCGGGGGAAAGGAACTGCCGACCGCCTGGAGGGGGAAGACCTCGCCTTTCACCGGCGGGTACGCCGGGGTTACCTGGAATTGAGGCGCCTGGAGCCGCAGCGCGTTCGCCTCATTGATGGTACCGGTTCCCCGGATGCTGTGTGGTCGCAGATTGAAAAGGTAGTAGAGCCCTGGCTGGAAGCGAGGGGAGGCTGAATGGCAGCAGGAGAGCAGATGGCAGGTGTGAAGCCGAAAGCTTTAATGGCGGCCCGCCGGCAGCTGCAGCAGGCCCTGCAAAAGGGTAAACTCGCCCATGCCTATCTCCTGGCAGGCGGCAGTGAGGCTGCGCGGATAGAACTGGCCAGGTACCTGGCTGCGGCCCTGAACTGCCGGGAACCCCGCGAGGGGGAACCCTGCGGCCGCTGTCGTTCCTGCCGGCAAATGGCCGGCGGTAACCACCCGGATTTTTATCTCTTCAAGCCCCAGGGTACCACGCTAAAAATTGACCAGATCCGGGAACTGGAAAGGCAGTTGGCTTTTCGGGCTTTCCAGGGAGGGGCCAGGGTGGCCGTCCTGGCCGGGGCCGATACTATGACCGAAGCAGCAGCCAACTGTTTGCTGAAGACCCTGGAAGAGCCCCCGGAAGGAGCTTATCTTATTTTACTGGCTGCCCAGCCGGACTTATTGCTGCCCACCATCCGTTCCCGCTGCCAGGAACTGCACCTGGGCTGGGAAGGCGGGGTTTCGCCTGCCGGTGTCACTTACTGGAACCGCCTGACGAGGGCCGGTTTGGCGGCAATGTTGCAAGAAATCCTGCCCGAGCTGGAAAAGGAAGACGATCTCCAGGGCGTTCTCCAGGCCATGGCCCTGGCCTGCCGGGACCAGCTGGTCTGGCAGTTAACAGGAGCGGCAACACTATTACTGCAGCCAGGATGCTTTTTACCGGTACCGCTGTCACCGCGGAAACTATGGCGTTGTTTCCGGCTCATCCAGGCTGCGCAGGCGGCTATTGAACGCAACGGCAACCGCCGCCTGGCCCTGGAAGTATTGATGTTTAACCTGCACCGGGAGCTGGCCGATACCCCTGTATAGAGCGGGAACTTTCGTAATGCTTAGCTTCCACCATTATTAAATAGACGCAAATGCAGGGAGGTGAAACATTATAGTTACTGTTATTGGCGTTCGGTTTAAAAAGGCCGGTAAAATATATTACTTTGACCCTGGCGAACTGGAGCTTAACAGGGGCGACCATGTAATCGTGGAGACTACCCGGGGCCTGGAATATGGTGAAGTGGTCATCCCGCCGCGCCAGGTTGATGAAGACCAGGTAGTGCAGCCGTTGCGGCCGGTTATCCGCCGGGCAACGGCGGCCGATACCGAACAGGTGAATATCAACCGCCAGAAAGAGAAGGAAGCCTTCGCCATCTGCCGGCAAAAAATTGCCGAGCACGGTTTGCCCATGAAATTAATTGACGTCGAATTTACCTTTGACGTGAGCAAAATCATTTTCTACTTTACGGCCGAAGGGCGGGTCGACTTTCGCGAGCTGGTCAAAAACCTGGCGGCTATCTTTCGTACCCGCATAGAATTACGCCAGATTGGTGTCCGGGATGAAGCCAAGACGCTGGGTGGGCTGGGTTGCTGTGGCCGGCCGATCTGCTGTGCCACTTTTCTGGGTGAGTTTGACCCGGTTTCCATCCGTATGGCCAAAGAACAAAACCTGTCTTTAAATCCCACCAAGATTTCAGGCCTGTGCGGCCGGCTTATGTGTTGCCTGCGTTACGAGAATAACGTTTATGAAGAGGCACGACGCCACTTCCCTCCGTGTGGCACCATGGTCAAGACACCGGCAGGTCCGGGCCGGGTAACAGGGCACAATATCCTTAAGGAAACCGTCATGGTCGAAATACCCGAGCATGGTACTATGGAATTTCCCCTGAAAAATATCGGGAGAGAAGAGCATGAGCAGTAATTTTGCGGATTCTCAAGGCGGCACACTGGCTGTAGCCCTGGCGGAACTGGAAGGGCACCTGGGTGAGGTTTTAAAGGAAGTCCGGCGCCTCCGGGCTTTAGCGCGGGCCCTGGAGGAAGAAAACCAGCGCCTCAGGACTATCATGTTTGCAGAACAGGCCGGGGAAGGAGGTTACCAGCAGCTTTTACGCTTTTATGAGGAGGGTTTCCACGTTTGCCCGCCCCATTTTGCCCGGGTGCGGGATAGTGATGGCTGCCTTTTCTGCTTGAGTTTCTTAGAGAAGAAGGGATTACATCCCCATGGCTAGCCTTTACCTGGTAGCAACCCCCATTGGCAATCTGGAAGACATTACCCTGCGGGCTCTAAAGGTCCTGCAGGAGGTCGATTTAATCGCTGCTGAGGATACCCGCCGCACCCGGGAACTCCTGGCCCATTATGACCTGCACACGCCCCTGACCAGTTATCACCGCCACAACCAGGCCAGTAAAACTCCTTATTTATTAAAGATGCTCCAGGAAGGCAAGGAGGTTGCTGTTGTTTCCGATGCCGGCCTGCCGGGCATCAGCGACCCGGGAGAAGAGCTGGTGCGGCGAGCGATAGCCGCCGGCATCACAGTAGTACCCATTCCCGGCGCCAACGCCGCCCTTACGGCCCTGGTGGCCTCCGGTTTACCGGCCGGCCGTTTCGTCTTTGAGGGTTTTTTGCCCCGGGCCGGGAAGGAGCGCCGGGAAAGGCTGGCAGCCCTGGCGGCCGAGGAACGGACCTTGATTTTTTATGAGGCCCCGCATCGCCTGGTGGCTACCCTGGCGGATTTAACGGCAACCTTGGGAGAACGCCGGGTTGCCGTTGGCCGGGAGCTGACAAAAAAATTTGAGACCATCTGGCGGGGGTTGCTGTCGGAAGCAGTAGCGCATTTCCAGGCCAACCCGCCCCGGGGAGAGATTACCCTGGTAGTGGCCGGGGCCGACCCGCCCCCCTTGCCGGCTTATGATCCGGCCCGGGCGGCAGCGGAGGTGGCGGAGCTGGAAGCTGCCGGTTGCGACCGTAAAGAGGCTATGGCCAGGGTAGCCAGGCGCTACGGCCAGCCCCGGCGGGAAATTTATCGCGCCTGCCTGCAAGCCCGTAAAAAAGGCTGCCAGGCTCCCCTGACAAAATAAAAGGCGCCTGAAGGCGCCCCTTTTCCATACTTGCTTTTACCTGATTTAGACAGCCCTGGCCTGCTGGCTCATGGCTTCCAGGCATGACCGGCAGACGTTTTTGCCGTGGAAATTGACGATGTCCTCGGCATTACCACAGAAAACACAGCCGGGCTCATACTTTTTCAGGATAATTTTCTCGTGGTCGACGTAAATCTCCAGGGCGTCTTTTTCATCGATGCCCAACGTACGCCGCAGCTCAATGGGAATGACTACCCGGCCGAGCTCGTCCACTTTACGTACCACACCCGTAGATTTAATCATGGCTCTCCCCTCCCCATTTCAACATGTTTCGACAACCTGTCTATATGGTACCAGCGTTTCCAGTAAAAGTCAACCATATTTCGGACAAAAAATTAGCCTTCTCGCGCCATTATAGCCAAAACTTGACAACTTGCTCTTTTTTTTAATATAATACTCCTGAATTTGCCGAAAGGGGACGACCAGGATGGGGGACAAGGTTTTCTACGTTACCACCCCTATTTATTATCCCAGCGATAAACTGCATATTGGTCATGCCCTGACGACCACCATGGCCGATACCCTGGCCCGCTACAAGCGCCTGCGTGGTTATGATGTTTATTTTCTCACCGGTTCCGACGAGCACGGCCAGAAGATCCAGCGCAAGGCCCGGGAAGCAGGCCTGCCGCCCAAAGCGTACGTTGACGGGATAGTGGCCACTTTCCAGGAACTCTGGCGCCGTCTTAATATTTCTTATAACGACTTTATTCGCACCACCGAACCGCGCCATACGCGGGTGGTCCAGCAGCTGCTGCAAAAAATTTACGACCAGGGGGATATCTATAAGTCCACCTACGAGGGCTGGTACTGTACCCCCTGTGAAACCTTCTGGACAGAACGGCAGCTCAAGGACGGCAACTGCCCCGACTGCGGCCGGCCGGTGGAACTGGTAAAGGAAGAAAGCTATTTCTTCCGGATGAGTAAATATGCCGATCGCCTGTTGCAATATATAAAAGAACATCCTGACTTCATCCTGCCCGTTTCCCGGCGCAACGAGATGATCAGCTTTATTGAAGGCGGCCTTGAGGACCTGTGTATATCCCGGACCACCTTTGACTGGGGTATACCGGTGCCCATGGACCCCAGGCATGTTATTTATGTCTGGTTTGATGCCCTCACCAACTACATTTCCGCCCTGGGCTACGGCACGGAAGATGATCGCCTCTTCCGTAAATACTGGCCGGCTGCCGTGCACCTGGTGGGTAAGGATATCGTCCGCTTCCATACCATTATCTGGCCCATTATCCTCATGGCCGCCGGTATTGACCCGCCGCGCCAGGTCTTTGGCCACGGCTGGCTCCTGGTGGACGGCGGCAAGATGTCCAAGTCCAGGGGCAATGTTGTCGATCCCATGGTGCTCATCGATCGCTACGGCGCCGACGCCATCCGTTATTTCCTCTTGCGGGAAATGCCCTACGGCGCCGACGGTTACTACAGTGAAGAGGCTTTAATTACCCGCCTCAATACCGATCTGGCCAACGACTTTGGCAACCTGTTGAGCCGCACGACGGCCATGATTGAAAAATTTAACGGCGGGGTGATTGCCGCGCCCTGCAGCCCGGAGCCCCTGGATGAGGAGTTAAAGGCCACAGCCAGGGCTGTGCCGGATGAGGTGGACGCGGCCCTGAACAATTTTGAATTCGCGCGGGCCCTCACCGCCATCTGGCGCCTGGTTAACCGGGCCAATAAATACATTGAGGAGACGGCTCCCTGGGCCCTGGCGAAAGACCCCTTAAAGAAACCGCGCCTGCAGACGGTCCTTTACAACCTGGCCGAGGCCATGCGCCAGGCTACCATCATGGTGGGGCCCTTTATGCCCGGCGTACCGGCCCGGGTGTGGGAGCAGCTGGGCCTTGCGCATGTCCCTGCGGCCCATACGTGGGAAAGCCTGGCCACCTGGGGAGGGATTCCCGCCGGCACCCGGGTGAAACGAGGCCCGGCCCTCTTCCCTCGCATTGAACTTGACGAACAGGAAGGAGAAGACCAGGTGACACTACAGGAGAAGCCGGCGACGTCGCCCGCAGTTAAAGAAGACACAGCTGTTAAACCCGTGGCCGAAGAGATAACCATCGAGGATTTCGCCCGGCTGAAGCTGCGGGTAGCTGAGGTGCTGGCCGCAGAAAAGGTGGCCAACGCCGACAGGCTCCTGAAGCTGGAAGTTAAAGTTGGTGACGAACGGCGGACTATCGTGGCGGGCATCGCCCGCTACTACCGGCCGGAAGAACTGGTGGGCAAAAAGGTGGTTATTGTAGCCAACCTGAAGCCGGCCAAAATTAAGGGCATTGTCTCCCAGGGGATGGTGCTGGCGGCTGTCGCCGGCGATACCTTAAGCCTCATCACACCGGAGCGGGCTGTTCAGGACGGCGCCCAGGTGCGGTAAATGCCGGAACTCATTGATTCCCACGCCCACCTCAACGATCCGGCCTTTGCCGCCGACCTGAACGGTGTCCTGGGCCGTCTGCAGGAGGCCGGCGTCGTGGCCGTAATCAACGTGGGTTATGATGTATCCTCTTCCCGGCGGGCGGTGGAGCAGGCCCACGCCTGGCCCTTCATCTACGCTGCCGTGGCCGTCCACCCCCATGATGCGGCGACTTTCGACACTGAGGCGGAGGCGGTCATCGGCGGCCTGGCAAGGGACAGCCGGGTGGTGGCCATTGGCGAAACGGGGCTTGACTACTATCGCAACCTTTCGCCGCGGCAACGCCAGCAGGAAGTCTTTCGCTGGCACCTGGAGCTGGCCCGATCTTTACGCCTGCCGGTGATTATCCATGACCGTGACGCCCATGGGGATACCCTGCGGATTTTAAAAAAGGCTGGGCCTTTCCCGGCGGGGGGCGTTCTCCACTGCTTCTCCGGCAGCTGGGAAATGGCCCGGGAGTGCCTGGAGATGGGCTTTTATATCTCCTTTGCCGGCCCGGTGACCTTTAAAAATGCTTCCAAGTTGCGGGCTGTAGCGGCACAGGTACCTCTGGAGCGGCTGCTGATTGAAACCGACTGCCCTTACTTAACCCCGGAGCCGTACCGCGGCCGGCGCAACGAACCGGCTTATGTAGAACTGGTGGCCGGGGCCATAGCCGCTGTCCGGGGCCTGGCACCGGAAGCCGTCAGCGAAGCCACCGCGGCCAACGCCCGGCGCCTGTTTGGGATTTGATCAGAAAAATTCCCGCAGCACGTAATCACGGAACATCGGCTCAACGAATGTATAAGACCCGCGCCCCTTCTTCTCGATCACTGTTTTAGCCAGCAAATGATCTATCGTCCGTTTAATTTCATTAGGATTGGCGTTTTCTATGCTATAAATGCTGGTTCCTGTGGCAATGCGCTTTAATACCTGGCGTCCAGTGAAACTCAGGTTTAGATCGTCTAGTAATTCATCGTAGATGGGTGCAAGAGTCAGCAGGGCACGATCATATCCCAAGCGTACAAACTCAAGGGATATGGTGTTCTGCCCGGCTTCAAGCAATGCGTAGTATAGTTCGGAACATACAACCATCGTGTCCTGGGGATGCCCTCCGGTTTTACGGGTAATTTCCTTTATTGCTTCCGGGGTAGATGTGATTCCCCTGGTGCGGAACTTTTTGGCAATATATTCCGCCCAGGCCGTTTCGGGAATCGAGGGTATGGGAAGAATAGTGGCGAACCGGTAAAAGGCTTCCTTTTTGTCAGCGAATAGGGTTTTCATTATGCCCTCTTTTGATCCCAGGAACAAGTAGGCCACATCTTCTTGATTTTGAAAATAGGAACGCATCTTTTTATAGATTTCCGTCCCTGCTACCCGGCAAGCGTCTTGAAATTCATCGAACAAGATAACCACCGGCTTTTTATCCCGTTTAGCCAACACCCCGGGCAAGTTCAGCGCATAGTCAAGCAAGGCTTCATCGCTTTGCTCGCCTTGCGAAAGCCCCAAATCGAGTTCAAGGTCCTGGAGCTTAATTGCCAGTTTCGCAGTGCCGACAATGGTTTTAGTCCGGTCTTTCCACGCATCGATTGTCTTGCGAATGCCAGTCCTGTTTTCCAGGCAAGCGTTAATCAGCGCAACGGCCAGATCACGCTTGCTGGAAAGCCGGAAAAGGTCAACTGAAGCGATATAAAAACCTTTTACCTTTAGCTGCCTTAGCACCTCATGGGCCAACGAGGTTTTTCCTATGCGCCGTGGGCCGTAAAGCATGACGCTTTGACCCTCAGAGAGCCTGGTTACAAGGGAGGTAATGAAGTCCTCCCTGTCGACGATATCTTCTTCCGCAACAGGACCGCCGATGGGAAATAGCTTACCTGGCATTATCAACGCCCCTTGATATTATTATCCATGATTATTACTTATTGTGTAATATTATATTACACAAAGCGTAATAAAGCAATATTTTCCCGGCCATTCCAAAACTCGCTCCAGTAAATAGGGGTATACCGCTTGAAATAGGTTATAATCCTCCTGCCTCCAGGGCAGGATTTTCTACGGGTATAAAAGGCGAATATTCTGGCAAGGCTATAGCTGGCATAATATGGAAGGAGTGACGTTATGTTCAAGATATTTCCTCCTTCCGGCCAGCGGCCTGCCTCTGGTCGGAGAAAACTATTGCTGGCGCTGACCTGCCTGCTGCTAGGGCTCCAGTCACTGCTGCTGGTAGGCTGGACCGGTAAACGCGTCGATATTTTTGCAGATGGCGGCGCCAGGCAGGTGGCCACCAGCCAGTGGTTCTTTGGCGAAGGATGGGACCCTGCTGGCAGCCAGATAAGAATAGGTGACTGGGTTTTACCCCTGCCCGGCGCCTGGTTCTGGCCAGGTTTAAAGCTGATCATGGCCGGCAGTGTGCCGGTAGCGGCTGAGATTGCCGGTCAGAACCTCTGGTCCCAGGTGCCGTTACCGGCGGCAGCCGGCATCCTGGCCCAGGAGGGCATAACCCTGGGTCCTGAAGACCGGGTAGAAAGCAATCTGGGCAGCAATGATCCATACCAGTATGTCCGGGTCATCAGGGTGGAAAATGCTATTGAACTGAGCCAGGAACCGGTACCGCCTCCCCTGGTGCGCCGGCCGGATCGAACTTTACAGCCGGGGAAGGAAAAGGTTGTCCAGGAAGGTCAGCCTGGTGTTCGTTATTATAAATACCAGGTAAAGAAAGAGAATGGCGTCGAAGTCGAACGCCAGCTCCTGGACACCTGGATCGAAGTCCAGCCCCAGCCACGGATAGTGGCCTACGGTAGCCGCGCCTACCCGGCAGTTACGGCGGCCCGGGTGGGGGATACCCTGAAGGTGATAGCTACGGCCTATACCCACACCGGTAACCGGACGGCTACCGGCATCTGGCCCTACCGGGGAATAGTGGCCGTCGATCCCCGGGTCATCCCCCTGGGGACCAGGCTTTACGTAGAAGGCTACGGCTATGCCGTGGCCCAGGACACGGGTGGCCTGATTAAGGGCAACCGCATTGACGTGTTTTTAGAAAGTGAGGCCGAAGCCATCCAGTGGGGCCGGCGGCCGGTTACGGTGCGGATTCTCGGTTATTAGGAAAATAATACCAGATATGGGGGCAGGAAAATCTTCCCCCGCGTCGAAGTATTTATTCGTCGATGCCTCTCAAGAGGCAGGCGTAAAACCGATATTTTGCAGGGAGGTGACCCATTGGACGGGTGGATTACTCACTGGCGCCAGAAGACTTCCCGGGGGCGCCGCCGGCCCTGGCTCTGGCTCCTGGTGGCGGTATTGCTGCTTTTTACCGGCACTGGGTGGGGAGTAATGAACTTTGCCTGGAAGCAGGTAACCCTTCAGGTAGACGGGCGTGAAATCGAGGCCCGGACCTTTGCCGGCCAGGTAGGGCAATTTTTAAATGAGCAGCAGATTACCCTGGGGCCAGAGGATGTTGTTCTGCCGGCCCTGGACGCACCTGTGACTAAAGGCATGGTGGTGACGGTCAAAAGGGCCGTTCCGGTAAAGATAATTGCCGATGGGCAGGAAAGGGAAATATGGACTCCTTCGGTGACGGTGGCCGAGGTTTTAAATAAGGTGGGAGTAACCTTGCAGCCGCAAGACCGGGTTACCCCGGATCTAACCACCACCGTAAGGGCAGGAGACACAATTAAAGTTACCAGGGTCACCTACAAAATGGAAACGGTTAACAGGGAAATTAATTACCGGGTGGAGCGCCGACCCGACGGGAAAATAGAAAAAGGTATTACCCGCCTGGTGCAGAGGGGGCAAAAGGGTATCCAGGAAGAAACATACCGGATCGTCTATGAAGACGGGCAGGAAACAGGCCGCGAGCTGGTAGTAACCAGGGTAGTTAAAGAACCTGTACCGGAGATAATAGCTGTAGGAACCCTGGATATGGCTTCCCGTGGGGGGTACAGTTTTCGCTTTGAGCGGGTTATCTGGGCCGTCGCTACGGCATACACCCACACTGGTTCACGGACGGCGACGGGGGTTTATCCCCGGGTAGGGACCATTGCCGTGGACCCCAATGTAATTCCCCTGGGTACCAGGCTCTACGTGGAAGGCTATGGCTTTGGCATTGCCCAGGACGTGGGCAGTGCTATCAAGGGTAACCGCATTGACGTTTTTCTGGACACGGAGGCGGATACGGCCCGCTGGGGCGTCCGCCGGGTGAAGGTTTATATTTTGCGCTAAAACCACCCTCCGGCGGGTGGTTTTTTGTTTTATGCCATCCGGCCTGCAATTTAGGTTTTTTCCATTTACATATATTTGTACCGTGGCTGCAGATGTAGTATAATACCTCTATGGAGGGATAGGGGTGGATTCTGTAGCCACGCCAGGTAAAACCCTGGCCCTGATCCGGGAAAAAGGGCTGGTACCCCGTAAATCCCGGGGCCAGAATTTTCTTGTGGATAGCAACATCGTGCGAAAGATCGCCAGGGCCGCCGGCCTTGGCCCTGATGATACAGTTGTCGAGATAGGCCCCGGCCTGGGGGCCCTTACCCAGGAGCTGGCGGAACAGGCGGGACTGGTAATTGCCATTGAAATCGACCGGGATTTAATATCTGCTTTAGAAGAAAACTTAAAGGATAAGGTCAATGTGCGCCTGGTTGCCGGCGACGCCTTAAAAGTTAATTTTGACGAGCTAGTTGCCAGATTTAAGAGAGATGGAGGAGGAAGGTTGCCCACATATAAGCTGGTGGCCAACCTTCCTTATTATATAACCACCCCCATCCTGATGCATTTACTGACCGGTAAATTTCAGATTACGGAACTTGTTTTAATGGTCCAGGCTGAAGTGGGCTACCGGATGCTGGCCTTACCGGGAAGCAAGGATTACGGCGCTTTGAGTGTAGTGGTCCAGTATTATACAAAACCAGCTATTATCTTGAAGGTACCGCGCACCGTCTTTTACCCGCGGCCGGAGGTCGACTCCCTGGTTGTGAAACTGACCCGCCGACCTGAGCCGGCCGTACAGGTAGGGGATGAAGATTTCTTTTTCCGGGTGGTCCGGGCCGCCTTTAACCAACGGCGTAAGACTCTATTAAACGCCCTGGGGAGCCTGGGGTTGGAACGTCCCCTGTTACTAAAAGCGATGGCAGCTACCGGAGTTGATCCCCGGAGAAGGGGAGAGACCTTGACGATTGAAGAGTTTGCCAACTTGAGTAAAGCGTTACAACAGCAAATAGAAAGAAGGTGATGACGGTGTATTATATCAGTCCTACCAAGGGTCGCCTGACGGCTGAAGAAATGTTTGCCGACATGATGCAGTTTATCGAGGCCAATCCCGAAGCCCAGTACAAGATCATTATTGGCACGGATTCCCAGGCTCGGCTCCGCACCTGCTTTGTTACAGCTGTAATAGTTCACCAGGTAGGCAGGGGAGCCCGTTACTACTACAGAAAAAGGTACCAGCGCAAGATTACTTCCTTACGCCAAAAGATCTTTTATGAAACGGCTTTGAGCCTGGAAACGGCCACCTTTATCGCTCAGAAGCTATCAGCCAGCGGTCATGCTGATCTCAACCTGGAGATCCACCTGGACATCGGGCCCAACGGCAATACCAGGGATTTAATCCGGGAAATTGTCGGCATGGTGGTGGGCAGCGGTTTTGCCGCCAGGATCAAACCCTATTCATGCGGGGCCTCCAAGGTGGCCGATAAATATACCAAGAGCGGTTAAAGCAGGTCGACACCGGCCTTTTCAAGCCCGGCGGTTATGTAAAAAAGGTGGCATGGCCTAATTTTAAGGCCGCCACCTCAATTTTTTAATGCAATTTTTAACGAGCAAAGACATGGTTGCCAATCTGGGTAATAATGGTCCGTGTCCAGACCCAGGAATTTGCTGGAACTAGAGCCGGATTCCAGAAATAGAGGGCTCCGCCGCTTGGATCGTAGCCCCGCAGGGCTTCGCGGGCCGCCTGGTAGGCAGTAGCATCGGGGGTCAGGTAAAACTGGCCGTCGTTTACCGAAGTAAAGGCGTCAGGTTCATAGATGACACCGGCGATGGTCCGGGGGAAACGCCCGTCCCGGGTACGGTTAATGGCTACTGCGGCCACGGCTACCTGGCCGGCATATGGTTCACCCCGGGCTTCACCATAGATTAGATGGGCCAGCAGGTCCAGATCGCTGGAACTGTAATTACTGCTTGTACCCCGGGAGGCCGCAGGCTGGTAGGGTCCGGCCGGGATGCGTAAGATTTGTCCCGGGTATATAACATCGCTGGTGAGATTATTGGCGGCCATGATTTGCTGGTAGGACAGGCCGTAGCGTTGACCGATAAGGAATAGGGTATCGCCGGGCTGGACGACGTAAGTACTACCATCCCGGTCAGGTACCCAGAGGGTCTGGCCGGGATAGATCCACGTACTGGTCAAGTTGTTTGCTTGTTGGAGATCCCAGGCGCTGATACCGTAGCGCAGGCCGATGAGATAGAGGGTATCGCCGGGCTGGACGGTGTAGGTGGCGGCACCTGCTGGGCCGGCAAAGACGAGGATACCGATTAGCAGGAGAGAAGCCAGGCAAAATAGCCGCAGGCTGGGAAGAACTGTTCTGGAAATTGCCATCAACTCCTTCGAACTATTTTTGCTATATCTCCCGGCCTGTCATCCAGCTTACTACAATTATACATTTAATTATCATGGCCCGTCATTGTTAAATAGTTACCAGCATCGGAGCATTATGGTAACTTTACATAATCATCAGGGCAAGATGAAAGGTTATTGCCCGGGTACAGCCCTCACCTCCTTAAATCCCGGGGCATAAAATAGAATGATACAGGGCTTACGGGGGAGGGGAGAAGGTTGAATAACATTAAGCCCGGGGATATCGTGGCGCGGAAAAAATACGGCAAAGATATTTTTTTTAAAGTAAAGTCACTTATTATAACTGATGCGGGAGAAACGACTGCTATTTTAAGAGGACTGGATGTCAGGCTGGTAGCTGATGCCCCCCTGGAGGACCTGGAACTGCAGCCGGCCGAAAAAGTGCTGCGTTACCGCCATTGCGACATTCAAAAGCACAGCCTTTGTTTCCGGCGGATTTTGCAGCGCCGGGAAGCCGAGAGGGAGGTTTTTTTACTGCGGGGTGAAAGGCCGGGCCGGGAAGAAAGGGAACCGGACAAGAGGGAAGACATCCCTGGCGATGGTTTTTTTGAGGTACCGGGCCGGGTGCTGCATATTGACGGCGACGAGGAATACCTCGATAAATGCCTCCATGCCTATGAGCAGCTAAAAATACCGGCCCAGGGCGTATGCCTGCCTGAAGAACAGCAGGCAGCTAAAGTGGAGGAGCTTTTAAAGGAATATACCCCCGATATTCTGGTCCTTACGGGTCATGATGGCCTGCTACGGGAAAAGAGCAGCAATTATACCGATCTGGACAGCTACCGCCATTCGAAGCACTTTGTAGCGGCAGTAAGGGCGGCTCGGACTTTGAGGCCTACCCATGATGACCTGGCTATTTTTGCCGGGGCCTGCCAGTCCCATTATGAAGCCCTGCTTAAAGCCGGAGCCACCTTTGCCAGTTCGCCCCGCCGGGTTTTAATTCATGCCTACGACCCGGTTTTTGTAGTGGAGCGCATTGCCTATACAACCATTGAAAAAACCCTGGGCCCTGCGGATATAATTAAAGATACCATCACCGGCAATGAAGGTATAGGGGGCATAGAGATTAAAGGCAAACTGCGCCTTGGTTACCCTACTTCCCCTTATTGAAGATATCTTAATAACAAAGGCGAAAATTATACCATTATTCCCCTTGACAATAAGCCGGTTTCTCTAGTAGAATAAAATGAATAACTTGACACCACCCTCCTGCTGTTGTATAATAAGGTATACGCGGAAAGAGGGTGGTCTTTTTGGCGGGCAAGGAAGTACTGGCAACTATCAGAGAGGACCTGGAGGCCCGGGTAGGCCAGAAGGTAAGGCTGAGGGCCAACCGCGGGCGGAAAAAGATCCTGGAGAGGACCGGTATACTGGAAAAGACTTACCCCAACATCTTTGTAATCCGACTGGAAGAGAGTAAAAGCCCGGAACGCCGGATATCCTTCAGCTATGCCGATGTCCTTACCAATACAGTAGAATTAATGGTCGAGGGTGAGACCGGCGTTAAAAAACTTGGCGCCAAACATTAAGGGGCTATCAGGTCATACCTGATAGCTTTTTGTATCGCAATGATTGCATATTTTAAGTTACCCTACCCCATACTACCAGCAGGGGTGGGGTTTTTTGTTGCAAATAGTGGTCTGTGTCAAACAGGTACCGGACACGGCTGAAGTCAGGATTGACCCCCGGACCAATACTCTGGTCCGGGCCGGGGTACCGGCCATTATCAACCCCTTTGATGCCCATGCTGTCGAGGCCGCGGTCCGGCTAAAGGAAAAGTACGGCGGCCGTGTTACGGCCCTGTCCATGGGGCCGCCCCAGGCTGAAGAGGTGCTGCGGCGGGCCCTGGGTATGGGGGCCGACCAGGCTATCCTCCTCACCGACCGGGCCTTTGCCGGTTCCGATACCCTGGCCACCAGCTATATCCTGGCCCGAGCCATCGAAACCATAAGCCGGGAAACGCCGGTTGATCTGGTCTTTTGCGGTAAGCAGGCCATTGACGGCGATACGGCCCAGGTAGGGCCGGGAATAGCCACCCGGCTGGGTTTCACCCAGCTGACCTATTGTATGGCCATTGACGCCGTAGATTTGGAACAGGGTTACATCCATGTCCAGCGCAAGCTGGAAGGAAAGCGGGAAATCATCCGCGGCCGGTTGCCGGCCCTATTAACGGTGGTTAAGGACTTAAATGAACTGCGGTACCCTTCCTTGCCAGCCTTAATCAGGGCGGCCCGGGCAACCATCACCACCTGGGGTAAAGACAACCTGGACCTTGACCCGGCGCAAATTGGCCTCAAAGGCTCTCCTACCTCCGTCCGGCGCATCTTTGCCCCACCGGTACGGCCGGGCGGAGAGATAATTCCCGGCGATCCCCGGGAAGCGGCGGCGCTCCTGGTAGAAAAACTCGTACAGACGAAGGTTATAGCTGATAAATAATGGAGGAATACCCATGCCGGCTAATACAGCGAATGCCGGTTATCGCGGCGTCTGGGTCTTTATTGAACAGGTGGGGGGAGAAGTAGCCCCCGTCTCCTGGGAACTCCTGGGGGCAGGCCGGCAACTGGCCGGTGCCCTGGGGGTAGAGCTGGCCGGGGTCCTGCTGGGCCAGGGGGTGGCCGGCCTGGCTGACGGGGCGTGGGTCTACGGGGCGGATAAGGTCTACCTGGTCGAGAACCCCGTCCTGGCACACTACCGTACGGCCCCCTATGCCCGGGCCCTGGTACAGCTGGTAAAACAGTACCAACCGGAGATACTGCTCCTGGGGGCCACCAGTCTGGGCCGGGATCTGGCGGGAGCCGTGGCCACCGCCCTGGGCACCGGCCTGACGGCAGATTGCACCAGTCTCACCATTGACCCGGAAACACGCCTCCTGGAGCAGACCCGGCCGGCCTTTGGAGGTAATGTCATGGCCACCATTCTCTGTCGCCGGCACCGTCCCCAGATGGCCACCGTCCGGCCGCGGGTTATGCCCATGCCGTCCCGCCAGGAAGGCCGCCGGGGAGAGCTGGTGCGGTTGGATATGGCCTTCAATGAAGCCGAGGCCCGGGCCGAGGTTATAGAGGTCATCGAAGAAAAAAACAAAGCCGTCTACCTTGACCGGGCGGAGATCATCGTTGCCGGTGGCCGCGGCGTGGGGTCGAAGGAAAACTTACGCCTCCTGGAAGAACTGGCCGGGGTCCTGGGCGGCACCCTGGGCGCCTCACGCGCGGCGGTAGAGGCCGGATGGCTGCCTCCGGAGTACCAGGTGGGCCAGACGGGGGTTACCGTGCGGCCCAAAATCTATTTTGCCATCGGCATTTCCGGAGCCATCCAGCACCTGGTTGGCATGCAGGGTGCCGACGTTATCGTAGCCGTTAATAATGACCCGCAGGCCCCAATTTTTAAAATTGCCACCTATGGTATCGTCGGCGATTTACGGGAGGTAGTTCCGGCATTAACAGCGGAATTTCGCCGCCGGCTGGCCCCGGGACCCGCGTAGGCCGGCAACAAACAGGGTTATTTAATAGTATACACAGTTTATCTGCAGTTTGACTTGGGGGCATTATTATGGCGCTTAGGTTTGAAGTCGTCGTTGTGGGCGCCGGGCCGGCCGGGCTAGCGGCGGCCATAACCCTGGCCCGGGCCGGCGTGGAGGTAATTATCTTTGAACGCGGCGAGCACCCCGGGAGCAAAAACGTCATGGGCGGGGTCCTTTACCGCCACCCCACCGAAACGATAGTTCCCGGGTTTTACCGGGAGGCCCCTTTAGAGCGGCCGGTGGTGGAGCAGCGCCTGTGGTTGCTAACCGATGAAGCGGCCCTTACTTTGGGTTACAAAAGCATGGCCTTTGCCGTCGAGCCTTACAACGCCTTTACCGTGCTGAGGGCCCGCTTTGACCGCTGGCTGGCGGAACAGGCCGTGGCAGCCGGGGCCTTGCTGATTAATGAAACCGTCGTCGAGGACCTCCTCTGGGAGAAGGATCGCGTCGTTGGGGTAAGGGCGGGCCGGGCTGAGGGCGATGTCCGGGCGGAGGTAGTCATCCTGGCCGAGGGCGCCAATTCCCTTTTAACCCAGAAGGCCGGCCTGAAAAAGGACGGCATCAATACCAACCAGCTGGCCGTAGCCGTCAAAGAGATCATTGCCCTGCCCCGGGAAAAGATTGAGGACCGCTTTAACCTGGAAGAAGGCCAGGGCTGCACCATTGAACTCCTCGGTGAAGCCACTAAAGGTATGATGGGTACGGCCTTTATCTATACCAACAAGGATTCCCTATCCGTTGGTGTAGGCGTCCTTCTGTCGAGCCTGATCCGCCGCCGTTTGAACCCCAACGATCTCCTGGAACACCTGAAAAGTCATCCCATGGTGCGGCGGCTCCTGGCCGGGGGGGAGAGCAAGGAATACCAGGGCCACCTGATTCCCGAAGGCGGCTACCGGGCCATTCCTAAACTCTATGGCAACGGCGTCCTGGTAGCCGGTGACGCCGCCATGCTGGTCAACGGGATTCACCGGGAAGGCTCGAATCTCGCCATGACCTCCGGCCTGCTGGCAGCGAAAACCATCCTGGCCGCCCGGGAAAAGGGCGACTACAGCGCGGCCAACCTGGCGCCCTACCGGGAGATGCTGGCGGAGAGCTTTGTCTTGCAAGACTTGCAGAAATACCAACGGGCCCCCTTTTTCTTTGACCAAAATCCCCACTTCTTTACCCTGTATCCGCAGCTCCTTTCCCGGGCCGCCAGGGAGTTTTTAACTGTCGATAATGTACCCAAGGGGGAAAAGCAGAAGCGCATTTGGAGAGAAATTACGGCCCAACGCAGCCGTATACAACTGGCCGGGGACCTTTACCACCTCTGGAGGGTGATGGGATGATGCGCCTGGAAGATAAACTCTTCCTCAACCGTTACCAAACGGATAAGCACCCTCACTTAAGGATCAAGGACCGGGAGGTCTGCCGCCACTGTGACGGCAGGCCCTGCACCTTTATTTGCCCGGCCCGGGTATATGTCTGGAATGAAGGGGAGAAACGGATCGAGACGGCCTACGAGGGTTGCGTGGAGTGTGGCACCTGTCGCTACGGCTGCGCCCACGATAACATTGACTGGCGTTATCCCCGCGGCGGCTTCGGCATCCTGTATAAATATGGTTAAACCAATACCTGGACTTGATTTTTTTGTATGGGCACACTTACCAGGAAAACTAATATTATGTAGTATAAGTATACTCCTGGAGGTGGCCCTATGACCATCGAGCAAATAATCAAGCTTCTCAACCTGGACCTGTCCTGGGAATACGCCGCCATGATCCAGTATATCCAGCATGCCAGCATGCTTACCGGTCCCCAGTATGTTGCTATTATCGATGAAGAGCTCCAGCATGCCCAGGAAGAACACGAGCATGCCGTAAAGTTAAGCGACAAGATCCAGTACCTGGGCGGCATTCCTACCGTCCAGGTGCAGGAAATCAAGACCTCCCTCAATAACGTAGAAATGCTGCGCCAGGACCTGGAAGCCGAGTATGACGCCCTGAATCGTTACCTGCAGCGCATTGAACAACTGGAAGCCTTGAAATTGTACGATGTCGCCCAGGTCATCAGGGAGATTGCCGTAGTTGAGCAGGAACATATTATTGACCTGGAGAAGGCCCTGGGTATCCAGAAGGTAAGATAACACCGTTTTGCCCCCTAAGCCATGGATGAAGCAACCAGTGCCATGGCAATTTTTTTGTTACGGCTCTGGCAACCATGGGCGGGGTAAATTAACGATTGCTTTTTTCCGAGAGAAGGAATTTGTTGAGCGGGGTCGAATATAAAAATATTAAAGCAAATTATTGGAGGATAATTCCAGCGATGGCAAAGAGCATAACAGAAATTAACATAAAAAATAAAAATAACCAATGGGGG
>Ga0247720_100076_pt1 | contig 47205 bp, 48 predicted proteins | sample MSEWel2015_12_15_FD_189078 | JGI IMG/M metagenome (GOLD analysis project Ga0247720, IMG submission 189078) | Subsurface sediment microbial communities from gas well in West Virginia, United States - MSEEL Well Study Marcellus 3H_2015_12_15 | ecosystem: Environmental > Terrestrial > Deep... | reverse complement strand
CATAGAGACCTCACCCTCCGAGTATCGTTCTTCGGTACTCGTCCTTGTCGCGGACGGTGAGGTCTCTTTTCTATACCAACCCGCTAAATTCCTGGTACTGACCTACAGTTATTTTACTCTAACGGTAGCTGGGGCGGCCGGCCCCAGGATGCGCTTGTCGCCGATGCGGCGGGTTATGCGGCAACCGTCCAGATACTCCAGAAGCGGCAGGGCGTAGCGCCGAGAAGTGCCGAGAAGGTCGCGCAACTCAGCCACGGTAATGGCGCCGTGGGTGCGGATATATTGCGTGACTTTGGCCACAGCCTCGTCAAAGGCGCGGCGGGTAAAGACGACGTCCTCCGCTACCTGTACAAGCTCGCCCCGCTCGAGCAGGGCGGCCAGGACTTCCGGCCCTTCCTTGCCTGCCCCGAGCCGGGCCAGGACGGCGGTCGGGGCGGGAGGCTGAAAAGGAGCCTCCTCCAGGGCTTCTTTAAGCGCCTCTGCCCAGGCCGCCTGCGCGGGCGTAAAGCTTACGCTGTGCCCGGCCAGGCGGATGTGTTCCTCTTCTACTTTCAGCTCCGCCGCGAGCGGCAGGCGTAGCACCTCGGCCAGGAAACGAGCCGAAAGTTCTGGGAAAACGCGGGCGCGGATCTCCTCCAAAGGGAGCCCCCGGCGCAGGGGATGTTCTTCATGAAAGCGGGCGAGGAGGGACGCCGCTTCGTCCACAGCCCGCGCCAGGTTACCTCGATCAAGGTAGTAGGTGCTTCCTTCAAGGGCAAGGCTTACCGCCCGCTCGGCGCCCACGAGTTCTTTAAGTGCCGCTTCTACCTCTTCCCGCCCGAGGCCGGTGGCCCGGGAGAGCTCTTCAGAGACGACAGGCCTTACGCCCGCCCGTTCCAGGGCGTGGCCGACGAGGTCGACCGGGTCTCCTTTCTCTTTTCGCTCCAGCTCGACCAGCACGGCGTCGTCAAAGCGGCGCCGACGCGGGGCCACCGGTTCCAGGATGCATCCTCCGCCCACCGTGGTAGCCGGTGAATAAGTGCGAATGACAAAGCGGTCGCCCCGGCACACGGCCACCGGCTCTTCCAACCGAAACTGGACAAACGTCGACTCCCCCGGGGCAAGCTCTTCGGTCGCCAAGAGGTGCACCCGTCCCAGCACTTCCGCCGTTCCCGTGTGGAGCCGAATCCGCTCCCGGTGTTTCAAAGGCCGTGGGGCGCGCGCCAAAAGGAGAAGCCGCGCATCTACCTGAAGCGACGGGGTCAGGGATCCAGGCGTGGCCACCACAGCGCCGCGCTCCACCTCCTCCACGCTGAGCCCGGCCAGGTTGAGGGCCACGCGCTGCCCGGCAAAGGCTTGCTCCACTTTCTCCCCGTGTACTTCCACCTGGCGGATGCGCGTCGTAAGCCGTGCCGGAAATACCTCGGCGCGGTCCCCGGTTTTTACCGTCCCGGAAAGTAGGGTGCCGGTCACCACCGTTCCAAAACCGGCGATGGTGAAAACCCGGTCTACGGGGAGGCGAAAGGGCCCTGTGTGCTCGCGCTCGACCACGGCGTCTGTCGCCCGGTCGATGGCCGCAAGGAGTTCGGGAATACCCTGACCGGTAACGGCGGAGACGGCGTACATAGGCGCCTCTGCCAGGAAGGTCCCCTGGACCGCCGCCCTCACCTCGTCCTTCACCAGCTCCAGCCACTCGGCATCCACCAGATCGACTTTGGTGAGTACGATTATCCCGCTCTTTACTCCCACAAGCTGGAGAATGTCCAGGTGTTCGCGCGTTTGCGGCATTACCCCTTCGTCCGCCGCCACCACGAGGAGTACCAAGTCAAAGCCGCCCACACCGGCCAGCATGTGCCGGATAAAACGCTCATGGCCGGGTACGTCCACCACCCCGGCGCGGCGCCCGCTGGGGAGGTCGAAGGGGGCAAAGCCGAGTTCGATAGAAATGCCCCGTTCCTGTTCTTCTTTCAGCCGGTCGGTGTTGTGGCCGGTGAGGGCCCGAATGAGCGTAGTCTTGCCGTGGTCTACATGTCCGGCCGTGCCGATAATGACGTGCTTCAAGAAGCGTATCCCTCCAGACTAGTGTCTGCGATACCGGCCGGTACGAAAGAGCGGGCGCTTCTCTTCCGGACCCTGGCTTAGGAAAAGGAGAAAGACGAGGACGGCAATAAAGCCGAGGTTGGGAGCAAACTCAAGGTAAAGCTGCGCCACCCGGTAAGTAAAGGCAGCCGAGAGGCCGAGAAGGACAAACATGAAAGTGTCGTAGAGGGCATCTTCAAGAAAGGGAGCCGCGCGCTCGCGCCAAATAAGGGTAAGGAGCAGCTCCCCCATAAGAAGGGTTAGGGCAAACACCAACGGGGCGGCCAGCCAGGGGCTCAGCCGCGCAGCGAGAATCCGAAAGATCTGAAATGATGCCGGGCCGAGGACGAGCGCCTCGGTGATATATACGCGCGCCGGCATCTCACTCCCCCCCGGCCAGACCGCCCCCTACCGCCGCCAGCGCAGCCACCAGGGCCGGCTCGTCTTCGGGGAAGACGGTCCGGAGGTCGAGGAGCAGTCGTTCGTCCGCGATACGCCCCACCACAGGTGGGTCCTGCCTTCGCAGGGCGGCCGCCAGTTCGGCGGCAGAATACCGGCTGCTGGTCACTGCCACCAGGTGTGTAGGCAGGCTGCTCAGGGGCAGAGCTCCTCCGCCCACTTCTGAGGTGCCCGGCCGCACCTCAGCCGTAAGCCCCAGGCCGAGTTCATTTATCTTATGCGCCAGGCGTTCGGCTCGTACCTTGAGTTCGGCCTCGCCCAGGCTCAGGGCGCGGAGGACAGGGATCTCCTCCCAGGCCCGCTTGGGTTCCCTGTAGAGGCGTAGGGTGGCCTCCAGCGCCGCCAGGGTGAGCTTCCCTACGCGCAGGGCGCGGGCCAGGGGATGGCGCTTGATTATGTCCAGATAGCGTTTTTTCCCCACGATAATCCCGGCCTGCGGCCCGCCCAGGAGCTTGTCGCCGCTGAATGTGACGATGTCTATGCCGGAGGCAACGCTTTCCGGTACGGTCGGCTCCCTCTCCAGGCCAAGCCAGCTCAGGTCTACGAGTACCCCGCTCCCCAGGTCTTCCAACGTAGGGAGGTTGTAGCGCGCGCCCAGGGCGGCGAGCTCCGCCCCGCTCACCGTGCTGGTAAAGCCGAGGATGCGGTAATTGCTGGTATGAACTTTGAGCAGGAGCGCCGTCTCCGGCCCAATGGCGGCTTCGTAATCGCGTAGGTACACCTTGTTCGTGGTGCCGACTTCGCGCAGGCGGCACCCGCTGGCCTCCATCACTTCAGGAATGCGAAAAGAACCGCCGATCTCCACCAGCTGGCCACGGGCCACCACCACCTCGCGGCCGGCAGCCAGCGCGGCCAGAACGAGGAGTACGGCCGCGGCGTTGTTGTTCACTACCAGCGCCGCCTCCGCGCCGGTTAGCTCCTTAAGAAGGGCCTCCGCATGGCTTTGGCGTGAGCCGCGCTCCCCGGCCTCGAGGTCGTACTCCAGGTTGGAGTAGCCGCGCGCCACCTCGGTTATTGCGGCGCACGCCGCCGGCGCTAAAGGGGCCCGCCCGAGGTTGGTATGCAGCACCACTCCGGTGGCGTTGATCACCGGCACCAGGTGCGGACGCGCGGCTTCGCGGACGCGCTCCACCACCTCGGCCGCCAGCGCCGCCGGGCTCAGGTCGGGCAGGTCGTCTTCCGGTCCGGCGGCCAGAATACTCCGGCGCGCTGCAGCCGTAACTGCCCGAACAGCTTCTACCACCAGGGTGCGGGGATACTCTTTGAGGAGGGAAGTTACGGTAGGGGTTGCGAGCAGGGAGTCGACGGCAGGAATAGCCCGGAGGGCCTGGGTCTGACGCGGCGTGGGCATGGGGATTCTCCTTTGGCTAGAGCTTTTGCCGCCTATAGTATTTCCCCTTCGGCCCGGGAATTCCTGCTGCCAAAAGCCTTAAGCACAGGGCGGGCGAAGTCTCTAACGTACGGGGTTGGTCAGCGTGCCGATGCCGGCCACCGTAACTTCCATAACGTCTCCTGGCCTGACCGGACCAATCCCCGGCGGAGTCCCGGTAGCGACCACATCGCCGGGAAGGAGAGTCATAATTTGGGAGATGAAGCTGACCAGGTAAGGAACCTTAAAGATCATATTGCGGGTGGTGGAGCTTTGTTTCAGCACCCCGTTTACGGCCAGGGTAATGGAAAGATCGTTCGGGTCGAGATCGGTCTCGATCCACGGGCCAAGGGGGGCGAAGGTATCAAAGGACTTAGAGCGGGTCCACTGGCCGTCCTTTGCCTGTAGGTCGCGTGCGGTGACGTCGTTAAAACAGGTGTAACCCAGAATGTGCGCGGGTGCCTCTTCAGGTGATACGTTTCGGGTGGTGTCGCGGATCACCACTGCCAGCTCAGCCTCATAATCCACCCGGGCTACCCCCGGTGGGTAGAGCACCGGCTCTCCCGGCCCGACCACGGCGGTGGAGGGCTTGATAAAAATAACTGGTTCTTCCGGCAGCGGCTGGCCGACCTCCGCCGCGTGGTCGGCGTAATTCAGACCTACCGCCACAATCTTACTCGGCAGGCAGGGGGCAAGGAGCCGTACCTCGGCTAGGGGAATTTCCCGGTCGTCCACCCTGACCCCCTCTTGAAAGGGATCGCCCGCAAGTGGCCGCACTTTCTCGCCGGCCAGGACGCCGTAACTCGCCTTCCCCTCCGCAAAAAACCGCACCAAACGCATGCCCAAAACCTCCTCCTTATCTTTTCTAAACCGCGCTTCTTTCGGCCTTCTTCCGGCCTGCGCCTAAGGAAAAAGGCCGGCAGGGACTTTGTGTCTTTCTTCTTCCGGGAGCCAAACTCCTTCCCCGCTTCCGCGCATAGACAACCTTGCCCGCTTGGCCAAACTGGAGTAGAATAGTCGAGAAAGGAGGCACGACCCATGAAGCGCAAGATCGTCCGTATCGATGAAGAGAAGTGCAACGGCTGCGGGCTCTGCGTGACCCCGTGCGCGGAAGGGGCGATCCAAATCGTAAACGGTAAGGCGCACCTTATACGCGAAGAGCTTTGCGATGGCGCCGGTTTTTGCCTGCCCATCTGCCCGCAGGGGGCGCTCACCATCGAAGAGCGGGAAGCACCGGCCTTTAATGCCGCGGCCGCTCTGGCCCACGAGCGGCAGGAAGCGCCGGCGCTAACCTGCTTCCGCTGCAAGGTCGGCGAAGCCGACCGCCCGCTCCTTCCCGTGCGCTGGCGGGGAGAAAGCCTCTGGGTGTGTACCGGCTGTCTCCCGGCCCTTATCCACGGCCAGGCGTAAGCCGGGGCGGTGCGACAAGGATCAGGCGATTGCCCTGGGTCAGGACAACCACCTCTTCTCGGCCGGCCAAAGGAGCAAAACCGGCAACCGGGTCGGGGGATTCGTATACCCACGTAAGCCGGCCGGCGGAATCAAGCCCGTAGACCGCACGCTCGTCGGCCACGAGCACGGCATCGCCGCGGCTAAAGAGCCCGCGACAAGGGCCGTTCAGGCGCCGCTGCCAGGGTCTTTTCCCTTGGGAGGTAAAGAGCGTGAGCCGGGCCGGCGCGGCGCCGGAACTTCCCGCCTCCACGGCAAGCAGTTGGCCGTCGGCGGTAAAGGCCAGGTGGGAAACCGGGTTGGCAAGCTCTACCTCCCAACCAGTGCCCGCCTGGGGGAAAAACTTCAGCCGGCGGCCGCTTGCCGCCGCCGTTCCCGTCGGGTGGTAGGCCACGGCTTGTATAACCTCTTCCTGCTCCCAGAGCGCGCGGGCGCTCTGCCCGTCGCGCGTCAGAACAAAAAGTCGTGCGCTGCGAGGCGTGCTGCCGAGCCCGATGGTGCTGAGAAACCAACCTTCGCCGGCCGCTTCGATTTTAAGCGCCGAGGCATTGCCCAGCACGTGTTCGCCCAATATGCTTCCATCGGGTGCGTAAAAGCGTATCCTTTCCATTAGGTTGGCAGATTCTTCGGCCACCGGGCCCTCCACTACCGCCGCCCGCCCGTCCGGCGCCAGGCTCAAGAGCTGGGGCGGCCAGTTGCTGTGGGCGGTCCAGGAGGCACGATCTCTGCCCCTTTTCACCACGTCTCCCCCCGGCCCAGCGAAGAGCACCTCGCGGCCGCTAGTCACCGCCGCCGGGCCCTTGCCGGCCTCCTCGCGCCAAAGCACGCTACCCTCAACCGATATGGCCACTAGCGCGCCCGCACTCTCCCTTAGCACTGCCTGCGAGCTGAGAAGCGGGCCGCCCAGCCAAAGAGGAACTTCCTCCGGCCCGGCCTGGTACTCCCAGATAACGCCCGCCCGGGGGAGCGAGGCCGGTAGGCCAAGGGCCGGGGCGCGGAGCGAAAGGCTCTCGCCGCCTTGGCGTAGAAAAAGGAGGGGAAGGAGTAGGATGATAAAGAGGGCGGCCCAAAGGCCGCCGACATGTCTTTCGGAAGCCAAAGGGGTTCACCTTCTTAAGACCAAAACTGGGAGCAACGCCATGGGGCCGGGGCTGCTACCACTTAATTTACAGATTCCGCATCGCTGCTCCTATTTCCTTCTTTTTCCATGGGTTGGGGGAAAGAATTTTCCGCCGAGCAGGCCACCTCACCGAGCGCAGACGGCGTGCGGCGCCGTTCGCGCAGAAACACGCTCCCTTTCATCCCTTTGGCATAAGCCTTAAGTTCGGCCGCCGCCTCTGCCAGTTCCAGCACGCTGGTGAATCGGCGCTGGCCCGTGTCGATCACGGCCAACGAGACGCTGAGGAGCGGCATGCGTACCACCCGGCCGCGCCGGTCGCAGGTGGTAATATACCCGCGCTGCCTGTCCTCTATGTCATAAAGCTGGCCTACTTCGGCATCGAAGGTGGCGATCACTGCCTGGGCGACGTCTTCCGCCCGCTCGGGGCTGGTGATGACGACGAAATCGTCTCCCCCGATGTGGCCGACGAATTCGTCGGGGCCGCCCAGGCGGCTTACTGTGCTTGTAAGAATCTCGGCCAGAAGTTTAATCGCCTGGTCGCCGCGCTGAAAGCCGTACCGGTCATTGAAGGCCTTAAAACAATCCAGGTCGGCGTAGATAACGGCCATGGGAAGCCCGTCCTCCAAGCGGCTCGTGAGTTCCTGCTCGGTACGCACATTGCCGGGGAGGGCGGTGAGGGGGTTTGCAAAGCGGGCCGCTTCTACCTGGGTACGCGCGAGAACGGTGAGGAGCTGCTGCACGGACAGGACGCCAACGAAGGCCCCCCGCCGGGTGACCAGGATATGGTCGTAGAGTTTATCCGCATCGCGCGCCATGGCCAGGCGGGAAACCTGGTGTAAAGGCATGTCCTCCTCCACGATGAGGGGCTGGGCATCCATCACGTGCACCACCGAGCGGGACATGAAGAGCGAATACCCGTACTGGCGGCTCAGCTGGTGAAAAAGCTTGTCGCGCATCACGAGGCCCTGTGGCTGGCCGTCCCTGATCACCACCACCGCGCGGGCGGATGGGGTGTCTTCGAAGTAAGCGGCTACTTCACGCGTGAGCGTTTCCGGCGAGACAGTCCGGCAGGTTTCTTTGCAGTCTCCAACGCGGGGTTCCCCTTTGGGTGTAAGCGTGCCGCGCCGCAGCGAACGCAGGGACTCCACTGCCTCCTGGGAGAGGGCCGGAGGCGGAAAACCCGGGCAGGCCAGGAAGAAGCCTTGGGCATACTCGACGCCCAACTCGGCTAGTGCGGTAAGCTCCGCGGCTGTTTCTACCCCTTCGGCAATAAGGCGACTGTTGATCTTGCCGGCCAAGGTAACAAACGTTTCCACGAGGGCGCGCTTTACCGGGTTGCCCTCCAGGCCGTGAATCAGAGAACGGTCGATCTTGATGTAGTCCGGGGCGAGCTCGGCGATGGCCTGGAGGCTCGAGTATCCGGCGCCAGTATCATCGATGGCTACTAGGAAGCCCTGATTGCGGTAGTGCTGGAGGGCCTTGCGGAAAGCGGCAAAGTCGCGAATGGCGGTGCGCTCGGTGAGTTCGAAGACCACGCTGCGCAGGGTAAGGCCCTGATCTGCAATGAGTTCCAGGGTCTGGCCGGGCAAAAAGTCCGGATCGCTCATGATTCGAGGGTTGATATTGAGAAAGAGCTTGACACCAGGCGGAAGTGCGCCCAAGTTGCGAATTGCCCGCTCGCGGGCGAGCTTCTCTAAAGAGTAAGTAAGTCCCTCTTCTTCAGCGAAAGAAAACAGGCGTAACGGGGTAGCAAAATAGCTGTCCACCGGGCCGCAGGTAAGAGCCTCGTAGCCGAACACAGCGCCGGTCTTAAGGTCCACCACCGGTTGATAGAGGGTTGAGATGGCCCCGCGGGCAATGATGTCCTTGAACTCCGCCAGGTGCCGAATCTTCTCCGGGTCGGGTCCTGCCTTGGCCAGGTGAAAGGCCTCTTTCAGCGCCGTATAGATGTCTGGTGCCCGCTCGCGCAGGAGCTCCTCCAGCCGCCGGAGCACCTTTTGACATGTTGCGCGCCCGCAAACCTGCTCGACCTGGGAGAAACGGACCAGATCCAGATAGATGAGCCCAAGTTGGATTTCCCGCCGGTTCTCGCGCGCTAAGCGGTAAAAGTGTTCAAGTCGCGCCGGATTCCACAGAAAAGAACGTCCGCGCCCGCGGCCCAGAAGAGCCGCAATTGCCCTTAACACTTTCGCCCCACCTTTTGCTACCCTGATTCTCATTCTAGCATACCTGACCAATTGCTGGTTTAAGAAAAGATTACTATTTGGCTAATTTTTGTTCCTGTCGAAGCAGGGCATGCGCGGGCGGGGCCCGCCGCGAAGGCCTGGGTAGCCTGCCTGCCAGAGCAGAAACTCTTTCGCCGTGGATGGCGGTGCAGAATGACCTAGACCTTACCGCGCATTTTTTCGCCGACTACCGCGATAAGGCGCTGCGGCACCCTTAGACGCAATGGGCCTGGAGCAAAAGTGGAGGCTTAAGCGCCGCGCCCGCTCAGGATGTGTTCGGCGGTGAGCACGCCGGAGATGACGACCGCCTCGATGCCGGGACCGGGGAAGGTAGACGAACCGGTAAGGTAAAGGTTGCGAATAGGTGTCTGGCGCGGCAGGCGCTCCCCGGCCGAACCAGGGCAGGTGAGGCCGTAGATGGCGCCGCCGGTTGCCCCCGTGTAGCGGGCAAAGGTGGCCGGGGTGGCCGCCTCTCGGTGGACGATGTGCGCGCGCAGCCCTGGTATGAGCTCCTCCGCCAGGGCCAACAGGGCCTGGGCGTGCGTTTCTTTTTTCTCCTGGTAATCAGGGCCGCGCTCCAGCCAGGCAGCAGCTTCCGCCTGGGGTACGAGTTCGATCAGGGTGAGGGCTGCCTGCCCGTCGGGGGCGAGGGTTGGGTCGACGCGCGAAGGAAGAAAGAGGCCGAGGCCACGCCCTGCCCGCTGAAAAAAGGTAACAGGCGCCAGGTCCGGCACAAAGTCGAGGCCGCAGAACACCATGAAGGCGGAAGTGGAGGGCTTGAGGCCGGCCGCCCGGCGCGCCTCTTCCGGCGGCAGGTGCTCCTCCCCTACCAGTTCAAGGAGCGTGCGCCGGGCATCGCCGCCGGCCACCACCACCGGGGCCGTAAACACCCGGCCGCCCGCTGTGAGCACGCCGTACACCCGGCCCTTCGCCACCAGTATCCGCTCCACCCGTTCGCGCAGCTTGAGCTCGCCCCTTGCTTCCGTTAGCGCCTCCACCAGGGCCGCGGCCAACCCCCCTGATCCGCCGGCCGGGTACCCGCCGCCTTCGAAGTAGTAGCCGAAGAGCGGAGCCACTTGGTCCACCGTTAGTTCATCCGGCCGGTCAGTCACATAGGCCGTGATGGCGCGCAGAAAGTTCTTGAGGGCCGGGCTCGCAAAGAATTCGTCCAGGGTGGGTAGGTACGGCTTATCCAGCCAGCGCATGTGCACCGGGTGCCGGCGCGGGTAGGCAAGTACCTCCTCCACCGTACGCGGCGGGCGCGGCACGCCGCCCGTCTCTGCCACCGTGACGTAAATATCCTGGTACAGGCTCTCCATCTCCCGGAGAAAGCCTTGGACGGCCGGGCGCTCCTCTGGAAACGCCGCTCCCAACGCCGCCTCGAGCTGCGCACGCCCCGGTTGCAGCCTTAGATGCAAGCCGTCCAGGAAATACTCGTGCTCCACGGGAAGAAACTGCACGCGCTCGGCCAGACCCAAGCGCGCAAGCAGCAGGCGCACCGGCCCGCGCGGCCCCAGGCCGCTTACGTCGTGTACCCCGGCGTCGAAGGTGAAGCCCCTCCGCCGGAAGGAGGTGCAGTAACCCCCGGCCTGGGCGTGTTGTTCCAGCACCAGCACGCGCGCCCCGGCCTGCGCCAGGAGAGCGGCGGCGGTGAGGGCGCCGATGCCCGCACCGACGAAAATAACGTCGTATTCCCCGCCCCCTTTGTTCGCCGCCAGCGGCCAGCGCGGCGCCGGCCAGGGTTCGCGCGGCAGGGTGGCCGCGATGGCACGGCGCGGATACCAGAGCGGGAACAGGCTCGAAAAGAGCACGCCCGCCCCCAACAACGCGTAGGGAAGGAGCCGGAGCACCCCCGGCCGCCCCAGCAAGACCAGGAGAAAGTCCAGGGTAAAGATGACCCCCCAGAAAACTGTGATGATGGCGTTGGTGCGGTAAAAAACCGGGTTGTTCCAATAAGAAGGGGGCCAGTCCACCTTGGCGTACTGTAGGGTAAAGGGGTAGCGCCGCGCGAGGGAGAGCCATACCAGGGTTGCCAGCGCAGCATAGAGCAACAGGTCCTCGTGTTGGGCAAATAAGGGAATGCCTAGTATGTAATCCGTCACCAAGTACAAAAACATAAAGATAGCGGTCAGCCCGTCCAGCCAGCGCACTTCGCCCAGGAGTGCCCGCTGCAGGGCGACGAGTACGAGCGCCGCCCCTAGGGCCAGCGCCAGCCGCACCCACCCGAGCGCCGGCGGCAGGGACCAGAACAGGATTAAAGGAACAAAGGCCAGAAAAGTCCAGAGAAAGCCCCGAAGCGCCACCGTCTTTTGTTTCGCCGCCACGGCCCACTCCTCCCCACTGGTTGCTAGCCCCATTATACCAGGCGCCGCGAGCGAGCAGCGTTAAGCTTCCGTAAAAAAGCCTGGCCCAGCGCTCGCGCGATGCAGGATCCTTAACCCATTCTTTAACCCCGGTTAATGCGGCGTTACGGGTATGCACGAAGCGGGTATCGTGATCGGCCAGTTGGCAAAGGAAGCCGAAACCATTCGGGCTGCCCTGCCGGAGCTCGCTGCCCCGCTGAAACGAGTAGAAGAGGCGGCGGCCCAGCACAGCAGGGCCGCCGAAGAAACAGCGCGGACCGCCCAAAAACGCGGTGAAGAAGCGGCCCGGCTGGCAGTCACAGCAGAAGCTCTGCTTAACGCGGGGCCCCTGTGAGGTCCGGTCATGAGGCTTTTGAGTTGAAGAGGTTTACACCCTGCGGAGGAGGTGTCGCGGCGGGCGCTGGTGCGGACAGATAGATAGCGATGCCGCTGAGGAGAACAGCCCCGGCCAGGAGCTGCCCAAGACTCGGTGCTTCGTGGAAGAGAAGAAACGCCAGAAGGCTGGCCCCGATAGGCTCACCTAGAATGGCTACGGTAACCGAAGTGGCCGGAAGGTAGGCCAGTGCCCAGTTGAAGACCGAGTGGCCCAAGAGCGTGCACACCAAAGCCAGAGCGGCAAAGATGAGCCACTCCGCCGCACCGTAGGGACCAAACGGCGTCCGCGTAGCTAGGGCTAAGAGGAAGAGTACGCCTGCCGCCGTGCTGTACACCCAAAAGGTGTAGGTGAGGGTGGCCACGGCACGCCTCATAACCCGGCCTACTAGGAAATAGGCCGCAACGAAAACGGCGCCCAAGAAGGCCAGGACATCGCCGTAAAGGCCGGCCGCGCCGCCTTTTAAATCGCCGCCCGCCAGGGCGACGCCCCCGGCCAGCGCTATGGTAATACCCAGGAGCGCCCGCCGGCCCAGGTGCTCGCGAAAAAGAACCCGTGAAGCCAGCGCAGTGATGACCGGCTGTAAGGTGACGAGGACCACGGAACTCACCACGCTGGTATAGCTGAGCGACGCGATCCATACGGCAAAGTGCAGCCCGAGAAAAAGCCCAGCCAGGGCGGTAAGTTTTCCTGACCGCCGGTCCGGCAGGCGGCCGGGCCGGCCGCGCGCAAGAAGGAAAGTGGCCGCGGCGGCGAAGGCCAGGCGGTAGAAGGCAATGGCCACCGGCGGCGCGTGCGAAAGCTTAATGAGGGGCGCGGCAAACGAGACAGCCGTAACGCCTAGAAGGAGGGCCAGCTCCGGTCGCACGGGACTACCCCCTGTATATTTTTCCTCTTGGGTGGAAAACTGTGAAAAACACCACCCGGGAGGTGAAAAGGGTGACGGTGCAAAATGTCAAGTGCACGGTATCCAACTGCGCCTATTGGCATAATGACGTCTGCCGGGCCGACGCCATCGAAGTAAACGTACAAAACGGCGGCCGCACGAGCCGGACCAGTAAGGACACCATTTGTGAAACGTTTAAACCGCGTTAGTACCTGCCCGGGTTTGCCCGGGCTTTTCTATTTACAGCGAAATATGTCTATAGTATAATTGAATAGAGGCTGGGGAACCCGGCTGCATTTCGACAGCTTGGGTTGCACGGTTAAAAAGGAGGGCGCAAAATGGCCAAGGTAGTTATTACTCCGGAAGCTCGGGAGTACCTGAAGTCTAAGGGCAACACGGCAATCAGCATCCAATACGAACAGTGCGGTGGCTGAGGAGGCCCGATCATCAGGCCTGCCGTGGTAGCAGGTGCGCCGTACAGCCGTGAAGGTTATGAACTCACTACCGTCGACGGCATCGAGGTCTATGTAAGCGATGAGATCCAAGCCGGCCCGGAAGGCATGGTCATAGATTTGGGCGGTTGGGGTCCGTTTCGCTTCCTTACTCTGGAAGGGGCTGCCTAGGCAGCCCCTTCCCCCTTTAACCGGCCCTATTCCGGCCTCCCGGCCCATCTTCTGCCGGGGAGGGCAATCCTCCCGGCCCGTGGCGTTTCTTATACAGCTCGATGAACTCGAGCAGAAAACGGAGTTCGGCGGGGGTACAGGTGCACAGCCGCTCGAGTACGGCCTGCACCTTTGGGTCGGTCAGGAGCTCGCGTACGCAGGGACTCAGGCGCGCATAAAGAGCAGCCGGGTCCTCTTCCCGAATGAGAAAGCAGGGCGATACCCCCAGGGCGGCGGCGATGGCTTCCAGCGTGGCCAGGGACGGTTGCACCTCTCCCCGCTCCACCTGGCCCACCAGTCCGGGGGATACGCCGGCCCGCTCCGCAACCTCCGCCTGGCTGAGGCCTAAGTTCTCCCGCACTTCCCGCACGCGCACGCCCAGGCTCCTGAGCGGCCCCCACAGCTGGTCCAAGGATACGTCGAGAGCCTTCGCCAGCTGCTCCAACGTGGCGAGGGCCGGGTTGGCACGCCCACGCTCGATCTCGCTGAGGTAAGAAGACGTAATGCCGGCCTTTTCCGCCAGGGCAGTGAGGGTAAGCTTTCTTTCCTGCCGCAGGAGGCGTACTCTTTCACCCGGGGAAAGAGCCACCGTGCGGGCCTCGTCCATAAGAAGGTCGGCCGGGTCCAGGTTTAGGGCCGCCGCCAGGCGGCGCAGCACCGCCAAGGATGGGCGCTTGGCCCCATGTTCTACCTCGCTGAGGTAGGAAGGCGTAATGCCGGCCTGCCTGGCCAGCGCGCTCAGGGAAAGGCCGCGGGTTTCTCGCGCCGCCCTTATTCGTCGGCCGCAGGCCGCGGTTTTTTCCCTTTCGACCCTTGCAGCCATGATTCTCCTCCTCGTGTGGCCTCTTCTCGCTATGAATTCGCTTTAAGCTAGAAGAACTCCTCTTCTTTCCTGCCTGCGGCCTTCCTCCGTATAAATCGAGCTCAGGGTATGACCTTGCGGCAATACCCTGAGCCCGGGGTGCCTGCACCTCTACTCTGAAGCGCCCGGCTTATAGGTAGCCTCCCCCTTTGAGCAGGCGTAGAGCCTCCTCTTTGTCTTCCGGCGCTACGAGGATTACCGGCCCTTCACAACCCATACCCGTCTCAGCGTAAATGCCGTGGCGCCAGAGTTCGCGGGCAGCATCTTCGATGACCAGGACGTCCACACCTCCGATTTCGGCCCCGGTGGGCTTTGCCGGAGGCGGCTTAACCTCTCCCTTCTCCTCGGCCTGGGCCGGAGATGTAAGTAGATCCTCAATCCCGGCCCGCCTGGCCGCCTCCCATTCCGCGGCCAGGATTTCCGGCAGGCCGGCCGCGGCGCAGGCGGCGGCAAAGGCGATGGCCCCGGCAATGACGGGAGCCCCGGAGGCGCGCGACACGATGTTCACGATGCGCTTCCACCCAGGGCCGACGCCGGGCCCATAGCCGTAGCCCAGGGCTTCGTAGCTTCCTCCTGTGGTGTAGGCGCTAAAGATTTTCATGAGCAGGTTCCCCGTCAAGGTATCGCAGATCATAACGTCGGGGCTGCCGGCCAAGAGGTCGTTGCCGCGCATGATGGCACTTTTTTCCGCCCGCACCGTCTCGGCAAAGGCGATGGGGTACCCCCGTCCGGCCAGCTCCTTCAGGCGCCGTTCCGCCTGCCTGGCCCCGTCCACGTTCAGGATGCCCACCGTCGGCTCTTTGAGCCCGAGCGCCTTGGCCACGGCCAGGCCGTAGACGGCGTTCTTCACCAGTGCGGGTACGCGTTCGGCCGCGCTGGTGCCGGTAGTGGTGGCAAGGAACATCGCTTTGCCCCGGGCCGGGGTCAGGATGCGGCCGACGGTAGCCACCCCCACCGGGAACGGGTAATGCATGGTAACGGCTGCGGCGAGGCGCCCCTCATTGAGGAGCTCTTCCATGCGGCGATGCGCCGTATCTTCTGAGTCGCACTCTTCCTGCAGAAGGTGGGACTCTACCCGGGGGCCGATGAGCACCACTTCCAGGTTAGGATCCAGCTGGGCGGCCTGCTCGGCCCCCCGCACTACCTCGGCTACACCGTGCTCGCTGCCTAAGGTGGTGACACCCACGGCCAGGCGCCGGCCCATGCGCCCCGTTTCCAAAGCATCGGCGAGGTCGGTGAAAATCCGGGCGATAGCTCTTTTAGCGTCCATGGCGCTCCCCCCTAGCCCTCGCCGCCGGTAAGTTCTGCCGCTACCTGGCGGAGGGCAGAAGCGATGAGCTTTTTGAGCGCCGCCTCATCGGCGCCCACCGCTTCTTTCCGCCCAGGGTTCTTCTCCACGAGGAAAGAGATGCCGTCGAAAAGGTTGGTCATGCGGCCCAAAAAGAGGCTTCCCTTGCCGATGATCATGGCGCGGGTGATTTTGCCCTCCAGAATTAGATCTCTGGCGTGGCCGATGAAAGGCACACCGGAGGGAATGTGCCCCTGGGTGGGCGCAAAGCCGGGCATACCGTGCTCGGCCACAAACGCCGGTATATCGGCGCGCTCGATCTCTTTTTTCATTACGGCCAGGGCGGCGATCATCTTGAAGTTGGCCGTGGGGACATCGCCGGCGCCGGCCGGTTCGGTTATCTCCGGAATTTGCATCTCTACCGAATACTTGTCCACGTCGCCCAGTTTGAGCCCCAGGCGTTCCAGCGGCTCGGCTACCAGAGCTTGCATCACCGCCTGCGGGGAGGAGCCGGAGCCGATGTTATGCCTGCCGAAGGAGTCGCCGCGGATGACCGGGTTTACCCCGTCGTTCTCCGAAACGAGAATGGCAAAGCCGCCCAACACGTCTTCCAGAACGGGCAGGCCCTTGGCCACGTGATCTTTCCCATTCATTCCCAGTTTGGCCACGGCGCCGCCGCCCACGACTACCACGTTTTTAAAGAACCCGGCCTTTACCAGGGCGGCCGCATGGATGAGGGCATGAGCCGGCCCGGCACAGAAACCGCGGGTGTCAGAGCCTGTAGCGTTGACGCACCCGCACCATTCGCCGATGGCTTTGGCAAAGTTGCCCCCGCCCCTTTGGTTCATGTCGCCGCAGGCTTCTTCCGACGCCTCAATAATGTAGTCGATGGCCTTTGGATCGGTGCCCGTTTGGGCCAGAAGGTGCCGCAGCGCTAAAACGGCAGAAGCCTTGGTGGCCATGTTTTCGGCCATGACGTGGGCCTTTAAGGTATCGTCCACCTCGTGCGCCTGGCGTACGCAACCCACCAGGCGCTCGCCCAGGTAAAGGGGTGCGGCGCTTCCGGCCTCCACTCTCGTCCGGATGTCGGAGGCTTTTTTCCCGTTCAGCATCTTTTTGAGGTCCGGCGGGGTAATTAAGGGGTGCTTTTCGAGGCGGGGTTTGAGCTCGTTTAAGAAGTCTTCGTCCAACCATACCAGGTCGAAGGTGTCCACAAGCAGCATCCAGGCGTAAAACTCGTCCTCCGGCACGATTTCGCCGTAGCGGCCCGCCCGCTCTGCCCTGACCTTTTCTCCCTCATACCAGGGACGCGGAATGGCCGCCAGGTCATCGGGATGAAGGTTCCCGATGTATACCTGAAACGGCGGGTAGGCCAGAGCCTGCTCGTAAGTCCTAAGGTGCTCCTTCATCTTGGCCAGGTAGGGCGATTCAGGGCTTTTAAGGCGCTCGAGGACCTGGGTCGTGCCGAACTCGTAGGTCAGGTTGGGGACATGGGCCAGGATATACCCGGCGCCCTTGATCACGGCGTCGTCCATGGCTTCACCTCCGGCAAGCGGTACGTGCCCTGGACGAACCAGGGCGCGTACCGCACGAGTCTTAGTTCTCAAATACCGTCTGCCCTTCGACCGGCGTCTCCAGGGCTCGGAGGGCCTTTTCTACCAGCCGGCGCCTGAGGGCCTTTTCTTCCTCCTTGGGCAGCTCGGGATTCCCCAGCGGGTGCGGGATGGCCACCGCCGGCACGATACGGTTCGCGCCGACGGTAAGGGAAATGGGCACCACCGTGCAGACGTGCACTACCGGAAGTCCTGCCCGCTCGATTTCTTTGACCATCGCTGCGCCGCAGCGAGTGCAGGTCCCTCAGGTCGAGGTGAGGATCACGGCATCCACGCCGGCTTCCTTGAGCTCCTTGGCGATGGCCGCGCCGTAACGAGAGGCATTGGCCACCGAGGTGCCGTTACCTACCGTGGCGTAATGGTAATCAAAGAGCTTGCCGATCCGCCCCTCGCGCTCCAGGTCCCGCATCACGTCGAGGGGAAGCACACGGTCGGGGTCGGCATTGGCGTAGGTTGGGTCGTAGCCGCCATGGGCAGTCTGATGCGTCTCGGGCGTGAGGTCGTCCAGGCCTTTGAGGCTGTATTTACCGAACTTCGAGGCACTGGAGGACTCGATGTGGTCCGGGTTGCCTTTCGGCACGATGCCGCCGGAGGTGACGAGGGCGATGGTGGCATGGGCCATGTCTTTCACCGGCGGGTTGGGAGGGACGCGGTCGAAGATGGGCATGGGGAGTTCTGTGGTAAAGGGTTTTCCTTGGAGCTTGGCCACGAGCATATCCACCGCCCGGGCCGCACCGCTCTTTTCCGCGAAGAAGTTCTTCCTGATGCCGCGGGGGATGTAGCCCTCCTCTTCCGGCGTACCGATGGCCTCGCCCCGCGCAAGCTTCAGGGCAAAGGCGGCCAATTTAGGCAGCGCCTCGCGCATGCCGGCGGCCGAGTCGGCGGTGGGCAGGATGTAGACATCCTTTTTGTAGATGTCCACACCCGGGTTCTCCGGGAACATGGCCGTGACGGCAGGAACTTTCAGCTCTTTTACCACGGCCTGGCAGACGGCGCCGCAGGCCGTGCCGTACCGGCCGGCGTTGAAGGCCGGGCCGGCAATAACTACGTCCGGCTGAAACTGCTTGATAAGTTCCAGTACCGTGCGCGTTGCCTCGGCCAGGTGTTCGGCGAAGTAGGTATCGCCGCAGATGACCGTTCCGACAATCTCGGCGTCCGCCCCCAAGGCGGCCTTAAGGCCCATCCCGGGGCCCACTGCGCCCGCGCGCGCCTCGGGCGGGGTGTTTGCTTTTTCCTCGCCGCCGATTTGCCCGAAGAACTGGTTCAGGTAGTGGACTACCCTCAGCTTCCCTTGGGCCATACTTCTCCCTCCCCCTAAAGCTGGCTGTGCTCTTCCCGCATCTTCCTTACGGCCCCAGTCAGGGCCCCCACGTCCAGAACCATCTCCATCATGGCGACTTGCTCTTCATAAACCTTTGGATCGATCTTCTCCTTAATCTCCGGCTCCAGGATGTGATACACGGGGAGTCCCAACGGGACTCCGGCCAGTGGACCGGCATAGGTGGGATCGCCCGCGGTGACGGTCTCCGCGGCGAGCTCTGCGCTGTCGGGGTCCGAAGAGCCGAGGACGACTACAAGCTCCTTCGGTCCGTACTTCTCGCCGAGCTCCTTGATCCGCGCCTGATTCTCCAGGTCCATGGTCCCGGCAGCCGTTCAGACGAAGCACTCGGTAGTGACGAAGACGACTTCCGCGCCGGCCGACTTCAAGCACTCCGCGATGGCCGGCCCGGGAACCCCGTCCCGGTCGCCTAAGGCAATAGCCTTTTTGCCCTTAAGTTCCATCATTAACCCTCCCGTTGCCTAAGATTTAGTAGCCGGTTGCGCGCAGGTTGCTGTAACCGAGTTCGCAGTTCACGCCGGTGATTACCTGTAGTTCGGCGGTAATGCTGCCGTCATCGTGCAGGGCACCGGCAAACCCGCCGGCAATCACGTTGGCGGCGCTGGCATCCCCGATGACCTTCTTCATGGGCGGCAGGTCGATGAGCTCGTTGGCGTTCCCGGTGCTCACTACGGCGTCAGCCTTCGGGCTCACATCCGCCAGGGACTGGGACGCGCCGTCGCGGCCGGCATACTCGTCGGTGATGAGCACGGTCTTAATGCCGTAGTCCTCCAGCTTATTGCAGTTCATGATGAGGTCGGCATCCGGATTGCCGAAGCCCTCCTCGGTAACGATGGCGGCGTCCGCACCGATCATATGCGCGAGCTTGGCGGCGTAGCTCGAGGAGCGCTGCTTATCGGCCAAGGTTACGTTCTCGTTGGTGATCACGCAGCCCAGGAAACAGAGGTCCTTCCCGTGCCGCTTGTAGAGCTCGGCGATGACCGGGTTGTTTAGGTGATGATAAGTGGTGTTCTTGTCGCAGGCGGAGACGCAGTTGCCGCTCACGATGGCCCCGTCCATGGTCTCGTTGGGATGGATGAGGCTGGGTAAAATCCGCTTGGCGTCTACGCCGTAAACCCAGGTATCGTGGAGGAGTCCCTGGGACTGGAGCATGTAGACGTAGACCACCTTGGGCAGATTGGGATACTTGGCCGCCGTCTCCAGGTAAGAACCGAGCTCGTAAACTTCCACTGTCTCCGGCTCAACGTTTTTACCGGCCTCCCCAAGATAAGCCGCTGCCTTCAAGCCGGCCAGGCGCACCGCGCGCTCATGATCGTGCTGGGGTAAGCCATCTACCGGTTGGAGGTTAAGGACCACGTTGTACGTCTGGGAAAACGGGGTGTACTTCGCCCCGGGGCCGGTCATGTCGATGATGCCTTCCTGGAAGCCGACGATCTTCCCCGTAGTTACCACCGCCGCTCCCTTAAGAACGTGCGTCCGCCCGCTTCCTACCGTCTCCACTTTGCTCACCAAGCCGGGGAAAATTCCACCCGGCCCGCTTACTTTGCAGCGCGGCTCGATGACATCCTTAACGGGAATGATGCGCACCTCTTCCCCCGGCCGCGCGAGGTCGACCTCGCAGGACTTGATGCTCTTATCCTCAAGGATAAGGGCCCTAAGCTCCTCTTTGTTCACGTAGAGCGTGCCGTTTTCAACCTTGGTCGCCGGACCAAACTCCACGTTCCGGATGGGGATCTTGCCTAGCTCCAAACGCATGAAGCAACCCTCCTCCCCTTTTTTGGTTCCGAAGGATACTGCCCCGTACCCCGACCGCCCTACCGGACGAGCTCTTCAAGCTTGGCTTTGATGTTCTCTTTAGTGGCGTCGGGGCCGGAAAGTTGCGCGACTACCTCACCCCCCTTGTAGAACAGGAACGTAGGCAGGGCCATTACCTTAAGTTCTACCGCCAGGCGCCGGTTTTGGCTGCAGTTGACCTTACAGAACTTCACGCGGCCGCTGTACTCCTGGGCCAGCTTTTCCACCTCAGGTAGAAGCGCAAGGCAAGGTGCACAGCGTGGCCCCCAGAAGTCCACCACAACCGGCAGCTCCGAGCGTTTCACCTCCTCTTCGTAAGTGTCGCGGGTAAGTTCGCTGATAAATTCCGACACGGCCATCTTTCCTCCCCATTTCTTGTTTGGCCGGAAAATGCCGCCCGCCGGCCACCGGTTTGAGCGCCCCGTCCTCGCGGCGGAGCTCAAAAATTCTCTTCAATGTACTTTTCAGCGGCCACGGCGGCGGTGGCCCCGTCGCCCACGGCGGTGACCACCTGGCGCAGGAGCTTTACCGTGACGTCGCCGGCGGCAAACACTCCCGGCACGTTCGTCTCCATGTTGGCGGTCACCGGGATGTAGCCGCGCTCATCTAGTTGCACCTGGCCCTTCAAAAAGCCGGTGTTGGGTACCAGACCCACGTAGATGAACACGCCTTTTACCGGCAGATCCTGAAGGGCACCGGTTTTCACGTTCCTGAGCCGCAGGGCTTCTACCATCTCGCCGCCCTTAATTTCTTCCACCACGCTGTTCCAGACGAACTCGATCTTCGGCTCGGCAAACGCCTTATCCTGGACTACTTTGGTGGCCCTGAGGGCGTCGCGCCGGTGAACTACGTAGACCCGGCTGGCGAACTTGGTGAGGAAAAGGGCCTCCGTTATGGCCGAGTCGCCGCCGCCCACCACGGCCACGGGCAGGTCTTCGTAAAAGGCCCCGTCACAGGTAGCGCAATAGGAAACGCCCCTTCCGGTGAACTCTTCCTCCCCGGGGCAACCGAGCTTTCTGTGGGTGGCGCCTGTAGCGATGATCACCGTCTTTCCCTGGTAGCGGCCCTCACTGGTGATGACGATCTTCTCGCGGCCGTGTAGGTCCACGTCCGTAACCTGGGCCATGAGGAACTCTACGCCAAACTTTTTCGCCTGCTCCTCCATGCGCTCGGTAAGTTTCGACCCGGTGGTTCCTTCCGGCGCGCCGGGGTAGTTCTCAATGAGATCGGTGGTGGCCGCCTGCCCTCCGGCCAGCATCTGCTCGAGTAAAAGCGTCTTGAGCTTGGCCCGGCCGGCGTAGAGGCCGGCCGCGAGACCTGCCGGTCCGCCGCCGATGATGATCACATCGTATGCAGCCACGCGGTTCCCTCCTTAAGAAGCTTTGCTTACCTAGTCTTCCCGACCTGGGCGCTCGGTGTGCACTGCCCCTTTTCGTTCTGGTTCAGGTTTACCCCTTGCCCATGCTTTTATACCGTCCCGCCTCTTCCGCCTTCAAGGAGCGTTTTTCAAGCTGTCGAGGGCACTCTCAAAAACGGCCAGATCCACCAGGGCGTAATCCGCCGCAACCTGCGCGGGAAAAGAAAGGGGAACGTCCGGCTTGGTTTTTTCCCAGGCCTCAAAGGCCGCGGCCATAAGCCCGAGCGACATGAGATCCACTGTAGTCTCCGCCTTGGCCGAAAGCGCCACCGTTTTATAGGGGATCCGCCCGGGCTTGAGGCTGCTGGACAAAGGGTGGGTAAGAAGGCGGTGACCTTTATGCACAAGGTCACGCGCCCGGCGGTAGACTTCATCTACTCCTCCTTCCACCCAAACGGGCTTTAAGTCCGGGTATTTTTCCTTGACGGCGGGGTTATTGGTAAGGGTGAGGAATTCCATCCCTCTCCGTCTCCTTCTAAGGTTCGGGCGTAGGCGCGCTTTTTACCAAGCCTTTCCCTCCCGCATTGCCGGCTGCGGGCTCTCCGGGTAAACGTTAAAGGACAGGAAGCAAGTAGCGGGGCCTTTCCCGCTACTTAGCTCCCTGTCCTTTGGCCTGAGAGATTTCCTCATTCTTGAGGTTACCCCTTCGGCGCCCGTACCCGTTGGCATCCTGCTGCTCGTGGGTCTCTCCAGGGAACCTTCCCTGCGAGGTACTTGTACCTGAGAGGTTCGGCCGGGTAAGTAGCGGTCGCCGGCCTTGCTCCTTCGGTGCCTTGCGGACTCTCCCTCGCAGTTCATTGGGTATAACTTTTCCTTATTGTCCAAGCTTTGCCACCAACTAGATTATAACACAAAAAGCAACCCTTGTGCCAGAGGTTCGTTAAAAAATATGCTAGGTCGAGCGGTGCGTTGACCTGAAAAGGTGGCCGCACAAAAAGTAGGGAGCAACCGACGGTAGGTGGCAGCAACTTCTGCCTTCCGGCGGCCCTGCTTTGAGCTTCAGCTCTGCATAATTTCGCCGCTTTCTTCATATACTCACTCTGACAGAACTGGGAAGGTTAGACAAGGGGGCGAGAATATGCTGGGGCTGAGGGAGAAGAGTTGCCCGCTCTGCGGCAATAAGATTCTCGATTTGGACCTTCCTGGCGACGAAGGAGCCCTCTGCTACGCCTGTTATCGGAAGCTGGCCGCCGCCCAGCAGAAACAGGCACAGGAGGGATAGCCGTGGTCGGCCTGCTGAGCGCAAGAGGGGAGCACTTCTTTTTCGGGCCGGAGTTTAGGGTTAAAGTGGACGACACGCTGGCCGTACATAAGCTGGCTACGGCCTTAGGGAGGGAACTGCGCCTCCTCTCCGGCACGCACCGACCGCTGGCTGCCCTCTGTATCGGCACCGACCGCTCCACCGGAGACGCGCTCGGCCCGCTCACCGGCAGCCGCCTGGTGGAGCTCGGCTGCCCGGGACTTTTAGTGCTGGGAACTTTGGCGGAACCGGTGCACGCTACGAACCTCAGCAAAGCCCTGGCCAAGCTCCAGGCCTATCCTGAGGCCCCGCTTGTTGTGGCCGTGGACGCCTGCCTGGGGCGCCTGGAAAGCGTGGGTTCCATTACCTTGGCCCGCGGCGCCCTGCGTCCGGGAACCGGTGTCAACAAAAGCCTACCGGCGGTGGGAGACCTTCACATCACCGGCATTGTGAACGTAGGCGGTTTCATGGAGTACATGGTGCTGCAGAATACCCGCCTGCACCTAGTATACCGCATGGCCCAGGTAATTGCGTCCGGCATCGTCCTCGCCTGCCGGACCATGGCGGTTCGCCAGGCGGCAGGCGAGGACGAACTTTAAGTTCAGGAGCTGCGGTGTTCCCCGGTTGGGGCCACCGCTTTTTCTTTGCCGCCGTTTCCCGCCAGAAGGAGTGGTCGCAGCAGCTTCCAGGTTTCGGCGGCCGCTGCCGGCAGAAGGGCCGCCGGCAGGATGAGCCGCCACTCGGCCCAAGTGAGGGGGATGGTTTTGAAGATGGGCTGCAGAGCCGGGAGGTAGATTGTGGTAAGGAAAAGGGCAAAGGAGATTCCTGTACCCAACACCAGGCTGCGGTTGCCGAAGGGGCCCAAGGCTAAGAGGGGGATGCGCTCCGAACGGGAAGTATAGGCCCGGAAAAGCTCGGCCAGGACCAGGGTGGTAAAAGCCAGGGTGCGGGCGCCGGTGACCTCGTAACGCCCGAGGGCCAGGACGAATACCCCGAGGACGGCTCCCGTCAGGGCCAGGCTCTGCACCGCGATCCCGAGGGTCATGTTTCGATCAAGAATCGGCTCCTCAGGCGAGCGCGGCGGCTGGTCCATGATCCCCGGCTCGGCCTTTTCTACGCCGAGGGCTAAAGCCGGGAAGGCATCGGTAAGAAGGTTGAGCCAGAGGAGCTGCACCGGAAGAAGCGGGAGCGGCAGCCCCAATAGCTCGGCCAGGAACACAATCAGCACCTCGCCCACGTTACAGGAAAGAAGGAAGTAAACGAATTTGCGGATATTGCTGTAGATGACGCGGCCTTCCTCCACCGCGGCCACGATGCTGGCAAAGTTGTCGTCGGTAAGGATCATGTCGGCCGCCCCTTTGGCGACGTCCGTGCCGGTAATACCCATGGCGACGCCGATGTCCGCCGTCTTGAGGGCTGGAGCGTCGTTCACGCCGTCGCCGGTAACGGCGACAACTTCCCCCTGCTCTTTAAGCGCGCGGACGATGGCGCTCTTATGTTCCGGTGCCACGCGGGCGTAAACGTTCACCGTCCGCACCCGCTTTCTGAGCTCCACAGGGCCGAGTTCATCGAGCTGCGCGCCGGATAAAACCCCTGTTTCCCCGTCTTCTACCAGGCCTAGCTCACGGCCGATGGCCGCCGCTGTGTCGGGATGGTCTCCGGTGATCATCACTGTGCGTATACCCGCGTTGCGGCAGCGCTCTACGGCCGGACGTGCTTCCTCGCGGAGCGGGTCTTTCAGGCCCGCCAGGGCAACAAAAGTCAGGTCTTCCTCCACGCTGCCCAGGTCGGTTGCGGGCGGAAGCTGCGGCAGCCGCCGGTAGGCCAGGGCCAGGACGCGCAGGGCCTGGCCGGCCAAGGCTGCATTCTCGGCCAGGATCTCTTGCCGCCGGGCAGGGGTCAGCGGTTCTTCCCGGCCGTTCACCAAAATTTGCCTTGCCCGTCCGAGGACCACGTCGGGAGCACCCTTGGTGAGCACCACATAGCCGCCTTCAGGGGTAGAGTGAATGGTGCTCATGAGCTTACGGCGCGAATCGAAGGGCACTTCGGCTACGCGCGGGTGTGTTTGTGTAAGCTGCGCAGGGAAGAAGCCTCCTTTGGCCGCCAACCCCAAAAGCGCCCCTTCCGTGGGGTCGCCAGCGAGCCGCGTCGAGCCGTCCGCTTCTTCCTCTACGCGGGCGTCGTTGCAGAGGGCAGCAATAAGGAGTGCCCGGGCCAGGTCGGGGTCTTCGGCCGGGTACGCCTCTTCCTCGCCCCGGCTGATCCTCCCCTCCCGGCCGTAGGCCGAGCCGGATACGGTGTACGACGCGCCGCCGCACCAAAGCCGCACCGCTGCCATTCTGTTTTGCGTAAGGGTACCAGTTTTGTCGGTGCAAATCACCGTGGTCGAGCCGAGCGTCTCCACCGCGTGCAACTTCTTGACGATGGCGTTGCGTTCCACCATCCGCTGCATACCCAAAGCCAAAACGATGGTCACCACCGCCGGCAGGCCTTCGGGGATGGCCGCCACGGCGAGGCTTACGGCCACCAGGAACATTTCTAGAAGATAGGCGCTGGTGCGTTCGGCACGCAGAAAACCGGCCAAGAACACCAGGGCGCAGATGGCCAGGGTTATTGCACCCAGTGTCTTGCCTAAAGCATTGAGCTTCTCCTGGAGGGGAGTAAGCTCCTCCGGCGCCCCTGCGAGTAGGCTCGCGATACGGCCCATTTCCGTCTCCATGCCGGTGGCGCAGGCCACTCCTTCCCCGCGCCCGTAAACCACGGTGGTCCCCATATAGGCCATGTTGCTGCGTTCAGCTAAGGGCGCCTGGGGTGCCAGCACCGCGCCGGCATCCTTCTCCACGGGGACGGACTCCCCGGTAAGGGCGGCTTCCTCCACCTTGAGGCTCGCCGTGTGGGTGAGCCGCAGGTCGCAGGGAACGATGCTGCCGGCCTCGAGGAGCACCAAGTCCCCGGGAACGATGTCCCTGGCCGGGATCTCCTCCACGCGTCCTCCGCGTACGACGCGTGCCTGGGGTGCGGCCAACTGCTTCAAGGCCAGAAGGGCTCGTTCGGCCCGGCCCTCCTGGATTACACCTAAAACGGCGTTGAGAATAACAATGAGAAAAATAAGGGTGGCATCGGTACGCTCGCCGATGACAAAGGATACGGCCCCCGCCGCCAGAAGGATGATCACCAGGAAGTCTTGAAACTGCGCCAGAAGCTTGCGCCAGAGGGGTTCTCCCTCCCTTCCGACGATCTCATTGGGGCCGTGCCTGGCCAGGCGGGCTGCGGCCTCGGCCGGAGTCAGCCCTTGCTTGAGGTCGGTGTTAAGTTTACGGCCGAGCGCGGAAAGTGACAGGGTATGCCACGCTTGCACTTATCTTCCTCCTTCTTTATACGTGAGCAAGATAAAAGCGAGGCCTTAAACTGGCGTTTAAGGTCTCGCTTTCTGCCGCGCGTCAGAGGGTAGGCCAGGACGTGCGTCCAGTGCTGTTGACCTAACCCGGGTTGTCCCCAAGCTACTCCCCTTAAGCGGTTTTTATTATACCAGATTCGCGGGCGCTTTACTAGAGCGCCCTTCCTCTCTCTGCTTCCGCTTTTGCCCCCCGGCAGGAAAGGCCGGGTCCGGGCACGAATAGACCTGGCAGGCGCCCTCCCCGGCGCCTGAGCTCAACGAAGAGAGGAGTGCGGTTATGGTTAAAGCTGCGGTCATGGAAGCGCCCGAGCGGCCGGTGCAGGTAGTAGAGTTCCCCGAACCGGTGTTGGAACCCGGCGGCGTAGTTCTCAGGACCCTTTTTTCCGAGGTGTGTGGCACCGACGTCCACCTCTGGCACGGCCGGCTGGCCGAGGTCCCTTACCCCATCATCCCGGGCCATATTAACGTGGGTGAAGTAGAGGCTACGGGCGGGGAAGTACGGGATGCGGACGGTGAGGTCCTTAAGCCGGGCGACGTGGTAACGTTTCTCGACGTCCACGGTACCTGCCACCGCTGCTGGTACTGCGAGGTGGCCAAGGCATCCACCCGGTGTCCAAATAGGCGCGTATACGGCATTACCTATTCGGCCCGGGACGGTCTCCTTGGCGGTTGGAGCGAAAAAATTTATCTTAAGCCGGGCGTGCGCATTGTGAAGGTACCGTCTAACGTGCCGCCCGAGGCGATCATCGGCGGAGGCTGCGGCCTTCCCACCGCCTTCCACGCGGTGGAGCGTGGCGGTGTGGGGCTGGCCGCCAGCGTGGTAGTGCAGGGAAGCGGCCCGGTAGGGCTGAATGCGGCGCTTTTGAGCATCCTCGCCGGCGCCTGCCAGGTAATCCTGGTGGGGGCACCGGCGCTCCGCCTGGAGTTTGCCCGAAGCCTGGGCGTGGATGAGGTGATCAACATCGAGGAGGTCCCCGTGGACGAGCGTGTTCAGCGCGTGAAGGCCCTCACCGGCGGCCGGGGTGCCGACATCGTCATCGAAGCCACCGGGGTGCCGGCCGCCTTGAAAGAAGGCCTGGCCATGGCGCGCGACTGCGGTACCTACGTGGTGGTCGGGCAATACACCGACCACGGTGAGGTAACCCTGAACCCTCACTGGGACATCAACAAAAAGCATGTAGACATCCGCGGCACCTGGGGCATCGACTTCAGCCACTTCTACCGCGCCCTAAAGGTGCTGGCCAAACACAACGGCCGCATCCGCTGGGAGCGCTTCATCACCCGCCGCTATAGCCTGGCCGAGGCCAATCAGGCATTGGCCGATGTCGAGGCGCAAAAGGTGATCAAGGCGGTCATCGACCCTCGGGCCCCCTTCTAAGGTGCCGGCGCGCGGCGAGGCGGGCAGCGCCCTGCGGGGCACGGCGGCGCAGGACGTCCAAGCGTCGGCGGCCCAGGCTGAGGAGGATGCCGGTGGCGGCGAGAAGGAGCAGGGCAGGGAAAAAGGCGGCCATGTTAGACCTCGTCCTCAGCCGGGTGATACGAGAGCCCGTAGAGGCGCGCCGCCTGCTCATCGGTAAGCCGCCCGTCCACGCAGACGAGACCCGCCCTCAGGCCCGCATCGGCCCGGAGCGCCGCCCGCCAGCCGGCCGCGGCAATGGCTTTCAGGTACGGTAGGACTGCCGTTGCTAGCGCGGTGGTGGCCGTGTGCGGGAAGCGCGCCGGGAGGTTGGGGATGGCTACGTGGCGGACACCTTCTTCTACGTAAACAGGGTCGTCCCAAGTGGTGGGCCGGCTGGTTTCAACGGCACCACCCTTGTCTACGGCCACGTCGATGATCACCGCGCCCGGCGCCAGAAGTTTCAGGTAGGAGCGGGGAACCAGGTGTTCCTCCCTTTCGCCTGGGCCCAAGGTTACCGTGTTGATGAGCACCTGGCAGCCATCCAGACAGTGGGCAAGCGCATCCCCCTGGGCCACCACGGTGCAGACGCTCGGCGGCAGTTCACTACGGACGGCGCGCACCTGCTCCAAGGTGTGTCCAATAAGAATCGTTTGGGCACCTAGGCCGGCTGCCGTGCGCGCAGCCGCCTTCCCAACTTGCCCGGGGCCGAGGATCACTACTTTGGGCGGGAGGAGGCCGCTTATGCCGCCGAGGAGTAGGCCCGGCCCGCCCCGGTCGCTGCGTAAGAGGTCGGCCGCCAAAAGGACGGCGGCAAGGCCGGAAATCTCGCTCATGGCCGCCAGCACCGGCCGCACACCGCCGGGACCGTGGACTTTCTCCCAGCCGAGACCGACCACGCGCTTCTTAAGCAGCGCCTCGAGGAGCGGGCGATTTTTGTTGAACATGAGAAAGGCCAGGAGGACCTGTCCTTCCCGCAGGAGGTTGATCTCCTCTTCCACCGGTTCCTTGACCTTGACGACCGCCTCAGCCCGGCGGTAAAGCGTATCCAGGTCTTCTATTACTTCGGCTCCTGCTTCCCGGTAGGCGGCGTCGCTCCAACCGCTTCCGGCACCGGCGCCCGCCTCCACGAGCACGCGGTGGCCCTGGCGCGTAAGCGCGGCCACACCGCTCGGAACCAGGGCAACCCTAAGTTCCCCCGGCACCCTTTCTCGGGGCACACCGATGAACATTAGTCTCTCCCCCTTTGCGTATCCCTTTCTTCTTGCTTTCGGCGCCGGCATCGCCATTCCTCCTCTTCGGGGAAATCCCGGCAGGCCGCGCTAAAAGAGATGAGGCAGGTGTCTTCCTGCCTCATCGCGCTTTTTGCAGTCGCTCTTTGATGTCCGTGAGGATCTCCTCCGGCGTCCGCCCTTGGGCAGAGATGACCGGGACATCCGTGGTGCGGTCGGCCATCCCGAGAAAGGACTCGTCTCCTCCGCTCACGACCACCGCTGCGGCCTTCCCCGGCCCGCCCTTAAGGTCCACCACGTCATAACCCTGCCGGGCCAGGTATTTCTTGACGTAATCCAACCCATTTTCAACGGCGATTCTTTCAGCCACTTTGCCACCTCCCGAGTTTTTGCCTGTAGCTTTTCCAGGGGGCAGCCGCTTTATCCGGCCGGGGAAAACGCCAAGGGGTAGGAGAGAAGGGCAGGAAAAGCCGCGGCGCGCACCACCAGGTGGCAGAGGCTCACGATGTCGAAGACCGGGAGCCCGGTCTCTTCCCGCACTGCGGGCGCGAAGGGAGGCAGGTTAGTGCATTCCAGGACGATGGACCCGACCTCCGGGTGGTCGCGGACGAGTTTTCGACTTACAAGGCGTACTTCGTCGTACACCGCGGGCAGGTTTAGCGTCGGCTCGCCGTAGAGGAAGGTGCGGCTGAATTCCGGCGCTTCCTCCAGCCCGTAGATCACGTGCGGCACGCCGGCTGCTCCTACGGCGGCGAGGTGCTTAGGCGTGAGGCTGGGCGCGTGGGCGGTGATAATGCCCACCGGCCGCGCGCCGGTAAGGCGCCAGGCAAGGGGTACTTGGAGCAGGCTGGAAGTGAAGAGGGGAACCCTGACGGCTGTCGCCAGCTCCTTCTGCCAGAGGGCGAGAAAGCCGCAGCTCGTAGTGATGGCCCGCACTCCGGCTGCTTCCAGCTCCCGGGCGGCGGCGATAAAAGGGGCGAGCAGGGCCGGGTCGGCTTCCTGCACGACGCGCACGGGCGAAGCCCCCTTGACCACCTGGTAACGCACGGGAAAGGGAAAAGTAGCGGCGTTACCGATGTCGCCCGGGAGCCGCGGAAAGCGGGTATCCAGCATGATGATCCCCAGGACCTGTCCGTAGGTGGGGTAACCGCCCTGAATTAGCGCCATGTACGCCCCTCCTTTGAAGAATAGGGTCGGGCACAGGCCGTGCCCTCCTCCAAGCCGCCCGCTAGAACACCTGGAACCAGGCCGCCAGGCCCACCAATGCGAAGTAGACGGTAACGGGTAAGGCCATGAGCATGACGCGAACTGGGTCCACTTTCTTGGCGAGAATCCCTCCCACGATGCCGACCACGACAAAGGTGGTGAGGCACACCGGCGGCATGGACTGCCCGGCCATGGCCAGATGCGCCGCGCCGAGGGCCACTTTCACCGGTGGCACCCCTAAATTATGCGTGAGGATGGGGCCGAGAAAAGGCATCAAGGTGTTCTGAGAGGTGGTCTGCGAGCCGGTCAGCATACCCGTGAGGAGCATGGCCCCTGCCCCGCCGAGCTTTACCGCCGCAGGTGCCAGTCCCTTGGTGAAGGCCACCACCCGGTCGATCATGCCGGAGGCATAAAAGGCGCCGATCATAACGCCCGCGCAGAGCTGGATCTGGACGGTTTTAGAGACTGCAGCCAGGCCCTTGCGGAAGATCTGAGCGGTATCGCGCCGCACGTCGCGGAAGGCAAAGGCCACCATAGTGGCCACGATGATAGCCTGAATGATGCGGTTGGTTAAGGCCTTTAAGATGGGGGTTTTAGCGAACGGAAGCAACGGGTCGAGCACCTTGAGCAGTTCAACCTTAAACCCGGAGCGCAGCACCACAATGCCCGCCAGCACGATGAGGGGCAAAAGCCGCGGCCATTCCTGGGCTAGAATTTGGCCCGTCGAGCGTTCCGGAATGAGTTCGGGCGGAAGTTCCTTGATGTGAACGTAGCGCCACACGGTGAAAAGCCCAACGATTACCCCAACGCTAACGGTAAAGTAGCCGATATTCACCACCGGATCGACGGGGGTCCCCACCAAGCTGGAAGCCAGGAAAAAGGCTTGCGTTATGGGCGGCATTATTGAACCCAGGATGCCGCCGAGGAGGACCACCACGCCCGTCTGTTCCGGGGTTAAGCCGAGCTCCGCCAGCGAAAGCACTACCAGCACTCCGATCACCGTAACTGAGGCGATGGCATCGCCAAGGAGCGAACCGGCCAATACCAGAGTAAGTAGGACCGCCGCGACCAGCCCGTTGGGGCTGTGGCCGAAGAGGGCCCGGAAGATGTTGAGCACGGTGTCCATGGTTCCTAGGCTCACCTGGGATTGCGCGTAGATGCTCCCAAAGATGGAAAGGCCGATCACCCAGGCGATGCGGTCGATGCCGTCGACGGCAGCCAGAACTGCGGTGCCGGGCCCAACGCCACCTAGGAGAAAAGCGAGGATAGCGGCGGTAAGTAGCCCCAGGCGCACCTCGCCGCCGATTTTCGGAAGCGGGGTCAGGATGATGAGAAAAAGTGCCGCCACCGGGATGAGCACGCTCCACACAGGCCAACGACCTCCTTTCGAAATTTTGGTATTATTAATCTTATGAAACCTAGGTCCTCGCTGCCACGTTATCACACAGGTTGGCATATCTACGCCCTACGGCATCTTGGGCCTGAATAGCTCGCTAGTCGCGAAGAGGTACCGCATTCGGTATGAAGCCGTAGGCCCCGTAGGGGATTTCTCTTAGCATCCAGGAGCATCCAAGAAGTCCCTCTTCTTGCCGCTCAGGGCGTTACCTTGAGCTGGCCGCCTTGGTCTTTACCGCGGGCGAAGCGGTCCACGGCAAAGTCCGTCAGCGGAAAGGAGGTGCGGCCGGTGAGGATGAGCTCCGCCATGAGTCGGCCGGTGATGGGAGCCAGAGCTATGCCGTCGCCTTCGTGACCGGCGGCAATGTAGAGGTTCTCCCACCCCGGCACCGGGCCCAAAAAAGGCAGCCCGTCGGGGGTGTAAGGCCTGAGGCCGGCGAAGGTGCGGATGGCATTAAGCTGCGCCAGGGCCGGCAGGATGCGGGTGGCGTGGCGGACGATTTCCCTGATGCCGAGCGGCGTGGTCCTTTTGTCCCAGCCCACAAACTCGCGCGTGCTGCCGATGAGAAACCCACCGCTTCCTGTCTGTTCCAGCGCCAGGCCGACCCCCAGGCGCAGGGCTTCATCTTCCGCCGCTGCAAGAAGCTCCGGGTGGTACTTGGCGGCAATATATCGGGCGCAGAGGAAGATATGATGCACCAGGGGCGGAGCCGGTTCGGTTACCACCAGCTGCCCGCGCCGCGGCCTGAGCGGCAGCTCGACGCCGAGCGGGGTGAGCAGCTCGGGCGTAAAGACGCCCGTGCACAAAACCACCGCGCCGGCCGGAATCTCTTCTCCGCCCGCCACCACGGCACTGACACGCGCCCCGGCGCGCCGCAGCGTCTGCAGCGGCACCCCCTGCCGCACACGAGCTCCGAGGCGCCTGGCCGCCTGGGCGAAACCCAACACGACCTGAAGGGGGTTCACTTGGCTGTCCTGCGGGCTGTAGGTGGCCCCAACGATATGGGGTGCCAGGGCGGGCTCCAAGCGGCGCACCTCATCCCCGAGGAGCAGGCGCACATCCAGTCCGATGGCCTGCTGCTTGGCCATGAAGGTGCGCATGGCCGGAAGCTCTTCTTCGCGTTCAATGACAATAAGCCCGCCGCAGTTTCTGTACTCAATGTCCCAGTCGAGCTCGTCGGCCAGGCCGCGGTAAAGCTCGGCGGAAGCCAAGGCCAGGGCGAGATGCACGCCCGGGCTTTTCGACTGCAGGATAACGAAACCGTCGCAGGCAGAGGACGTTTCACCGCCGAGTTCGGCGCGCTCCAAAAGGAGAACGTCTGCCCCCTGTTTCGCCAGGTAGTAGGTTACCGCCGTGCCGATAACGCCGCCGCCGACAACTACCACATCCGGCCCCTTCATGATTCCTCCCCCTTTAGGGCGGCGAGCGGTACCGGCCGGGTAGGCGGGCGGTAGGAGCCGGGAGCAAGCTGCCCCGGAGTTTGCCCCGTCTCCTGCGCCAGTATTTGCAAGATGAGCCGGCGGCAGGTGCGTCCTTGGCAGAGGCCCATGCCGGCGCGGGTGAATTTTTTAACTGCCTTGAAGGTGGTGGCGCCTGAGCGAATGGCCCGCCGGATGTCTCCCTTAGTGACTTCTTCACAGCGGCAGATGATCACATCGTCGTCATTCATCGGTTGAGCCTCCTCATCCCACGCACTTCGTCGGCCAGTGACCGGGGAACGGCGAGGGTGATCAGCCAGGTTCCGTCCGAGGTGCGCACCTGCCGCACGGCCACCACAGGAGCGGCACCCAGCGGTTCCCCGTCCCGGTTCACGGCCGTAACCACGTCCCCAACGCGCGGAAGGGACAAAAACTCATAAGGGAAGGTCACCTCGGCCGTATCTCCCTCTTCTTTTACCAGGAAGATGGCCAGGCCGGGGCAGGCGGCGACGCACAACCCACAACCGGTGCACTTGGCCAGGTCGAGCTCTGGGCGGCGGGTGATGGGTTTGCCTACCCGAATGGCCCCGTGCGGACAGGCCGTCTCGCATGGGTTGCAGGGGATCTCCTCCGGGCACTCGATAACGGCTACCGGGCGCCGCTCCACCTAAGCCACCCCCTCACGATTTCTTCGTAGGCATGCCTGCGCCCGCTCCCGAAGGGGCCGCTGCGCAGGGCCAGAAGGCGCTCGCGCGCGGCCGCCTTTTCCTTTTCTAGGGCCGGGCTACCGTGACCCGCATAGGCGGCCGCCGCCAGGCCGGCCAGGCGCCCCTCCTCCAGAGCTGTAGAGGCCTCCTCTACGCCGGCCACATCGCCGGCGACGAAAAGGCCGGGAACAGTGGTCTCCATGTCTTCACTATGCAGCGGCACATGCCCACCTAATAGTGCGGAATACTCGAAACGGCAGCCTGCCTGCCAGGCCAGCTCCGTCAGGGGCGTCAGGCCTACGGCCAGGCAAAGCATGTCTACAGCGAACGCCCGTTCGCTGCCGGGTATGGGTCGGCCATTTTCGTCCAGAGCGGCAATGGTGACTTCTTCCAGTTGGCCACGGCCATCGGCGCGGAGCACCGTATGCCGCGTCCAGATGGGAACCCCGGCCCGCCGGATCTTCGCGGCATGCACGGCATAACCGCCGATGCGCGGTGCCGCTTCGACGACGCCGAGAACCTCGGCACCGGCCTGCAGGAGTTGATAGGAGACAATTAAGCCCACGTTGCCCGCGCCGACCATGAGAACCCGCCGCCCGGGCAGGACGCGGTGCAGGTTGATGAAGGTTTGGGCCGCACCCGCTCCCATAACGCCCGGCAGGGTCCAGCCGGGGAAGGCCAGGGCATTTTCGCTGGCGCCGGTAGCGAGGACGATGGCCCGGGCGGTGAGCGTGAATGCTGTGCCCCGTCGCACAATCCCTAAGGTATGGTCGAAGATCCCGTAGGCGAGAGCGTCCGTCCAGAGCTCAACCCCCCGATCCCGGCAGGCAGCGGCAAGCTCTTCGGCGATGCGGAAGCCACGCTGGCCGGCATGGTGCTCCTTAGAACCGAAGAACTTGTGAATCTGCTTGCGCAGCTGTCCGCCGGGCGCGCTGTTTTCATCCACCACTACCACTTCCGCACCGGTCTGGCGCGCCGCCAGGGCCGCAGATAAGCCGGCCGGGCCGCCTCCGACCACGGCAATGTCGGTTACTTCTGCTCCGGCCACCGCCCCAACCCCCTCTGCGTTTCGATCTTCATGCCGTCCCGCACGGGGGTGACACAGGTGCGGACGTTGGGCACTCCGTCCACCGTCATGACGCAATCGGTGCAGCGGCCGACGCCACAAAAGAGTCCGCGCGGCTCGCCGCGGCGGTGGGTGGTGCGGAAAACGCGGATGCCCGCGGCTAGGAGTGCGGCAGCGATAGGCTCGCCCGCGCGGGCGGGAATTCTTTTTCCGTCCACCTCAATCCAAACCGTTTGAGCCTTGGGTAATGAGCCCAGGATGGGGTGTTCTTCAATGCGCAAATGTCCTCCCCCTCTTCGGCTTACCTGTTCTTTTTCTAGGCGTCAAAGCCCAGGCACGGACAAGTTTCTGTTAAAAAGCGCAGAAAAGGCCAGGCAGACAGGCCTGGCCGCAAGGCACGTAGCCCATCCCTTCCCCCAAGTGTGAGATAGCGCACCACTTCCGGCCCGGGGCGGCCGCAAGTGACAGTCCGGCAGCTCTTAACTGCCGGCCCAGCCCAGGCAACCGGGGCGGATGCCTGGCTTCGGCGGTGGCCCCTTTCGCCACCCACCATCGCTGCCCTGCTCAGGGTGGTTACTCTTGGCCGACCGCGCCTCTACCCCACCTCAGCAATGGCGCATGCAGGGACTGAGATGAGGCAATTATTCTTTTAATTCTAATCTTACTCTCCGTGTACGACGAGTGTCAAGAGGGTTTCTTCGGCAGGTGGTTGCGATCAGACCCGGTACTTCTCTTCTGCCAGGCGGCGTGGAGGAGGTTTATCACCTCCGCATCTTCCACCGGGGAAAAATCCAGGTAAAATTCACCGACCGCCTGGAAAAGGGCCGGTTGCAGAAGGCATACTACGTCGTTCGCCTCGCGCGCCAGCCTCTCTATCGTCTCGGGAGGCCCTACCGGTACGGCCAGGATGAGGCGCGCAGGATCCTGACGCCGGAGAAGCCGCAGGGCAAGGAGGGCGGTAGTGCCGGTAGCCACACCGTCGTCCACCAGGATGACCTCCCGGCCAGTTGGACGGGGGAAGGGACGGTCGCCGCGATAGAGGCGTAGGCGGCGTTGCCCCTCCAGCCGCTGCCGCTCGGCCTCCTGTCTTAGATACTCGCTTCCAACGCCAAGGCGTTCCGCGAGGAAGTCGTCAATGAGGAGGGTACCATCCGGGGCCACTGCGCCGACGGCGAGTTCCGGGTTGAAGGGACTTCCAATCTTGCGCGGTTGGGTAATGTCGAGATCGCCGCCCAGCCGCTCCCATACCGCGTAGGCCACTTGGACGCCGCCGCGCGGAATGGCCAGGATAAGCGGGTTCATACCCACCTTCCCGGCAAGGGCCTCAGCCAGCTCTAATCCAGCCGCGACGCGGTCTTTAAACATACCTCCACCTGCCTTAACACGGACTTCGTCCCTCAGTATGGGCGGGGGCGGTCGTCCCTATGTACCTCGCGTGCGCGGTTCTCCGCTCAAATGCGTACGGGTGCCGATGCGGAACATTTATTAGTCTCGTGGATCTTGGGCCCCGGAGCTTGAGGAAGCCTCGGCTTAGGTGGGAAGGTTGCCGCTTTCGCCGGCCGTTTTCGACCCTGGAACCTCCGCCCCGTCTTTGGAACCCATCTCGCAAGTTCCCAGGAAGAAGCCGCCGTCGCTTACCGCCAAACTGGCGACGCGGATCTTGCCCCTTACCTTGCCGGTGGGGGCAATCTCCAAGCGGCCTTCTAAGTCTAGCTCCCCCTCCACTTCCCCGGCCACCGTTACATGGCGGGCGCGGATGTCGGCCGTTACGCGGCCGCTCTCGCTGATGATCACGTCACCTTGGACGGAAATATCCCCTTCTACGCGGCCTTCGATGCGGAGGGTCCCCCGGGCAGATATGGTTCCCTTAAACTCCGTGCCGCGGCCGAGGATTGTGTCCACCTGGTCGTAGTCGATCTCGTCTCTTTTTTTGGCAGCAAACATAGCTCTTAACCCCCTTCGGTCGGTTGGCACTGGTGCGGTTGAAGCTTTTCTGCGACAGACGTGCTGCCCGCCTCATGGGAGATAGTCCAGGGGATCCTTTTTCTGCCCCTGGTAGATGACTTCGTAGTGGAGGTGGGGGCCAGTGCTTCGCCCGGTGCTCCCTACGTAGGCGATCACGTCGCCTCGTTTCACCGCCTGCCCTACCCGTACTTTGATTTTGGAATTATGACCATAGGCCGTTTGGTATCCGTAACCGTGATCGATGACCACGAGCTGGCCGTAGCCGCTCTTCCACCCGGCAAAAATCACCCGCCCGTCGCCCGTGGCCCGCACGGGCGCACCGTAGGGAGCGTCGATGTCCAGACCTTCGTGGAACTCCGTTCCTGTGCCGAAGGGCGAACGCCTAAGGCCGAAGCGGGAGACTATGCTGCCGCGCACCGGCCAGGCGGCCGGGCGGTGGGCGAGCCGGCGCTGGTGCTGGGCCACTTTTTCTTTCAAGTCGATGAGGCGAAGCCGCGTAAGCTCGAGGGCGGCGTCGGAGCTTACGAGGGAGGCATGGACGGCCGCAACCGGCGCGCTTCGCGCCGGCCCGCCGCGCGACTTGTTTGCGCCGGGGGTCCCTGCGGCCGGATTGGGCGCCGGGGGCAGGCCCAGCATTTCGCGCACCTCAGCATCTAATTCGTTCAGCTCGTTTAGGCGCTCCTCCACCTCGGCTGCACGCTTGGCCAAATCGGCAATCTGGCGGGCCTGTGCCTGATTTACGGCGCGCAGGGACTGCACCTCCTTCGCGGCCGACCTTAGGCGCAGGTCGTCCAATCCCACCCAGGTAAGTCCTATCGCGGCGGCGACTCCTAGGGCAGCGAAGAGGTAAAGCAGGAAAACTGGAACGCGCCAGCGCCGTGCTTCTTTTCCCGAGTGCGGCACCAAAAGGAGGGTAAAGGCCCGGGCGCCGGCCGGCGGGCGCTGGCGCGGCCTCCGGCAGGGTATGCGCAGGGACACTATCTCAGCCCTCCAACTTCTACTTGCACAAGAAATGGCTCCCAAATCAATCATTTTCTGCGCGGAGCTGGAAATTCCTGCTGGGGTTGCCGACAAATAAGAAAGCGCTGGCCTCAGCGGGCCAGCGCTTGCGCGATGGCTTTTTCTTCTTCTTGCGTGAGATGATACGTCGAGCGGCCACCCCGAACGGGTTTAGCGTAGACGCGGGATTCTTCGCGGCCGTAGAGGCTGCTTAGGACCACACCGTCCCCGTGGCCGTCCAAGATGGCAACGGCAAAGCTGAGATCGCTGCCGGTGTCCGGAAAGGCATTGAAGCGCACTATGCCTATTCGTTGTACTGTGCGCTTCTGCATGGTTTCCAGCTGGCGGAGGGCGAAGCGAAGGTCGCGCAGCGCTTCGCTTTGCTCTCGCGCCCTGGACAGCGTTTCCTCAAGGAGTCCTTCCAGTGAAGCAGCGTTGTTCCCCGTCATAAAGGCATTGTAGCGCCGGGTTAAGGCGCTAAGGCGCAGCCAAAGCACCACCACCAGAAGCAGCAGGACGGCTGAAAGGGCCAGGAGAAGGAAGAGGAAGGAGGTAATGGTTGTGTTGGGAAGATCATTAAGAAAGCCGGGATTCATGTGGGCGTATTCGCTCCTTTATGTAGGCCTGTAAGGGGGAAATTAACCGAAATGTTGGGGGGCGGGAGCTATCCCCTCACCTCGCCATGAGCCCCATCTCCGCTTCGTTTAGCAAGAGGCCGGTCAGGCGCTCCAGATCTTCTGTCGAATAGTACTCGATCTCTATTTTGCCGCCCCGGCGGCCCGGTTTGATGCGCACCTGCGTGGCCAGTGCATGTTTGAGGTTGGTTTCTACTTCTGTCAGCCAGGGGTCCAGCTGGGGACGCTTTTTTTGCGCCCCCTGTTTTTTGCGGGCCAGAAGGGAGCGGACGAGATTTTCTGTGTCCCGCACGGAAAGACCTTTTTCAATGATGCGGCGGGAAACTTGGTTCTGTAGCTCCGGATCTTCCAGGGCCAACAGGGCGCGGGCATGGCCCATGGTAATTGTTCCACGTGAAACATTTTCTTGGACGCTCGCCGGCAGGTTGAGCAGCCGGATCGTGTTGGCTATATGCGAGCGGCTCTTCCCTAAGTGCCTTGCCAATTCCTCCTGGGTGAGCCCGAATTCTTGGAGCAGCCGTTGAAACGCCACGGCCTCCTCCAGCGGATTAAGATCCTCCCGCTGCAGGTTTTCGATAAGCGCCAGCTCCATCATTTCCGCGTCGCTGAGTTCGCGTACCACCGCCGGGATTTTACTCAAGCCGGCCATTTGCGCCGCGCGGAAGCGGCGCTCCCCCGCCACCAGCTCGAAACCACCGATCACCGCCCGCACCACTACCGGCTGCAGCACACCGTGGGCTTTTATTGAGGCGGCCAGCTCGGCCAGTTTTTCTTCATCAAAAACCTTACGCGGCTGGAAACTGTTCGGCCGGATTTCCGTCAGGGGGAGCTCGCGCACCGGTTCGTCGGCCTTCGCCTCCACCGCCGGAAGCAACGCCGCCAGTCCCCTACCTAACCCGTGCTTTTCGCTCTTTTTCTGCGGCACGTTCCATCACTTCCTTGGCCAGTTCCTGGTATACTTCCGCCCCGCGCGAACGGGCATCGTACATCATAATCGGCTTGCCGTGACTGGGGGCCTCGGAAAGGCGCACGTTTCGCGGTACGATGCTCCGGTAGACCTTGTCCCGGAAATACTTCTTGACTTCATCCACTACCTGGATGGACAGGTTCGTGCGCGCGTCGAACATGGTGAGAAGGATACCCTCTACCTCCAAACCCGGGTTCAGCGACCGCTGCACCAGTTGAATTGTGCTCATGAGTTGCCCCACCCCTTCCAGCGCGTAGTACTCGCACTGGATCGGCACCAAGACCGAATCGGCAGCAACCAGCGCATTTACCGTGAGCAGGCCGAGCGACGGCGGGCAGTCGATGAGTACGTAGTCGTACCGGTCGCGCTCACCGGCTAGCGCGAGCCGCAGCCGGTGCTCGCGTGCCTCCATCCCCACGAGTTCAATCTCGGCTCCGGCAAGCTGCACAGCGGCCGGTACCAGCTCGAGACCTCGAACTTGGGTGGGGAGGCGCACATCCCGTATCGACTTTACGCCGAGCAGAACCTCATAGATGCATACCCGCACCTGCCGCTTATTAACTCCTAAGCCGCTCGTGGCATTCCCCTGCGGGTCCACGTCGACAAGCAGCACTCGTTTCCCGGCCTGCGCCAGGGCGGCTCCCAAGTTTACGGCCGTGGTAGTTTTGCCCACGCCGCCCTTCTGGTTGGCCACAGCGATCACTCTGCCCATACAGTTCACCTCAAATCCTCGTCTCCTATTAATTCCACACCGGCCTACATCTTCCTGCCGCAGGCTACAAAACCCGCCTTCTTTTTTCCACTCCGCAGTCTTCAATTTTCCACCATGCAAATTATTTGTTATCCTTATAACAATCCATCTAGCCGAAACCCGTCTACTTCTGCTATAATGAAGCCGTTAAGACGAGTCGACATAGGTCGGTCGCCAGCGGCCTACGCCCGGCCCTTTCCAGCCTTACGGCCAGCCTGCGTTCCCTTCGATTATTACGGGAGAGGAGTGATCCAAGTGACCCAACCCACCGCTGAGGCGCGGGAAGGTGGCTCTTTCCCCGAGCTCGAGGCCATCCTGGCGCGCCACGGCTACAACCCCGGCGCCTTGATCGCCATTCTCCAGGAAACTCAGGAGGCCTACGGTTATCTACCTCCCGCCGCCCTGCGCCATATCGCGGCCCGGACCCGCCTGCGCCCCGCTCACGTTTACGGCGTGGCCACTTTCTACACCCAGTTCCGCCTCCAACCGGTGGGCAAACGGGTGATTATGGTCTGCCAGGGCACGGCCTGCCACGTCAACGGCGGTAAAGCCATCCTCCAGGCCCTTTCCGAAGAGCTGGGCATTAAAGAAGGCGAAACGACCCCCGACGGTGAGTTCACCTTGCAGACCGTGGCCTGCCTGGGCTGCTGCAGTTTGGCCCCGGTGATGATGGTGAACGGCGAAGCTTACGGGCAGCTCACCCCCGAGAAAGCCCGCCGCATCATCCGCGACCTGCGGGGCTCACCGGCCTCCTCGGCCGCTGCTGCCGCCCCAGCCAACGAAACCGGGAGGTGAAAAAGTTGCCCAAGGAACGAGAACCCGTTATCCTGCGCGTCGGCCTCGGCAGCTGCGGCACTGCCGCCGGCGGGCTTAAGGTATATGAAGAACTCAAGGCCGCCATCGAACGCGATTCGCTTCCCGTAGAGCTAAAAAAGACCGGCTGCATCGGCCTCTGCTATGAGGAACCCCTGGTCAACGTCCTCCGCCCCGGCGAAGAGGTGTACACTTACGGCCACGTCACGCCCGAACGGGCCATCACCATACTCAGGGAGCACGCCCTAGGCGGCAAGCCCATCCCCGAGTGGTTGGTGGCCGGCGGCGCCCACACCAGCCCCTCAACCGCCGCCTTCCTGGGCAAACAGCGCCGCATCGCCCTCAGGAACTGCGGCCAGATCGATCCTGAATCCTTATCCGAGTACGAGGCCCGGGGCGGATACGCCGCCCTCAGGCGCGTCCTCACCGACATGACTCCAGACGCCGTTATAGAGGAAGTTCTTGCCTCCGGCCTGCGCGGCCGCGGCGGCGCTGGCTTCCCTACTGGCCTCAAGTGGAAGTTCACCCGCCAGGCTGCCGGCCAGCTTAAGTACCTCGTCTGCAACGCCGACGAGGGTGACCCCGGCGCCTTTATGGACCGTAGCGTGCTGGAAGGTGATCCACACTCCGTCATCGAAGGAATGCTCATCGCCGCCTACGCCATCGGCGCCAGCGCCGGCTATATCTACGTCCGGGCCGAGTACCCGCTGGCGGTGAAGCGCCTTTCCATCGCCCTCGACCAGGCCCGCTCCGCCGGCTACCTGGGCGAGCGCATCCTCGGCTTCCCCTTCTCCTTCAACCTGGAGATCAAACAGGGCGCCGGCGCCTTTGTCTGCGGCGAAGAAACGGCCCTTTTGGCCTCCATTGAAGGGCGCCGCGGCATGCCCCGCCTCAAACCGCCGTTCCCGGCCAATTCCGGCCTCTGGCAGAAACCCACCTGCATCAACAACGTGGAGACCTTCGCCAACGTGCCCTGGATCATCTTAAACGGCGGCGCCGCCTTTGCCGCCCTGGGCACACCCAAGAGCAAGGGCACCAAGGTGTTCGCCTTGGCCGGCAAAATCGCCCGCGGCGGCCTGGTGGAAGTTCCCATGGGAATCCCCCTGCGGGAGGTCATCTTCGACATCGGCGGGGGCATCCGCGGCGGCAAGAAATTTAAGGCCGTCCAGCTCGGCGGTCCTTCCGGCGGTTGTATTCCCGAGAGCCTCCTCGATACCCCGGTAGACTACGAGTCTATAACTGCCACCGGCGCCATCATGGGCTCCGGCGGCATGGTGGTCATGGACGAAGACACCTGTATGGTGGACATGGCCCGCTTCTTCCTCGACTTCGTACAAAAAGAGTCCTGCGGCAAGTGCATTGCCTGCCGCCTGGGCACCAAGCGCATGCTGGAAATCCTCGAGCGCATCACCCGCGGGGAACGGCGGGAAGGGGACCTAGAGACCCTCGAAGAATTGGCCAGCCGGGTCAAGGAGACGGCCCTCTGCGGCCTGGGCCAGACCGCTCCCAATCCCGTGCTCACTACCCTACGCTACTTCCGCCACGAGTATGAAGCGCACATCCGAGACAAGAAGTGCCCGGCCCACCACTGCCAGGCCCTTCTCACCTTCCGTATCAACCCCGAAGTCTGCACCGGCTGCGGCCTTTGCGCCCGCGTCTGTCCGGCCGGAGCCATAACTGGAGAGCGCCGGCAGCCCCACGCCATCGACCCTGAAAAATGCATCCGCTGCCGCAGCTGCTACGAGGCCTGCCGCTTCCACGCCATCCAGATCGACTAGGGGGGAGAAACCATGGGCTACACGATAAACATCAACATCGACGGCCGTGAACTAACCGTGCCCCGCGGCCAGACCATCCTCCAAGCGGCCCAGGCGCACGGCATACACATCCCCACCCTCTGCTGGGCCGAATACCTCGAACCATTCGGCTCTTGCGGCCTCTGCGTGGTAGAAGTAGAAGGTATGCCTAAGCTCGTGCGCGCCTGCGCCACCGAGGCCACGGACGGCATGATCGTCCGTACCCGTTCGCCCAGGATTGACTCGGCCCGGCGTCTGGCCCTCGAGCTACTCCTTTCCGACCACCGCGGAGATTGCCGCCCTCCCTGCGTCGAGGAGTGCCCGGCCCACACCGACTGCCAGGGCTACGTGGCCCTTATAGCCAACGGGCGCTACCAGGAGGCGGTGCGTCTCATAAAAGAAGTGCTGCCTCTGCCGGCCTCCATCGGCCGCATCTGTCCCCACCCGTGTGAAGACGCCTGCCGCCGGGGTAAGTTTGTGGACGAGCCCATTGCCATCGCTGCCCTGAAGCGTTTCGTCGGCGACTTCGACCTGGCCGCTGCCCATCCCTATCAGCCCCAGCCTGCTCCCAGTACCGGCAAGCGCGTAGCCGTGGTCGGCTCCGGGCCCGCGGGCCTTACTGCCGCCTATTTCCTCGCCTTGGCCGGCCACGCCGTGACCATCTTCGAAGCCATGCCCGAGCCCGGCGGCATGCTCCGCTACGGCATCCCCCAGTACCGCCTACCCAAGGCCGTCCTCGACGCCGAGATCAACTCCATCCTTAGGCTGGGCATCGAACTTCGCACCGGGCAAGCCTTGGGGCGCGACTTCACCCTGGCCGGCCTCTTCAACCAGGGCTACCACGCCGTCCTCCTGGCCCTGGGCGCCCAAAAGAGCAGCCCGCTCAACATCCCCGGCGAGGATCTGCCGGAAGTCTTGGGCGGCACCGAATTCCTCCGCGCCGTCGCGCAGGGTCAAAGAGTACCTCTTGGCCGCGTAGCGGTGGTGGGCGGAGGAAACACCGCTATGGATGCCGCTCGCACGGCCCTCCGCCTCGGTGCCAGCGAAGTAACCGTAGTCTACCGCCGTTCCCGTGCCGAGATGCCCGCCAGGGAAAATGAAATTCGCGAGGCCGAGGAAGAAGGCGTTCACTTCCTCTACCTCGCCGCCCCCGTTGCCGTTCTCGGCGCCGACGGCCACGTCACCGCCCTCCGCTGCCAAAAGATGCGCCTCGGCGAGCCCGACGCCTCCGGTCGCCAGCGTCCTGAGCCCGTCCCGGGCTCCGAGTTCGATCTACCGGTGGATACGGTAATTGCGGCCATCGGCCAAAGGGTAGATCTCACCGGACTCTCTGAACTCGCCACCACAAGGCGCGGAACCATCAGCATAGACCCCGACACCTGCCAGACCAATCTTCCCGGAGTTTTTGCCGCCGGCGACGCCGTAACCGGCCCCGATATTGCCATTCAGGCCGTGGCCGGAGGCAAAAAAGCCGCCGCCGTCATCGACTCCTACCTCGCCGGGCGCCTTGCCCCTTACCGCGAGCCCTTCGCGGTAAAGCGCACCGATCTTACGCCGCAAGACTTCGCTCACTACGAAAAGAAGGCGCGCGCACCGGTAACGCTCCTGCCGCCCGAGGTACGCGTTAAAGATTTCCGCGAGATCGAAGCGCCCCTTACGCCGGAGGCGGCGCGCGCCGAAGCCGAGCGTTGCCTCGCCTGCGGCTGCCAGGATTACTTTGAGTGCCAGCTGAGGCGCTACGCCGAAGAATACGGGGCCAATCCCGAACGCTTCGCCGGCGAAACCCATGCCTATCGGGTCCAGGAACATCCCTTCCTTACGCGCGACCCCAACAAGTGCATCCTCTGCGCCCAGTGCGTGCGCGTCTGCGATGAAGTGCGCGGCCTCGGCGCCCTGGGCTTCGTCCACCGCGGCTTCGACGTGGTGATCAAACCTGCGTTCGACCTGCCGCTCGAAGAAAGCGGTTGCGATGCCTGCGGGCAGTGCGCCGCCGCCTGTCCCACCGGCGCCCTTACGGAAAAGGCGCCCCTTCCCAAGCAGGGCCCCTGGCAGCTTACCGCCACACCCAGCACCTGCACCCTCTGTAGCCTCGGTTGTCAGCTGAACCTGGAGACGCGCGGCGATCTCCTCGTCCGCGCCACGCCGCTCCCGGCCAGCCCTCCGGCCGACGGCAATCTCTGCGCCCGCGGCCGTTTTGCGCTGCTCGAGCGCCCCGCCGCCCCGCTCACTCATCCGCTCCTTTACGGCGAGCCCACCAGCTGGGAGGAAGCGTGGACCTACCTCACCCGCGCGGCCGTGGCCGCCCAGTCCCGCGGGCCGAGCGCCTTCCTCCTCGCACCCCATGTCACCAACGAAGAAGCCTACTTGGCCGCTAAGGTGGCCCGGGCGGCCCTGGGAACCAATACCATAACCACCCTAAACGAAACAGGTCCGGACGAGCTCTTCCTCACCCTGGGCACCACCGCCTCCCCCAACACCCTAGCCGAACTTCCTCATGCCGATTTTATTCTCGCCGTTGCCCGTAACCTCCAGGCCGATTATCCGGTGGTCCCCGTCCTCCTTCACCGCGCTTACCGCCGCGGTGCCCGTATCACTCTGGTAGAGGAAGAAAGCGGTAGCTTCAGCGCCGAACTCCCGGACGCCCACATCGCACCGCGGCCGCGCGCCCTGCTCGAACTCCTCCTTAAGCTCCACCTTGACAACCATCAGCCGGCCGCCCTGCCCTTCGGACCCCTTGCCGGCCTGGAAGAGCTTAAAGCTGCCCTGCACGATGTAAATGCCGAGGAACTCGCCGCGGCCGCCGGCCTCAGCCTCAGCGCGGCGCAGGCGCTCCTTCAAGACTACCTTAAGGCCAAGAACCCGCTCCTTCTCGTGGACGGAGCCATTCCCGGTGCGCTCGCGCTGGCTGCCGACCTGGCCCTCATCACCGGCAAGCTCGGACGCCCGCGTCAGGGTCTCGTCGCCCTCCGACCCCACGCCAATACCCAGGGCCTGCTTGAGGTCGGCGCGTCGCCGTACCTCCTCCCCGGAGGGAAGGACGTGCGCGAGGCCACAACTTCCTCCCGCCTTGCCGCCGCCTGGGGCCGCCAGTTGCCGCAGGACCCCGGGCTGAACGGCAGCGAGCTGGCTGCCGCTCTCAAGGCCGGTAAGATCGGTGCCCTCTTCGTCTGGGGCGAGGATCCAGCAGCGCTCGCGCCCGATCTGGCTCCAGCCCTTTCTGCCCTACCCCTCCTCGTGGTAGCCAGCGATCGCCGCACGGCCACCACCGACCTGGCACACCTAGTTCTGCCGCTGCCGGAGTTTGCTGCCAACTCCGGTACGGTAACCTCTACCGACGGCCGCCTCGGGGTGCTCAACCCGGCCTTCCCGCCGGCGGTGCCCCCCGGCTGGCAGACACTCCTCCGCCTCAGCCAGGCCCTCGGCTACAAGCAAGACCTGACCACCTTAGCCGACCTCGCGGCCGAAATGCGCGCCCTGACACCGCGCGTCACACCGCCCCTCACCTGGGAGGCCCTCGCGCGGGCCGCACATGCACCCTGCCTCCTCTGGCCTTAAAGGTTGGGGTGGAGATTGCGCCCCCGCTTTCCATGCGGAGCTCTAAGAAGGGGGAGGAAGCCCGTCTTCCGCCCCCTTTTTCATCTTCGCAAACTCACCGCTTCCTTCGCGCTCGAAGCCCATTTTTTCGCTTATAGCACAGAAGTTCCGACGCCGGGAGGACAGAAGATGGAACCCAGCCAGGTCTTCTCTTCCCACGCCGCCGGCGAAGCCGCCGGTTTCCTCTTTGCCCTGCTTTCTGCCCTTCTTTACAGCACTGAGGGGGTGGCCGCCAAACTCCTGTACACGTACGGTCTCGCCCCCCTCACCGTTTTGGTCTGGCGTTTTCTCCTCGCTGCCTGCATCTTTGCAGTCCTACATCGCTTCCGTCTTTCCCTTACCCAATCCGGCCTGCGTCCCTTTCCCCTCGTCGCCGCCGGCATCATCCAGGCCCTTACCGTCCTTTTTCTCTTCTACGCTTTCGCCCTTCTGCCCGCCGGTTTGGCCATCCTCCTTTTTTATCTTTATCCCGCCTTTGTCACCGCCGCCGGCGCCATGTTCCTCAAGGAACGCCTCACCGCCGCGCGCCTCGCCGGGCTCCTTCTAACTTTCCTCGGCCTTCTCATCATCACCGGTGCGCCCGGCAGCGCCTTCACCTTCCCCGGTGCCGCCTATGCGCTCTCGGCAGCACTTGGAAACGCTGCCTTCGTGCTCCTTACAAGCCGCTTCCTCGAAAAAGTCCCCGTCTACACCGCCAGTGCCTGGACTACGGGCACAACAGCCATCCTCTTTCTCTTTCTCGCGCTGGCCACCGGTGAGTTCTCTCTACCCGCCCCGTCGCCCCAAACCTACTTCCTTCTCGCCTTTCTAGCGCTCGTTCCCACCGTGTTCGCCCTGGCCAGCCTTCTCACCGCCGTCGGGCGCATCGGCCCTTCCCGCACGGCCATCATCGCCACCCTTGAGCCCCTCTTTACGGCCTTTCTCGGTTACCTTCTCCTGGGCGAGTCCCTCCCTGCCCACCAGCTCTTCGGTGGGCTCCTCATCCTCCTCGCCGTTCTTCTCCAGAGGCGCTGAAGGGGACGGCTAAGCGCCGCCCCCTCTTTCACCCTGCACTTTTTGCCGGTACTCGAGCCACCCCTTTAAGAGCGCCGCGGCTTCGCCGCGTGTGAGCGGCGCCTCGGGGCGCAGCCTACCGTCCGGGTAGCCCGCCAGGATCCCGGCCGCCACCAATTCCTCACATGGGCCGGCGTAGCCCCTCTCCTCTAGCCAGCGCCAGTCTTGGAAGCGCTTCAGGTGCACCAGCGGCCCTCCCGCACCGGGGATAAATCCGTACATATTGCCGACCTTCGCCAGCCCTGCCGCCGCGTAACCACGCGTCACCAGCGACCGAACGCCGCCCTCTTCATCCGC
>Ga0247720_100074_pt1 | contig 47298 bp, 35 predicted proteins | sample MSEWel2015_12_15_FD_189078 | JGI IMG/M metagenome (GOLD analysis project Ga0247720, IMG submission 189078) | Subsurface sediment microbial communities from gas well in West Virginia, United States - MSEEL Well Study Marcellus 3H_2015_12_15 | ecosystem: Environmental > Terrestrial > Deep... | reverse complement strand
AGGGCCTGATGAGCTTAACCGAACGCTATTCTTATCTTCGTCAAGCTTGGTGAACCGCCGGATGCGGACCCGCATGTCCGGTGGTGTGAGAGGACGGGGGCTAGCCGCCCCCTCCTACTCGATTTTTATCTCGTGACATCCAGTTTGGCCACTGGGGAGGCATATTTAATGGCAGTTCCTGAAAGAATGCTCCTGATGGGTAACGAAGCCATCGCCAGAGGAGCGGTGGAAGCGGGGGTGCAGGTGGTCGCGGGTTATCCCGGCACCCCTTCTTCGGAAGTTCTGGAAACCCTGGCCCGCTTCTCCCGGGATTATGGCTTTTATGTAGAATGGTCGGTTAACGAGAAAGCAGCCCTGGAAGTGGCGGCCGGGGCAGCCTACGCCGGAGCCCGGGCCATGGTGACCATGAAGCAGGTCGGACTGAATGTGGCGGCGGACCCCCTGATGACCCTGGCCTATATCGGTGTGAAGGGCGGGCTGGTTCTGGTGGTGGCGGACGACCCGGGGCCCCACAGTTCCCAGAACGAGCAGGATACCAGAAAGTTCGCCCATTTCGCCGGTCTGCCCGTCCTGGACCCTTCCACCCCTCAAGAAGCGAAGGATATGACGGTGGCGGCTTTTGAAATTTCCGAGCGGCTGGGGCTGCCGGTGATCCTCAGACCCACCACCAGAACCTGTCACGTTTGCCAGGATGTTATCCTGGGTCCCCTGCCTGCTGCCAGAAACCAGTGCCGCTTTGAAAAAAATCCGGGGTGGGTGATCCTCCCTGCCCTGGCTTATAAAAAACATATCTGGCTCAACCGGAAACAGGAGGAGATGGCCCTTTTGTTTAACAGTGTGCCCTTTAACCGGGCCGAAATTAAGGGGAAAACCGGCATTGTCGCTTCCGGTGTGAGCTACAATTACGTGCTGGAGGCCCTGGAAATGCTGGGCCTGGAGGCATCCCTCCTGAAAATAGGGACCCCCTACCCGCTGCCCGGAGATCTGGTGCTGGATTTTCTGTCCCGGATGGAGCGGGTGCTGGTGGTTGAAGAGCAGGAACCGGTGGTGGAGGACCAGATAATCCACCTGGCCTGGCGCCATAAATTACCGCTGGTCGTGGCGGGCAAAAATGATGGGCTGGTACCCCGGGAAGGGGAGCTGGATACGGACAGGGTGGCTGCCGCCCTGCAGAAGTTTTTCGGCCTGGAGGAAGAAAGGCGGGCCGCGGGTGCCGTCCACCCCGTTCCCGGGCTTCCCTTAAGGCCCCCGGTCCTTTGTGCGGGGTGCCCTCACCGGCCGGTTTTCTATGGTTTCCGGGAAGCCTTGAAGGATTACGACCCGGTCTTTACCGGGGATATCGGGTGTTACACCCTGGGGGTCGTTCCACCCCTGAACGCCCTTGATACCTGCCTGTGCATGGGGGCGAGCGTTACCATAGCTTCCGGTCTTTCCCGTGTGGAACGGGGGCGCAAGCACGTGGCTTTCCTGGGCGACTCCACCTTTTTTCATGCCGGGGTGACGGGCCTGATCAACGCGGTTTACAACAATGCCGACATCACCCTGGTAATCCTTGATAACAGTACCACCGCCATGACAGGTCACCAGCCCCATCCCGGAATTGGTAAAAGAGCTTCCGGCGACCCGGCCAGAAAAATAGATATTGTTGGGCTGGTCAGGGGATGCGGTGTGGAACACATCCTCCAGGTGGATGCCTATAACCTGGGGGAAGTCATGCAGGCCGCCAGGGAAGCGGTGGAACATGAAGGTCCCTCTGTGGTCATCGCCCGCAGGGAGTGCGTGGCTCTGACCGGGCCGGGCGGTCGCTACCGGGTGGATGCGGAAACCTGCGTGGGATGCCTGATCTGCGTGGAAAGCTTTGGCTGCCCGGCTCTGAACAGGGATGATGAAGATAGGATAAGTATTTCTGAAAAATGTACCGGATGCGGCGTCTGTGCCCAGGTTTGCCCGGCAGGTGCCATCGAGGAGGAGGAGCGGCGGTGAAATTTGATCTGGTCATTGCCGGAGTGGGCGGCCAGGGAACGGTTCTGGCTTCCCGGGTGATCGCCAGGGCGGCCATGGAAGCCGGGTGGCAGGTCAGAACTTCTGAAACTATAGGCATGGCCCAGCGGGAAGGCTGCGTGGTGAGCCATGTCCGGGTGGGAGATAGGCTGGCGGGCGCCCTGATTCCGGACGGCAGGGCCGATGTCCTGCTGGGGTTTGAACTGGCGGAGGCGGCCCGGGCTTTGAAAAAACTTGCCGCCGGGGGCAGGGCCATTGTCAATGACGAGGTAATTATACCCACTTCCGTTTCGGCGGGTTTATCCCGCTACCCGGTTCAGGATATAAGGAGATATCTGGAGGAAGAACTGCCGGGGGTGTGTTTTCTGAAAGCTTCCGCCCTGGCCAGGGAGGCGGGAAATATCAGGTGCGCCAATGTGGTAATGCTGGGGGCGCTGTCGACTTTTCCCGGCCTTCCTTTCACCCCGGAGGGGCTGCTGGAAGCAGTGCTGGAAACCGTGCCCACCCGGTACAGGGATATTAACCGGAAGGCTTTTGAGATAGGCCGCCGGGCCATGGGGGTGTATTGAATGGCTTTAAAAGCTGCTGAACTGGGCGGGGGCCGGTTTGATTTCGAGGCCCTGTATGAGGTGCAGGAGACGGCGCTGCGGGAAATGGTCCAGCGGGTGTACCGCAACTCTCCCTTTTACCGGAAGAAGCTGGATGAAGCGGGGGTGGATCCCGCTTCCATTAGAACAATAAACGATCTGGACCGGGTACCTTTTACCGACAAGCACGAGCTGCGCGATGCCTATCCCCTGGGACTGATGGCCGTTCCCGAAAAAGAAGTTGTGCGCATCCACTCTTCTTCCGGTACTACGGGCAAGCCGGTTATTGTACCTTATACCAGAAAAGATGTGGATGCCTGGGCCGAAATGATGGCCCGCTCCCTGGCCATGACAGGGGTGAGCAGCCGGGACAGGGTGCAGATTACCCCCGGCTACGGGCTGTGGACGGCGGGTATCGGCTTCCAGGCCGGCGTGGAACGGCTGGGCGCCATGGCCATACCCACCGGTCCCGGGAATACGGAAAAACAGATGGAAATGATGATCGACCTGAAGACGACCGTTTTAATCGGCACCTCTTCTTACGGCCTCCTGCTGGCGGAGGAGGCCAAAAAGAGGGGGGTGCTGGATCGAATCAAACTACGTTTGGGCATCTTTGGTTCGGAGCGCTGGGGCGACAAGATGCGCCGCCGCATTGAAGAAATCTTCAATATAGAAACCTATGATATTTACGGGCTCACCGAGGTTTACGGGCCGGGGATTGCCATTGACTGCCCCTACCACAGCGGCCTTCACTACTGGTCCGACCATCTCCTTTTTGAAGTTATTGATCCCGTTTCGGGCAGGCAGCTTCCTCCGGGAGAAGAGGGAGAGCTGGTCATCACCACCCTCACCAAGGAAGGTATGCCCCTGCTGAGGTACCGCACCCATGATATCACCCGGCTGCTGCCCTTCAGGTGTCCCTGCGGGAGCGCGTACCCCATGATCGACCGGGTTCTCGGCCGGACCGACGATATGATCAAGATTAAGGGCGTAAATATCTACCCCGGCCAGGTCGACCATGTCCTTAAAATTACAGAGGGGGCCGGCAGTGAGTACCAGATCATACTGACCAGGAACGAAGGTAAGGATCATATGCTGATCAAAATAGAGGTGGAAGAAGGAAGGGATCCCCGGGAAGTGGCCGGGGAGTTCAAGCGCAACATGAAATCCCGGATTGGCGTTACCGCCGACGTGGAAGCGGTTGCCCCTGGCACCCTGCCCCGGAGTGAAAAGAAAAGCAAGAGGGTTTTTGATTACCGGGAATTATAGAATGGAGTTAAACAGGCCGGTCTGCAAACCGGCCTGAAAATTTTTCCGGCCAGCTCTAGCCGGCGTTTTCCAGCAGTGCTGCCGGGAAGTGGCGGAATACTTCCGCCAGGGAGAGGGAGCCCTTTACGGACGAGTTTACCTCTTCGCCGGTGAAAATGTTAATCCACCGGTGCGGGGCCCGGGCGGGCAGGAGCAGGGCAGTTTCACCCCATGCTTTTTCCCCCAGGGGAAACTGGAGTTGCGGTTCCCGGCCGTTCAGGCAGGCCACCAGGCGGGGTACAACCACCAGGGCCCAGCTTTCACCCGCCCGGCGGGCAAAAGCGCACAGGTGCCGCTGCAGCGGGCCTGCGGCCTGGAGGGGAATGTATTCACCGGCCTGGAAAAGTTCCCGCCTCGCCCGGCGGAAGTGCAGGGCTTTGTAAGTGAGATAGAGCTTCACGCGGCCGTCCGGCCAGGTGGATAAAAGTTCTTTTGCCAGGGCCAGCGGCCCGGCGAAATTTTCCTTTTCCTTAAGCCCGGTCAGGAGGCCCATCCGGCGGGAAAAATCCACCGGGCGGCGGTTGTCCGGGTCCACCAGGCTGAAGTTCCAGAGCTCCGTCCCCTGGTAAAAGTCCGGGATGCCCGGTGAGGCTATCTTCAGCAGCACCTGGGCCAGGGAATAAATGGCGCCGTAAAAAGCAGTTATTTTCTGGAACTCCAGAAAATCCTGCCGGAACCGGTTGTTCTTATCATCTTCCAGGATGGTTTCCACAAATTTCAGCAGGGCTTCTTCGTAGGCCGGATCCGGATTCAACCAGCTGGTTCTGGTCTTGGCTTCCCGGGCGGCTTTAAGCAGGTAATCCCGCAGCCGCTGCTTGAAGCTGTCCAGCTCTCCTTCCTCCAGGGGCCAGGCCCCCAGCAGGGTCTGGTAGATGTACAGTTCCATATTTGCTTCGGGGACCGGCTGGCCCTCGATAAGGGGCTTTTTGTTCCGGTTCATTTCCTGCCAGCGTTCCAGGCGCCCGGCAAACAGGTGGGGAATTTCTGACAGGACGTGCAGCCGTGCCCGCACATCCTCGCTGCGCTTGGTATCGTGGGTGGAGGTGGCGTTGAGGGTGTGGGGCTGGCACCGGTATCTTTTTAGATTGCTCCGGTGAAATTCTGCCACCTCCAGGCCCCGGGTGCCGGGATTCCCGCCCACCTCGTTCAGCGATATGAGGCGGTTGTAAATATATAAAGCCGTATCTTCGAACCCTTTGGCCATGGCGGGGCCGGTGAACTGCTGCCAGCGCATGGAAAATTTCAGGGCGGCAGCACGGTCCTTAACTTCGAGCAGCAGCACCCGCCGCAGGAAATCAATGGCCCTTTTTAGTTCCGGGTTTAACCTGCCGGCCTGCTCCACCGCCTGGAGGATAAAGTCCCTGTCCATGTCTGATACTGCCTCTTCCCGGATGTAGGTCCGGTAAACCGGGAGGCAGGCGGTAAGGGCTACCAGGGCTTTTTCCAGTTCCTTCAGGGAGAGATCCCGGCCCCGGGGGTCGGCGGCTGCCAGGGGGTCCAGCTGGTGCACCAGCGCCCGCACTTCCCCGGCAAAGAGCTCCCGCAGCACCTTTTTTTTGCAGGTATAAACCACTTCTTCAAAGGCGGGAACCTCCCGTTCTGCCCGGCGGTAAACCGCCTCCAGAATGTCCAGGCCATCCCCGTTGGTGTAGAGGGCATTTAAAAGGTTTAAAAAATCATACCCCGTGGTTCCGTAAACCGGCCACTGCGGGGGTAATTCTTCGTTTCCGGTGAGGATCTTTTCCACCACCACGAAAAAATTGTTTCTGGCCGGCGAACCGCCGGTGCTGCCGGCAGGCTGGAGACGTGCCTGCAGGCGCTCAAGGTAAGCCTGCGGGTCGCGCAGGCCGTCTATATGGTCGATGCGGAAGCCCGTTACCGCTCCCTGGCGGGCCAGTTCCAGTACCAGGGAGTGGGTGGCTTCAAAAACCCTTTCCTCCTCCATCCGCAGGGAGACCAGCTCAGCCACATCAAAGAAGCGCCGGTAATTAACCTCTTCCCTGCCCGCCTTCCAGAAGGCGAGGCGGTAGTACTGCCCGCTGAGGATTTCGTCCAGCTTCTCCTTCTGGTTGTTGATCAGGAGCAGGGCCTCGTTCAGCAGGTCCCTGGCAGGAGGTTTCTGGGTATACAGCCGCCACAATTCTTCTACCGCCCGTAAAAATTCCTCCCGGCCGGGGGAGCGCAAAAAGACGCCGGCAAGTCTCTGCAGTTCACCTGTCACCCCTGCATATTCCAGGATCTCCCCGTGGGAGGCGGGCTTTAAAGGGAGCCACTGCTGGTGGTAGGCCACGCCGAAGCCCATCCCGGTCAGGGTAAGGGAGAGTTCCCCTTTCTCCAGAACATCACCATATGGAGAGCCCAGGATGGGCAGGAGCACCTTGCCGGCCAGGGAAGTTCTCGCCGGTTGCCAGTCCAGGTCAAAATATGCGGCATAGGGAGAATCAGGCCCCCAGCGGAGGAGATCAAACCACCAGGGGTTTTCCGGGCTGGCGGCCATATGGTTTGGCACCACATCCAGGAGCAGGCCCATCCCCCGTTCGTGCAGGGAAGCGACCAGGGTACGCATTCCTTCCTCCCCCCCCAGTTCCGGATTGATGCGGGTGGGGTCGGTCACGTCATAACCGTGGGGACTGCCCCGCCGGGCGCCCAGCAGGGGAGAGGCGTATATATCCGTAATACCCAGGGCATGCAGGTAGGGGACCAGTTCCCGGGCCCTGGTGAAATCGAACTCCCTGTTGAACTGCAGGCGGTAGGTGGAAACTGGGATCCGCACGGGGGTCATGGCAATTTCCTCCCTCACCTGTTCCTTTTAATGCCCAGGCAATCTCCCAGGGAGCCGAAGCGTTCCACCCAGGTTCTGGCTTCTTCATCCCCCTGGTCGGCTTTCTGGCGCAGGTCCTGGTAGATGGTTTGCAGCAGGCAGTAATAATTGTTCTGCACTTTCCACATATCCACCTCGAAGGGCAGGGAACGGACCAGGTTGCAGGTTGTGGCCAGGTGCTCGAGCAGGGAGAGGTCGGTGGGATGCCTGCGCAGTTCCTCTCCCAGTTTATTCAGGGTTTTCTTAAGGGCATAGCTCAGGGAGGCCCCATCTAGATTAATGCTGGTCATCCTGGCTTCTTCCAGCAGGGCTTTAATACGCTCCAGGTCCAGGAATTTTTCCGAAAAGGCCTGGCGCAGGCTGGTATTGATAACAAATTCGGCGGCCGCCCGCAGGACATTGGGCTGGGGAATGTTCAGTTCCTGCAAAAGCCGCATTAAAGGAGCGTGGCGCTCGTATATGCGCCGGTAGTCGCCGGCCACCTCTTCCAGGGTGGAGTCCAGAATGACATCCAGGATCTCCCGCTGCTTGTCCCGGAAGAGATGTTTTAAAGAGAAAGTGCTGCCATCGAAATACTGGTCTAAAAGGCGGACGACTTCCGGGAAATCAACCCGGTCAAAGGCCCCGGCCACTTCTTCCACCATCTTGCGGTAACTTTCCTCGTCCTGGTATACCCGCACCCCGCCGTTAATGCTGGGGTAGCCAAAGTTGACCACGCCATAAACAATAGTTACCCCTTCCCGGGTAATTTCCGAGGTGACGCGAGCTTTGCCCAGGGTCAGCTTGGCCGCCCCGGCCAGGCGGTTGATGCTGTCCTCTCGCAACACGGTATAGGAGTATATGCGGGAATGTTCGTCATAGGATTCGAACAGCGAGGAAATGGCGTAGTGGGCTCCCACTTTGACCAGGTCCACCATGGCCGGTTTGGCGAACTTTTCATAGACGTGTGCGCCATCCTTATGTTCGGGTATGTTGCTCTTGGCCTGGGAGAGTATTTCCAGGAAAGGTTGCTCCAGGGATTTCCCGAATAATTCCTGGGCCAGCTGGATCACCCTGCAGGCATACTGCAGCACCTGTACCGTTTCGATACCGGAAATTTCGTCAAAAAACCAGCCGCAGCTGGTGAACATGAGCATGGCGTGGCGCTGCATTTCCAGGAGTTTGAGGACCCGTACCTGTTCGTTTTCTTCCAGCGGGCGGGCGGCGTGTTTATTCAGGAAGCGGTTCAGGCTCTCGGTTGAACGGTCCAGGATTACCTCAATATAGTCGTTACGGGCGGCCCAGGGATCCTTTAAAAAGCGGCGTGCTTCCTCTTCGTACATGGGGGCGATGGTGTTGCGCAGCCAGTTGAGGGCGTTGCGCAGGGGGGCCCGCCACGCCTGGCTCCATCCCGGGTGCTGGCCGGAATTGCACCCGCAGTTGTTGCGCCATCGTTCCACCCCGTGGGCACAGCTCCAGGCGGTATTTTCATTAATTTCCACTTCCAGAGTGGGCGGGTGTTTTTCCAGGAACTCCCCGTAGTTGGTTATGCGGGCTGCCTTATTGGTTTCTATGTAATTAAGAGCGTAGGCCAGGGCCATATCCCCATGCGGGTGATGGTGGCCGTAGGTTTCCCCGTCGGTAGCAATGTGGACCAGCTGGGCTTCGGGGCGGCCCGTATTGAAGGCACTGATCAACCTCCTGGCGAAATTCTCCCCGTTTAAGAGCAGGCCTTCAAAGGCCACCGCCCGGGAAATATCAGCGTTATAAAAGAAGACGCTGATGGTGCGGCCTGATGTGGGCAGGTTGATGAGGTAGGGGACGGTGGGATCGATACCCCCCGGCCCCACATCCTGCCAGGTATCGGTGCCGATCCTGCGGAATCTCCGGGCCTGGTAGGGTGCCAGGATGGTAAAGCGGACACCCTGTTCGGCCATAATTTCCAGCGTTTCCAGATCCACCGCTGTTTCCGGCAGCCACATGCCTTCCGGGCGGCGCCCAAAGCGGTATTCGAAATCCTTAATGCCCCAGATGACCTGGGTGTATTTGTCCCGCCGGTTGGCCAGGGGCATGATCATGTGGTTATAGGCCTGGGCCAGGGCGGAACCGTGTCCGGAAAATCTTTCCCGGCTGAGGCGGTCGGCTTCAACGATAGCCCGGAGGACTTCCGGCTCGTGTTTCTCCATCCAGGAAAGCAGGGTGGGGCCGAAATTGAAGCTGATCCTGCTGTAGTTGTTGACGATTTTTCTGATCCAACCGTCGGCGTCCAGTATGCGCGAGGCAGTGTTGGGTTCGTAGCATTCAGCGGTAATTCTCTCGTTCCAGTCGTGGTAGGGGTAGGCGGAATCCTGAAGTTCCACGTCCTCCAGCCAGGGATTTTCCCGGGGTGGCTGGTAAAAGTGCCCGTGAATGCAGATATAGCGTTCCACTGGTATCCCTCCAGTATCGATTTTCCTTCCCCGGCATAGGCCCGGGTATGGACTCACCTTTCCAGCTCCAGTAAAAGGCATGCTTTTGGCGGGAGGGTGAGTTCCACCCTTCCCGGGGAAAACAGGACGGGCGGGACGGTGCTGCCGCTGCCGAGCCAGCGCTCCTCCGCGGCATCCAGAATTTTTTGCCAGTGCCCCTGTGCCAGGGGCAGATTCAGGTGAACCGGGAGATCATTAAAGGAGAGAATAAGACTGGCCCGGCTCTCCCTTTCCCATCGCTGGACCACCAGAACCTGCTCTCCGGGGTAGGAGTGCACCTCCATATTTCTCCTTTCCAGGTTCCCCAGGGCCTGCACTTCCCGGCGCAGGCGCAGCAGTTCCCGGTAAAATTCGTAGAGGACCCGGTGGTGGCCTTCATGGCGAAGAGCCCTGTTCAGCCGGGAGCGCAGGAAAGTCTGCTCATCCTGGGGGTCTGCTATTTCCTGCCAGGCAAAGGCGGAAAATTCCTCCCGCCGCCCCTTGCGCACTGCTTCGACCAGGGCCGGGTCCGTATGGCTGGTGAAGTAGAGGAAAGGAGCCGTTTCACCGTATTCCTCCCCCATAAACAGGAGGGGTAAGTAGGGGGAGAGGATGACTGCTGCTGCCGCCAGCTTGAGGTCCTCGAAGGTGGCCAGGTTGCTGAGCCTTTCGCCCCCCGCCCGGTTCCCTACCTGGTCGTGATTTTGAGAGAAAACCACAAACTGGCAGGGCCTGCAGAGGTCCGTGGTATTGCCGTGCCTGCGCTGCCGGTATTCCGAGTACTGGCCCGTATATACGTAACCCTGGCGAAAGGCTTTGGCAAGATGATCGAGCTCTCCAAAGTCCCGGTAGTACCCCAGCCTTTCACCCGTCAGCAGGGTGTGCAGGGCGTGGTGAAAATCATCGCACCACTGGGCGTCCAGCCCGTAGCCTCCAATGGCCCGGGGCCGGATGATGCGGGCATCGTTGAGATCGCTTTCCGCCACCACGTAGACGCGGCGGCCCAGGCGCCCGGCTTCCCGGTGCACTTCTTCTGCCAGCTCCTCCAGAAAGTGGGTGGCCGACATGTCCAGGATGGCGTGCACCGCGTCCAGGCGCAGGCCGTCTATATGGTAATCCCGGATCCAGTAAAGGGCGTTTTCAATAAAATAGCGGCGTACCTCATCGCTGCCCGGCCCGTCGAAATTAATTGCCGGTCCCCAGGGGGTGCGGTAACGCTCCGTGAAATAGGGCGCGTAGTCGCCCAGGTAATTGCCCTCCGGTCCCAGGTGGTTGTAGACCACGTCCAGGAAAAGAGCCATTCCCTTTTGATGACAGGCGTCCACCAGTCGCTGCAGGCCGCCGGGCCCGCCGTAGGAATTTTGCACGGCATAGGGGTAGACACCGTCGTAGCCCCAGTTGCGGCTGCCCGGAAACTGGGCTACGGGCATGAGCTGGATGGCGGTGATTCCCAGTTCCTTTAACTCTTCCAGGTAGGGGATGATGGCCTCGAAAGTCCCCTCGCGGGTGAATGTTCCCGGGTGCAGCTCATAAAAAACCAGGCTTTCCCGGTTGGGGCCGGACCAGCAGTGATCGTTCCAGTTAAAAGAGTAAAGGTCCACCACCTGGGAAGGTCCGTGCACTCCTTCCGGCTGGTGGCGCGAGGCCGGGTCGGGTCTTTCCTTTTCCCCGTCCAGGAGGTAGTAATAGAGGTTTCCCGGTTCCACCCCCTCTACGGTGCCGCCAAAATAACCGTGTTTTTCTTCGGTTAAGGGAATAACCCGCTCACGGGGTCCCAGGATATGTACGGCCAGGCTTTTTACCCTGGGTGCCCATACTTTAAAATAGCAGCGGCCTTCTCCCAGGTAGGTGGCTCCCGGGGGCAGGGAAGTTATGCGCTGAAACATGAGTTTTCACCGTTCCTATTATTAGCGATTTTACAGTTCAGCAGTACGTGACTGCTTGATTTTTTATGTGCCAAAAGTTTTTCCCTTTTAAAAGGGTCTTATCCGGTATTACAATAGTAATAAATCATTGGCGCATGGAGTGGGGATGCGTTGCACAAGTTCTTTTACGGCAATCGTATATTGTTTCTGGTTACCCTGCTGCTGATACTCCCTGTTCTTCTTACCCTTTATATGATGCACATCATCAAAAACAGCGAGCTTTCCATTCTGGAACACCAGAAGGCCAAGCTTAACCAGGCGGCTTACCTGCTGGACCAGAACCTGGCCGGCAGCCTGGATAATTATTTAGCTGAACAGGGTCTGGCGGGCAGAACCAGAGAAGAAAAAATAGTGGCTATAGGCAATTATGTCAATGAAAAAATTAACCATGTTAAACGGGAGTACCCGGAGGTTCATATAGGGTTGTACTATGAACCCCTGCACGTTTTTTACGACGGAACCGCGCGTTTCGATGAAAATTTTTCCCTGCGCCGTAAAAAGGCCTTTGAGGAAACCATGTCCCAGAGGAAGAGCCTGGTACAAAACCTGGGTCCTGAAGAAGGCGGGGTTATTGAGATTTACCGTCCCTTCACCCGTAATGGTAAAGTGGAGGGCGTAATTCGTTCGGCCGAATATCTTTCCGAAGTGGGTTATTACGGCAAGCGGCGCCATATCGAGATGATTGCCTACTCGGCAATAGCCGCTGTGGTACTTACAGGCTTTGGGGGAGCCATATACATTTTCCGTGACCTGGTAATGCAGGTGCGGTTCATCAGGCAGGGCCTGAAAACCCTGGAAGAAGATCTTTCCCGGACCATGCCCGAGGCTCATGGCGAGCTCGGTGAAATTGTAGAGGGAATTAATGGCTTTGCCCGCCGTATTGCGGAGTTAAACCTGTATACCGAAACCATGCTGGCGGTAATCGATGAAGCTATCGTGGTGGTTAACGCCGGGGGAGAAGTGGTCCTGGCCAATAACCTGGCACGGGAACTGTTCGCCCTGCCGGAAGGATTTAAAGGTCGTATGATGGGTGAGCTTTTCTCCGGGAACTCCCCCCTGCTGTCTTACCTGGAGCGGACCTTAAAGGAAGAAAAGGCTTTTCGCGATTTGATGCTGAACTGGAGCAATGGCGATAAATCTCCCCGCCAGCTGCTTTTGAGCATTTTACCTTTGAAAACTGCTTCCGGAGAACTTCTGGGAGCTGTAATCAACTGCCGGGATTTGACTGAACGCATGCAGCTGGAGGAAAAAGTGCGGCGGCAGGAGCGTCTGGCTGCTCTGGGGAAACTGGTTACCGGTGTGGCCCACGAAATTCGCAACCCGCTCACTTCTATTAGCTGCTATATCCAGCACTGGATGCAAAACAAACAACCCAGCACCCAGGCCCTGGCAACAATCCAGCGTGAGATTACCCGCCTGGATTACATTGTTGAGCAACTGCTGTACTTTGCCAAACCAGCGGAGGCGCGGCTGTTTCAGCGCGATCTGAATGTTTTAATCCGGGAGTTAACCGAATTCTTTCAGGAGATGTATCAGGGGAAATATAACCTGCTGCTGGACCTGGAAGCGGACCTGCCGCCGGTCTGGATGGACGCCGAGCAGATGGAGAGGGCAGTGGTTAACATAATTTTTAACGCCATCCAGGCCATGCCCGAAGGTGGTACCATATCCATATCCACCGCTTACCTTCCCGGCAGGCAACGGGTGGCCCTGACCATTGCTGATACCGGATGCGGTATTCCGAAAGAAAACCTGGCCCATCTTTTTACGCCGTTTTACTCCACCAGGCCTAAAGGCACCGGCCTGGGGCTGGCCATTGCCTACGAGATCGTGCAGGCCCATGGCGGGCAGATAGAAGTGGAGAGCGAGGTGGGCCGGGGAACGAAGTTTACCATCTATCTCAGAACGTAGCCGGGTAACCCTGGCAAGAGGTGAAGCGCGATGGAAGATCTCATTCTGGTTGTGGATGATGAGGAAAGCGTGCGGCAAACATTAAAGGACATCCTGACTGACCATGGTTATCGTGTGGAAACGGCCCGGGATGGCCGGGAGGGATTGGAAAAGATAACCATGCTCGATCCCGCTGCGGTCATCATGGACATACGCATGCCGGAAATAGATGGGATTAAGGCCCTGGAACTGGTACGGGTGAAAGGTCAGGATACTCCCATCATTTTAATTACGGCTTACGGTTCTACGCAAAGTACCATTGAGGCCATGAAGATGGGTGCCTTTGATTACCTTTTAAAACCCCTTCAGATTAATGATCTTCTGGAAACGGTCAAAAAAGCCGTGGAGATAAAAAAGTTGATGCGTAAAGCCCCGGCCGATCCGGGTAAGGTGACGGATGAGCCTTCGGAAATCATGATCGGATTGTCGCCGGCAATGCAAAAGGTTTACAAGATTATCGGGCGGGTGGCCAATTCCAATGCCACTGTGCTCATCCGGGGCGAGAGCGGAACGGGCAAGGAACTGGTGGCCAGGGCCATACACTTTAACAGCGTGCGGCGGGATAAGCCTTTTGTAAAAATCAACTGTGCTTCTATTCCGGATAGCCTTCTGGAAAGCGAACTCTTCGGTTATGAAAAAGGTGCCTTTACCGGCGCGGTGACATCGAAACCCGGTAAATTTGAGCTGGCCCAGCATGGAACCATTTTTCTGGATGAAATCGGGGAAATGTCCCTGAACCTCCAGGCCAAACTGCTCCGGGTCATCCAGGAGCGGGAATTTGAGCGCCTGGGGGGTACCGAAACCATAAAAGTGGACGTGCGGATTATTGCTGCCACCAATAAGGATCTGGAAAAATGCATTGCCGAAGGAACGTTCAGGGAGGACTTGTTTTACCGTCTGAACGTGGTTGATATCTACCTGCCGCCGCTGCGGGAGCGCAGGGAAGATATTCCCCTGCTGGTCGAACATATGATAAAGCAGTACAGCTCTGAATACAGAAAGCAGATCAGCGGTTTTACCGAACAGGCCATGAAGCTGCTCCTGGAATACGAGTGGCCGGGCAATGTGAGGGAGCTGAAAAATGTTTGCGAGCGGGCTGTTTTGATGTCCAACGGGCCTCTGCTGACGGTTGAGGATCTGCCCCACTCCATCCGCAAAAGTTCCCGCCGCCTGCACTGGTTGAAAGGGCTGAGCGGGGATTCCTTCAAAGAAATGGTTGCTGAAGTGGAGCGGGAGATCATCCTGCAGGCCCTGGAAGAACACAACTGGAACCGTTCAGCGGCCGCACAGGCGCTGAAAATGAACCGCAGTTCTCTGTACCTGAAAATGAAAGAGCTGGGCATTATTGATTAAGCGAATGTAAATTAATGTAAAGGAGTACGATCATGCTTGCGTTGAGGGCACGGGACGTTATGATCCCCATCGAGCAGATTCCCACTATTACGGCAGATGCCACCCTGCACGAGGGTATCCAGGCCTTAAGGCAATCTTTTCACCGGGAAGGCAGGCCCTGGCATGGGCACCGTATTCTGATTGTTCTGAATAATGATGGTAAACTGGAAGGTATTTTGACTCTCCGCGGGATTTTAACAGCGGTAGGGCTTTACGATTTAATCCGCAACCCCCTGTTTAAGTCCGAGTCCTGGAGCTGGTACTTTCTGAGAAAGTTAAAGGAAGGCTCCCGGATGAAGGTGCGGGATATCATGAGGCCCGTCCTGCTGGCCACAGTGCAGGCCAGTGATGAGCTTTTAGAGGTTATCCGCACTTTTTTGAAATATAACGTTAACTCCCTGCCTGTTCTGGAGCGCGGCAACCTGCTGGGTGTGGTACGTGTTGTTGATGTTTTCAAAGTGTTGAGCGATTATTATCGGGAAGCAGAAGAAAAGAACAGGTAAAATTTATGCCTGTTCTCGAAGATTGTGAAAATGCTCAATTACACTTTTTCCGTCAGGGTTGATGAAAATTTCAACAGAGAAGCAAAAGACAGGTGGTAAAACCGGTGGCCGAAATAAACTGAAATGAGAGCCATCAAGCCATCTTTAAAAATCCTGTGTTGAGAAATTGTTCTACTGACCATAAACTGGACACAAGGAAAGTAATGTCAGAACCCGGAAGGCCTTTAAAAACGGCCTTTTTTTTTGTGAACAACGGCACAGCATTTGCACCTTTAAGCACAAAAACAACAACCGGTAAAGGGGGGAACTGGCCGGTCTGATTGAAAGCCGTGGATGATTGCTGTTGGATAATATTACCGGCAAGGGGGAGAATGTATGGGCACGCAAAAAAAACCAACCGGACGGGCAATATTATGGGGAATAATCTCCCTGGCAGCTTATCTCGCCTTATTTCTTAACCAGGATGTTGTTACCCGCAATTTCGCCCGGGGAGGCATTTTTGCTATAGCGGTTATTCTTACAGCTATGATATTTTCCTTTATTCACGGGGCCTTTGCCAACTATCTTCTGGAAGCGCTGGGCATTCAACCCTTAAAGAAAGGGGTGCATTAGAATGCGGGGCAGAAAGGCAGTTTTGTGGAGCCTGGTGGCCCTGGGTACCCTGTTTTTAATTTCTATCCCTTCTCTGGCTGAAGCAGCCGGGGAAGCGCTGGGCCCTGGCGATGTGGTTAAGCAGTTTGTCCGCCTCGATGCGCTGGGGGCTATATATCTGATTATCCTTGGTTTTCTCGGAGGCCTGATCAGCGGTTTTATCGGTTCGGGAGGGGCGTTTGTTCTGACTCCCGGCATGATGAGCCTGGGCGCACCGGCGGCCATTGCGGTGGCCAGCAATATGTGCCACAAGTTTCCCAAATCCATGGTAGGGGCTTACAAGCGCTATAAATATGGCCAGCTGGACTTAAAACTGGGCGTGTTCATGGCCATTTCCGCGGTTATAGGTGTGCAGCTGGGAATTTATGTGCAGAAGTTCATTTTTGCCCGGTGGGGGTCGGCGGGTTCAAATTTATATGTTAGTGTGGCCTTTGTTCTGATTTTAACCCTGGTAGGACTGTATATGCTTTACGATGCCCGGAGAGCGGTAAGGGCCAGCACTAAGGATACCGTTTCCGGTCTGGCAGAAAAAATGAAAAGAATTAACATTCCTCCCATGATCAGTTTTAACGCTGCCCGTATACGGGTTTCCTTCTGGGTTATTGCACCGCTGGGGCTTGCCACCGGTTTACTGGCGGCAACCATTGCGGTGGGGGGTTTTATAGGCGTTCCGGGTATGATTTATATTCTTGGTGTATCACCCATCATGGCCAGCGCTACGGAGCTGGTGGTGGCCTTCCTGATGGGGCTGACCGGTACCATAACCTGGGCAGTAAGCGGTTTTGTCGATATTAGAATGGTCCTGCTTCTGCTGGCCGGCTCTCTGATAGGGGTGCAGGTTGGTGCTGTTGGCACCACCTATGTCAGGGAGTACATGATTAAGCTGGTGATGGCCACCATAATGCTGATTGTTTCCATCAGCAGGGGGATTGCCATACCCACTTATTTACACGAACTGGGGTTGATCGAGCTCAATCAGGGCACTGTTAACCTGCTGGATAAAGCAAGTTTCATTATCATGTGTTTTGCCCTGGCTCTGGGTGGGGTAATCGTTCTCGGCAATATGTGGAAGAGAAAGAAAGAACTGCAGGCAGAAGAAGCCGGTATGGCAGTAAACCTGCAGAAGAGCTAAAGCCGATTACCATTACCCCTGTTTGAGGGGAGGAACGGGCCATGAGTAATGGTGGAGCAAACTTACTGCATAAAAGCTGTTCCCGTGGGGAAGCGCTGGTGGCCCATCGGGGCAGGCCGCTGCCGGACGATGATCCTTCTCTCCTGGAATACCTGGAGCAGGTGTTCACCCGGATTGAGTTGTCCAGAGCGGAAATACAGACAGAAAAAGAGGGCGGCTTGTTTCTGGTGGTAGTGCTTGCGTTTGTCCTGGCGGCATGTTTATGGCTGGGGCTGAAAATGGGTTGAGCAGGCAGCTTAACCGGTGCAATATACATGGCCGGAGGGGAGGGTGTCGCTCCCCTTCCTGTGTTAGCGGGGAAAAAGGGGGGAAAACTGTGAACGATAGCGAGTTCGTCCTGTCCTTTAACAGGTATAAACGGGAATTTCTCCAGCAGTGGAAGCTGGAGGAGGACCAGCGGGGAGTTCTGGAGATGTTTGAAAAATGGCTGCAGGTGCGGGGCAAAGAGCAACGGAATGAGCAAGGGGAAGAAGCTGCCAATGTCCCGGTCGTGCCTTTTAATGCGGGTAAAGATTGGAGGATGTTTCTGGAGGAAATCTGCCGGAGAGTAGAGAAGAACCTTTTTAAGAGAGGCATAGTTATTAAATGTTTGTCCGCTGCCCGTTGGGGGCAGGCCAGGGGTTCAGCTCTGTGCCTGGTTCTTCCCGACCGCCGGGATGTTTTTTACCGCCTGTGCCGCACCCAGCCCCGCAAGGGTCCCTATTCCGGGCAGAAAATTATCAAGGGTGAACTGGTGCTGGATGGTCACAAGCACAGCCTTTTTTTACCGCTGCTCCATTATCAGGTTGAAATGGAAAATCGTCTGGGTTTTCGCCTGGAACGGGAGTCCACCCGTGTTGAGGAAACCGGTAAATACCGCTTTAAAATATGCTTTCCCTTAAACGAACGCCTGTCGGTTCGCGACTGTGAGGAAATAGCCCGCCTGATGGCAGATTTCATCCTCGTGACCCGTGAATATATTGAAAAGATAGGTGAGGCCAAGACCGGTTGAACCCCCGGGAGGTGGTATGATCCTGTGCCCCTGCGGCTGAAGGTGCGGGAAATTATGGTTCCAGCGGAGGAACTGCCTTCGCTGCACGAAGATGCGGATGTGGCTTCTGCTTTCAGGTTGTTGCAGGAGTATTTTCGCGGGAAAGACGGCACGTGGATGGGTTTTCAATCGGCGCTGGTTTATAACAACCGGGGGCGTGCCACGGGCATCCTTACTTTGCGGGGGCTGCTGCGGGCCCTGCATTACCAGGCTCTCCTGGAAGACCTGTTAAAAGGTGACCCGGCAGGTCTTTTTTTCCTGCCCCCGCGCTGGAGCGAGCAATTCATTAAGGTCAGGGAGGTTATGCGCCCGGTGGGGATGGCTTTTGTTAATGAAGATGCAGCGCTTTGGGAGGCTGCGCTGGTTATGTTAAATAAAAAGATTAATTCCGTACCGGTAATGGACGGCGACAATTTGTGCGGTGTGGTGAGAACTATTGACCTCTTCTGGCTTATAGGTGAAATCCTCGAGGATATGAGCTGAAAAGTTGACTGCTAAGCCAATTTTATATGGCGATGTTAATGCTGGATATTTTTTCGGAAGACCCGGTTGCTGTGGCAGCCGGCAAAAAAGCCTGCCGAACGGGTGGAAGGGCCCGGTGAATGTCCGTTCACTGGTGCGTAAAACGGGCACATAAAAACACCATCTTGCTCTGTTCCAAAGTCATGGGGCAGAGTGTTTATTTTTGCCCGCCAATGGTTTGCGAGGGTAGCCCGGCTTATCTTCTGGCAACTGGTTTCGATTAAGAAACGAAAAGGAGCTAAAATTGGGCAATTGAACTCAAAATTCTTAAAATTTTATCTATTCTGATGTAAAATTCTCTAGAAAAGGTAAGGCTGTGCTGGCTTTAGACGGGGGTGATGCTGGGATTTATTTCCCACGGGACAAACAAAACTTTTATTTTCCAGAAAAATAAAAAGGAGGTCCGGTAAAAATGGCCAGTGAAGAGAGAGTTCTGGAGGCGTTGTTAAAAGAAGAAAGGACGTTCCCGCCGCCGGCATATTTTGTCGAGAAGGCGTTAGTTAAAGATGCTTCGATATATGAAGAGGCGAAGGCAGACCGGGAGGGTTTCTGGGCCAGGCAGGCTGAAAGCATTGACTGGTTTCAGAAGTGGGATAAGGTGCTGGATACCAGCAATGCTCCCTTCTTCAAATGGTTTGTAAATGGGAAATTAAATGTTTCATATAACTGCATCGATCGCCACCTGAACACCTGGCGCAGGACCAAAGCAGCCATCATCTGGGAAGGGGAGCCCGGGGACGACCGCGTCCTGACCTACCAGGATCTGTACCGTGAGGTAACCAAATGCGCCAATGTGCTGAAAGAGCTGGGCGTAAAGCGGGGAGACCGGGTGACCATTTACCTGCCCATGATTCCCGAACTGGCCATTGCCATGCTGGCCTGTGCCCGTATTGGTGCCCCCCACAGCGTCGTTTTTGGCGGCTTCAGCGCCGAATCCCTGCGGGACCGCATTAACGACTGCCAGGCCAAGCTGGTCATTACCGCCGACGGCGGGTGGCGGCGGGGCGGTATTGTACCCCTGAAAAAGAACTGTGACGATGCGCTGGCCCAGTGCCCGTCTGTGGAAAAGGTGCTCATGGTTAAGCGCACCGGCCAGGATGTTAACTTTGTGGAAGGCCGCGATTACTGGTGGCATGAGATGATGGCCAGGGCACCCATCGGCTGCGAGCCGGAGCATATGGACGCCGAGGATATGCTCTACATTCTTTATACCAGCGGGACCACGGGCAAGCCTAAAGGCGTGGTCCATACCACCGGCGGTTACCTGGTAGGGGTTGCTGCCACCCACCGCATGATCTTCGATATTAAGGATGATGACATTTACTGGTGTACCGCCGATATCGGCTGGGTGACCGGGCACTCCTATATCGTTTACGGCCCCCTGGCCAACGGGTGCACCACGGTGATGTACGAGGGCAGCCCCGACTGGCCGGAAAGGGACCGCTTCTGGGCCATTGTGGAAAAATATCGTGTCAACATCTTATATACCGCTCCCACGGCCATCCGGGCCTTTATGAGGTGGGGCACCGAGTGGCCGGCCAGGCGCGATCTCTCCAGCCTGCGCCTGCTGGGCACGGTGGGAGAGCCCATTAACCCCGAGGCCTGGATGTGGTACTACAAGTACATCGGCAACGAGCGCTGCCCCATTGTGGATACCTGGTGGCAGACGGAAACCGGAATGATCTTAATTTCTCCCCTGCCGGGAGTTACCACCCTGAAGCCCGGTTCCGCTACCGTACCGTTCCCCGGTGTGGAAGCGGCCGTGGTTGATAACACGGGCAAGGAAGTGCCCCTGGGCAGCGGTGGTTACCTGATTCTCAAGTCCCCGTGGCCGGCCATGCTGCGTACCATTTACGGCGACCCCGATCGTTACGTGGCCCAGTACTGGAGCCGGTTTGAAAATGTATATTTCACCGGTGACGGAGCCAGGTGGGATGAAGATGGCTACTTCTGGATCATGGGCCGGGTGGATGACGTGATTAACGTCAGCGGGCACCGCCTGGGAACCATGGAAATTGAGAGTGCCCTGGTGGATCACCCGGCGGTGGCTGAGGCGGCCGTTATCGGTAAAGCCCACGAGGTAAAAGGCCAGGCTGTCAGCGCCTTTGTCACCCTGAAGGAGGGCATTCAGGGTACTCCTGAACTGGCCAATGAATTGAAGGCTCACGTGGTGAAGAAAATCGGTGCCATCGCCCGGCCGGAGGATATTTTCTTCACCGCTGAACTGCCCAAGACCCGTAGCGGTAAAATCATGCGGCGCCTGCTGCGGGATATCGCCGAAGGGCGGGTACTGGGAGATACCACCACGCTGGCCGATCCTGCAGTTGTGGCTCTAATCAAGGAGCAGTACGAATCTAAGGAGATGTGATGGTAATTTGGGCCTGCCGGGTGGCGGTTATGCCAGCGCTTCCGCCTGCGGGGGCGGTTATGATTAAAAATACTGGGCATTACCTCCGCCCGCCATCCGGCGGGCCCATTTAATTTATACGGAAGCAGAGGGCAGATATAATCCACACCCGTTTTTTTCCGGCCGGACGGCCGGTTTTTTGCCTGGTGGAGGAATAGACTTTTTGCGCTGGATTTTATATAATAAAGTTAGCAGGTTAATAAATTTTTTATCTTTAAAATGTTATGAATTATAAGAACATTTGGGGGAGGGGAGGCGCGTCTGGGTGCAGAGAAAACTGGCTCTGGGAGTAATAGCCCGCTGGTTGCCAATTAATTTTCTAGCCACCGGTTTTGTACTCCTGTGGGATCCGCTGGCCTGGAAGCTGGTGCTGGCCATGGTCTGTGTCAATGCCGTGGCTGCCTTTTTGGTCAGTGACTATATCCAGAAACAAAAGATAATCAATCTTAAAAGCGAGCAGCACCCCCTGGATTTCACCCTTCAAATTGCCAGTGAAACGCTGCCTTACCTGCGACGGGGGTTGAATGAAGAGACGGCAGCCAAGACCGTGGAAATCATTCAGAAAATCAGCGACGTGGCGGCTGTGGCCATTACTGACCGGGAGAAAGTCCTGGCCTATATCGGTGCCGGGGCAGATCACCACAAGCCCGGGGGTTCAATCATGACTGATGCCACCCGGGAGGTTCTGGTTACGGGTGAACTCAAGGTGGTCCGCAGCGGCCGCGACCTGCAGTGTCCTGTACCCGGTTGCCCCCTGGAGTCAGCGGTAATTTCCCCCCTCAAGTGCAGGGACGAAATTGTGGGAACCATTAAGCTTTACCGCACGCAGCCGGGAGAAATTCCCCAGAACCTGGTTAAGCTGGCTGAAGGGTTGGCCCAGTTGCTGGGCATGCAGATGGAACTGGCGGAACTGGACAGGCAGGCTCAGCTGGTAACCAAGGCGGAGCTGGATGCCCTTCAGGCCCAGATCAACCCCCATTTTTTATTCAATACCCTGAACACCATCATCATGTTCAGCCGGACCAACCCGGAAACGGCGCGTCGTCTTCTTATTCGCCTGGCTTCTTTCTTCCGCCATGCTTTGAAGCGCCACGGTCATTTCAATACTCTAAGGGAAGAAATAGAATACCTGAACACCTACCTTATACTGGAGAAGGCTCGTTTTCGTGAAAAATTGCGGGTGGTCAGGAATATAGACCGGGAGCTGCTGGACTATCAGGTGCCGGTTCTGACCATCCAGCCCCTGGTGGAGAATGCCATTAAGCACGGGATTCTTCCCAAGCCGGGGCAGGGTACGGTGCAGATTACGGCCCAGCGGCTGGATGAGGATATGCTGATTGTGATTAAGGATGACGGAGTGGGTATACCTCCGGAAAGGCTGTCCGAGGTGCTGCAGCCCGGTGTTGGATCGGGCAATGGTGTGGGTCTCAGTAATGTCCATGAACGCTTGAAAAGCCTTTTCGGTAAAGATTACGGCCTGCACATTATCAGTGCTCCCAATGCCGGAACATCGGTTTATGTGCGGGTGCCTTTATTATGCAAGTTGGGACACGGGGAGGGGAACTCTGTTGAAGCTAAAAGCATTAATAGTAGATGATGAATATCCGGCCCGGCAGGAACTGCGTTATGCCCTGAGCAGCTTTGATAACATAGAGATCGTGGGAGAGGCCACCAATGCCCAAGAAGCCCTGGCGTTAATCAAGGCACTGGAATATCAGGTTCTTTTCCTGGACATATCCATGCCCGGCATGAACGGCCTGGAACTGGGGGCGGCTATTCAGGAGTTGCCCAGGCAGCCCCAGGTAATTTTCGTTACCGCTTATGATGAATATGCCGTCAAAGCTTTTGAAGTTAATGCGGTGGATTACCTTTTGAAGCCTGTAGACCAGGCCCGGCTGAAAAAGGCCGTGGATAAAGTATGGAAAAAATATCAGGAAATCAACCAGATGGATGCTGGAGCTGTGGAGAATGGCTTTACCACCCCGGCAGCCCGGGGTGGTAACGGGGCCGGTCAGTTTAAAATTGACCGGATCCCGGCGGAAAAACAGGGCAAGACGGTGCTGGTTGCGGAGTCGGATATTGTCTATGCCTTTGCGGAGCAGGATTACATCTACATTAAAACCTATGCCGATAAACTTTTCACCCGTTATACTCTGAAAGAGCTGGAAGCCCGCCTGAACCCCAACATCTTTTTCCGTACCCATCGCTGCTATATTGTTAACCTCCATAAGGTCAAGGAAATAGTACCTTTCTTTAACGGTACCTACAACCTGGTGGTGGATGACAAGGAAAACAGCGAGGTTCCGGTAAGCCGGGCCCAGGCCAAAAAGTTGCGCAAGATTCTGGGCTTCTAGATGTGTAAAAAGAAGGTTGCTGAATAACTGCATGGCCTTTGCACGGGCCATGCTTTTTTTGGGGCATATAAACCGGCGGGTGTATAAAGGATGGCTCTTTTGTAAAAACTATGCTGAAGACTGCTGGTGAAACCTGGTATGGATGGTGATGCGTGTGCAGGCAGTATGGGATATGTTAAGCGATCAAAAGATCTGGAACCTGCTGGGTGATGTGCAGCGTCCCCTGGATGAAGATATAATCCGGCTTATGTTTATAGAAATTTTCAGCCGGGTTAAGGTTCTGGAAGAGGAAAATCTGGCCCTGCGCGTTCTGCTGATGGAGCAGGGCCTGGTGGACGAGGAGCTATACGCCATTACCCGCCGGGCGGTTAGGGAATTCCTTAAAGAAAAAGACGATGAGCGGGCCAGGGAGAGTGAGTTTTTCGCCCGGTCGGGGATTCCCTTTCCCGAGTGGGTTAACTTTAAACTCCGGGGAACATTCAGCGATAGCAGTAACAGCAGTGAAGGGCTATAAAAGCAGGGTTTTTGCCCCTGGAAGGAGAACTAGAATTTTCAAGGATCCGGATATATCCGGACCATATTTTTAAAGGCGGAAAGGGAAAATGGAAATTAACACGCGGCACAACATCTGCAGCATTGGTTCGGACATGGTTTCCGTGGAGAGGATCAGGCAGGCAGTAGGTAAATTCGGAGAACGTTTTTTATCCAGGGTCTATACCGGCGGGGAGCGCCAGTATTGTATGGCCCGCCGGGATCCCTACCCCTGTTATGCGGCGCGGTTTGCCGCCAAGGAAGCGGTATTAAAGGCCCTGGGTACGGGTTTAACCGGGGGCTGCAGCTGGCGGAATGTGGAAGTAGTAAGCAGTAAGCGGGGTGTTCCCGGCGTAAAGCTTCACGGCCGGGCTGCCCTGCTGGCCCGGGAGCAGGGGATTAAAACGTTCCTGCTCACCCTTTCCCACGATGATGCGTATGCAATTGCTCTGGTCGTGGCCCTTGGTGATTAACTGACTGGAAAGGGGTGTTTCCCATGCGGGTGGTTACCGGGGGGCAGATGCGCGATCTGGACCGCGCGGCGATGGAAGAATACGGCATACCCGGACTGGTGCTGATGGAAAATGCCGGGCTGGCGGTAGTACAGGTCGTCCGGCAGTTGCTGGGGGATGTGGCGGGCAAGAGGGTGGCCGTTTTTGCCGGCAAGGGTAATAACGGCGGGGACGGGCTGGTGGTGGCCCGTCACCTGTTTAATGCCGGGGCGGAGGTAAAGGTTTTGCTCCTGGCCCGGCCGGAGGAGATCACCGGTGATGCAGCAGTAAATTTAGCTATCTGGCAGAAGATGGGCCAGCCGGTGTATCCCGTGGTTAGGGGGGAAGATTTAAATGCGGTGCGCCTGTTTCTGGTAGGTGCCCACGCGGTGGTGGATGCCATCTTTGGTACCGGGTTTAAGGGGGCGGCCCGGGAACCGGCCGCGGGGGTGATCGATGCCATCAATGCCAGCGGCAAGCCGGTGGTGGCCGTGGACATACCTTCCGGCGTGGAAGCCGATACCGGGCAGGTCCACGGTCCCTGTGTGCGGGCCACCCATACCGTGACCTTTGCCCTGCCCAAGCTGGGGCTGGTGCAGGAACCCGGGCGCAGTCACGTTGGGGAACTGCATGTGGCCGATATTTCCATACCCTCATTTTTGCTGGAAAACGGTGCTCCCGGCCGCTACCTGGTTACCGAAAAAATGGTGCGGGACTGGCTGCCTCCGCGGCCTGCGTGGGCCCATAAAGGGTCCTGCGGCCGGGTGCTGGTGGTGGCCGGTTCCCGGGGCATGACCGGCGCTGCCTGCCTGGCAGCCCTGGGTGCCGCCCGGGCCGGGGCGGGGCTGGTGACCCTGGCCGTACCTGCGGAACTGCAGGATGTGGTGGCGGTAAAGCTAACGGAAATAATGACCGTCGGGCTGCCGGGTACCGGGGAAGGGACGCTGGCCCGCAGCGCCCGGAACGAAATCCTGGATCTGGTGGAAAAAGCCGACGTGCTGGCCATTGGACCCGGTCTCTCCCGGCACCTGGAAACAGTGGCCCTGATCCGGGAGCTGTTACCGGCGGTAAGGGTGCCCTGCGTTATTGACGCCGACGGCCTGAACGCTCTGGCCGGTGATGTTCAGATCTTGAGCCGTATTTCTGCGCCTGCAATAATTACACCTCACGAGGGAGAAATGGCCCGCCTGTTGGGATGTCCTCCCGGTGAGATCAGTTCGCGGCGCCTGAAAGTGGCGGAAGAAGCAGCGGGAAATTGGGGAGTGGTAACCCTGCTGAAGGGAGCTGCCACACTGATTGCCTGCCCCGGCGGCACAACCTATATCAATCCCACCGGTAATCCGGGCCTGGCCACTGGAGGCAGCGGTGATGTACTCACAGGGGTGATTGCCGGGCTCCTGGCGCAGGGGATGGATGCGCCGCGGGCCGCGGCTGCAGGGGCATACCTGCACGGCCTGGCCGGCGACATGGCTGCCCGGGAAAAGGGCATGCGTGGCTTCCTGGCAGGTGATATTCTGGAACTGCTGCCTGAAGCCATGGCCAGGGTGGAGTGTACCTGTGCCTAGCCGGCACTTCTGCCGGCGGTGCGAGGCCGGGAAGGCTCTTTCTTAATTTCTTCCTGCTCAGAGATTAAACTTATAAAAATATCAACCAGATGAGGGTCGAACATTTTCCCGGCCTCCTGTTTTAAAACCAGGCATGCCTCCCGGGGAGTTCTGGCCGGTTTGTAGGGGCGGTCCGTGGTCATGGCATCAAAGCTGTCGGCAATGCGCAGGATCCGTGCCAGGAGAGGTATCTCTTCCCCGGCCAGGCCGTCGGGGTAGCCGGTACCGTCGTAATTTTCGTGATGGTGGCGGATAAGCGGGACGACAGCCGAGAACAGGGTCAGGGGGTGCACAATATTTCCGCCCCATACGGGGTGATTTTTAACAATTTCCCATTCCTGTTTGTCCAGCTTGCCGGGTTTGTTAAGTATTTCCGGTGGAATTTCAATTTTCCCTATATCGTGCAGGTAAGCGCCGCACTCGAGCAGCGTGACCAGATCCCGGGGAAGTCCCATCCTTTCCGCCAGGGCAACGGCATAACCGGCCACCCGTTCCGAATGCCAGTAAGTGTATCGGTCCCGGGCGTTGATGACGGTGAGGAGGGTTTTCAGGGAGCTGAAAAGCTCCTTCTCATTGCGGCAAAAGGCGCGCAGTTCGTCCACCACAGAGAAATAAATATGATTTCCCCGTCCGTACTTGGCCCGGTAAAGGGCTTTGTCCGCCATCCGGACCAGTTCCTCTGCGGTTGTACCGTTTTCGGGGAAAGAGGCGATGCCCGAGGAGATGGTCAACCCTCCCCCCGGCATGTTTTCGGCACCTTCAAAGGGGTAGCCGGCGATTTCACGCTTGATCTCCTCGTCCAGCTCACGGGCCGCCTCCCGGTCCGCCCCGGGCATGACCACCGCGAATTCTTCGCCACCGTAACGGGCTGCAAAAGAAGGTTTCTTCACCAGGCGGGCCAGTATGTCCCCGATGGTGGCCAGTACCCGGTCACCTTTCTGGTGGCCGAAGGCATCATTATAAAATTTAAAGTAGTCTATGTCCATCATGATCAGGCTTAAAGGCCTGTTCTTTTCTGCTGCTTCTGACAGGTGACGGCGCAGTTCTTCCTGGAAGTACCGGTGGTTGTAAAGCCCGGTCAGGCCGTCGGTGTTGGCCAGGTGGAGCAGGTGGTTTCTGGTCTCGGTTTCTATATCCGTCAGCCCGCCGATAAACCAGCCTGCCAGGACGATTACACCGGTAAAGACCAGATCCATCCGGAAGTCCCGGGGTGAAAAATGGTTCAGGAAGGGGAGCAGGTCGCTGATCAGCACCACGCAGCCGGAAAATGCTGCCACGGCCATCCCAACCCTCTTGCCCCAGGTAGAGGCGGCGATGATTACCGGGATAAGGAGCAGAAATTTGGTTTTCGGAAAGGCTGCGGCCAGGGAAAGGGTGAGAGGGAGCAGGATAGAGGTTATTAATAACTCACCCAGGTGAGGTAGTGAAGTTTGGCTTTTTAGGGTTAATTTTTTAATGATATATGCAGATAAAATTATGGTTATAGTTGATGATATAACTACCCAAATATAAAAAAAGTTGTTATAAATTTCCCAAGGGCTAAAGTTATATAAAACCGGTAACACCAGCAATGATAACAAGATACATACAATATGAGTACAGGTGATATGTTCTGAAATGTCCTTTTGCCTCTTATCCTTCCAATTAATCATAATTTTTCCCCATATCCAAAAGGTATTAGGAGAGGTTATGAAGCCTCTCCTAAATTACACTTGATTACTATTTCTTTAAAGCACGAGGTACTTCTGGCTGGTAAAACCAGGTTATACATGCAGGTTTTATGCTGACCGTGGCTACGAAGAGCAGTACACTAAAAAGGGTGGATAAAGCACCAAAATATAACCTCTTCATTTTGCTGGATCACCTCCCCGCTCAGATGAACTTCAACAACCTGTCTATTCCGGCTATAAAGCTGTGGCCGGTACGGGTTAAGGAAAAAACCTGCCACAGCATGCCTGCTTCAGCGGCCAGGATGAGAGCTATTGCTTCCGGGTTGAGAAATGGCAAAAGAAGGAGCTGAATTATAACAACAACCAATACCGCTGCCAGGGAGAGCCGGCGATAACGACGGCGCTCCTGCGGCGAGGTGATGGGCTTGGCCGGAGAGTCCACGGGGGCCAGCCGCAGGACATTGACAAGAGCCACAACCCCGCCGGCCAGGATTACCGGGGCCAGCAGAGGACGTGGAAAGACCGGGGCCAGATTGGTTGCCAGCGCTCCAATTAAAGGGACAATCACCATACTTAACACGGTGCACCGGGCGGGCGAGGAGCAGTGGGCACCGCCGGAAAAGGAGCGCAGGAATGCGCTGGTGAAAAGAGCAGAAAGGGCCGCCGGCAGGCACCCCGCCAGCCAGGCCACCAGTGATATGCCCAGCAGGGAGATAAAGGTCTGAAAGATAAGCAGGAGGCTGTAGGCGGCGATTTCTTCCTGCTCTTCCGTCAGCCCCAGGGTTTTGCGCAGGTAACCGGCCAGTTCCCGGGAAAGGCTGTAACGAACCATATAGGTCATCACCTGGACACTTGTTCATATTTCCGCCGGTTGAAGTAATTTTTCACCAGGGCCAGCGTTAAGAGGGCCAGCTCATAGGGCAGGCTGAACAGCCCCCGCAACAGGGGGCTTTTAACTGCCTGCTCATATGTGATGTTATATACAGCCATCAGAGGCTTGACGGTTATCAGCTCCACGATGAATATAACCATGAGACAGGTTGCAATGGCTAGAAAAATCTTACTCAGCCTGGCTCCCGTAAACAACCTGGTGTATATGGCCAGGGAAATGGCCAGAATGACCGTATGCATGCCAAAGGCGATGGGCAGCAGGCGCACCAGGTTGGTGACCGTTTGCAGAAGGGCCACCGCCGCAATTTTTCTCCACTCCAGCGGCAGGCCCAGGAGGGCGAAAACGGCCATGGTCATGACAATGCTTTCCGGCAGGTCCTGAACGGGCAGGGCCAGCAGGGCTTCGGTTAATGTTTCACCAAACATAATTGTATTCTCCGGGTAGGATTAGCCAGTTTCGTACTTTCTTCTCCATAAAAGAAGAAAATCCTTCCTCCTGATGCATAAAGAAACAAAATATTCCTCATTATTACTTCGACATAAAGTTACAAAGTTTTGAGGGGTAAGCCTTGGAATGAAGCCGGCTTACCCCCGGTGTTTTCGGGTTACTCCATGTCTGCGACCGCTCCCAGAACGGCTGCAGAAACCATGGGGTTATTTTGTAATTTTAAAAGATCGGCCGGTTTGCCGCAAACCACCAGGCCGTAGTAGCGGATACCATTTTTCTGCAGATAATCGGCCGTACGCCCGAGCAGCTGGGAAGAATAGCTGGGAATCTTGCTTAGACGCTGCAATTCGGCCGGAAATTTTTCTTCAGTAAACCTGAACTCCGCGCCTTCCCCGTCCGGGAACCCACCCAGGGGCAGGCCCACCAGCCGGTGGGCCAGGCTGTATGCCGCAGAGGGGTTTTTCCTGCCCGCCTTCTCAATTTCCTCACTGCTGTAGGCGGAAATGGCGCCCCAGAGCGGCTCCACCCCCCTGGGAAGCAGGGCGAACATCTCCTTCCTGGTCAGCAGGCGGTTAAAGGACAGGGCCATTTCTACCGTTTTACCGGCGGGTATGTCTTTCAGGCGGTCAAACTGGCGGGGAAGCTGGTCGTGGGTTACCGCCGGATGGAAAAACCTAAGCCGCGGGACTGCGCCGGGCAGCAGGTATTCCCGGCCGCCCACCTGCAGTACGGTGTGGTCGGGCTCCCAGAACATTTCCCCGCCCCAAACCTGGTATTCCACCCTGGTGGTGCCTACGTAAACGGGGCGGTTGCCCACCATCCGGACCAGGTAGTATTCCCTTTGCTGCCCCAGCCAGCCCACATCCTGCCAGGAGCCGCGGATGGCGATGGTATTGGGTGTGCTGTACCGGACCAGGTCGGGGTAATAACTGTCGATGCGGTTTCCCTGTACGTTCAGGAGGTGCCTGGTCCATATGAACAGGAGCGCGAAACTTACTCCCATCACTCCCAGGGCAATCAGTATCGTGCGCAGGGCACTGTGCCACCGCACCCGGCGCAAAAAGCGCCGCTCATCCCATAAAGATTGTTCTTCCGTATTCCCGGCCGGTGCTCCTGAAGTTTCACTTTCTTTTTCGCTCATGTTAAAATTTTTTTCGGTCATGATCAGCCCTCCCAGAGCTTGATGAATTCCTCTTTGAACTTTTGCCTGGCCCGGAAAAGCCTTACCTTGACGGTTCCGGGCTTTATTTTCAGGACGGAGGCTATTTCCTGCGTGCTCAGGCCCAGGTTGTACTTCAGCGCCAGCAGGGTACGTTCCGGGGGGCTCAAGCGGTTCAGCGCAGCCGCCACCGCCTCCCGGGTCTCCCCGGCGAGCGCGTCTTCCTCCGGTCCCCGTGTTCCGTCCGCAAGCTCTGCCGCAGGAAAATTGACCAGCACCACCCCTTTGGGGGAGCGGCGCAGCCAGTCAATGTACTTGTGGCGGGCGACGGTTAAAAGCCAGGCTTTTAGTTTTCCCGGCCGCACCCCGTCCAGGTGGAGGTAGGCCGCCACCAGCGTCTCCTGGGTCAGATCCTCGACATCTTCCCGGGAAAGTCCCAGGCCGCTGTAGTAGCGGAAAATTAAGCGGTACAATTCCTGCCACAAGGGGCCCCTCTCCTTCAGGAATTGTTTTGCCGGCCGGCCCGATGGCATCCGGCACGGGGTTTTAGTGAAAAAGAATTCTTTTTCGCCTATAAAGACGGTGGACAACCAGGAAAGGTTACAAAAAAACGCACCCCCTGCTATATCACAGGGGGGGTCCTGGTTTTCTCCGTCGGGGTCCAAAGGTGCCTTATATTGTGCCGGTCGGGCGTTGCGTGCTCATCAACTCTCCTCCCGAAACTCCAGCGCCGCGTCGCCTGCCGGAATGCGGGCCAGCACGCAGGGGTGGGTGATTACCTGGGCTACCACGCTACCGGGTGGCGGGCCGGCAACCCGGTAATGCACCGTTATTTTACCCCGGCCATCATCGTGGATGCCGGTAATCTCCACCCTGTAGCCGGCGGTAGGTTTTTCTCCGGCCGCAATGAAAATGTAGCGCCACTGCCCGGAAGTCAGCGAGCCCGTGAAAGGCCGCCGGCTGTTCTCCATCGCCCACTTTTTAACTTCTCCGGGGATGGTGATGGCATCCTGAGCGCCCCATGGATTCCCGGCATCTCCGTCAACCAGTACCTTATAGGGCATGGCCGACCCGTAAGGGCGTGTGTTTACGTAAAAAGGTGATTTCATTTTCTCCAGGAGTTTTTGCGCCTTGTCAGCCACGTCGCCCCGGGGATACTCGCGAATGATCCTTTCCAGATAAGCGGCGTCCCCGGTGTAGGCGCCCAGGACCAGCAGGGCCTCGTCGGCCATGGAGTTATCCGGATATTCATTAAGGAACTGCCGGTAGATGGAGATTATTTTTTGTCTCACTTCCGAGGGGGTAAAGGCAAACCAGGCATCCTGGCCCCACTGGTCCAGGCCGATGTAACATAAACCCAGGGAGTAAAGCGCCTTTGCCTTCAGTTCCGGCCCGGAGGCGGGGTGGCTGTAAACCTGCCGGAAAAACGGCAGGCTGTGGTTGTAGTTGATCATTTCCCGGGCAAAGGCCGCCATTTCCGCCGGCGCCCGGCCTGAGGCGGTGGCGTTGATATAACCGAGCCAGTTGTACCACTGTCGCTCCCCCGCCCAGAGGTGGTTGTAGTAGAGGAGCTGGTCGTGGTAGATGGCCGCCGCCAGGTCGTACAGGCGGGCGGGATCCCGGGTTTTTTCCCACTGTTCTTTGCGACCGGCCAGCTCTTTCACCCTGGCCAGTTGCTTCTCCACGGCGCCCCAGAAATCGTATGGGGAGGCGGCGGTTGTATATGGTAAGAGTTCCTGGCTGGCCGGTTTCCCCTCCTCTTTATATTTTCTTAGCATTTCTTCCAGTGCACCGGCTGCCTGCCGGTAGTCGTCCCGCCGGATTTGCTTGACGCCCAGGGAATAGGAGGTCATCAGGCGTAAAGCCGGATCCAGGTCCTGCAAAGGCAGTTCCCTTAACTGCTCATAAGTCATTCGCACATCCAGGACATAGACCAGACGGCCGGAAGCGTGGTAACGCATATCCCCGTCGGGCAAGGTGCGGGCTTTTTGTAACATGTTCAGGGCCTCGGCCCAGCGCCCCTCTATTTCGTAACAGCGGGCCAGGCGGTAGGCGGCGTCGTCAGCGGCCGGGTGGCGGGAGAATTCCTGCAAAAATTTTTCCCACCCGGGGATCTCCCGCTCTGGATCGTATTGTTCATCGCCGTAAGAATACACTCCCCAGTCCTTTTGATATTTTTCCCGGCGCGCCAGCTCAAAGTAAGGTTCGCCCCGTACTTCTTCGTAGGCCTTAATACCCCGCGCCAGGTAGCTTTGCGGGTACTTTTCGACTGCCTCTTTCAGGAACTGCCAGTCCAGCCGGCTAAAACCCGCATCGTCGTTTCCAACTGGCCAAGCAGCCATTCCGTTTTTGTCCGTATCTTCCACGAATTTATTCAGGGCCTCCTTTACCCCCAGTTGATAGAGGGTGTAAAGGCACTGCTGGCGGATGGAGGGCAGGGAGTCCGTTGCGGCCGTTTTCCACAGCCACTGAACGACTGCATCCCTGGCGGTGCCTTTTAACGACCAGCGGGCGGCGTTGCCGGCTTCCTGTATAAAGCCTGCTTTTTCCTTTTCCGAGGCAAGGCTATGATAAACTTCGTCGACGGCAGCCAGCGCCTTTTCCCCGTCCATTTTATACAGGTTGAAAAGCTGCCGGGAACGGGCGGCGGCATCCCGTTCCTTTTCCTGCGCCTGTTGCGAAGGGGTTTTCCGGGTTCCCGCTTCCTGCCCGCAGCCGGCCGCACCGGTTACCAGCGCCGCTCCCAGGAGCAGGCAGGCGGCAATGTATTTACAGGTTTTCTTAACGTCCACTCCGGTCATCTCCCATCTTGATATTTTTTGGTTAATTAAATATCATTTTCATTTAATGGTTCCGGATTAAGAAAGCATCAGGCTATTGAATTCTTAATTGTTTAAGTCTTTCAGGGCCTGCCGGGGCTTATCCCAGCCGGGCAGGTAGAGCAGGGCCTTCTGGAAATAATCGGCAGCCCTTTGTTTCTGTCCCAGCCTGGCGTAGACCTCACCCGCTTCATAACAGGCCACGGCCACCATGCGGGGGGAGAGATGGGCGCCTATAAAACCCGGCGTTTCGTAGTCCTTTCCGGTGTTTGCTTGCGGGCGGGGGAGGTTTTTTTCACCCGCGGTGACGATTTCCCGGTAGGTGAAAGCAGCCTCCTTGTAGCTTCCCAGGCCGGCTAAAGCCCGTGCTTTAACCAGTTGGAAGCCGTACATGGAAGGGGGATTTTCCTTATTTGCTGCTATTCCCTTTTCGGCTGCTTCCAGGGCCTGCCGGTATTCTCCCACCTTGACCAGGGCGTCCGCCAGGTAGTACCAGTAAAAGCTGGCCTGCGGGTGTTCCCGCACCTTCTCCCGGTAGTAATCAACCACCACCGGGAAATAGGCGGGGTATACATCTTCAGCGGGGATTAAGTTTTTCCCATCCCAGCGCAGCACATCTACGGCCATGGCATCACCGGTGTCCTTGACCCAGACGGCCAGTTCCTGCCGGCCGTCCTTACGTTTTGCACCGGCCAGATCCTTCACTTCCAGGCGGTGGTAACCCGTGCCGGCAATTTTTTTCAGGTTCCCATCCTGCCAGGCCAGAATGTCCAGGCCGTTGCCCGCCGAGGCGCCAATGGCCCAGCCGATGAGCAATTCATCCCGGCCGTCACCGGTAATGTCGGCCAGCTGCAGCCGTTCCAAACTATATCCGCCTTCTTCCTGCCATAACTTTGCCCACCCGCCACTTTTTTCTTCCAGCACCAGCACCCCCGCACTGCCCTGGCTCGTACGGTAACCGGCAATAATTTCCGGCCGACCGTCATGGTTTAAGTCTCCGGTTTCCACCAGTTTCCGGGTGCTCTGGTCCACGGTTCCCGCCGGTTCCGGGGCTAAAAGGTGCGCGCCGGTGGGTAAAAAGGTCTGCACAATCTTAAGCAGGTCATTTTGATTTTCCGCCTTCTTTTCAGCGGCAGTGCCGGCGCCCGCTCCCGGGGGCTTGATCAATGCCGCGGGGGTAGGGAAGTGGGTGCAGGCACTGAGGAATAGACATCCCGCAATAAAAAGGGGCACAATTTTCTTGCGCATGGTCACCATCCCTTTATGTTTAGTGTTTTGTCATCCCCTGTATATCTGGACTGATTGAGCCTGCAATAAGTTCCCCAAAAGAAAAAAGCCCCTGGTATAATCCCCCGGCGGGGACCAGATGGCGTTATCATATAAAATACCGTTTAAGAGAAAAAATTAGTGTAAATAACGCCCCGATTTTGGTCTGGCAATGGTATCAAAATTTTTAATTGCTGTCTTAGCTCTTCTCCCTGCAAATTGTTTCACTTTAAGATTGCAGCTCCGCCAGCCCCTGCGCCAGGGTCCTGGGTTTAAAACCGAAATATTTTTCTACAGCCTCCGGGTCGGTAATATTGTCCAGCTCCATTTGCTTTAACTCCACGGAAGTTACCGGCGGATCGGGCAGCAGGCGTTCCATAACCGGGACCACAAGGCGCATCAGGGCCAGAGGGACGGGTAGTTTGATCCGCCGCCGGCCCCGGCTGGCCAGCCAGGTATCCAGCATCTGGCCGTAGGTCAGGTGCTCCGGCCCCCCGATTTCGTAAGTTTGTCCTGTGGAAGCCGGGTTGTTCAGGGCGAGGACGACGCAGCGGGCCAGATCTTCGGCGGCCAGGGGTTGAAAGCGGGAGGATGCGGCGGGGACCGGAGCAAAGGGTGGAGGGCTCATCCTTAAGGACTGGTCCATGCGGTCGAAAAAGCCGAAACCCCGGCCGTAGAGCACTGAAGGACGGAAGATGGTCCAGGCCAGGCTGCTCCGGCGCACGGCTTCTTCACCCAGCCACTTGGAATAGGCATAGCGGTAGGCCGGGTCCGGGCGTACACCCAGGGCGCTCATGTGGACGAAACGCCGGCATCCGGCCCTTGCGGCGGCGACAACCATGTTGCGCGTGCCCCGGACATTGACGCTCTCAAAGGTAACCGGCCCCTTTTCCCGGATTACCGCCACCAGATGGACCACTGCCCCGGCGCCGCGGCAGGCCTCATCCAGGGAAGAGGGGTCGGTAACATCCCCGGTATAAAACTCAACCTCGTTACCCAGCAGGGAGCGGGCTTTTTCCCTGTCCCGCACCAGGCAGCGCACCCGGTAACCCGCCTGCACCAGTGCCGGGACAATGTGCCGGCCCACCAGACCGGTAGCTCCGGTAACCAGAATCATGTGTTTCCACCTCCATTATCGATTTTCCGGCTCCTCCAGCCCGCATTCCCGGCTGTAAGCGAGGTGACAGAGGATGAGCTTTTCCCGGGGTGTGTCCAGGGTGGAAAATAAGCGGGGATATTGGAAGAACCATTCGGCAGGCACCTTAACTTTTAGTCCCCCCGCGGCAGCCGGTTGGGCAAAAAGCTCCTCCCGCCACAATACAGCCGGGATGACGTCGATTAACCGCTCCCGGGGCGGCCACAGGCTTACCAGGGGGGATGGGTCGAAGCGTACCTCCCGGGGCGAATGGCCGAACAGGGTACAGGCGCGGAATATTTCTTCCAGGTTGGTGGGCAGGTGTTTATTTTGCACGTATTCCTCTTCCAGGATGGTTTCCAGGAAGCCCGGGGTAACGGGCAAAGGTTGCGCGAGTTCCGGGGGAGAGTGAAGCACCAGCACCCCGGGTCCAGGGCTGCCGCTGTTCCTGCTCTCCAGACGTGACGGGTCGGTATCCGTGCGCCAGAGGGGGTAACTGTGCCGCAGCAGAATGGCGGGGCCGGTACTCCCCGTATGCACGACATCGCATGGAGGAGGCCCGGCGGGATCAATATCTCCACCGGTTATTAACAACCAGGGGCCGGGTTTTTCCCCCAGGGACATTATTTCTCTTTCCAGCCTTTCCCGGTCTTCGTGGGTGAACAGGGAATGATAAAGGAAAACCGGGCACCCGGGCAGGGCCGATTTGAGCTGGCGGGCGATTTGCCTTGCCTTTCGGGCAGACGGGGCATGGACCACCTGTCTGAAGCCCAGGCGGTAGTATTCCCGGATCAGCTCCGGCTGTTTGTCCCGGCAGCGTATCAGCTCAAAGAGAGGCCCGTTGTGCCCGGAAACGTGATCATCCACCACATAACCCGCACCCTCCAGGTATTTTTTTAATGCCGGGGCCATTACCGTATCAAGAATTAGATGGGGGACCTTCATTTTCCGCAGCAGGGCCAGGGCGTCCAGGGCGTAAGGAAAGGCCGGGCTTGCCGGCTCGGGCAGCCCGTCGATAACTACCACCGCCTGCATCAGGTTGCCCAGGATGTAATCGGCCTGCCGTAATCCATGGACCAGGGAAAAAACCAGGTGATCCAGGGTGGCCACCGTTACCGGGCAGGCAAAAATGCTTTCCCTGGAATTGCTGGCCGTACCGTTGAAACGGCTGGTTTCCGGGGGCAGCCCCCAGGAGTGGGGGTCGTTCCCGTAATAACTCGCGGCGTGAACCAGGGCCACCTGTTCCGCGCCAAAGAAACGGGCCAGCCGGCGGCGGGTGAAGCCGGAGGCGATCTGTCCCGGGCAGATCCAGACCAGTTTTTCCCGGCATCTTTCCCGCCCCAGGGAAGCGGCTCGGGCCAGGGCCAGCGTCAGCCTCCCGGAGCCGGGAGGTGCCAGGAGCAGCAAAAACCCATCGCCAGATGCAGCACCGGCTGTTTTAACCGCCGCTACAGGAGCTGGCCGGTTAAAGGCCGGGCGGTTGTCAGCCGGCCCGGGGTGACGGGGTTGTGAATTCCCGTCCTGTGTATTAACTTCGCTCCCTAATATTGATCCGCAAATCGTGCCGCCGGCCAGGCGGGCCCGGTGAAATGCCCGGCTGGACTGGCTGTCGCAGTATTTTAAAAGGGTAATGGCGAAGCAATACAGGGCTTTGGTTCGCGCGGCGTTTCCCCACAGTTCAACCCCCTGCTGCAGCCGGGCCACTTCCTCCTGCAGTTTTTCCCTTAAACCGGCTCCGGTAATCCAGGCGGGGGGGCGGAAAACCGGCCGGGCGGAAAGGGGAAAGATGTCCTTGAAGTAACGGTTATACAGGTCCCGGTAGTTTTGCAGGTAGTCTTTTATCTGTTCGGTCAGGTAGTTTACCCGGGGAAGCAGTTCGAAGCTGGAATAAAGGTGGTTGAAAGGCTGGGTGTGGTGGGTAAGCACCAGGATCCTGACCAGGAGATTGTATTCCGGCGGCAGATCCGTTTCCACCAGGGGCAGGCTGAAGAAGGTATGGGAAAGCTCCCGGCTCAGTTCCTCTTTCATCAGCCGTTCTTGAAATTCCCGGGTGGCCTTGCCGATATCATGCAGAAACAGGGCGCAAAAAAGGATCTGGCAAAAATAGGTAAATGGTAGCTCCTGCTCGTTCACCAACCTCTGCACCGCCGGGCGGTGCTCCCGCAGGTAACGGGACAGAACAATCAGGGCGTCTTCCGTGTGGCCGGCGAGGGTTTGATATACTTCCATGCCCGCGCGTTTTTTGGCCAGGAGGGGGAAAGGCATGAGCAACACCTTGACTTAAATTTTTAATTTCATCTTACTCGATAAAGGAGAAGAAAAACAAGGTTGATACGCCGGTTTCGTGGAACAAATAATTCTGAAGAAATTACCCCGCCATGATTGTTTCCGGGAAGGAATTGAGGAACGAAAAACCGAAAAACTAAGTCCGGGCATGCGGAAGAAGAAAACAAATCTCACTCCGGAGGAGAAGGGGAGGAATCAAGGCTTGGAACGGATCTGGGCACCGTGGCGAACGGTCTACGTCGGCAAGCAAAAAGGAGATGGCTGTATTTTTTGTGAGAAGTTGCATTCTACGGAAGATGAGGCCAATTACGTGCTCCTGCGGGGGCGGGAGACCTTTGTGCTGCTTAACCTGTATCCTTATACCAACGGGCATCTGTTGATTGCTCCTAAAAGGCATGTGGGTGAATTGACAGAACTTACGGATGGGGAATTGCTGGAGCTGGGCCAGATGACCCAGCGGGCGGTTTCCCTCTTGAGGGCGGCCTTTAACCCCGACGGTTTCAACATCGGGGTCAACCTGGGCAGTATTGCCGGTGCCGGTGTGCCGGGCCATTTCCATATTCACGTGGTGCCCCGCTGGGCCGGGGATACCAACTTCATGCCTGTTCTGGGGGACGTGCGGGTTATTTCCGAAGCCCTGGACACCACCTACCGCAAGCTTAAAGAAGCCCTGGCCGGGAAAAAAGATCTGAGGTAAGAGCCGCACTTAAAAGGCAGTGCGCTGGTTCCGGGGGAAGGCCTGGTGCGGTACGGCAGCAGGGGGAACCAGCGCACTTTCTTTTCCATGTTCAATTTATCCGCGTCTTCGGGTACGACGCTTTCCGGAGCATATTAATATTCCATTCCCGGGTAGGGACGGAGCACCCTTTCATCGATATCGCTTAATGAGGCACATCCGGTGAGGATCATGGCCTGTTTCAGTTCCCCGGTTAGTTTTTCCAGGACAAATTTAACTCCCTCGGTACCGCCGCCGAAAGCTCCGATTACCAGGGGCCGGCCCACCAGCACCGCATCGGCTCCCAGGGCCAGCAGCTTCAAAACGTCTGCTCCCGAACGGACGCCGCCGTCGGCCAGAATGGTCACCCGGCCTTTTACTGCCCGGGCGATGGCCGGCAGCACCTCGGCCGCTCCGGGAGTATGGTCCAGAATGCGCCCGCCGTGGTTGGAGACCACGATGGCCGCCGCCCCTGCATCGGCCGCCAGTTCGGCTTCGTCCACGGTCATAATGCCCTTAACGATGAAGGGAAGGCGGGTGGCGCTGACCAGTTCCCTGAGTTCATCGGCCGTTTTGGGTCCTACCGGTTGTCCGAACAGGGCCATGGTTACCAGACCCGCGCCGTCCACGTCCACTCCCACTGCCGGGGCACCGGCTTCTTCCGCCCGGCGGATGCGCTCGATGATGGCCTGCTGCTCCCGGGGCTTAATTACCGGGATACCGTGTCCCCCTTCGGCAGCGATGGCTTCCAGGCCCGCGTTATAATATTCCGGATCGCCGCCGTCCCCCGACATGCCCAGGGTGCCGGCCTGGCGGGCACCGCTCATGATCATACCGATAAACTGTCGCTCGGTGAGGGCGCCTCCCATGTTATAGCTGACGCCGGTCATGGGTGCGGCAAGAATGGGCGTGGAAAGTTCTTTGCCGAACAGGGTCAGGGTGGTATCGGGATTTTTGGCCCCGTGGAGCGTGCGCAGGTTCAGGCGGTAACGGGCCAGGGCCTCTATGTTTGCCTTAAAGGATGCCCCGGTGCCGGTTCCGCCCATCCCGGGAACTTCCCCGGCACAGGCCCGGCCGTCGCAGTTAGGGCATACCCGGCAGTACCCCTTCAATTTTTCCCGGGCTGCTTCCCGCAGTTCGTTCCAGTTCATAACAGCAATACCTCCTGTCTTCAAGTGATCAGACCATATTGTTTAATTCACCTTTCTTTTTCTTTTTCCTGCTTTTTAAAATTGCGGGTTAAAATTGCGGGGCCCAGGCAACCAGGGGTAGCTCGAAAATATGGGCAAAGCCGTCGCTGGCCGGGCGGACCCTGACAGTAAAACCTATGGTGCCCTGGGGCAGGATGAGGTTGCCCCGGTAAAGGTATGCCCCTGTGGATGTTTGCTCCGCCACGGTCATGGGTGTCCTGTTTATGTTGCTCAACTGCCCGTTGGAATGGGAATCAATCAGGCAGAAGGCTCCGGGCATATGTTCAAAGCTTTCGGGGCATTTATCATCCACTCTGCCGTATACTATCTCCACCATGACTTCTTCCGGGGTAAGGGGGCCCAGCCATACCACGGCCTCAACGGGCAGCGGTTCGCCCACGCCCAGAGCCCGGGTTTCCCCGGCCTTTACGGATTCGATATGCACCAGGGACCAGTTTTCCCTGAGCCTTTCTTTAAAAGAGGCTAAATGCCGTGCTCTTTCGCAGCCGTTGCGGCTGAGGTGCAGGTTCCGCTCCATGGCCGGCACATAATACTGCTGGCAGTATTCTTTCACCATCCGCTCGGTGTTAAAAAAGGGCGGGATGGTTTGCAGGGACCGTTTCATCAGCTCGATCCAGGCCCGGGGAATTCCCTTCTGGTCCCGGTCGTAATACATGGGAATGATGGTTTCTTCCAGGAGGGCAAAGAGGGAGTGGGCATCGTCCCGGTCCTGGGTTTCGTCATCGTGGTATTCTCTTGCTTCTCCCACGGCAAAGCCGTTTTCCCCATCGTAGGCCTCGGGCCACCAGCCGTCAAGAACACTGCAGTGGATCACCCCGTTTAAGGCTGCTTTCTGGCCGCTGGTACCGCTGGCTTCCAGGGGCCGGCGGGGAGTGTTCAGCCACACATCCACGCCCTGCAGTAAAGACCGGGCCAGGGCTATATCGTAGTCTTCCAGGAGGACCACCCGTCCTTTAAAGGGTTCCTGGTTGGTCAGCTCGTAAATTTGCTTGATCAGTTCCTGTCCCAGTCGGTCTGCCGGGTGGGCCTTGCCCGCAAAGATAAACTGCACGGGATGCTGCGGGTGGGTTACCAGCCGGGCCAGGCGCTCCTTATCACGCAGGAGCAGATTGGCCCTTTTATAGGTGGCAAACCGGCGGGCAAAGCCGATGGTCAATATTCCGGGGTCCAGATATTGCTCTACCTCCCGGACCCTCAAGGCCGGTTCCTGGTTGCGCAGGCGCTGGCCGCGCAGATTATCCCGGGCGATGCGGACCATTTTTGCTTTCAGCCGGCAGTGTACCTCCCACAGTTCTTCGGACGGGATAGCCGAAACCCGTTCCCAGGTCTGCCGGTGGCAGCAGTTCTGCCGCCAGCCGTCTTCCAGGTAGCGGTCAAACAGTTCCTGCAGCTCCGGGGCAAGCCAGCTGTTGATGTGCACGCCGTTTGTGATGGAGGAAATGGGTATCTCCTCCATGGGTATGCCGGGGTAAAAGCGGCGGAACATGCGCCTGGTCACCTGGCCGTGCAGCCGGCTGACCCCGTTGCAGTAGCTGGAAAGGCGCAGGGCCAGGAGGGTCATGTTGAATACCTTTTGCTCTTCATCCCATCCGAGGGCCAGGAAATCTTCCCGGGTCATACCCAGCTGATTATACAGGTGACTGAAATACTTATCGATCATTTCAGCGCTGAACACATCATGTCCGGCCGGAACGGGAGTATGGGTGGTGAACAGGGTGCCCGCGCGGACCGCTTCCACAGCGGCCTTAACCGGCACTCCCGCCTGGACCAGCTCCCGGATCCTTTCCACGAGCAGGAAGGCAGCGTGGCCTTCGTTGATATGCCAGGCCAAAGGGTGGATGCCCAGGGCCCGCAGTACCCGGACACCCCCGATGCCCAGCAGGATCTCCTGGCATATACGCGTTTCCCGGTCGCCGCCATAGAGCTGGCCGGTTAAGGCCCTGTCGGCCATGTTGTTGGCGGTCACATCGGCATCCAGGAGGTAAACCTGTACCCGCCCCACCCGTACCCGCCATATTTTCAGGTAGACGGTCCGGCCGGGTAGTTCCACGGGAACATAAAGCGGGCTGCCGTCGGGGTTGGTAACGGGGGTGATGGGCATCTGGTAAAAATTCAAGCGGGGGTAATGGGCTTCCTGCCAGCCTTCCCGGTTGATGCGCTGGGTGAAATAGCCGCTTTTATAGAGCAGGCCAACTCCCACGAAAGGCAGGCCCAGGTCGCTGGCCGACTTGCAGTGGTCACCGGCCAGCAATCCCAGCCCCCCGGAATAGGTGGGGTGGGATTCGTGAATACCAAACTCCGCGGAAAAGTAGGCGATGACGTGATGCTCATGACCGGGGTAATGGTGACTGAACCAGGTTGGAGCAGATAAATATCGGTCCAGTTCTTCCATTACCTGGCTGTAGAGCAGGAGGTAAGATTCGCTTTTGGCTACTTTTTCCAGCTGTTCCTGGCTGACGTTGAGCAGGAAACAGACGGGGTTGTGTTTTACTTCCTCCCAGAGGGAACTGTTGATGCGCCGGAAGAGTTCCTGGGCCCGGGGATTCCAGCTGAACCAGAGGTTGCGGGCCAGCTCATCCAGGCGGGAGATTTTTTCCGGCAACCTGGGGGCCACCGTAACGGTACGGATAAAATACATATTTTTAGCCTCCTGAAAATTTTGGTCCCAGCCGGTTTCGCCCGCTGAGATACAGGTATTGTATTCCTCACGGGTAGAAATTTTCCTTTTCCCTGGCAAATTTTAAGTAATCATCCTTTTATGCTCCCGTTAAGGGGCAGGATTTTGGAGCAGCTATAGCTAATAATTAGGGGTATTAATTTATAGCCGAGGAGTTGCGATCATGCTATACCGGAGTACCAGAGGGAATAGTGAACCGGTTACAGCCGCCGGAGCCATCAGGCTGGGCATCGCTCCCGACGGGGGATTGTTTGTGCCCGCAGAGGAAGTCTTTGTAAACCCCGGTGAGCTGGCTCTGATGGCCGGCATTTCTTACCAGCAGCGGGCGGTTCGGATTCTGCAGATGTTCCTGACGGACTTTACCCCCGGCGAGATCGGGGATTGTGTTGAGGGTGCGTATGGTGCGGCCAAATTTGACGTACCGGAAGTTGCCCCGCTGGAAAAACTGGATGGACCCCTTTACGTGCTGGAACTGTGGCACGGCCCCACCTGCGCCTTTAAAGATATGGCCCTGCAATTGTTACCCCGGCTTTTGCCCCGGGCGGCAGGGAAGGTGGGAGAAGACCGGGAAATAGCCATCCTGGTGGCCACTTCCGGTGATACGGGCAAGGCCGCCCTGGAGGGGTTCCGGGATGTGCCCGGCACCCGCATCATTGTCTTTTTCCCGGCCCGGGGTGTCAGTGAGGTGCAGCGCCTGCAAATGGTCACCCAGGAGGGCGGCAATGTCCATGTGGTGGCGGTGGATGGCAATTTCGACCAGACCCAGAGCGGGGTGAAGGCAATATTTACCGATCCAGTCGTAATTGAGGCCATCGACCGCCAGGGTTACCGCTTCTCTTCCGCAAATTCCATAAACTGGGGGCGGCTGGTGCCCCAGGTAGTTTATTATTTTTCCGCCTATGCGGATTTGCTGGCCCGGGGAGAGATCAGGCCCGGTGAAACCGTGAATTTTGTGGTGCCCACGGGCAACTTCGGCAACATCCTGGCCGCCTATTATGCCCGGAGGATGGGGTTACCGGTGGGGCGTCTTATTTGCGCGTCCAACCGCAACAATGTGCTGACGGACTTTATCCGTACGGGCATCTACGACCGCACCAGGGAATTTTACCGGACCATCTCCCCGTCCATGGATATTCTCATCTCCAGCAATCTGGAACGCCTTCTTTATGATGTTACCGGTGGTGATGCCGTGCGGGTGCGGGGGTGGATGGAGGAGCTGCAGGAAAAAGGGAGCTACCGGGTGGATGGGGAAACCCTGGAAAAGATCCAGTCCGTCTTCTGGTCCGACTTTGCCGGTGACCCGGCAACCATGGAGACCATCCGCCGGATTTACCGGAAATATGGTTACCTGATGGACACCCATACCGCTGTGGGTATGTATGTTTACGAACGTTATTTAGAGGCCACCGGGGATACCCGTAAGACGGTGCTTGTCTCCACGGCCAGTCCCTTCAAGTTCAATCAAAGCGTGGCTGCGGCCATCCTGGGGGAAGAGGCGGTACGGGGGAAAGGGGAATTTGAACTGCTGGAAATCCTGTCCCGGGTTACCGGGATGCCCGTACCCGGGGGGCTGAAGGACCTGGATAAAAAACCGGTGCGCCACACCCTCATTGTGGCGCCGGGGGAGATGAAACGGGTGGTGCAGGAACTTTTAACCCGGTAACGCAGATTGCCGGCAAGTTTTGTCTGCTGCAAACCGGCGTTTCAACTGAAGCAGGCCTTCGCCGGAGCTTGAGCCGTTCCCCGGGGTTGCAGCGGGTGTATTAATCAACCAGTGGGGAGGAACCGGGTATGCCCGTCATAGACCTGGCCCGCCTGCTCGTCAACCTGTCCCTGGCCCTGGATTTTACCCGCCGGGGCTTACTGCGCCATCACCAGCGGGTGGCCCTGATAGCCCTGCGCCTGGGTGAAGCGGCGGGAATGTCCGGGGATGAACGTTTTGACCTTTTTAAAGCGGCCATCATTCACGATGCCGGGGCGGTTACCTGGCCCGAAAAGGATGCCCTGGAAGTTTTCGACGTGCAGCAACCCTGGGATCACTGCCACCGGGGTTACCGGTTTGTTTCCGATGTAGCTGTTTTATCACCTGCTGCTGAAATTATCCTTTCCCACCACGACCGCTGGCAGGGGGGAAATCCTTCCGGGAATATAAAGGCCGGTATTCCCCTGGCAGCCCGGATTATTCATCTGGCCGACCGGCTGGACGTTTTACTGAACGACGGGGAGTACGTCCTGGATCAAAAAGAGTCCATTATCAGGCAGGTTCAGCTGCTTGCGGGAAAAGTTTTTGATCCCGACCTGGTGGATATTTTTATGCAGTTGGCCAGGGCGGAAAGCTTCTGGCTGGATATTACCGCTCCCTGCCTGACCGAAAACCTGCTGGAACTGGTGGGGGAGCACGCTTCCACCATTGACCTTGCCGATCTCATTTCCATAGCCCGGCTTTTTGCCCGGGTCATCGACGCCAAGAGCCCTTTCACCCACCGCCATTCCCGGGGGGTGGCTGCGGTGGCTCGCTACCTGGCCTGGCGCATGGGGATGTCCGACGAGGATTGCCTGTTGATGGAGGTGGCGGGCCTGCTGCATGACCTGGGCAAGTTGACCGTCCCGGAGGATATTCTGGAGAAACCCGGGCGGTTAACCGAAAAGGAATTTAACCGCGTCAAGCAGCATACTTACTATACTTACTGGCTGCTCAAGCCCTTCGATAACCAGCTGCCGGTGGCCCGCTGGGCGGCCTTCCACCACGAAAAAATAAATGGCCAGGGATATCCTTTCCGGCTGTCCGGTTCCCAGTTGTGCCCGGGGGCCAGGATTATGGCGGTAAGTGATATCTTTACGGCTCTGAAGGAGGACCGCCCGTACCGGTCCGGCATGGCCTGGCCGGAGATAGAGCGTATTATTGCCCGGCAGGCCGGGCAGGGTATGCTGGACGGGGATGTGGCGGGGGTGCTTATTAACAGCCGGCGGGAGCTGGAAGAAATATGGGGTGACCTGGTCACTGCCGGGGACCACTGTGCCCTGGGATAAAGATGGGCGTGATAAACGCGGTAATTCTCAGGTGTTTTTCAGGAAAATGGATAACCGGCCGGAGATTTTTCTCTTGAAAAGGAAGGTGGAAATTATGTCTTATCCTCCCCTGGCGGAGCTGGAAACCAGGGTAAAGCGTTTTCAGGAGGTTTTGCGTGCACAGGGCATGGATGGCGCCCTGCTCCTGCAGGGAGCGGATCTGGTTTATTTTTGCGGTACCACCCAGAATGCCCACCTTTATATCCCGGCCCGGGGTCGTGCCCTTTTCATGATCCGCCGGAGCATCCAGCGCGTTGATCCTGCTTTAATCCCGGCGGAAGTGGTGCCCCTGCGCAGGCTGGAAGAGATTCCCGAACTGTTATCCGCCCGCGGCCTGGCAATGCCCGGGGTGCTGGGCATGGAACTGGATGTGCTGCCGGTCAACCTGTATCGCCGTTACGAAAAAATTTTCCCCGGCCGGATTGTCGATTGCTCGTTCCAGATCAGGGAACTGCGGGCTGTAAAGTCGGCATACGAGATCGGCCTTTTAAAAGAGTCTGCGGCCATGATGGACGGTGTCTTTGCCCGGATTCCGGAAATGCTCCGGGAGGGAATGGACGAGCTTGAGCTGGCCGCCCGCCTGGAGGCGGCAGCCCGTTGCGCCGGCCATATGGGCCTGATCCGGGTGCGGGGATTCAACCAGGAGTTCTTCTGGGGCTGTCTCCTGGCGGGGCCCAGCGGCGGGATGCCCAGTTATTTTGACAGCCCCCTGGGCGGGCCCGGCTTCACACCGGCCTTCCCCTTTGGTGTGGGCAGGCACCGCCTTGCTCCCGGCGAACCGGTGATGGTGGATTACGTAGGGGTGGCCAACGGCTACCAGGTGGACATGACCCGGGTTTTTGCCCTGGGGTACCTGCCCGAAGACCTGCTCAGAGCCCATGAGACGGCGGTAAACATCCAGAATGCCCTGGTGGCGGCGGCCCGGCCGGGAGTAACATGCGGGGAGCTATACGACCTGGCCCTGGAAATGGCCACCGGCGCCGGCCTGGCGGAACACTTCATGGGCTGCGGTGAGCAGGTGCGTTTTGTGGGCCACGGCATCGGTCTGGAATTGAACGAGCTGCCCGTGCTGGCCCGGGGGGCGAAGGATAAGCTGCAGGCGGGTATGGTGCTGGCTATAGAGCCCAAATTTATCTTTCCGGGCCGGGGGGCGGTGGGTATTGAGAATACCTTTGTGGTCCGGGAGCGGGAGCTGGAGAGATTAACCAGGTTCCCGGATGAAGTGGTAATTGTTTAGGTTGAGGTCAGGTTGAGAGCGGGGTATGCTAAAGCCTCGCGGTAAATGGTAATTTTATCCTGGATAAGGGGGTGGTTAATTGCGCTTTGTGATTATCGGCAACAGCGCGGCGGGAGTGGCAGCCGTGGAGGCTCTGCGCCGCCTGGGCGGTTACCGGCACCGCATTACGGTGGTAAGCGATGAGCCTGCGGGGGCCTATTCCCGCTGCCTGCTGCCGGATTTGGTGGCGGGGAAACGTACAGAAAATTCCATCAACTTGCGGCCGGCGGAGTTTTACCGGCGGCTGGAGGTGGAACTGCTAGCCGGGGTAGCGGCAGTGGAGGTACGGCCCCGGGAAAAAAGACTGGTTTTGCAGGATGGCCGGGAGCTGGCCTATGACCGCCTGCTGGTGGCCACCGGGGCCAGCCCGGTGCTCCCGGCCGTGCCGGGGACTGAACTGGAAGGGGTGTGTACCCTGCGCACCCTGCGTGATGCCCGGCGGCTGTCCGCCCTGGTCCCACGGGTTTCCGGGGCGGTGGTGGTGGGCGGCGGGCTGGTGGGGTTGAAGGCGGCTCTGGCCTTGAGGCAGGCAGGCCTGGGGCGGGTCACCGTGGTGGTCACCAGCCCGCGGTTGCTCATCCGGCAACTGGATGAAAGGGCGGCGGCCATGGTGGAGCGGGAATTGATCAATGCGGGTATCGATTTTATCTATAACGCCCGGGTAAAGGCCTTTGCTGCCGGGCCAAAAGGCCGCCTGACGGGGGTGGAACTGGAAGACGGCCGGGAACTGCCCGCGGGGCTGGCCGTAGTGGCCAAGGGTGTGCGCCCCAACAGCGGCCTGGTGGAGAAGGCCGGCGGTAAGGTGGGGCAGGGTATTGTGGTAGATGGCAACATGCGCACTTCCCTGGAGGATATTTATGCGGCGGGGGATTGTATCCAGGTAACCGACCGGTTAACCGGGCAAAAGGTTAATTCGGCCCTGTGGACGCTGGCTTTTGAGCAGGGGCGTTACGCGGCGGCCAATATGCTGGGCATGGCCCG
>Ga0247720_100073_pt1 | contig 47347 bp, 53 predicted proteins | sample MSEWel2015_12_15_FD_189078 | JGI IMG/M metagenome (GOLD analysis project Ga0247720, IMG submission 189078) | Subsurface sediment microbial communities from gas well in West Virginia, United States - MSEEL Well Study Marcellus 3H_2015_12_15 | ecosystem: Environmental > Terrestrial > Deep... | reverse complement strand
GGTTTTTGTTTGCTAACATTTGATTTGGATGTGCCCCCCTCTTTTTCCTCCTTTAACTTCTAAAATCTCTTCTCCTCTGTCCTTCTATCTCTTCCTATCCCCTCCCACACTTTTTATTATAGAGCCGACAGTATATTGACAATCTCAATTCAAGGTACTATAATTTATATTAGTCCGATTTCGTACTAATATAAAGGAGTGGTTAGCATAGCTAAATCAATTAAAGAGGATATAAAGAAAGGTTATGACCTTTGGTTCGCCTTTAACAATATTTATGATCGGTGGGCAAAGGCACATGGATTAACCGTAAGTATGCTTTTTGTTTTCTATATGATCCATGAGAATGAAGGGATTTGTACACAACAGTTTATAAGTGAAAGACTTCTACTTCCCAAGCAAACAATTAACTCTATATTGCAGACTATTCAGAAGTATGGTTACATCCAAATGGCATTAGATGAAAATGACAAGCGGAATAAGCTGATTTCTTTAACGCCTTATGGAAAAGAATACACAAAAAAATTGTTGGGTGAACTTTATAGCTTTGAAGAGAGGGCTTTTATAAGTATGGGCGACCAACAAAGAGCAAATCTGTTGGAAGGGGCTGAAACACTTGTAAAAAATCAACTTCTTATTTATGAAAAAGATGAGAAAAAAAGAGAGGTAAAATAATGGGTTATCTATTCTTAGCAGGCGCAATCGTATTGGAATTAGCAGGGACTATATGTATGAAATACTCTAATGGATTTTCCAAACTTATCCCAGCAATCGGATGTATTATCTCATATAGTATCAGCTTCTTTTTACTGTCGAAAGCATTACAAACTATGAATTTAGGTATCGTGTATGCAACATGGGCTGCTGTTGGTATAGTTGCTACCACAATAATTTCCTTCTTGCTTTTTAAAGAAGGAATCAGCGTCTTGGGGATTTTGGGTATTATTTTAATGGTTGCCGGTGTGATTTTATTAAATTTGTTTGGAAAGGTATCCGCAGGATAATAACAATTTTATTGCTATATACTGAACAATCCAATACTTTTAAGGGAAGAAATAATGATGCAAAAGGTGGAGTGGATATTATGTCCTGTCTGCAAAAACAAAACTCGTATTAGGATACGCGGAGACACAATCCTTGAAAATTTCCCGCTATTCTGTCCGAAGTGCAAACAGGAAACACTAATCAACGTACGACAACTGAATATGTCAGTTATCAAAGAGCCAGACGCTAAGGCGCAGAGCCGATAACTTGTGAAATAAGAATGTTCACAGGTATCGGCTCTTTTTTTATGGTGACTATATTGTGCTACACGATTGCTGACATGCAATGAGTACAAAACCGTTGCTTTGACGGCAATGTAGCACAATGTCCGTTCAATGGCGGTTTTGAAACCAAAAATCTAAGCCGCCATGTTTCTTAAAAGGGAGACTGCCAGGGCGTGATAAATGTGTCCTTTTTTACTTCATATTTATTAGCAGCGGCTTTGGGACAGGAGGTTTATATGTACTTCAAACCGTTGCTTTTTTTATACGAGGGGCCGCCTTACCGTAGCGGCCTAATGTAGCAGAAGTTCTAATTTTACATAACTTCAAAGAATTTTGGAAATTAACAGAAGGCTACTGCGCACATTTTTTATTCGACATCTTTCAGGGATTTTTTCCTAAAGGTGTTTTTTTACGCCCTTTTTTACTGGACAAGCCTCATAACCATTTCGGGCTAACTTGGCCCGAGGTAGGGTTCTGTCCCGGTTGTCGCTCCCCGCCACCTCCATTTCGATTCGCCATCCCCAAAAAATCGAAATGGAGGAACACCATATGGCAAAAATCAATCTGCGGGATTATTACCCGTTTTACAACGCTGACCTTTTTATTGATATACCCGATGAAGTGGCGGCTGTCTTAGCGGAAGCCGAACGGTTGGAGCGAAACTATATCCGACGCATGTTCTGGAACAAAGCGCAGTATTCGCTTGATGTGGACGATGGTATTGAGCATGACGCGCTTTTTGTTTCCCTCTCCCCCTGCGAGGTTTATGAGCGAAAGATGACGGCGCAGGAACTCCATGCCGCCCTTGACGCGCTTCCCAACAAACAGGGCCGGAGGGTTTACGCCCATTACATACTTGGTATGAGCAAAACCGAAATTGCTCGTGCCGAGGGTGTGAGTGAAAAGAATGTGCGTCAATCCATAAATCGCGCGCTTCGCAGCATGGAAATATTTTTGAAAAACCGTTTGTGATACGGGTCGATTTTGCCCCTGAAATCTCATGGTTATTGAGAGGGGATTTTACTTCGGGCCACGTTGGCCCGAAGCCGGGACTTCTCCCGTGCTGTTTGAAAACTGAATAAAAAGATACCCGGATACAAAGGGTGTGTGTGCCAAGTGACAGGCCCGCCACGACCTCCATTGCCAGAGAATGGAGAGAGCGATAAGGCCCATGCCGCAGGCGGGCCGAGGCTGGCCCCGCCGGATAAAGCACACAAGCCTTGACACTTGCGTTCAGTCACAGTCCGAGCGTTGAAGCGGCCAACAGGCCGTGAGCCGTCGCAGGCAATGAGGACGCCTCGCCATCAGAATGGGGAGAGGTGAAATTCCTATGGGGTGGGCAAGCCGCCGCCCGTCCGGGTTATCTGTTTTGCAATATAAATTAGGAGGTCGTGCCGGGCCTTACTGTCTTACGACAGGCTGACGCTTCCCGGCGCGGCGCTCCACCTATTTTACAATAGGAGAATCGAAATGGAAAAAGACATGATCTTAGATATGATGCTGACCGAACGGTGGAGCAACAACGCTTGCCGTGGCTACGTTATTTGGGCTATGGAAAACTGCGGCTTCAAGCCCGATGATATTCAGCAAGTGGTTTCGGAGCTTCACTACGTTTTCGATATGAAGTCCATAGACGAAGCCGACAAACACTACTGCAACAGCCCCTATTGACTTCGGGCCAACCTGACCCGAAGTGTGAGGCAAGACCAAAGGCCAGCATTTGCAAAGTGCTGGCCTTTCGTGTTTCCCCACAGGACAAGCGGGAAACCAAACATATATTTTATGTTTTTGTATAAGGAGGCGCGAAGTAATGTTGAAGCAAGAACAAATCAACATAATGCAAAGCGTGGATATTGCCACAGTAGATAAAGCGCAGTTAGCAGATGTTAGCGGCATAACATTTGACAATAGCCTGTCAAAAGGAGAACGCGCCGCTCGGATTTTGGAGCAGATAAAAAATCCTTATTGCTTCCGTCTTGGGGATACGGCGGTAAAAATTGAGTTTTCCGATGATGGGCCACCCCTGCAAGATATGATTGTTAATTTTCTAATACGGCAAAAGGGCGGCCTATAACAGGCCGTTTTTACTTCGGGCCAACATGGCCCGAAGTAAGGCGAAAACCCTTTGTTTTAGCGGTTTTACGGTATCGACAACATTGTTCGCATTACCCCCCAATGGTATAATATAGGTGTAATGTGATAGGAAGGAGGATACATGGCACGCACAAAAAACAGGGGAACAAACAACGCCATTTCCCCATTCTCGAAACAAACCCCCATGTGGCGGTTAGGAAAATATCTAAGGCTTTCCAAAGATGATTTTAAGCGCGGCAATGGCAAAGACAAAGATAAGGAAGTTAGCGACAGCATAGAAAATCAACGGAAAATACTCAACGAATTTGAACAGATGAACGCAGATGAATTTGAATGGTCGGAAGAATACAAAGACGATGGCTTTACCGGAACAGACGCCGACCGCGATGATTTTCAAAGGTTATTGTCCGACATTCGTACCGGGAAAATCAACTGTGTGATTATCAAAGACCTTTCGCGTCTTTCCCGTGACTATGTTGAGGCGGGTATCCTCATTGACAGGCTGTTTGTGCAGATGAATGTACGGTTTATCAGCTTGCATGAGCGGATAGACAGCTACAATGACCCGGACAGCGTTTCCAACATGGTTGTGCCGATAACAAATGTGATGAACGACCAATACTGCTATCAGACCTCAAAGAAAATCCGGCAGGTGTTTGACTACAAAAAGCGCAACGGTGAGTTTATCGGCTCCTACGCTCCCTATGGCTACATCAAAGACCCCAACGACAAACACGCCCTGCTTGTAGACCGTGAAGCCGCCGAAGTGGTAAAACAGATTTTTGCCATGTTTCTAAACGGCATGGCGGTTAGGGCAATCGTAAACCATTTGAACGACCACGGCGTTATGTGTCCGTCCCTCTACAAGCAGAGTCAGGGCCTAAAGTACAGTTGCCCCAATGGACAGACAAAGCCGATGTGGAGCACCATAACAGTCACCAACATGCTGAAAAATCCTGTTTATGTCGGGGATATGGCGCAAGGCCGAAACCGCGTCAAGAGCTACAAAATACACACAATCGAGGCCGTACCCGAAGAAGATTGGATTGTCGTTCAGAATACCCATGAGCCGATTATTGACCGGGAAGCCTTTGAAAAGGTTAAGCAACTGCTAAAGCGCGATACCCGTACCGCGCCAAAGCAAAAACAACTTTATCTGTTCAGCGGCTTCCTTCGTTGCGCGGATTGCGGCAGGGCAATGTCACGGATAGCAAGCAAGGAATTATATGTTTACTACCAATGCGGCACATACAAAAGCCTCTCAAAAAAAGCCTGCACCATGCACTCGATTAAAAGCACAAGGCTTGAAGCGGCTACATTGTACGCAATTCGGCAACAGGTACACCTTGCGGTCAGCTACTCCGCTATCGTTTCCCAAATCAACATGGCCCCGCTTAAAAAGAGCCAGTCTGTGCGGCTGGATCAACTGATTTCCGCAAAAGAAAAAGAGCTTGCTAAAATCATGCGATACAAGCAATCTCTCTATCAGGACTGGAAAGACGGTGACATTACACACAACGATTACCGCCACATGAGCGAAGATTACGAGCGGCAAAATGAAACCGTCAGCGCGGTTGTTGCCAATCTGAAAGCAGAGCGGGACGAACTGGAAAACGGTATAGACATTGAAAATCCTTTTTTGGCTACTTTCCGAAAATATGAGAACATCGACAAGCTGACAAGGGAAATCTTGATTGAACTGGTTGACCATATCAAGGTATACGAGGGCGGCGACATTAGCATACGGTTTAAGTTTGCCGACGAGTTACGCCACATTATCGAGTATATTGAAGTCAACTCACATTTACAGGTGGGATAAGCTCACGCTTGAACGGTTTGTTGGTTTTCCTAATATATAACAGTCATATGAAAATAGACGCAAAACCGGAGTAAAAGCGGTGGGAAAGTGGGGAATAATGGGGTCGAGGTGGGTAAAGTGTAATTTAAATTTAAGGGATTAGATTAGATTAGATTGATAGCACGCCCTGCCAGGGCGAACAAAAGACCTAAGATGATGCTGCCCAGTAAATAGGTTAAAGCGTTTATAACTTCCCCATCTTCCAGAAGCCGGACAACTTCATAGGAAAAGGTAGAGAAGGTAGTATAGGCCCCTAAAAACCCCGTAGTCAACGCTAAAGTCAAGCTGGTACCAAATCTGTGGGTAAATGCCGGTGTGCCTAAAAGTAGTCCTAACAGAAAAGCGCCAGTTAGGTTAATTATTAGAGTGCCTGTAGGAAAATTACCCTTGCTTCTTGCTGATAATGCCTGTCCTAAAGCGTATCGAGTAATAGCACCCAAAAGCCCGCCTAGTCCTACATAAAAATACTGCATTCTTATCTCCTACCTGTTTTCTGCCCTGGTTTGCTGTACTTTGAATGCCAATAAAATTGGTATTCTAGCCAGGATTATTCCCGCCCTTGCAGCAATTAAACCTCCCAAAGTGGATACCAGAATATAGATGGCGGCATAAGCAATATGACCGCTAGTTAAAAGGGTTATCGTCTCCCAACTAAAGGTGGAGAAAGTCGTAAAGGCGCCCATAAAGCCTGTTGTTATACCTAACCTTAATTCGGGACTTAAGGTAAAGCGTTCTAAGCTATAGGTAAGAATAAAGCCCATAGCGAAACATCCCAAAATGTTTATTATTAGGGTCCCTAAAGGAAAGGATGAGTGCCATAAGGTAGCAATGGAGCGGCCAAGTTCAAACCTGGCTATGGCCCCCAAAAAGCCAAAAATACCAATATATATGTAGAGCAACTTAATCACCTCCACATGGAGTTGCAAAACTAACAAAAAAATCCTACCTTCGGGGCATAAAATTAGCCCGCCTTTTGGTAGGAGTCATCACTGCTTGCCGCAGATTTAAGGCGAACTCCATCGCCTAAGACTATTAGCAAGATATGATAGTATTATACGACAAGAAGGCGCTAAAATCCTGCTTAGATCAACAGTACGACTAAAGACGCAATAAAAATAATAATCAATCCAATTGAAAGTGGGAGATAAAGAGAAAAGCCCCTTACCGAGGCTTTAGCTTTAATAGTATTTTTTACGCTCCAGGTACTCTTGGATCAGGTTTAACGTCTCGCCGAAGCGCTGGAAGTGGACGACTCTCTTTCCCTGAAGAAGCGCAGAACATCGGTAACGTCCGGGTCATCAGACAAATTAATGAGCCACACATAGGTGGAGCGGGCCTTTTGTTCGGCAGCTATCTTTCAGGAAGATCGAACTTTGGTTAGAAGGAAATTAAGGTTAGGTAGCGAATATAATCAAGAGTAGAAAAGCGGCCGGAGCCGCCGGGAAGCAAAATTAAGGAAGCAAGGAAGAATGATAAGCACCACGAAGGTGTTGAGTCTTTACGAAGGAGCATCCAAGTGGTGCTTTTCTCTGTATATGGGCCACGGAGGCCTAATCCCCTTGAAAATGGAGGAGGGGAGGTTCCGTGGCTCTTACTTTTGTCCGGGAGTTGGCGAGCAGCAGTGTGGGGTTACTTTCTAAAAGAACCCTACTCTTCTGATGTGGATAGTATTTCGGGGGCGCGTATTGGTTGGTTCAAAAAATAAAAATTTGAGGGGGTTTGGTTAAAGATGCCTAAATTGATTGTTAGCGGCCGGGGCGGCAGCGGGAAGAGCACACTGGTGACCCTGCTGGCGCGGCGGCTGGGAGAACAAGGAAAGGTCCTGGTGGTAGATGCAGACGAGTCAAATCTCGGGCTGGGTGCAATATTTGGGATCGAACCACCCGGAAAAACTCTGATGGACTACCTGGGGGGCAAAACGGCGGTAAAGGAAAAGCTGGTAGCCATGCTCAAAGGTGAAGGAAGCGAGCAGGTAGCGCTTTTTACTGAAAAAATGGCTCTGGATAGCTTACCCCCGGAATTAGTGGGCTGGGATGGACCTGTGGCTTGCCTTATTTCCCGGCCGTAGCCCGGGCGAATCTTCTGGGAGTTCCTCTGGACGCAGGCGCCCTGCGGGAGGAGGTGGACAGGCTGAAGGGCGGGATTAGAGGGATGTTAGAAGGTAACTAGCCATCACAACAGGTGTGGTGAAAAGGGGATGCCTTGCAGCGGAAGAGGTTACGGAGAAACGAGTTTTTATACAGTAAATCCAAAAAAGGGAGGAGAAATAAATGCGGACAAAGGCATTGAAGGCAGTGGCTATGCTCATTGCCCTGCTGATTACCATCATTATCCTGGGTGGGTGCGGGGCTAAAGCACCCGGGCAGGATACGGCGACGCCGCAGAAAACCGTTGTCACCGACCTGGCCGGCCGGCAGGTGGAAGTTCCCGTACCGGTAAAGAAGGTGGTGGCCATCGGCCCCGGTGCCCTGCGGCTGGTTTGTTATGTGAACGGCGCGGATAAGGTGGTGGGCGTGGAGAACCTGGAAAAGCAGCAGCCCACCGGCCGGCCGTACATTTTAGCCCATCCCGAATTAAAGGATTTGCCCACCATTGGCCAGGGAGGGCCCAATTCCACCCCGGACGCGGAAAAGCTGGTCAGCGTCAAGCCGGACGTAATTTTTGTTGCCTACCTGGTAGACAGGTCTCGGGCGGATGAACTGCAGGCCAAAACGAACATCCCGGTGGTGGTGTTGAGCTACGGCAGGCTGGCCACCTTTGACGAGGACGTTTATAAGTCCCTTAAGCTGATTGGGAAAATTACCGGTAGTGAAGAAAGGGCCCGGGAAGTAGTTGATTACCTGCAAAAATGTCAGCAGGATTTGCATGCGAGGACGAAGGACATCCCTGAAGACAAAAAACCCAAAGTTTATGTAGGCGCTCTGGGCATGAAGGGAGTACACGGCATCGAGAGCACCCAGGCCAAATATCCACCCTTTGCGGCTGTTAACGCCCGGAATGTGGTTGACGAAACGGGTAAAACGGGGAGTGTTATGATCGACAAGGAAAAGCTCCTGAGCTGGGACCCTGATATCATTTTTATCGATGAAGGGGGCTTCTCTCTGGTGCGGGAAGACTACAAGAAAAACCCGCAGTTTTACCAGTCCCTGAAGGCGGTCAAAACAGGTCAGGTTTACGGCCAGATTCCTTATAATTACTACACCACAAACATAGGCACTGCCATTGCCGACGCCTACTACGCCGGGAAAGTGATTTACCCCGAACAATTTAAAGATATCGACCCGGCCCAAAAGGCCGACGAGATTTACCAGTTCCTTTTGGGCAAACCTTTATATGAACAGATGGCGAAAGATTACGGTGGATTCAAGAAGCTTGATCTTGCTAATCCGTAATACTCGAGGGGAAAGAAAAATATGCGGCAGGTAGCTATGGAAAACATCCCGGAAAGTTACCTCAAGTATACCCAAAGAAAAGTTTTTATCATTTGCCTGCTTTTCCTTTTGACCGTCCTGCTAGGTGTCTACGCCATCAACGCCGGGTCGGCGGAGCTTTCGCCGGCCCAGGTAATGCTGACGCTGCTGGGCAAAGCGGAGGGACGTTTAAATATCATTATTTGGAATATCCGGCTGCCCCGGGTGCTGGCGGCGGTTACTGCCGGGGTCGGTCTTTCCGTGGCGGGTTGCGTGATGCAAAATCTCTTGAGAAACCCTCTGGCGTCCCCTTTCACCCTGGGCGTTTCGCAGGGTGCGGCCTTTGGCGCCGCCGTGGCCATCATTGCTCTGGGGGCGGGGAGCATCCACAGCACCAGCGTCGATGCAGTCATCATCAACAACCCCTATCTGGTCACCATTTCCGCCTTTGTAGGGGCGATGGCGACGACCCTGGTAGTTCTCTTCCTGGCCCAGGTCAGGGGGGTTACTCCCGAAGCAATGGTCCTGGCGGGGGTGGCCCTGGGGTCCCTTTTTTCAGCTGCCACCATTATCCTGCAGTTTTTTGCCAGCGACGTGCAGGTGGCTTCGATTGTTTTTTGGACCTTCGGCGACATCGGCCGGGCTTCCTGGCGGGATCTGGAAATTATGGCCGTGCTAACCTTTGCCGCGCTGCTCTACTTTATAGCCAACCGGTGGAATTACAACGCTTTGGACGGCGGGGAGGAGACGGCCAAAGGGCTGGGTGTTGATGTAGAGAGGATCAGGTTGACCGGGATGTTTGCGGCCTCCCTGGTCACGGCGGTAACTGTTTCCTTTCTGGGCATTATCGGCTTTATCGGCCTGGTCGCCCCGCACATGATGAGAAGGATGCTGGGCGGCGACCACCGTTTCCTGATCCCTGCTGCCAGCGTAATGGGAGGGCTTTTGCTGCTTGCTTCCGATACCCTGGCCAGGACCGTTGTTTCCCCGGTTGTATTACCGGTGGGGGCGATTACCTCCTTTATGGGTGCCCCCCTGTTCCTTTACCTTCTCTCCAGGGGGTATGGCAAAAGATGATCTTGTCGGTAGACGGGGTGGAATTCAGTTACAGCAGCCGGCCCGTGTTAAGGGATATCAAATTTGAAGTCAACAGGGGGGAATTTTTTGCTATCCTGGGCAACAACGGCGCCGGGAAGTCCACCCTGCTCAAGTGCCTGAACAGGATTTTAAAGCCGCAAACAGGGACAATTCTCATTGAAAAAAAAGACCTGTTTGCCCTCAGTCCCCGGGAAGTTGCCCGCCGCCTGGGGTACGTGGCGCAAAGATACGAAAGCGCCCGGTTTACGGTCTTCGACGCCGTGCTTTTGGGCAGGAAACCCCACATCAAGTGGGGTACAACCGCAAGAGACCTGGAAATCGTCCGGAATGTGTTGAGCATCCTCGGCCTGGAAGAGTTTTCCCTGCGCTACCTGGATGAATTGAGCGGGGGAGAACTGCAAAAGGTGGTCATCGCCAGGGCTCTGGCCCAGGAACCCCGGGTGCTTTTACTGGACGAGCCCACCAGCAACCTGGATCTGAAAAATCAATTCGAGGTTTTGCAAACGGTAAAAAGTGCAGTCAGGGAACATAACATTGCGGCGGTGGTGGTAATGCACGACCTTAACCTTGCTTTGCGGTTTGCAGATAAATTTTTGCTCCTGAAGAACAGGACCGTTTTTGCCTGCGGGGGGATGGAAATCATGACTCCGGAAAATATCGCCGGCGTCTACGGAGTTCGGGTAGCGGTGGAAAGACTGGCAGACATCCCCGTGGTCGTGCCCTTGTAAAAAGCCCGCGAAATCTTGAATGTTATTTTGGTTTGTTATATAATTATTAAAGAAATAGGCAACCAAGGAGGTTGCTAAATCTCGACCATGGAGGTCGTTACGGTATAAACCGGACATCTTCCATGGTTTATTTTATTTTTAACACAAGTTGGTTGACCTCGGAGGGGTGGTTATGGAGGTAGACTAGGCCTGCGCAACCGGAGACTTAAATAATTGAAGGAGGAAAAACGTATGCATATGGCAGATGCCCTGCTTTCACCGGCTGTAGGGGGAACCATGTGGGCAGTGACGGCAGGAGTCGCAGCTTATTCAATTAAAAAGGTTCAAAATGAATTAGATGAGCAAAAAATACCTTTAATGGGGGTAGTAGGTGCATTTGTATTTGCGGCCCAAATGATAAACTTTACAATTCCGGGTACCGGATCCAGCGGCCATTTAGGAGGAGGCATGCTACTGGCTATATTGCTGGGTCCTTATGCTGGTTTTCTAACCATGGCATCTGTTTTAGTTATCCAAGCACTTTTTTTTGCCGACGGTGGCCTGCTAGCATTGGGAAGCAACATTTTTAATCTTGGTTTTTATACATGCTTTATTGCATATCCCCTGATTTATAAATTGATTATTCGCAAAGGGTACTCAACTGGACGCATATTTGCCGGGTCACTACTGGGTGCAATAGTAGGCTTGCAGCTGGGAGCGTTCAGTGTAGTTCTAGAAACCCTGTTTTCGGGTATAACAGAGTTGCCCTTCAGCACGTTTGTTTTGTTGATGCAGCCCATTCACCTTGCTATCGGATTGGTAGAAGGCCTCGTAACTGCTGCTGTTGTCGCCTTCATTTGGAAAGCCCGCCCTGAAATAATTGAGAAGGCGGCATTGGGTGAGAAGCTGGGCGGTATTCCCATCAAGAAGGTCCTTGCCGGCCTTGCCATTGTTGCAATTATAACTGGTGGTGTCTTCTCATGGTTTGCATCTACATATCCCGATGGATTGGAATGGTCTATGCTTAATACTTCAGGTAAAGAGGAACTCGAGGCACCGGACGGTATTCATCAAACGCTGGCTTCTATTCAGGAGAAAATCGCGTTTTTGCCTGACTACAGCTTTAAGAAAGTAAGTACTGATGCTCATGAACAGAAAGTAAGTACTGATGCTCCAGAGACCGAAGAGGCATGGCCGGCGGTGAATACCGGGACCAGTGTATCGGGACTGATTGGCGGCGCAATGACTTTGCTTTTAGCTGCAATAACAGGGCTTATTATAAGATCAATTAAAAAGAGGGAAAAAGCAAGCGCAGTTTAAAGTAAAAGCAACAAGGCGGGGCTTTAACCCCCGCCAAAACTTATATAAATATAATTATATAAATGGGATGATAGGTGATGTCCAATCCGGCGGACTCATTATATAACATAAGAATACTTGATGAATTTGCAGACAAGAAGTCTATTATACATGATGTGCACCCGCTTATGAAAGTGTTAACAACGGGCGCATATTTGCTAGTAACTGTATCCTTTAGTAATTACGAGTTAAGTGGTATGTTGCCACTTATATTTTACCCTGTTATTATCATGACACTGGCAGATATTCCTATGGTCCCGGTTTTCAAAAGGGTACTCTTGGCTTTACCTTTGATAATCGGCATCGGATTATTTAACCCCATATACGATAAAAGCCCGATGCTAGTGTTGCCATGGATTACTATTTCGGGAGGCTGGGTTTCTTTTTTTGCAATCTTAATTAAAGGTTTTTTAACAATACTGGCAGCACTCATTCTCATAGCCACCACTGGAATGACGAGAATCGCCTCAGCGCTAAGAACCATAAGGATACCCGGGGTATTTATTATCCAACTTCTGCTAACATACAGGTATATCGCGGTGCTGGTTGAGGAAGCTGGCCGTATAGTACGTGCCTATTCATTGCGCTCTGCGGGTGAAAAAGGCATCAAATTTAGAGATTGGGGTTCGTTAACGGGACACTTACTTATCAGGTCGATAGAAAGGGCCCAACGTGTTTACCGTTCAATGTGCTGCCGGGGATTTACAGGAGAATATCATATCGGGAGAGAAAAAGGAATTGGTATTGGCGACATCCTGTACTTCGCCGGATGGAGTTTATCTTTTGTAATAATACGCTACTTCAACATTCCTGAGATGATAGGTTGGGTAATGATGGGAGTAAGGAGATAAATGAGCCATCATATTATACAAGCAGATAATTTAAAGTATAAGTACCCTGATGGACGCCAGGCGTTGAACGGAGTTGCTTTTAAGATTACTCACGGAGAATCCGTTGGAATTGTAGGCGCGAATGGTGCAGGCAAGTCGACATTGTTGATGCACCTTGTCGGGGTATTGTTTCCAGATGAAGGAGAAATCATGATAGGTGATGTGCCGGTAACCAAGAAAACATTGCCGTTGATCCGGCAAAGGGTGGGGATGGTTTTTCAAGACCCGGATGACCAGTTATTTATGACCACCGTTTATGATGATGTAGCCTTTGGGCCGCGCAACTATAAATTACCTGAGGAAGAGGTTGAAAAGAGGGTAATTAGCTCCCTCGATACTGTTGGAATTCTACATTTGAAGGATAGACCGCCGTACAAGCTTTCAGGTGGTGAAAAGCGCGCAGCAGCTATTGCAACGGTTTTGGCCATGAATCCTGATATTCTTGTTATGGATGAACCAACGTCATCCCTTGATCCGAAATCAAGACGCCGTTTAATAAGACTTCTTCAAAGCTTTACCCATACGAAGATAATTGCGACCCATGATTTGGACATGGTATTTGAGCTTTGCGAGAGAACAATTGTTTTGAAGGACGGCAGGGTAATAACTGACGGTCCTACAGAAAAAATTCTTTGTGATGCAGAACTGATGGAAGAATGTGGGCTGGAGTTACCCCTGGGTTTACAGGGGTGTCCGGTCTGTGGTACGAAAAAGCCCATTTGAACGTTAGTGCTCCTAGTTCCGGATAACTAAAAGCGCCCGAGAAGGGGTGGCGGGGGTTATCCTCAAATTGTAATTAGAACAGTTACGGAAAACTGTCGTACGTTGAAATTTAAGGACTATGGATTTGAAGAAGATGAGTAATGTCAAGGTAGGAAGGTAGGCGCCCAGGTTATTTCTCAGAGAAATATATAACCAGAAAAACCAGTAACAGTAATAAAATGACATCGCAACAAGGCACTATAGGCCCCGGGGAAATCATTATCTGGTATTGTCTGTTGAATGTTTAATTATGTTAGTTAGAAGAGAAATTTAATCCAGAAAAGATTATTGTTTTCGGCTCTTGGGCTAAAGGAGAAGCAGGGCCAAACAGCGATGTATCGCCACCATGACTATAGAAGAGCTGCGAGAGCGATGTGTCCAGCTGGAACAACAAAACGCCGAACTGACCGCTAAATTAAACTGGTTTATGGAGCAGTTCCGTTTAAGCAAGAAGCGGCAATTCGGTGTTTCCAGCGAACGGACCAAGCCTCTAGAAGAGCAGCTTTTACTTTTTAATGAGGCGGAAGCGGGAGCCCGGCCGGAGGCGCCTGAGCCGGATTTGGAAACCATCACCTACCAGCGCCGCAAAAAACACAGCCGCCGGGAGATGAACCTGGAAGATCTGCTGGTAGAAGTAGTAGAGCACCGCCTGCCGGAAGAAGAGCGGGTCTGCCAAAGCTCACGGCGTTCCCCTGCATGAGATGAGCACCGAGGTGCGGCAGGAACTTAAGGTCATCCCGGCCCAGGTGAAAGTGGTTAAGCATGTGCGCTACGTCTATTTCTGTCGCCGCTGCGAGCGGGAAGAGATAACCACCCCGGTTGTCACGGCACCCATGCCTGCTCCCGTACTTCCCGGCAGCCCCATATCTCACTGGACCCGGGGTACTACAAAGAGATTTCAAGCGCCGGAGGACAAAGTATGCGTTGCCTGCCGGCATTCCGGGGGTAAAAAGCGCGGGCATTGCGATATAGCAGGCAGGGGGTCAACCCTTACGGTAATTACGACATAACTTTAAGTTTGAAAATACTGGTATGTAGTTGTGGTCATAGTGTATAATAGTGGCAGGGGTGATTATTAACGTGGCCGTTGAGGACAAGAGCAGCTCGACAAGCTACCGAGTCATTCGCCACTACCCAGGCGATGAGGAACAACGCTTATTAGAACGCTGCCGTGATCTTATTCGCGAAGTTGTTCCCGGTGCGACAGTAATACTATATGGCTCCAGGGCTCGTGGTGATGCCGAACCAGAGTCGGACTATGATGTACTAATCCTTACGAAAGGACCTGCTAATTGGCACCTGGAAGATGCGATCCGCGAGAAACTTTATCCGCTGGAGTTAGAGACAGGAGCAGCTTTACCTATAGCGGTTTTTAGCGAACAGGAGTGGAATTCCCCTCTATACCAGGCCATGCCTTTCACCCAGAATGTAAGACGTGAGGGGATAGTTCTGTGAACGAAGAAATTAAGCAGTTAATCCTATACAGGATGGACCGCGCTAAAGAAGCTATAACTGAGGCGGAATTGCTTTTTTCAGAAGGCCATATACGTACTTCCGTTAACCGGTTATATTATGCCTGTTTCTACGCCGTTTCTGCCATTCTCCTTGCCAAGGGTTACTCGTCAGCCAAACATTCAGGTATCCGTTCGCTTTTCCACCAGAAGATCGTTAAAGCTGGTTTGGTTAACCCTTCGGCCGGAACATTATATAACAGGCTGTTCGATGCCCGCCAGAAAGCGGATTATGCCGACCTGGTTAAATTTGAAGCCGATATTGTTGCTCCCTGGTTTGATGAAGTAAAATCTCTTGTCGATCAGATTGAAACTCTTGTGGTTAAAGAGATCCGCAGTCCTGGCTGATCTATCCAGCTGTAGAAAGTCAAATGAATTGCACCAAAGCACCCGGCAGGGAAACCAGCCGGGTGTTTTATTTCGACACCGGGTCTGGCTCCCGACCATTGACAAAATAGAGGGCGCGGTCGTGGTCGGCATAGTAGCCGTCCAGGCCGGCCCTTTTTATTTCTTCCAGGGGAGCGTCTTTTATGAGGTTATAGACCAGGGTAGCCACAATCTCCATGTGGGCCAGCTCTTCCGTACCGATGTCTGTAAGAACTGCCTTGGCCTGGGGGATAGGCATGGTGTAGCGCTGGGTGAGGTAGCGTAGAGATGCAGCGAGCTCGCCGTCGGGCCCGCCTGACTTTAACTTTTGTTATCCAAAACCTACCCTAAAAAAGGTAGAAGGTAAAAGACAAAAACTGGTTCCAGCAATGCGGGAGGGAGTTCTGGAGGCCTGCGGGAGGATTATAAACATCCACTAAGGTCGATAAAGCCCAAAAAGAAGAGAACCCATATAATTATAGCGCGAAACCTTGAGTTAGGGTATAATATTTACCAGGAGGGGGCTGGTTAACAGGAAATGAAAACCACGCGCTATTTTGAAGAGCAGGTTTTGCGAAAGCGCCCCTACCTTAAGATGGAATGGTGCGAGCAGGCCATACGTAAACCCGAGTTTCATGAAGTGCAGCCAGATGGGCGAATACGTCACTGGATATATGTCCCGGACTTGGGGAAATACTTGCGAGTGGTAACCCTGGAAGATGGCCGAACGATTCATAATGCCTTTCCTGATCGCAATTTTAAAATTGCAACCACCAAAGAGGAGTGAAAACATGAAATTTCATTACTACGCGGATACTGACACCCTGTATATAGACCTTTCGGAAAAAGAAAGCGCCGACTCGTTAGAAGTAGCGCCTGGCGTAGTGCTGGATTTTGACGCCGAAGGGAACCTGGTAGGCATAGATATTGACCGTGCTAGCGCCTTGATAGATTTATCGCGCTTGGAAGCCGATGGGCTTCCTCTTGGCCGCATTATGCTAACCGGGCCGGGTTCTAATATAAGCACCGCCCGGGCGGGCTGAGAACGGTACAGTTGTCCGGGAAGGTTCAGGAGTAAAATTTCTCCACAAAAAGAGGACCAATAAGATGACGGCAGGAACGCCAAAGCGCACCTGCCGCTTTTGTTTAAAGCCGGTATTCCACGGTTTTTTGCTGGACCAGGACGTCGTAAAGGAAGCTGGCCTTGCTTAATTTTTCCAACTGCACCTCTTCGGGAACGCAGGCCAGGGGTTCAATGGGTTCCCTTACCCTGGCGATAGCCGTACCCAGGATTTCAAAACGGCGGTGGAAAGGCATTTTGGCGAAGTCAGGAGAGACGACCAGCAGGTCGATATCGCTGTCCTCCCGAGCCTCGCCCCTGGCCTGGTAACCGGGGCCAGGCATCATCACCATAAGCGCCCCCTGGTTCTAACTGCCCGCAAACTCGTACGCATGGTCTTCACGCTGCTGAGTGAAGGCCAAATTTACCAGCAAAGGAGATTAGGTAAGCACCTTCCTTCAACTTACTTTTATTGCTCAGGCTAGTAATTACTGCTCTAGCTTGCCTGCTTAGTTTCTTATTGCCGTTTTACGTTTTGAGGCACTAACACTGCTGGTGAAAGATGCTTGTGGTACCTACATCATAGAAAACCTTAACTGCAACTACGCCTTCGCAGCTATCCTGGACCTCATACTTGCTTTTGCTGCTGCTCAACTTTACGCCCGGGATTGAAGGCTGCCTGGCCTGGGCAGAGTGCACCCTGGTAGAAGAAATCAGCCGCAAGCATTATTCCCTGGTTATCGGTAAGGTGGTGCATCTGGAGGTAGATGAACGTTTCTTCAATGAAGCTGGAGAAATGGACTATGAACGGGCGAAACCGTTATCGGTAATGCTTGGTGAGCACGGAATGTGGTTTACCCGGCCGGTTTTTGCGGGTAGGTATGCAGATTACACAGAAATGTTCCTGGGTAAAAAGGATGAGGCCCCCGCTTTTACTGGCGAAACGGGTAGAAGTTGTGTGCCCTGTAAGGATATTCCTGAAGGGGGGCGGGAGAAGAGGCCCCGGAGGAACCGGCAGGTATCTGCGAGTTTTTATTTAACCCGTTCAGGTGCCTTCACTGTGGCCATACCTGACGCGCGCAGTGCTAGAAACAATATATACAAAGTACGATAATATCGAACGAATTTGCGAATGGTTTTGCAAGGAAGCCAAAGGGTATAAAGAAATGCTTAAACAACTGAATGGTATACGACAATATAGAATATCAAGCCTGCGATGAAAGAGGGGCATCAGGCTTGAAGGTAGTAAATCTTGTGGCCGAAGTAGATGAAGAAAAGTGTAAGGCTTGCCGCACCTGCGAGCGGGTGTGCCCGGTTCTGGCCATCAAGGTGGAGAACGGGAAGGCGGTAGTAAATCCGGAGCGCTGCCGGGGTTGTGCAGCCTGTGAACAGCGTTGCCCTGACTACGCCATTACCATGGCCAAAAGGGAAGAGCCTGTAGTAGGGGTAAGCATGAATAGTGTAGATTATAACCAAGTCATAGAGCTCTGCCTGCGGGCCAGGCTCCATCCGGAGCAGATAATTTGCTGCTGCACCTCAACTAGGGCGGAAGAGGTGGCTGCGGCTATCTTACTCGGAGCACGTTCCCCGGAAGATGTTTCCTTCACGACCGGAGCCAGGACGGGCTGCAAAGTGGGGTGCATTCAGTCCATATTGAGGCTCCTGGGGGCAGCGGGTATTGAACCGTCTCCTCCTAAAGGAGGCTGGCAATGGTACTGCCGGACTCCCACAGTATGGGATATTCCCGAGAAAGTGAAACAGAGGTACACCGGAAGAGGATTCCGCTTTGAGGATGATATCAGGCTTTTGGAGCGGGTAATAGCGGCCCCCCTGCAAGGGGTGATAGTGATTCCCATGAGAGGAAGGAGGAAAGCTTAAATACGTCCGCCTATACCGCCAATACCTCCCCGCAAATCCCAGTACGGTATTGACCCCTCTCTCCTACGGAAGAGGGTGTGTGAGCTTCCGGGGATGACCTCGGTTCTCCTTAAGGAACTCTTCTTCGATCTATCCGAGGTCATATGTTCCGGTGACCATAAAACTATAACTATAAACCATGGAGTAAAGGAGGAGTAAGATGAAAGTCGCCTATTTTGACTGCTTTTCTGGTATCAGCGGGGATATGTGTTTGGGAGCCTTGCTGGCCAATGGCCTTTCTCCAGAAGAACTGATAGCTGGATTAAAATACTTGGCACTAGAAGGATGGGAACTTAAGATCAAGGAAGTTAAACATCAAGGTATTACAGCTGTGGATGTACAAGTGCAGGTACAAGATCACCATCACCACCGTCACTTGGAAGATATTTTAAGAATAATAAACGACAGCCCGCTGCCTGTGCCGGTGCGGGAAAAGGCTACGGCTATCTTCCGGCGCTTGGCTCAGGCTGAAGCTCAGGTGCATGGCATTAGTCCGGAAGAGGTACACTTCCATGAAGTAGGAGCCGTCGATGCCATTATCGATATCGTAGGAACCGTCCTGGGTCTGCACCTTCTGGGTATTGCACGAGTTATGTCATCGCCGCTACCCCTGGGTTCGGGTTGGACCGAATGCCATCACGGCAGATTGCCTGTACCGGCGCCGGCGACCCTTTACCTACTCCAGGGTTATCCTGTTTACGGTACGGAAGTTGAAGCGGAAGTGGTAACTCCAACTGGTGCAGCTATCATTACTACTTTGGCTGACAGGTTTGGTCCTTTTCCACCTATGAATTTGATCAGCGTTGGCTTTGGCGCGGGCAAAACCAAGTTGCCTCATCCTAACATTTTGCGCTTGGCTTTAGGGGAAATGAGCGACACAGCGGGAAAAGGGGAAGATAGCATACTGGTCCTCGAAACCACCATTGATGACATGAACCCTGAGTTTTTCCCTGTCCTCATGGAGCAGGTTTTGGGTGCCGGAGCTGTGGATGCGTACTTTATACCAGTACATATGAAAAAAGGTCGTCCCGGCCTCCTTTTTACAGTTCTTTGTCCGGAGAGCCGTCTTGCTGCAGTAGCGGCGGCAATATTCCGCCATTCCAGCACCTTGGGTCTACGCTTTCGCCGCGACCAAAAACTGATCTGCCAGCAACAGATTACTGAAGTGCTTACGCCCTATGGACCGGTTGCTGTAAAATGGGGGCTCTATCATGATCATGAGGGTCAGGCAATCACTAACATAGCACCGGAGTACGAATCTTGTCGCCAGGTTGCTCTGGCCGCCGGTGTACCTATAAAGGAAGTCTACACAGCTGCTTTGGCCGCCGCTAGGTCCGTACTAGTTAATTCCTGACAAAGTTAGATGGCCACATCACTTACACTGACTTTTGCTGTTTCTATTGGCGGCTCGTACAGAGGCAGATTACCGGGAGAAAGAGTTTTCTCGGGAAGAGGTCCAGGAATATATTGAGTTTGAGAAGAAGGATTTGCAGCAGATTGATGAATTGGCATATGAGCTTGGAAGCTATTCGTCACAAATCCAGGTGCTCATGGACCAGGTTTAACGTCTCGCCGAAGCGCTGGAAGTGGACGACTTCCCTTTCGCGCAAGAACTTCAAGGTGTCGCTAACATCTGGGTCGTCGGAGAGCTGGATCAGGTATTCGTAAGTGGAACGGGCCTTTTGCTCGACGGCCATATTCTCATGGAGATCGGTGACCGGGTCACCCTTGGACTGGATGTAGGTGGCCGTCCAGGGGGCGCCGGCGGCGTTGACAAAGTAGAGGGCGCGGTCGTGGTCGGCATAGTAGCCGTCCAGGCCGGCGCGTTTGATTTCTTCCAGGGGAGCGTCTTTTATGAGGTTATAGACTACCCAGATTTATACTGCCGGCAACTTCCTGCAGGTAACTGGTACTGGTTACCAGCCTGACGGCCGGTTTCTGAACCAGCAGGGAAATGAAATTGCTCCTTTAACTGATCGGAACCTGGAATTAATGCTTTTGGGCGGGTTGTTAAACAGTGACGCCCGGTTAGAGGCAACAATTTCTTTTGCACCTCATTCATACGGTTTCTCGCCTCCTGGTGGGTTTGTTTGTTTTGAGTCTATTATTTTTTTACCAGGAGGCTTTTTTATTGGCAACACCTACCTTAATTCATTACAGGAATGCTTGTATGGAAATGCTATAATGGTTTCAGGGAGGTGTCTGCATGACCCGTGAGGCTTTGATAAAAGAACTCCTGAAGCTCTCGCCTGCTGAATTGAAGCATGTGCGGCTGGACGTAATTTACCGCACGGTAGCACCGCTTGTAGCGGTGGATTTATTTATTGGTTTATACGCCGCAGGAGTTTGCCGAACTGGCTAGAACCCGACCGTTTATTCGGCAAATAATAAGTGAGGGGAAGATACTCTATGAGGCCAGAATATGCTCTGGAAGCTAAAAGATGGCTGAAGCAGGCCCGGTGCCTGGTTTCCGGGCCGGGGAAATAGGTGGTGTTCCTCACCGCCCTGGACACACCATTGAGATTGGCTGTGCTTTGGGGGCATGGCGGTTAGTCCGAAAATAGCCTTTAGCCTATTTTCATTAGGTGGTTGTGCCTCCCGGGCATGGCCGGTTAGTACGAAAATAGTCCTTAACCCTATTTTCAAAGTGGTTGTGCTCCCTGGGCATAAGGGGTTAGCAGGCAAATCGCTGCAAGCTAAGATACTAGAACTATGCTATAAGGCAGGTGCGGAAAGAATATGGCGAAACAAGAAAAGGTTGATCCCTGGCGGGCTGTTTATCAGTTCAAGGTGACACTGAGGGATGTCCATCCGCCCGTATGGCGGAGGTTCCAGGTGACCCGCGACATTTCTCTTTACCGGCTGCACCTGGTGCTGCAGGCTGTGATGGGGTGGTGGAACTATCACCTTTACCAGTTCATTATCCGCGGAACTTACTACTGCGACCCCGATCCCGAGTTTGATGCGGAGTATGTGAACGCCAGAAGAGTGAAGCTCTGGCAGGTGTTAACCAGGCCCAGGATGAAGTTCCTTTACGAATACGACTTTGGCGACGGTTGGGAACACGAGTTGGTACTGGAGAAGATACTGCCACCCGCTGAGGGAACCCCCTATCCTATATGCCTGGAGGGCGCCCGGGCCTGCCCTCCGGAGGATTGCGGCGGATCGTGGGGTTACGCAAGGATGCTCGAAATTCTATCCAATCCGGACCATGAAGAATATGAGGAAACGGTCGAGTGGCTGGGCGGGGAGTTCGACCCGGAGGCGTTCGATATAGAAGAAGTCAACCGGCAGCTCAGGCGCCTGAGGGTGAGGTAGTACCGACCACTGGGGCTCTAATTGTTTTTCATGGCCGCTTTTTCACCCTTTTTCACCTATGATGGTGTTGTGGCACCGGGCTCGTAAGGGCCACCTTTCGGGCCAGGCTGTTCCATAAAACCTTAACCCCCAGAGGTGCGGTCAGGACGAGCCCGCTTTCTGCTCTGCCTGACCGTGTATGTCCGGCGACTTTTGCCGGAGGAAAACCTACGTGCGACCAAAGCTCTAGAGGATATTGCCGTATAAAATGAAACCGTACAGATTATATAGCGAGAAATTCAGAGAACTCGCAGTTCCCAGATGCGCGGGTCTTCCAGGCCCAGGCGCCAGACACCGATGCCAGGGAGGTTGTACTCCCGCACCAGGCCTAGCTTTGTGCTAAAGCTCCGTACATCTTCAAACCATACTACATGGGAAATATTATCCTCTACATAACTAAAGGTGGATTCCTGGGCCGCTTGGTCATAATAGATAGTGGCACCCACGCGGCGAGCAAGCTCTACGGCTTGGCTGTGGGAGAGAGTTATGGGAATAGGCGCTCCTTCAGCCCAGTCGTAACCATAAACAGCCATACCGAGGCGTATTTTTTCCCGGGGGATAACGCTTACAGCATAGTCCAGTACCCGACGGACAAAACCCATGGAAGCGATAGGGCCGGGTGTAGCGAAATGTTCGTCGTAAGCTAGAATATAGACCTGGTCACTAAGTGCTCCTAGTTCCGGATAACTAAAAGCGCCCGAGAAGGGGTGGCGGGGGTTATCCTCCAGTTCTGCCGGTACGGAAATGGTGGTTAAAAAGCCTGCCGTACGGAGGGCCTGGGAGAGCTGACGCATAAAGCTTGTCAAAGAGGGACGATCCTCCGGAGGCACAAATTCAAAATCGATATTTACGCCGGCAAACCCCCAGCGGTACATGAGGGTTAAGATATTGTTTACCAATGTCTGGCGCAAGCTTGGCGTAGTCAGCAAGCGGTGTATCAGGGGTCTATACTGGGGACTGGAATAGTTGTGGACGATGGCCAGCACAGGGAGATTATATTGCCGGATGGCCGCTAGGCCTTCGGTATCGGCTTGATCCACGAGGCTTCCTGTTTCGGTTACGCCAAACCAGAAAGGTAGGATATATCTTAACTGGCCGCCGTGGCTGCGTAAGGAAGCTAACCCCGGAGGATCAGGAACATAATACCAGTTGTTTTCTACCTGCCGTTCCTGCAAGGCCATACTTAAAACACCTCCTGTTCATAATTATATAATATGTTATTCCTGGCAAATGTGTCCAGGAAACCTGGCGTCACGCTATAAAAAAGGATGCAATGAAGTGCGGTTGCAGGCGCCGGGCCTCGGCCCGTTCCATTTCTTCTTTTATTTCTCTAACTTTGGTGACATCCATGGTATCCCTGGCCAGGGCTCGCTCTTCGAGAAGTTGTTGCAGCGCCTGGGCTTGGAAGCCCATGCCAGCGCTCTCAACCCGGTGGCGATTTTGATTACCAAGGCTTTATGCTGAAATTCCGAAAGGGTTACCGGAAATTGTAATTAGAACAGTTACGGAAAACTATCGTACGTTGAAATTTAAGGACTATGGATTTGAAGAAGATGAGTAATGTCAAGGTAGGAAGGTAGGCGCCCAGGTTATTTCTCAGAGAAATATATAACCAGAAAAACCAGTAACAGTAATAAAATAACATCGCAACAAGGCACTATAAGCCCCGGGGAAATCATTATCTGGTATTGTCTGTTGAATGTTTAATTATGTTAGTGTAAAATAGTGGAAGAAATGCCTGGTAACTAATATCCCGGGGGGATGGATCTGGTGGATGAAAAAATTATTTATTCTATGGCAAAGCGTATAGAAGAGAAATTTAATCCAGAAAAGATTATTGTTTTCGGCTCTTGGGCTAAAGGAGAAGCAGGGCCAAACAGCGATGTAGATATCCTAGTCATAATGGACTGTGCCCGGGAAAAAAAACGTCAGATGCAGGTGGCAATCCGCAAAGAACTGCGGGAATTCAAGGTGCCCAAGGATGTTATAGTTGCCAGCCTTTCTGACATTAACAAACATAAAGACTCCTGGTGGACAGTTTATCATCCCACTCTTAAAGAAGGGGTCGTGATGTATGAACGTTGAGGAAAGGAAACAAGAGGCGCTCAAGTGGTTGAAAAAGCTAAGGGGGATTTACGGGTAGCCCGGCTGGCTTTTACGGATAGGGAAGGGCCGGAGTATGGCGTGGCATGTTACTTGGCGCAACAATGCGCGGAAAAAAAGCTTGAAGGCTTTTTTGATCAGCACAGGAATTGAGTTTGCATATAAACATGACCTTGAGTACCTAATCGAGCTATTTCCGGATGAAGATAAGGCCGCCTTTGCTGGTATAGAGCTTGAATGGTTAAGCGATTGGGTTACTGAAGGCCGTTACCCTGGTGACTGGCCCGAAGCTACCCATGAAGATGCTAAGAAAGCGATCGCGATGGCAGAGGCTATATACAATAATATCGTTGAAGCTTTAGAAACTGGGGAGTCCTGTAGGTAAAACGTTCAAAGCGGAAGGGCCTGACAAAGGATGTATTTTATAACATTATGTAGGTGGGGGAGGCTAACCCCCATATTTGATTTTAATAGTACTTTTTCCGCTCCAGGTGCTCATGGACCAGGTTTAACGTTTATCCGAAGCGCTGGAAATGAACGACTTCCCTTTCGCGCAAGAACTTCAAGGTATCGCTGACATCCGGGTCGTCGGAGAGCTGGATCAGGTATTCGTAAGTGGAACGGGCCTTCTGTTCGGCGGCCATATTCTCATGGAGATCGGTGACGGGGTCGCCCTTGGACTGGATGTAGGTGGCTGTCCAGGGAGCCCCTTCCGCGTTGACGAAGTAGAGGGCGCGGTCGTGGTCGGCATAGTAGCCGTCCAGGCCGGCGCGTTTGATTTCTTCCAGGGGAGCGTCTTTTATGAGGTTATAGACCAGGGTAGCCACAATCTCCATGTGGGCCAGCTCTTCCGTGCCGATGTCCGTCAGAACTGCCTTGGCCTGGGGGAGGGGCATGGTGTAGCGCTGGGTGAGGTAGCGTAGAGATGCAGCGAGCTCGCCGTCGGGCCCGCCGGACTTCAAATTTTGTTATCCAAGACTAAAAGAGAAACAGGTAAAAAACCTTGCTCCTGTTGGCAGGAACGGCAAAGCGTTCCTGCTGCTTTTGTTTAAAGCCGGTATTCTACGGTTTTTTGCCGGGCCAGGACGTCGTAAAGGAAACTAGCCTTGCTCAATTTTTCCACCTGCACTTCTTCAGGAGTGCAGGCTAGGGGTTCAATTGGCTGCATTACCCTGGCCAGGGCTTTGCCCAGCACTTCATAGCGGCGATACAGGGGCATTTGAGCAAAATCGGATGATACTACCAGTAAATCTATATCGCTATCTTCTCTAGCATCGCCTCTGGCCTGGGAGCCAAACAGAATGATCTTGTCGATCTGGATACCTTGATTTTTTAGAGCATCAGCAAACTGCTCTATAATTGCTTGAATATCTGGTCTTTCTTTATCCATTCCAGTATCTCCTTTGTTTTAACAAGATAATCTTGAGCAACATTACGGGAATAAGTTTTTCGTGCGGCAGCGAGGTCTTTAGGGTAACGGGCCCCCGAACCTATGGCATCCAACGTTCCTAAAAATTCAAGGTGTTCTTCTACTAAATTAACCTGCCCTAACTTCACAAGGAGTAATAATTTATGCGTTTTAGGAGGGGTTTTATCTGTTCGCAGAGCAACGACAGCTTTCAGGATTTTTTCTAGAGCTAACTGGCACATATAAATCATGTAAAGGTATTTTCTAGCGTGGAACATAGCTTTAGCGGTGGAAAAATCGTATTCGGCCTGCTCCATCCATTCCTTGACTTCTGGCGACACCCACAACACCTCACCCATATGATACCACATTCTGTAAGAAAGGCCAACACTAATTTTTTAAACTCATTTTATAATCTAATCCGATAAGTGACTTACTTAAAAAAGCCCCTTTACCGGGGCTTTAGCTTTAATAATACTTTTTACGCTCCAGGTATTCATGTACCAGGTTTAACGTCTCGCCGAAGCGTTGGAAATGGACAACTTCCCTTTCGCGCAAGAACTTGAGAGTGTCGCTAACATCGGGGTCGTCGGAGAGCTGGATCAGATATTCGTAGGTGGAGCGGGCCTTTTGCTCGGCGGCCATATTTTCATGCAAGTCGGTGACCGGATCGCCCTTAGATTGGATGTAGGCAGCCGTCCAGGGGGCCCCTTCGGCGTTGACAAAGTAAAGGGCACGGTCATGGTCGGCATAATAACCGTCCAGGCCGGCGCGTTTAATTTCCTCCAGGGGGGCGTCTTTAATCAGGTTATAGACCAGGGTAGCGACAATCTCCATGTGGGCCAGCTCTTCCGTGCCGATGTCCGTCAAAACTGCCTTGGCCTGAGGGAGGGGCATGGTGTAGCGCTGGGTGAGGTAGCGTAGAGATGCAGCGAGCTCGCCGTCGGGCCCGCCATACTGGGTGATGATTACCTTGGCCAGGCGGGGGTTGGGTCCGCCGACGCGCACAGGGTACTCCAGTTTTTTTCATAAATCCACATTTAGAATCCCTCCGCCTAAAAAGTTGTTTCCCAGGGCCAGGGTTCGTCGATCCAGCGCCAGGCCTGGGGACTGGGCGTACTGCCGTAATTTGTTAAAGGACCGTAAAGGTTTTCGTATTCCTTTTTTGCCGCCAGCAGGGCTTCGCTGGCGGCATTATATTCCGCTAGTGCCCGGTAGTCCTCGGGATGGGTGTCCAGGTAAAGGTTAAAGTCTATACAGGTAAATTCCAGGGCCATGATCTTTTTAAGCAGGCTTAATCGCTGTCCATCCATGTTTTACCCTCCACCATATTGTTTTAAGGTGTTCGCTGGGGCTGGTAGGGACGATAGAGTTCTGGGAAAATCGTCCCCCGGGCCAGGCCTTCCATAGGGTCCCACCTGTTAGTAAAACGCTGCCAGGGTACATAGGCCCGGGCCAGCTGGTAAGAAAAGGATTGTTTTTCTACCTGCTCGTCGCCGGGACGGACGGTAATACCACGCTTTCCTTGCTGGTCGGCAGTCATAATAGACCTCCTCCCCTAAAAATCGCTAATTTATATTATGATGGATAGGGGAGGAAGGGTTACCAGAAGATAAGCTTGATGCCACCTGTATCCAGGTTTAAGCCCGGTACTCCTGCAACAAGGAGAAGGGTGCGGCATTTCCTAAGGAGGCTAAGGGCATCGCCCTTTGGTGGCCCGCGGTGCCGGCCTGGTGACTGGCATTTCAGCTCGTGGTTGACGCCAATGGGTTTCTCGTATATAATTTAATTAAAATCAAAGGGGAGTAGCTCGTAGGCCTTATGGCCTGTTGACCAGGGCGACAGTACGCATCGGTAAGAGCCGCCCTGGTCCCAGGGGCTTAATTTGGGAGCAAGACCTTTGTTTGGTGCTTTTTTGCACTGAACAAAGGTTTTTTATTTACATTTTTTAACTTGCTAAGGGTTATTGTAATGTTAAAGCTCAACACAAACCGGGAGGAGGATTATAATTTGCCAGAGAAGAAATGGTATGCCATGGAGAGCCATCAGGTCTGCCGGGAACTCAATTCAGACCTGCATCAGGGGCTGAATCAAGAGGAGGCCAACGAACGATTAAAGATCTACGGCCCCAATGTTTTAAAAGAGCCGCCCCCCCGCAGCCTTTTTTCCATGTTTATAGGGCAGCTAAAGGAAATTCTGGTCTTAATCCTGATTGGAGCGGCGATCATCTCGGGTATCCTGGGCGAATGGGAAGATTCTATTGTTATCCTTGTTATCGTAGTGTTGAATGCCGTTCTGGGCGTGTATCAAGAGAATAAAGCTGAACAGGCCCTTAAAGCTTTAAAGGAGATGACCAAACCTGCAGCCAAAGTTGTCCGGAACGGAATGGTAACGCAGGTTGACGCAGGCGAACTGGTCCCTGGTGATATAGTATTATTAGATGCAGGAGATTCTGTACCGGCTGATGCCAGGCTGATCGAGGCGGCTTCCCTACGGGCAAACGAAGCCGCCTTAACGGGTGAGTCGGTACCGGTAGAAAAGGGCCCTGCCATGATAGCGGCCGGTGAAGTCCCGGTGGGCGATCGGAAAAACATGCTCTTTATGGGTACTATTATTACCAGCGGACGCGGCAAGGCCCTGGTGGTGGAAACAGGGATGAACACCCAACTGGGCCGGATCGCGCAACTGCTTCAGGAAACGCCGCTGGAGCCTACACCGCTGCAGCGGCGGTTGAATGAACTTGGTAAAACTTTGGGAATGGCTGCAGGAGTCATCGTGGCCCTGGTGTTTGCCACCGGGTTGTGGCGGGGCGAAGATGTTCTGGAAATGTTTATGACAGCCATCAGCCTGGCAGTAGCAGCAGTTCCGGAAGGCCTGCCCGCCGTAGTGACCATTGTGCTCGCTCTGGGCGTTACCAGGATGAGCCAGCGGCAGGCTGTTATCAGAAAACTGCCGGCGGTAGAGACCCTGGGCACGGCAACTGTTATTTGTTCTGACAAGACAGGTACCCTTACCAAAAATGAAATGACTGTTACCCAGATTTATACTGCCGGCAACTTCCTGCAGGTAACTGGTACTGGTTACCAGCCTGACGGCCGGTTCCTGAACCAGCAGGGAAATGAAATAGCTCCTTTAACTGATCGGAACCTGGAATTAATGCTCCTGGGCGGGTTGTTAAACAGTGACGCCCGGTTAGAGGCAACAGAGAAGGGTTACCGCGTAATCGGCGATCCCACGGAGGGAGCCCTGGTAGTGGTAGCAGCCAAAGCGGGTTTGATAAGGGAGAAGGTGGAGAAGACCTACCCCCGGCTGGCCGAAATCCCTTTTGATTCCGCCCGCAAAATGATGACCACCTTTCACCATATAGATGGCTCAATCCAATCCTTTACCAAGGGAGCCCCCGATGTATTGCTGGCCCGCTCTACCGGAGTAATGACCGGGCAAGGAACTGAACCTCTAACTGGAGAAATGCGTACCCAGCTTTTGCAAATTAACTCTCAGTTGGCGTCCCAGGGGCAACGCGTACTGGCCCTGGCTGTCCGCCGGTGGCCTGAAATCCCGGCTGGCCTCTCACCGGATACCGCCGAGCAGGACCTTACCTTTGTCGGTTTTTATGCCATGCAGGATCCACCGCGTCCCGAGGTCAAGGAAGCGGTGGCTGTCAGCCGCCGGGCAGGCATCCGGACGGTAATGATCACCGGTGACCACCAGGAAACAGCCATGGCCATCGCGAAAGAACTGGGTATCTGGCAGCAGGGTGACGGCGTCCTGACCGGTGCGCAACTGGACCAGATGGACGACCAACAACTGAAAGAGGTGGTAAACCGCGTCACCGTCTACGCCAGGGTATCCCCTGAGGATAAGCTCCGCATCGTAGCAGCCCTAAAGGAACACAAACATGTGGTGGCCATGACCGGCGATGGTGTCAATGACGCCCCGGCCCTCAAACGAGCCGATATTGGTGCTGCTATGGGGATTACCGGTACCGAGGTGGCCAAAGAAGCCTCAGATATGGTATTGTTAGACGATAATTTTGCCACCATCATCAATGCGGTTGAAGAAGGGAGAACCATCTACGACAATATTCGCAAGTCTATCCAGTATCTCCTTTCCTGCAACACCGGTGAGATTGTTGCTATCTTTTCTGCCATTTTACTGGGCTTGGGTAGTCTCCTGACACCTATCCAGATACTGTGGTTAAACCTGGTTACTGACGGCCCTCCTGCCCTGGCCCTGGGCCTGGAGCCACCGGAAAAAGGCGTTATGGATCGCCCCCCTCGTAAACCTAGGGAAGGAGTATTTGCCGGGGGTATGGGCATAAAAATTTTTTGGCAGGGGACCATGATCGGGCTGCTAACCCTGTTTTCATACTGGCTGGCCCTTAGCTGGGGACGGACCCTGGAGGAAGCCCGTACCATGGCTTTTGTAACTATGGCTCTGTCGCAACTGGTTCACTCCTTCAATGTCCGGAGCATGGATCAATCCCTCCTGTCCATAGGATTGGGAACCAACCGCAGTTTGACATATGCTATCCTGGCCTCAATATCTCTTCAAGCCGCTGTAGTTTTCATTCCTTTTTTGCGTGGTATCTTTGAGACGGTTTTGCTGCGTACCGGCGACTGGGCGGTAGTCCTGGGCCTGAGTGTTGTTCCCCTGGTGGCTGTGGAAATAAGCAAACTTTTGGGTAAGCTGAAGTTGGCAGAAGGTAGGCTTTGATGCCGGTTAATCTTAATGTACAAAGAAAGACTTGTAATATTAGACGCGGCTGCTATAATATTCTTTAGACGAAACATGTGGGGGGTGAAATAAAACTTATTTTTTAACCTGAAATTAAAAAACGGCGATGGAGCTCGCCTAATGCTTAGTGAGCTAATAGCTCCTACCGAAAGCGACCAGTGATCGGTAGGAGCTTTTTCATCTTTAATGGCTGCCCATGGGCCTTTTCTAAAGCTCAAACCGATCCTTGGTCTGATAAAAAGGAGGTTAAGCTTATGGAAAACATGTGGCTCGTGGCGGCCGAGTGGCTGGGTTTAGCTTTGGTAAGCGGTTTATTGGCCGGTTGGACAGGGGTCTCCATTTCCTTGATGGAAATAGCGGAGGTTTACTGATGGCGGAAAAAAGGTATTTAAATTTATTATCTTACTCGGGATTGTCAGCCTCTTTTCCGATATGACCTATGAAGGGGCGCGCAGCATTACCGGGCCTTTCCTGGCGGTACTGGGAGCCAGCGGGGCAGTGGTTGGGTTCGTTGCCGGGCTAGGTGAATTGCTGGGTTACGGCGTTCGGTTGATTTCCGGCTATTTAAGCGACCGTACGGGGAAATACTGGCCCATTACTATTCTAGGATATATTCTCAACCTTTTTGCCGTACCCCTCTTGGCCCTGGCAGGCAGCTGGCAACTGGCGGCAATCTTGATGATTACTGAACGTATAGGTAAAGCTATTCGTACTCCCGCCCGCGACGCCATGCTTTCCCACGCTACTTCGGAAGTGGGGAGGGGATGGGGATTTGGCCTCCATGAGGCCATGGATCAAATTGGGGCCATTGCCGGTCCCCTGATTGTAGCTCTAGTGCTTTATTTAAGGGGCGGTTATCAAACTGGGTTTGCCGTCTTACTCATCCCGGCCCTGTTGGCCATTATAGTTCTGCTTGTTGCCAGGCATTTATACCCAACTCCCAGGGAACTGGAAGCGAGCCAGGCCGTTCTTACGGGCAAGGGATTACCAGGAACATTTTGGCTCTACCTGGCAGGGGTTGCTTTCATAGCGGCAGGTTACGTTGATTATCCCTTGATTGCCTATCATTTAGGCAAGGGGTCGCTGGTAGCAAGTAATTGGATCCCCGTACTTTATGCCGTCGCCATGGGGGCGGATGCCCTTGCGGCCCTGATTTTCGGCTATTTGTATGACCGGATAGGTATTTACGTCCTGGCTATAGCCGCCCTGGTTTCCTCTATGTTTGCCCCCCTAGTATTTTTAGGAGGCTTCGCCATGGCTCTAGTTGGGATGGTAATATGGGGTATAGGCATGGGGGCCCAGGAATCCGTCTTACGGGCCGCCGTGGCCAATATGATCTCCATTGACAGGCGGGGTACAGCCTACGGGGTTTTTAACACCATTTATGGTATATTCTGGTTTGCAGGCAGCGCGTTGATGGGAATGCTTTACGATTTTTCAGCGGGATACGTTGTGGCCTTTTCAGTAGCAACCCAGCTGCTTTCCGTGTTAATCATGCTTTATGTCGGTAAAAAGGCTACAACTTGAATCCCCTCTTAATATTGAGGTGGGTTTTCCATGACTTTCCTGAGCATACTATTTAAAAATCCCGGAGACGAAAAAGAAACAGTCACGGCGCCCGGTTTCTTTGGTGATTTAAATCTGGACCAGATTATAGACGCCATCACGGCCGGGAAAGATGAATATAATTTAAAACCGTTTTTTTACACTCCGTTAAACGATATCGACGCGATCGGCTATCGCCAGGAAATAATGCAGGAACTGGAAGATCAAACTTTATTTAAACGGATAAAATCATTTGCCCAAAAAATGCGCACAATGCGCGAACATCTCACCCAAGCAGACAAGCTTTATTATAAATATCAGAAGGAAAGATGGTTTTTAGATGCGGTGGAAATTTACTGCGACGCCGTTAATTGCCTGGTCCACGATTTGAACCTTGCCGGGTTAAAATCACGGGGTTTCCTGGCCCTCCGGGAATATTTAACGAAATATATTCAATCAGGACATTTTAATTCTTTGCTGGCGGAAACGAAAAAGCTGCAGGCCGAGTTGGCTACAGTAAAATATTGCTTGCTTATAAAGGGTAACCGTGTCTCGGTCCGCAAATATGAAGGGGAGATTGATTATAGTAAGGAAGTGGAAAAAACCTTTGCGAGATTCCGGCAGGGGGCGGTGAAGGATTACCGGGTTGAATTTTCCACCTGGCCGGATATGAACCATGTTGAAGCCCAAATACTTGATCTGGTCGCCCGGTTATATCCTGATATATTTCTGCATCTTGATAATTATTGTACGGAAAACAGCAATTATCTGGATGAAACGATAGCCGTTTTTGATCGGGAGATACAATTTTACATTGCTTATCTGGAGTACATCGCTATATTAAAACAAGAGGGATTGAAATTTTGTTACCCACAAATTAGCAATACGTGCAAGGAAATATATAATTATGAAGGATTTGATTTAGCCCTGGCTTATAAACTAGCCAGGGAAGGTGCGACCGTTGTCTGCAACGACTTTTACCTGAGGGGTAAAGAGCGCATATTTGTAGTAACCGGCCCGAATCAGGGAGGCAAGACAACCTTCGCCCGGGCCTTCGGGCAGCTCCATTATTTGGCCAGCCTGGGCTGTTCCGTCCCGGGCAGGGAAGCCCGCCTATTCCTGTTCGACAGGCTTTTTACTCATTTTGAAAAAGAAGAAGATATAAAAAATCTTCGTGGTAAGTTGCAGGATGACCTGGTCAGGATACATGACATCCTTAACCAGGCCACTGCCAACAGCATTATCATCATGAACGAGATTTTCACTTCTACAACTTTGCAAGATGCGGTTTATTTAAGCCGTAAAGTTATGGAAAAAATAATTAAAATGGATATACTGTGCGTTTGCGTTACATTTATGGATGAACTTGCCTCTTTAAGTGAGAAAATCGTAAGCATGGCCGGTATGGTATTGCCCGAAAATCCAGCAGTGCGGACATATAAGATTGTCCGAAGGCCTGCCGATGGACTGGCATACGCCCTGGCGATTGCCCAGAAGTACCGTCTCACTTACGATTGGTTAATGGAGCGGATAAAATTATGAAAGTTTTTCTCATGTATAAAGATCGTAATTTTGACTTGCAGCAGGAATTACCATCCAGTGCCCAAGCCCTGATCCAAGACCTGGCCCTGGATACGCTATTTAACGCCATGGCGTGCGGTGACGAGTTTTTATTTGAAGTGGCCAGGAAAGCCCTTTTGGCCGGTTTAAAGAATGATCCGGACATAATAATATACCGGCAGGATATTTTAAAAGATTGCCTGGAAAACCCCGCCGTTATCAGGGCCATCTATGATATCGCGGTAGAAGCGATTGAAAGGGAGAAAAAGAATTACTTAGGCATTTTCAGCAGGTACCCCGCTGCCATATTGCATAGATCGCTGGAAGTATTGCAGATGTTTGTGGAGATGCTGAAAAAACTAAGAACTATAGCCGATGAACATGCCGGTAAATTTAGGTCGGAAGGTTTTACGGCCTTTTTCAAAATGCTTAATAGAGAACTTAGCGATGAATATTTCGCCATTATCCAAAAGCACCTACGGGAACTACAATTTCGTGGAGGTGTTTTGATCAGCGCTGAATTGGGCAAAGGCAATAAGGGTAACAACTATATACTTCGTAAACCCCTGGATAAAAAACAGGGCTGGATGGAGAGGATCTTTGGGCCCAGACCGGCCGTCTACACCTTTTCTATCGCCGAGCGCGACGAGAGCGGGGCCAGGGCCCTGGCGGAATTGAAAGACAGGGGGATCAACCTTGTAGCCAATGCCCTCGCCCAGTCCGCCGATCATATTCTTGCTTTTTTTAAAACTTTACGGGCTGAACTGGCCTTTTACATCGGTTGTTTGAACTTGTATGAACGCCTGAGTTCCATAGAGGAACCGGTGTGCTTTCCCCTGCCGGCAGTTCCCGGTGAACGCCGGCATGCTTTTAAAGGCTTATACGACGCCTGCCTGGCTTTAACCCTGGGACGAAAGGTTGTCGGCAATGATGTGAATGCCGACCGTAAAGACCTCGTAATAATCACAGGCGCCAATCAAGGGGGTAAATCGACTTTCCTGCGCAGTATAGGCCTGGCCCAATTGATGATGCAATGCGGCATGTTTGTACCGGCCGAATTTTTCTGTGCCAGTACTTGCGACGGCCTTTTCACCCACTACAAGCGGGAAGAAGACGTTACCATGAAAAGCGGCAAACTCGATGAAGAGCTTAACAGGATGAGCGATATCGTAGATCATATTACGGCAAATTCCATGGTCCTGTTTAATGAATCCTTTGCCGCGACAAACGAAAGGGAAGGCTCGGAGATTGCCAGGCAGATAGTTGGCGCCTTGTTGGAAAAGCATATCAGGGTTTTCTTCGTTACCCATTTATATGAATTTGCCCATAGCTTTTACGATAAAAATATGGCAAACGCCCTGTTCCTGCGGGCGGAAAGGCAGGATGACGGAAGTCGAACCTTTAAATTGATCGTAGGGGAACCCTTGCAAACTAGTTATGGCGAAGATTTATACAATAGCATATTCGGAACTTCCTGCCCATCAGATAGCGCTTCGAACCCGGCCTGCAGCTCAGATAATTCCCTGGTAATGGATTGAAACCTGGTAATCTCTTGAACAACATTCTGGGCATGATCAAGGTGTTTCGACCGCGCTGCCTGGATGGCGCCGTGGGTGGCATGGATGGTTTCCTGCAGTCGTTCATCAAGGCCGGACCCGAAGCTCCGGAAGGCTTGATTGAGATTCTGCAGTGTAGCCCAACGTAAATTTTCTACATTGTTCAAAACCAGTGCTTCCACCTGCTGCAGCAGGCGTTCTGCCATCCTTTCCCGGCGTATTCTTGAGGGCAGCAGGCGGGTTACTATACCTTCCTGCAGACTGGCAAAAGAGGAATCCCACTTGTGGGTTACCCAGTAAGGCTGGCGTTTCATCGCAAAAGCGCCGGAACTACTGGGCGCATGATAGGGAACGGCAAAAAGCTCGGCGGCTGTTTTCCGCACCGTTTCAATCAAATCATCAACTCTTTGCTGATAGGGACGCAGTACTTCGGTAACTCGCTGATCAAAAACGCACGCCATTTCATTAAGCTCTGGCTCAAAAAAGTCGGGTATGGCCTGGGCAATGGTTTCGCGAATTACATTTTCATTAATCCCGTTGTCCATTTCGGCCAGGTGATCCCGGACAATACCTTGCAGGTGGCTCCGGGCCTTCTGGCGTAAGGTTTCGGCTTGTTCCTCCAGAAAGGCCGCCATTCGTTTCCTTTCACCGGCCAGGAGATCTCCTATCAAGACGCGTTGCTCCTCGGCTTCCTGAATTTTTTTCGCGAATATTTGCAGGCGCTCATCCAGTTCCGCCAGGGGCATCTCCAGGGAACGAATGGTAAGGTGCAGGCGCATGATAATGTCGGCAATTATATCGGCTGCTTTTTTAGCCAGGGCTGCCTGCAGGACGTTGTTTTTATCGCGAGCCAGAAAGTCAACCATATAGCGCCAGACTTCTTCCAGACCGCTGTGCTTCCAGAGGGCGGTATCATTGGTTTTCCGGGCTTCAAGTCCCTGGCGGGCCGATACGCAGAAGATGGGGGGATTTCCTGGGATGCCGGCTTGCTCCCGCAAAACACTTTTGATAAAGGTCAGGAGAGAAGTTATTTCTTCTTTATTTAGGTAGTCTACTTTATTTAAAATGAAAAAGAGGTGGGTGACTTTAGAACGGATCGCCTTTAGAAACTCTACCTCCACCTCGGTTATCGGCGGATCTGCAGAAATGAGGAATAAGGCGGCATCACACTGGGGCAGGAAGTTAAGGGTAGCCTCCGTATTATGCCGGAAAGTGGAACCAATGCCGGGAGTATCGATTAAGACGACTCCATGGCGAAGAAGAGGGGAGGGGTAGAAAACCTCGACCTGGGATACCTTTTTATAATTTTTGGGGTTGCCTGCTTCAGTAACGAATTGCGACAGGTAAGCAGTTAGAGCCCTGCCGTCCTGCCCTGTAAATTCTTCTTTTAGCAGGCCCTCCTGGCCAAGAACGCGGGCATGGATCTCGGGACCCCAGAGAAGGAAGGTGGGAACGGCAGTCAGGGGCAGGATGGCTGTTGGTAACACTTCCTCGCCCAGAAGGGCGTTTATAAAAGTACTTTTACCGCGCTTGAACTGGCCGAGGACGGCAAGGTGAAAGCGTTCGTTTAACAGCCGTTCTTGTAAGGCCTGGATCTTTTGCCGCGCTTCTGCAAATTGCGGTCCCAGGCCATGCAAGAGCTTCAGGGTTTGTACGAAAAGGGCCCCGGCGTCTTTCTTTAATTCCGTGACAGCCTTTTCTACTCGCCTTTGTCTTGCTTGGCTCATAAAATACTCCTCCAGTTTTTACCTGGTAGGAGTATTTGGGCAAACAAAATATTCTCCTACCAGGAGTTTGTTCCCAGGTAGGAGTTATCAACCCTTGCGGGTGGTTTTTCCGGCGAACTCCATCACCGTCTGGAGAAAGCTTTTCTCCAGTGTATGAAATAAAGTGATACCCGTTGTAATTAAATTTAACAGCCCGGCCTTTATTATGTCAAGGGGAAATGGCCTAAAATTATACAGCAAAGAAATTGACATTTAATAATAAAGTCTATTATAGTTAGATTAAGGTCAAGGAGTCGGCCTCGAGGTTATTGAAAAAGCTCCCTGAGCGATGATGACTCCCGTCTGTTAAGGACAGGAGTTTTTTTCTTCAGTGGAGACCACTGTACCAGCTGTGCTAATGACGGGTCACCTTTATCTTGGTGGTTTTCTGATGATCGATTCATACGCGTCAAATTTACCGGGTGGCTAATTAAATTACAAAGAACGGAGGGATTTTTTATGAAAAGCAGGCCTGCTAAACGTCTAACAATTTACGTTGGTGAAGGTGTTAAGTGGCAAGGAAAGGCCCTTTACCATGCTCTGGTATTAAAATTAAAGGAGGCAGGCATAGCTGGGGTTACTGTTACCCGGGGTATAGAAGGCTACGGTAAACGAAATAGTATTTATGCAGCCCGGATTATAGATCTTTCTTACGACTTGCCTGTGATTGTCGAGGCAGTTGATAGAGCTGAGAAGGTTGCTTCTGTCTTGCCAGAAGTGCAGGCCATGGTATCCCAGGGGCTGATAACGGTGTCTGATGTAGAGATTATTTTACCTGATTAGCAGGATAACATATGAAAGAATATGGCTATTGAGAAGGTTTTTTAAGAGTATTGGTTAACGCACAAAAGCAGAATAAAAAGGGAAAGGAAAGAAGGAGATAAGGGGGCGAGGCGGGTTAAGTGTAATTAACCAGGGATTATATTAGATTGATTGCACGCCCTGCCAGGGCAAACAAAAGACCCAGGATGATGCTGCCCAGTAAATAGATTGAAGCATTTATTACTTCCCCGTCTTCCAGGAGGCGGACTACTTCATAAGAAAAGGTGGAGAAGGTTGTATACGCGCCCAGAAACCCTGAGGATAGCGCTACCATTATACTGGTGTTAAATCTACAGGCAAATGTCGGGGAGCCTAGCAGTAGTCCTAACAGGAAAGCACCAGTAAGGTTAATTATGAAAGTACCTGCAGGAAAATTACCCTTGCTTTTAGTCGATAATACCTGTCCTAAAGCGTATCGAGTAATAGCACCTAAAAACCCGCCCAGTCCCACATAAAAATACTGCACTTCTATCATCGCCTACCTGTTTTCTGACCCGGTTTGTTGTACTTTAAATGCCAAGATAATTGGTGCTCTAGCCAGGATTATTCCAGCCATTACGGCCGTTAACCCCCCCAAAGTGGATACCAGAACATAGATGGCGGCATAAGTTATATTACCGCTAGTTAAAAGGGTTATCGTCTCCACACTAAAGGTGGAGAAGGTCGTAAAGGAGCCAATAAAGCCTGTTGTTATACCTAGCCTCAATTCGGGACCTAAGATCAAGCGTTCTAAACTATAGGTAAGGATAAAGCTCATGGCAAAACATCCCAAAATGTTTATTATTAGGGTCCCTAAAGGGAAGACAGAAGGCCAGAAGGTAGCAATGTAGCGACCGATTTCAAATCTGGCTATGGCACCCAAAAAGCCGAAAATACCAATATAGATGTAGACCAGCTTAAACACCTCCTTCATAAAGTTGACAAAACCCACAAAAAAATACTACCCCTGGGGCATACTATTACCCTTCGGGGGTAGGAGTCATCACTGCTTGCCGCAGAATTAAGGCGAACTCCATCGCCTAAAACTGTATAATACATAATACTATGGATGAAGGTATACGACAAGAAGGTATAAAAATCCTGCCTAGAATAACGGGAAGACTAAATACGAATAATAACGAATATAAAGAGAAAAGCCCATTTATGGGGCTTTAGCTTTAATAGTACTAAGCGCGGCTACCGTTTTTTAGCCGGTATTCTACGGTTTTTTGCCGGGCCAGGACGTCGTAAAGGAAGCTGGCCTTGCTCAATTTTTCCACCTGCACCTCTTCGGGAGTGCAGGCCAGGGGTTCAATGGGCTGCATTACCCTGGCCAGGGCTTTGCCCAGCACTTCATAGCGGCGATACAGGGGCATTTGAGCAAAATCGGATGATACTACCAGTAAATCTATATCGCTATCTTCTCTAGCATCGCCTCTGGCCTGGGAGCCAAACAGAATGATCTTGTCGATCTGGATACCTTGATTTTTTAGAGCATCAGCAAACTGCTCTATAATTGCTTGAATATCTGGTCTTTCTTTATCCATTCCAGTATCTCCTTTGTTTTAACAAGATAATCTTGAGCAACATTACGGGAATAAGTTTTTCGTGCGGCAGCAAGGTCTTTAGGGTAACGGGCCCCCGAACCTATGGCATCCAACGTTCCTAAAAATTCAAGGTGTTCTTCTACTTAAATTAACCTGCCCTAACTTCACAAGGAGTAATAACTTATGCGTTTTAGGAGGGGTTTTATCTGTTCGCAGAGCAACGACAGCTTTCAGGACTTTTTCTAGAGCTAACTGGCACATATAAATCATGTAAAGGTATTTTCTAGCGTGGAACATAGCCTTAGCGGTGGAAAAATCGTATTCAGCCTGCTCCATCCATTCCTTGACTTCTGGCGACACCAACAACACTTCACCCATATGATACCACATTCTGTAAGAAAGGCCAAACCTACTTTTTATACCCATATAGTCTAAATCTATCAGTCTAATCCGATAAGTCACTTACTTAAAAAAGCCCCTTATACCGGGGCTTTAGCTTTAATAGTATTTTTTACGCTCCAAGTAATCATACACAAGGTTTAACGTTTCGCTGAAGCGCTGGAAATGGACGACTTCCCTTTCGTGCAAAAACTTTAAGGTATTGGTCATACCGGGGTCATCGGAAAGCCGGATCAGGAGTAGAACGGGTCTTTTGTTCGGCCACCATAAGCCACTACCTCTTCGGTAATATTTTAACTGAGTGATCGCGCCGTCTTGACACGTTACTTAGGGTTGGAGTATTATTAATAAAACTGGTTAATTGGGGAATTTGGGGTATACAATTATAGGGAAGTGATTAGATACTGTATACGCTGGTCAAGTTAATTGCTAAGTATTTTTTGTGGCTTTTGGGGAAGCCCGCCATTACCGGGCAAGAAAATATCCCTCGCACGGGCCCGGTGATTGTGGTGGCCAACCACACCAGCCTGCTGGACGGCTTCCTTTTGGCGGGTTTTTGGCCACGGCGGATTACGTTCCTGTCAGCAGTCTACTTGTTCAGGTTGCCGGTAGTGGGAGCGTTTTTACGCGCTATGGGCGCCATCCCAGTGCAAAACGAGGGGAGTGAGCTGGCGGGAATGAGGGCAGCCCTGCGAGTATTACAGAAGGGGGGCACGCTGGCCCTTTTTCCTGAAGGCCATATTTGTCAGACAGACAAACTTTGTCCATTTCAAACGGGATGGGTGTATTTGGCCCTTAAGACAGGTGCCCCGGTGGTACCGGTAGCGATTAAGGGGACTGAATCAGTACTGCCTTTAGGCGCCGTCTTCCCGCGTCGCGGTAAGATCTACATGCAAATCGGGGCTCCGTGGGGATTGGAAAAGGTCTGGCGACCGGGTCAGGAAACGATGGCGGCTTTGAACATGAGACTGGTCAGCCAAATGGAGCAAATGTTGAATGAGAATTAGTCTATCGCTGGAGGTCGGTGAGAATGGAAGCAAGGCACTATACTAGAGGAAGGCCGCGAATAGGCTTGGCCCTGGGGGGCGGTGGTGCCAGGGGATATGCCCACCTGGGGGTTCTCAAGGCTCTACAGGAAGCAAACATTCCTATTGACGTTATCGCTGGGACCAGTATGGGGGCGGTAGTTGGTGCCGCCTATGCCACTGGGTACCAGGTTGAAGAATTGGTGGATATGGCTCTTCAGATGCGATGGCGGCAGTTGTTTGGCATGGCAGACCCGACGCTACCCCGCCAGGGCGTTATTGCCGGCAATCGGTTGGAAAGGTACTTTGAAACCTTAACCCAGGGGAGGGACTTTAATCAACTCGAAAAAACTTTAGTCGTCGTGGCCACCGACATAACTACAGGAGAAGAAGTGCGCCTTAACTCCGGGCCGGTGGCCCGGGCTTTGCGGGCTAGCACCGCAGTGCCAGGAGTCTTTTGCCCGGTCAGGTTAGGACGGCACCTGCTGGTAGATGGGTCGGTTACCACTCCGGTGCCGGTGGCAGTAGCTGCGGATGCGGGGGCAGAGGTGGTGGTAGCTGTTGATGTATGCTCGCCGGTGGACCGGACTGATGTCCTGGTGCGGGCATGGAAGTGGTTAAAGGAGATACCTCTCAGGCAAACTTATTGCCTGGCAGGGGTACCGGGTTTCTTACACTTCCTGAAGCCGGGATTGCCAGAGAGTATCAACATTGTTGGCCGTTCACTGGAACTGTACGACCGTTACATGAAGGTTTCCTCGCCTGGGACTCCCTCCATGCACTGCTGGCTGTTGAAGCCAGCGGTGGAAAACGTAAGGTGGTACGAGTTTCACCGGGTCAGGGAGTGTATTCAGGCAGGGGAAGCTGTAGGACGGCAAGTGGTCGATCAGGTCAACATCTTGCTGGAAAAAGGGGACTTTGGTGAAGGGACCGGCCATGAAACCGGACGGGCAAAAAAGGTAACGGGAGGAGAGCGATGAAGCCTGGTAGCGATATTTTAGTAATGATAGCCGGTACCGGCGCCGCCGTACCGGACCGGGTGCTGACAAGTGGTGGCGATGGTGGGTTTTGGCGCCGGCTTGACCTAGGGCACCTGCCTCGCCACATACCGGTTGGTGGCGGGCTAACGTAAATCATCCCTCCTCCGTCCAAAACGACGTTGGGAGGAGGGAAAATACCAACAGAGGAGGTAGGCGGGAAATGGTTTGAATGGAATATATATCTAGAAAGTTTGGTGTCCACTAAAAAAGCGTAGAGGAGGAACGCCATGATGAAAAAGTGGGGAACTAACCTGGAATTTGCCAAGCGGTACGTAGGCGAGAAAGTATTACGGGAGTTGTTAAGCTACCTGAGCAGGGACCCGGTCCAGCACCTTCAGCAACTGCTCAGCCTTGGTAAACTTATAGCACGGCGAGAGGAACATAAGCAAAATGTGGCTGCATTAGAAAAGGCGATTAGAGACAACCCGGCAGTGCGACAACTGACGGAGGGGTTATTGAAGGATACCCATCCCAACGTAGTGCAAAGGTTACTATATAACTTTTTTATCAATTCAATGCTAATGGGCGTGCCCAGACAGTTGCACCTGTCACAAACTATGGGTTTCAACGTGCCCCATACTATCCTGGTAGATCCTACCAGCGCCTGCAACCTGCGATGTGAGGGATGCTGGGCCGGCGCCTATGCCCAGCACGACGAGCTTGATTACGAGCGCCTGGACCGCCTCTGCAACGAGGCCAAGGAACTGGGGATTTACTGGATGGTGATGTCCGGCGGCGAACCCTTCATGTATCCGCGTCTCTTTGACCTGGCCGCTAAGCATAATGACATGGCTTTCATGCTATATACCAACGGTACCAGGATTGATGACCGGGTAGCGGACCAGATCGTGGAGGCAGGCAACTTGTCCCCGGCCTTCAGCCTGGAAGGCTGGGAGGATAGGACCGACCGCCGGCGGGGGCCGGGGGTATTTAAAAAAGTGATCGCCGCTATGGACCGGTTGCGGGAGCGGGGGGGTGTCTTCGGTGTGTCACTCACTGCCACCCGGGAGAACGTGGAAGAAATAACCTCCGACGGCTTTGTAGACTTCCTGGTGGAAAAGGGTGCCAGGTATGGCTGGATCTTCCATTATATCCCCATCGGCCGCAACCCCAAGCCGGACCTGATGCTGACGCCGGAGCAGCGTTCCTATATGGCCATGCGCGTACCCGCCATCCGCAGGAATAAACCAATCGCACTAGCCGACTTCTGGAACGATGGGGAATTTACCCAGGGGTGCATTGCCGGCGGGCGGCGGTACTTCCATGTTACCGCTAGCGGCGCGGTGGAGCCGTGTGCTTTTGTCCACTTCTCCACGCACAACATCAAAGATCACAGCCTGGAGGAGATTTTGCGCTCACCATTGTTTACCGCCTTCCAAAAAAGGCAGCCTTTCTGCAGCGACCACCTGCGGCCTTGTCCCATTATCGACGTGCCTGCCGCCCTTCGGGACATCGTGGTGGAAAGCGGGGCCAGGCCCACCCACGACGGCGCCAGCGACGTACTGAAAGGGGAAGTAGGCGAATTTTTGGAACGGCGGGCGGCGGCCTGGGCGGAGGCGGTAGCGGAGCTACGGTCCCGGCAAGCCTCGAAGACCATATCCTGAACTGGGAACAAGCTTTGTTTCGTTAAAATGATACCGCTCTTGACGGGGCCAACACAGGGAGGTGATAATAGTAATTGAGAGCAAAAACTAACCTGGGGGAGGAAAATATAATGCGCATCACCCGGCGGCGCCTGGACTTCCTGCAAAAGATTAAACAGCTTTACGAAGCGACCAACTTGCCGGTGCATTACGCGCGGGTGGCCGAATTACTGGGCGTCAGCAAGTGGAGTGCCTATGAGATGCTGAAAACATTGGAAAAAGAAGGTTTTTTGGCCAGCCAGTACGAAGTGAACCAGGGAGAAAAGTTTCCCGGCCGGGCGATGGTGCTGTTCGCGCCTACCCCCCTGGCTGATGCAGTGCTTTCAGGGAAAGCCCTGGAGGAGAAGGTTTCTGTCAAGGAATGGCGGCAAGTTAATGAAAGGTTATTGTCATTGTATGAAGAACTTAAAAAGGCCAATCCTAAAGAACTGGCTGAACAACTGTTGGCAGAGTTACCTGGCCTGGAAAGCCCCCTTATTTTCAGTGCCTATATGATTGCTCTCTTGATCGTATTGTTGCAAACCCTGAGTGAAAAGAGCATCGGGCTGCTCAAAAACGTTGTGATGAATGCGGTCAAGGAGGAAACAGGATTAGCTATATTTGCCGGCGCTGCCTTGGGCAGTATGATGAAAACAGCCACCCAGTTTCCGCTGCTATCCCAGATTGTCAGCTATATGAGCAAATTCCAGGTCAACTTGGCTGAACTCAACCAAACCGAACGGGCCCTCTTGATGGATTTTCTGGAGGAGGCGCTGGAAAAAGCAACATAATTTACTTTGCGAGATTTTTGGGGATATTATGGTTCTTGGGGGTTAACAGGTACGCGATTTAATCCACAAGGGCAAGACCATTTAATCAAGAAATACTATAACTACGAATTGAGGAGGAGCACACGAATGAAGGAACTGTTACGCAAGGCTTTTACCCTTAGTTGGGGAGCCATAGCCTTAACCAGGGAAGCGGCGGAAAAATTGGTGGACGAACTGGTGAAGAAAGGGGAAATGGGCCGGGAAGAGGCCAGGGAACTGGTAAATGACCTGCTGGAACGTGGTAAAAAAGAACGGGAAGAGGTACAAAAAGTCATCCGCCAGGAAATGGAGCGGGTGCTGGGTGAATTAAACCTGCCCTCCCGGGACGATCTGTTACGATTAGAAGAAAAGGTTGACCGGCTGCTACACCCTCGCGGGGAGCAGTAGGCGACCTGGTAGACTCAATTCAACTCAATTCAAGGAGTATAACATGACCATCACGAGACGGTACCGGCACGCGCGGCGGTTCCAGGCTGTAGCCCGGGTGCTGGTGCATCACGGTTTCGGCTACCTGCTGGGCCAGTTGGGACTTACGGAATACCTTGCTTCCTATCGACGGAGGTCACCACATGGATTGGATGAGACCCAATCCCTGCTCACCCGGGGAGAGCGGGTGCGCCGGGTGCTGGAAGAATTAGGACCAACTTTTGTCAAGATGGGACAGATGCTCAGCACCCGGCCCGACCTGCTGCCCGAGGACATTCGTTCGGAACTGGCCAAACTGCAGGACCAGGTCCCGCCCTTTCCTTTCACGCAGATCCAATCCCTTATCGAGCGCGAACTGGGCCGGCCTTTGGGGGAAATTTTCCCCTATTTTGATCCCGAGCCGTTAGCCGCGGCCTCTATCGGTCAGGTGCACCGTGCCCGGTTGCATACAGGCGAAGAGGTGGTGGTCAAGGTTCAACGCCCGGGGATCGGAGGGATCATCGCGGTTGACCTGGAGATCCTTTACGCCATTGCTCAACTGGCAGAGAAACGCACGGCCTGGGGACAAATGTACAGAGTGATGGAATTGGTCGAAGAATTCCGCCGCACGCTGCTACAGGAAATGGACTACCTGGCGGAGGGACGCAATACCGAGCGCTTCCGGCAAAACTTTACGGGAGATGAAACAGTCTACATTCCCAGGGTTTATTGGGAGTATTCCACCTCCAGGGTACTAACCTTGGAGTACGTGGCGGGGGTCAAGTTGGGGGATATTATCAGGTTAAAGCAGCGGGGTCAGGATTCCAAGAGGATTGCCCATTACCTGGCCAGGGCTATCTTTCAGCAAATCCTGGTAGACGGCTTTTTTCACGCCGACCCCCACCCTGGAAACATCGCCGTGCTGCCGGGAGAAAAGATTGTTTTCATGGATTTCGGTATGGTGGGCCGCTTGACCCAAGAGCGCCGGCAGCAACTAATCCAACTGGTGCTGGGACTGGTCAGGCGGAACAGCGGGCAAATCGTCCGGGCGGTGGCGGAAATGGGCATCATCGGCCGGGAAGTGGACATGGAAGGGCTACGACAGGACGTGGAACGGCTCCGGGAGCGTTATTATGACGTACCGCTCAGCCAGGTGAAACTGGGTGAGGCCATCGGGGAGATCCTGTACCTGGCCTTTAAGTACCGCATCCGGATCCCAACCGAATTCAGCCTGGTAGCCAAGGCGCTGATTACCCTGGAGGGCATCGTAGAGGAGTTGGACCCCGACCTGAGTATTGTGGCGGTGGCCGAACCCTTCGGCCGACGTTTAATGCGGGAAAGGTTCCGGCCCCGGCGCCTGTGGCAGGAGTTCAGTGAGCGGGCCTGGGAATTCAGTGATGTCTTCTTCCGGTTACCCGGGCGGATAGACCGTGTTTTGGAGCAGGTGGAGGATGGCGGGTTTACTATTAGGCTGGAACACGCTGAACTAAGGGAAACCCTTTTCCGCATGGACCGCATCAGCAACCGTTTATCCTTCAGTATTGTGTTGCTAGCCTTTTCCATTGTCATCACAGGCCTGGTGGTGGCGTCCGCTATGGCTACCGGAGCCGGAGGTGGTTTCTTATGGGTGAGACTTCCTTTCTTAGAAATCGGCTTTGTCCTCGCCATGCTGATGGGGGGATGGCTGCTGTTAGCCATTTTTCGCTCCGGGCGGTTCTAAACTAAGTCTTTGCTAATAACGCCATAACGAAAAGTTCAACGCACACTTAAAAAAGCCCCTTTACCGGGGCTTTAGCTTTAATAATACTTTTTACGCTCCAGGTATTCATGTACCAGGTTTAACGTTTCGCCGAAGCGCTGGAAATGGACGACTTCCCTTTCGCGCAAAAACTTTAGAGTATCACTAACATCGGGATCATCGGAGAGCTGGATAAGGTATTCATAGGTGGAGCGGGCCTTCTGCTCGGCGGCCATGTTTTCATAAAGGTCGGTGACGGGGTCACCCTTGGACTGGATGTAGGTGGCCGTCCAGGGGGCGCCGCTGGCGTTGACGAAATAGAGGGCGCGGTCATGGTCGGCATAATAGCCATCCAGGCCGGCGCGTTTGATTTCCTCAAGGGGGGCGTCTTTAATCAGGTTATAGACCAGGGTGGCGACGATCTCCATATGGGCCAGCTCTTCCGTGCCGATGTCCGTCAAAACTGCCTTGGCCTGAGGGATGGGCATGGTATAGCGCTGGGTGAGGTAGCGCAGGGAAGCGGCCAGTTCCCCATCCGGCCCACCATATTGGGTAATAATTACTTTGGCCAGGTGAGGGTTAGGGCCGCCGACACGTACCGGGTACTCTAGCTTTTTTTCATAAATCCACATTTAGAATCCCTCCGCCTAAAAAGTTGTTTCCCAGGGCCAGGGTTCGTCGATCCAGCGCCAGGCCTGGGGACTGGGCGTACTACCGTAATTTGTTAAAGGACCGTAAAGGTTTTCGTATTCCTTTTTTGCCGCCAGCAGGGCTTCGCTGGCAGCATTATATTCCGCTAACGCCCGGTAGTCTTCGGGATTGGTGTCCAGGTAAAGGTTAAAGTCTATACAGGTAAATTCCAGGGCCATAATCTTTTTGAGCAGGCTTAAACGTTGTCCATCCATGATTTTACCCCTCCACTACATTGTTTTAAGGTGTCTGCCGGGGCTGGTAAGGCTGGAAGAGTTCGGGGAAAATGGTACCTCGGGCCAGGCCTTCCATGGGGTCCCACCTGTTGGTATAACGCTGCCATGGTACATAGGCCCGGGCTAGTTCGTATCCCCCAAAAGATTGCTTCTCAAACTTATTTTCACCCGAGCTCCTTGTAACCTCACTTTTTCCCATTTGTTCGCTGGCCAAGGTAACCCCTCCTTCAGATGAGTTGTGCTTATTCTATAATATGCTGGTCGTTTGAGGAAGGGTTACCAGATGTTACAAAAACGAAAAGGGGGATCGGGATGAAAATTATCCTTGTACAGTAAAACAAAAACACATATCGAGTTTTGAAATAAGGGACAAAGGATGCAAGGCATTTACGTAGAAGTTACCACAATATAAAAATAGTAATATTTACAAAGTCGTTGAAATAGCAGCCGGGAATGTGAACTCAAAAGCAGCTAAGGGGGGTGAAAAGGAAGCAATCGTGAACACACCGAAAAACATGACAAATATTTGGGAAGGGATTCAGATTCTGTATGAGGCAAGTGTGTTTGGCAAGTAAAAAATGATGAATTCGGCAATCAAAAAGTGCAGAGTTTGCCATCACGCTCGGTAATCTTTCTCCCTCGAAGACCCGGGGAGATTTCAGTTTGCCGTGGTTGTAACACTGTT
>Ga0247720_100072_pt1 | contig 47626 bp, 42 predicted proteins | sample MSEWel2015_12_15_FD_189078 | JGI IMG/M metagenome (GOLD analysis project Ga0247720, IMG submission 189078) | Subsurface sediment microbial communities from gas well in West Virginia, United States - MSEEL Well Study Marcellus 3H_2015_12_15 | ecosystem: Environmental > Terrestrial > Deep... | reverse complement strand
AATTTTATCAAAAATAAACCCCACTATTTTATAGCGGGGTTTATTTGAAAGATCAAGGATTATAGATACTTAACCTTGCAAAACACTTACATCTGCAATCGCTGTGAATAAATCACGCAACTGAGCCAATAAACGTAAACGGTTGGCTTTCAATTCAGCATCATCTGCCATAACCATTACACCTTCAAAGAAAGCATCAATTGGCGCACGAAGCGCAGCAAGCTTAGACAACGCTTCCGTATAGTTACGTGCAGCAAGTAAAGGCTGAACTACTGGTGTCAATGTTTGAAGTTCTGCATAAAGCGCTTTTTCAGCCGCTTCAACCAAATTCGCTTCAACCACAGCACCTTCTGGTGTCGCTTCTTTTGCAAGAATATTGGCAACACGCTTATTAGCCGCAGCCAATGCAGCCGCTTCTGGCAAGGTACGGAAATGATTCACCGCAGTCACACGCTTGTCAAAATCAAGAGGAGATTTTGGAGCAAGTGCTTGAACCGCTTGAATCACATCAACTGCAACGCCTTGGTCTTCATATTTAGCACGGTAACGACCTTCAAGGAACGCAACGGCATCTGCACGGGTCTTGTCATGATCTTTAACCACGTCACCATAACCTTGAAGCGCAAAGTTCACCAATTCTTCAATCGTCACATCAAGTTCATTTTCAATGATCAAACGTAAGATACCGATTGCAGAACGACGTAATGCAAATGGGTCTTTAGAACCTGTTGGCGCTTGACCAATACCAAAAATACCAACCAGCGTATCTAAACGATCTGCAAGCGCAATCGTTGTGCCTGTCTTGGTTTGTGGTAATACGTCACCCGCAAACTTAGGTAAGTATTGCTCACCTAAAGCTTCAGCAACTTCATGATTCTCACCCTCAAGGCGAGCATAATAAGTTCCTGCAATCCCTTGAAGTTCAGGGAATTCGCCCACAAGTTCAGAGGTCAAATCACATTTAGCGAGTAACGCTGCTTTTTCAGCATCGGCTGCATTTGCACCTGTAATTGGTGACAATGCTACAGCTAATTTAGCAATACGTTCTGATTTATTCCAAAGCGTACCCAATTGTGCTTGGAATACCATATTTGCGAGTTTTTCTTTACGAGATGCAAGCGGTTGCTTTTGGTCTTGTAGGAAGAAGAATTCTGCATCCGACAAACGAGGGCGTACAACTTTTTCATTGCCTTCAATAATTTGAATCGGATCTTTCGACTCAATATTTGAAATAGTAATAAAGTAAGGCTGTAATTTACCTTCAGCATTGATCAAACAGAAATACTTTTGATTGTCCTGCATCGTGGTAATCAAGGCTTCTTGAGGAACAGCTAAATAACGCTCTTCAAAAGTTGCACGTAATGCAACTGGCCATTCAACCAAGCTGGTTACTTCATCAAGTAAGTCTACTGGGACAATCGCAGTTGCATTAACTTCATCAGCTAACTTTTTCACTTGATCTTGAATGGTTGCTTGACGCTTTTCAAAATTCGCAACGACATAAGCTTTTTCTAAAGCAGCAAGGTAGTCATTTGCATGCGCCAAAGTCACGGCTTCAGGTGCATGGAAACGGTGACCATAAGTCACATTACCTGCTTTATGATCTTGAATGATTGCTTCAACCACTTGATCATCTTTCAACAATACGACCCATTTTACTGGACGCACGAATTCAGTACGACTTGCAGCAGAACGCATACGTTTTGCGATTGGTAAGTTGTCTAATGCAGTTTGTAAAATTTGTGGCAGTAAAGCATCAAGGCTTTGACCTTTCACATCTTTCAAGAAGCAAACTTTTTCAACTTTACCAGCTTGGAAAGTTGAAAGTTGATCAACGGTAATACCTTGACCACGCATAAAGCCTTCAAGTGCTTTAGTTGGTTTGCCTTCTGCATCATAAGCGGCTTGAACAGCAGGGCCGTCAAAACGTTTTTGTGTGTCTGCTTGAGCAGCATCAATATCAACAATTTTGAGCGCTAAACGACGTGGTGCAGCATAAGCTTCGATCGCAGCAAAATTTAAGCCTGCATCTTTTAAGCTTTTTTCCGTTTCAGCTTTTAAAGCATCACGTAAAGTTTTTAAGCTTTTTGGTGGAAGTTCTTCACAGCCAAGTTCGAATAAAACAGTATGCTTTGTCATTATTTATTCTCCTTCGCTTTTTCAGCTTGGGCTGCTTCTGCTTCAACTTGTGCTTTTAACTGCGCTAATACTTCATCACGTAAATGTGGTTCTGCCATTGGGAAACCGAGTTTCGCACGCGCAGCCACATAACTTTGAGCGATTGAACGCGCTAAGGTACGAACACGTAAAATATAACGTTGACGCTCAGTTACAGAAATCGCACCACGCGCATCTAATAAGTTAAAGCTATGCGATGCTTTAATCACTTGCTCATAAGCAGGAAGTGGAAGTTCAGCATCCATTAAACGAGCTGCTTCAGCTTCATAGAAATCGAATAATTCAAATAATTTATCGACTGGCGCATATTCGAAGTTATAGGTCGATTGTTCCACTTCATTTTGATGGAATACATCACCATAAGTCACAGTACCGAACTGACCTTTGGTCCAAACAAGATCGTAAACTGAGTCTACACCTTGAAGGTACATCGCAAGACGTTCTAAACCGTATGTGATTTCACCAGTAACAGGGTAGCATTCAACACCACCGACTTGCTGGAAGTAAGTGAACTGAGTCACTTCCATACCATTTAACCAAACTTCCCAACCTAAGCCCCAAGCACCAAGGGTTGGAGATTCCCAGTTGTCTTCGACGAAACGAATGTCGTGTGTCAGCGTATCAATGCCGATCGCTTTTAATGAATCAAGATAAAGCTGTTGGATATTGTCTGGGTTTGGCTTAAGCACTACTTGGAACTGATAATAGTGTTGTAAGCGGTTTGGGTTCTCACCATAACGACCATCTTTAGGACGACGTGATGGTTGAACATAAGCCGCGTTCCAAGTTTCTGGACCTAATGCGCGTAAGAAAGTTGCAGTGTGGAATGTCCCTGCACCCATTTCCATATCATATGGTTGTAATACGACGCAGCCTTGCTCCGCCCAATAGTTTTGTAGGGCAAGAATTAAGCCCTGAAATGTATCAATATGCGATATAGCACGACTCATGGTGCATCCACTGGAATCAAACAAAAATTGTGGTTAAGTATAAGGATTTTCGGGTGCAGTGCAAAGGATTCAAGCGTTTCAGCGACAAGTTCTGATAATAAATTATTTAAACGCTTTTGTTTAATTTTCGAGTTAATTCAAAACGGACCCAATAGCCGACATATTTTCCCAGTTGGCAAAGTTCTGAATGGAAGACCATTCACATAAACGTCACCTCATGACGCATAACATCTTTACCAATCTTAATTTTCAAATCATGAAATGTTAGCTTTGAAATGATGTTGTCACTGAGGTGTTTGCTATGTCTGATCGCATTCGTGAAAAATTACAAATTCTTGCGGACGCAGCTAAATATGATGTGTCCTGTTCCTCTAGTGGTAGTGACCGTAAAAATAAAGACAAAGGTTTAGGTAATGCCAGTCGGGCAGGGATTTGCCATAGCTATACCGAAGATGGGCGCTGTGTTTCATTGTTGAAAATCTTGTTCAGTAATGTCTGTATTTTTGATTGTGCTTATTGTGTGTCACGCCGTTCTAATGATGTCAAACGTGCTGCATTTACCGTACAAGAGGTGGTTGACCTGACCATTAATTTTTATCGTCGAAATTATATTGAAGGACTATTTCTCAGTTCAGGCATTTTTAAATCGGCAGATTACACCATGGAACGCATGATGCAAGTGGTGAAAAAACTACGTCTAGAGGAAAATTTTAATGGCTATATTCATCTCAAAACTATTCCTGGAGCATCGCCTGAACTGATTCATGAAGCAGGGCTTTATGCTGACCGCATGAGCATTAATCTGGAAATGCCAACTGAAATCGGATTAAAAGCGTTTGCTCCTGAAAAATCACATCAGGAAGTACAAAAAGACTTAGGCTTAGTACGAGATCGACTGATTCAACTCAAAGATGAACGTCAAATTATTAAGCATGTTCCAAAATATGTACCCGCAGGACAGACCACACAAATGGTGGTGGGCGCACATCAGGAAACCGATCAAGATGTACTTGTGATGGCAGATCGACATTACAAGGAATTTAAGCTCAAACGGGTGTATTTCTCAGGTTATATTCCAATCAACACAGAAAATAACTATTTACCAGCAGTGGGTTCTGCGCCGCCATTATTAAGAGAAAATCGTCTTTATCAAAGTGATTGGTTGATGCGTTTTTATGGTTTTGAAGTCAATGAAATCGTCAATGAAAAACACCCACATCTTGATTTAGATGTAGACCCCAAACTGAGTTGGGCGTTGCGTCATCCTGAGCAGTTTCCAGTGGATTTAAATCGTGCTGACTATAGCATGATCCTTCGTGTACCAGGCATCGGCGTAAAGTCAGCCAAGAAAATCGTGCAAGCGCGTCGTTTTGGTAAGATACATACTGATTTATTGAAGCAACTCGGTGTGGCGTATTCACGTGCCCAGTTTTTTATTCGCTGTGAAGACAGTCCACGCTTTCAAAAGGAACTTTCTACGACTGATATTCGTCAGCAAATACTAACGCAGGGTTCATCTAAATACATTAAACAACTGTCACCGCAATTGAGTTTAGGATTTTAAACATGCTCAGTGATGCGGTGGTTTATTACTACTTTGATGGCTCTATGGTCGGTTTACTCAACTGCGTATTTCGTGCTTTTCAATTTAAAGAATTCCACGTGCAATTGTGTTTAAACCAAGGCGCACAGCATGGTTTATTTGCCACGGTGGTTGAAATTCCAAATCATGAGCAACATGCAGCACGTGTTTGGTCAGCCTTACAGCAGAAATTGTCGCATTCATCTTTGAGACAATTTTATTTTGCCTATTTTTCGGAATCCTTGGATGCCTATCAGCATTTATTTAATTACTGTATCTATGTCTTTCGACATCAACATTCAGTTGAGAAGAATTATTCGCATCCTAGTGTTTTAGCGATTTCACAATGGACGAAAAAGGTGGGACGCGAAAAGCATCGTATGGAAGCATTTGTGCGTTTTAAGAAAACCACAGATGGATTGTTTTTAAGTTTGGTTCGCCCTGATTTTAATGTGCTGCCTTTGATACAGCCGCATTTTAAGCGTCGTTATCAAGATCAACGTTGGTTGATTTATGACGAACAACGAAAATATGGATTGTATTATGACTTACACGAGATTCATGAGGTGTCTTTAGATGCTCATCAGATTGACCGTAATATTGAAAATGGAGCCAGTCAAAACTTTCAATTAGAATTAGACGAACAAGAAGAATTATATGATCAGCTTTGGAAAGACTATTTCAATAGTATCAATATTAAAGAACGTCAGAATGTGAAATTGCATGTGCAATATTTGCCTAAACGTTATTGGCGATATTTGAATGAAAAATACGTTTGATCTTCTCTTTTATTGAAAGCGATAAAAAAGCGCCGTAGCGCTTTTTTATATTTAGAGGAAAAACCAGTAAACAAATATTGAAACCAGTGCGATACATAAAATATTGAGGATAAAGCCAATTCGCATCATTTCACTTTGTTGAATATGCCCCGTACCAAATACAATCGCATTCGGTGGTGTTGCTACAGGGAGCATAAACGCACATGAAGCACCGATTCCGATGACAACCACAAGAATTTCTTTTGGAATTCCCATTTGATCAGCGATTGCTGCAAATACTGGAACCAGCAGAGCAGCCGAGGCTGTATTACTGGTAAATTCAGTTAAGAAAATAATAAATGCAGCTACAATCACGATGACTAGGAATGGTGAGGCATCACCAAATGCATTTGCCAGAGTTTGCCCAAGTACCAAAGAAGAACCAGAGTCTTTTAAAACGGCACTTAAAGTTAAGCCACCACCAAATAGCATTAATACGCCCCAGTCCGTATTGTCTGCAATATCTTTCCAAGTGGCGATTCCTAAGATCACGACCATACAGGCTGCGAGTACTGCAATCCATGTATCAGGTTGAGTAATTCCAAATTGTTCGCTGACGCTTTTACCAAAAATCCATGCCAATGCAGTGATAGCGAAAACTAACATGGTTAGAATACGATCACGGTTCCAAGGGATAGTTTCTGTTCTGAATTCCACACGATGATTAAGTTTAGGTCTGAGCACGATATATAAACTAAATAACATCGCAGGGAAAATGATGAGCATCATAGGCAAACCGACTTTCATCCAGTCTGCAAAATCATAGCCTAATGCTTTCGCTGCAATCGCATTGGGTGGTGAGCCAACTAAAGTACCTAAGCCGCCAATACTTGCTGAATAAGCAATACCTAAGAGGATGAATACGAAAGTTTTACGTTCTTTTTGCGCATCAAAATGTGAAAGCAAACCCAATGCAAGAGGAAGCATCATAGCCGCGGTTGCAGTATTCGAAATCCACATCGACAAAACGGCTGTGACCAAACAGATTGCTAAAACAGCTACTCCCAGATGCCCTCTAGACATTGCAATAATCCACATGGCAATCTTTCGGTCAAGTTTTTGCACATGCAATGCAGTTGCCAAGGCAAAACCACCAAAAAATAGGAAAATCGTAGGATCAGCAAAAGTACTCAGTGCTTTAGTGGTAGAAATGGCTTCAATCTCGCCATCTCCTCCCACACTCGGCATACCGACGAGAACCGCGAGCACAGGGACTAGCAATGCCGTGATGGTGATGTGAATAGCTTCAGTCAGCCACAAAATACCGATAAATAACAACAGACTTAGACCTTTATTGGCATTTTGGTCATAAGGCAAAATTTCATATAAACCGAAAGACAGCAGTGCTGCAATTGCAATAATCACCCAGCCACGGATTAAGCCTTTGGGCATGGCATTGGTGGGTGTTTCGAGGTGAGGAACATTCATAAAATATCCTTATTTGAGTTGTTCTAGTTGCGATAGCGTATACAACTGAATAACCATAAAGTCTCAAAGAACTAGAAGTAAATATTAAGTTCTGCCATCTATGTAAAATCTTTTTAAATCATGTTGATTCCCTGCCACAGTGCATTGGTACCGAGTACAGTCAAAATGACTAAAATAAGGCGTTTGAATTTTTGTTGGGAAATATGAATTCTGATCTTAGAACCAAGATAAATAAAAAATAATGAAAAAAACGTAATTGCACACAATAGATATATCTGTGCCTGATCAAAGGTCAAAAGCGTTGGGTAGAGTATCGAGAGCTGGATTAATTTGCTGGCAAGAAAGCTAATGTTGGTAATCATCACGATGTCATTTTTACTGTGCTGTGTACTTAACAAATACATCATCAAAAATGGAGCCATCGCATTGGTTGCACCTCCGATCACACCTGCAAGCAACCCAAATATGAGCATGTTTTTAATTGAGCGACGTAGGTGCAAAGGTTGTGATCTAAATTGATCTAATACATAGAGCCAAATGACCATCCCTAACAACAGCTTCAGATAACTTTCATCAATATAAAGCAGTAGTATGACGCCAAACAGGCTTCCAATCAGGCTACTGCCGATAAGACTCCAGTAGTTTTTTACATAATATAATAGGGAGATCGGGGCTTTTTCATGCGTCCCTAACACACTTAGATTCATGATAATACAAGGAATAAGTACCATCGCGACGGCAGTCTGTAGAGGGTGAAACAGAGACAATGCTGCTGTACTGATCATCGGAAATCCGAAACCACTCAGACCATGTAATAATGCTGCTAATGCACACAGCAGCAGTGTTAAAAACTCAGTTTTATACAAAACAGTTCTCTAGCACAGTATTGAATTGATCAATCATCGGTATTGGTTAATTTATAATATTTGGTAAAAATTACTTGAATAATAGATTATCAGATTATCTCATATCTTTAAGATGTAACTTGAATACACCTTATTTGGCTTTGCGCGTATACTTGCTTCGTTCGAAAATCAAAACATCCAACCAGCAAGGTGCATTGTGAACTTGACCCAATTAGACTGGATAAATTTACTAAAACCTAATTATAAAGTTCTTCCAGTGAAAGAACGTTTGTTCTCAGGCTTTGGCGCACTGTGTGGTTTGGCGATTTCTTCTTTGATTAGTTGGTATGTATTGGGCGGGATGAATGCCTGGTATATCGCGCCGATGGGTGCATCTTCCGTTTTATTGTTTGCAGTTCCAAATAGTCCATTAGCACAGCCTTGGAATGTGGTGGTTGGTAATACTTTAGCGGGATTTATTGGGGTGGCATGTACCCAGCTTTTACCTGATTTAACCACAGCATTTAGTGTGGCTGTTGGATTGGCTATCTTTATGATGATGACCACAGATTCATTACATCCACCAAGTGGTGCTGTAGCCATTACTGCGGTTCTGGGGGGAGAGGCTGTTCATAAGCTCGGCTTTCATTTTATCCTTTACCCTGTATTACTCAACTCAGTTTTATTACTTGTTTTTGCAGTGTTTTTTAATCGACTGATTGGGCGAAATTATCCGACTATGCCTCATCTGAATGAACGCTCCAAAGACCCAACACCTACTCAAAAAGTATCGATTCAACCCAAAGATATCGAATATGCCTTAGAGCAACACACTGAACTATTGGATATCAGCCAATACGATTTAGAGAAAATTATTTTAGAAGCACAAGAGCATGCGAATGAGCGATTAAATCATTCGTTCGTATGTCAGGACATTATGAGTCGAGATGTAATTAAATTATATGAGAATGACGATATTCATCAGGCTTTGGACAAGTTTAAATCGGTTAATTTAATGAGTCTGCCTGTTGTGAATGATCAAGATCAATTAGTTGGAACTCTGGCATTGTACGAAGTTGTTGAGTGGTTCAAAGGAGCCACTGATCCGCGAAATTCTTGGCAACATTATGTGAAACAGATCATGAGTCGTCGAGTTGTGAAAGTTGATCCATTACAACCGATTCAAGATCTTGTACCTTATTTTGTTGAAAAATCTTTTAATTATATTCCTGTGGTCGAAGAGCTGCGTTTAATTGGAATTATTAGTCGGGCTGATATGATTGCGGCTTTGCATCAGCAAATCAAACAACAATCATCTGTATTGTGAGCAAAAAAAAGCTACGGTTGTATAGGGGTAAATCCAACCGTAGCGACCAAACTAAAAAATAAGATTAACGTTTGATTCCTTGATCTTCATACACTGTTTTAACAGGTTGGTTGTAACCTTGTACATGCTCAACCCGATTCGCCTGTCTTTTTGGAATGACTAACCACATGATTAAATACACCAAAATACCTGGGAAAGCGGCGCTCATAATTGAAATAATCACAAAGATTAAACGTAGTAAATTCGCATTCCAACCAAAACGTTCCGCAATACCGCCCATTACACCAGCGATCATGCTTTGTTGGTTTGAGCGATATAAACCAGAATTGGCCATCGAGTTTTTCTCCTTAAATAAATGAAACAACAGGGAAAAATCAAAAAATTGAGATAATGTGCTGTTGTTATATTAGAGATAGGGTCAAATTCATTTTTTTAAAGTTTCTGTAAGCGAGAGAATAGTTACGGTATGTAAAGAATTGATGGAAAAACCGACACTATCGCCTAAAATGCACCGACTTAACGCATCTTGCGATAGCAACCTGCGATTTCAGACTCATCGTTACTTTATTTCTATTCCCTCTGTAGATGTGTAAATGTATATCCTGTTCTTTAAGATTTACACGGGGTAGAGAGGTCTTGAATAAAATGAACGATGTTGATGTTAGAGAATGATGAATATGCAGTTTCGGTTATTCTTACAGCCCCTAAGTGTAGGAACTCTATTGGTTTTAGGTTTGACGGCGTGTGATGGTCATCATCCTGAACCAGCGATATCACACAGTCAAACCCAGCCTAAACCTGTTGAGGCGGCTGTATCGACTGTGCTTGCAGATGATCAAGCGGTTTCCAGTGAAGGTGTTGCTTTAACTGAGGTAGCAGGTCAGGCAACCATTCCTCATGTAGCATCGAAACATATGGAAAAACCATCACCGCAAGATTTGATCTATGCGGGACGTTATCATGCGCGTATTCCATGTTCTGATCCTTTTGCTGGATGTGTGAACAATGAAAACGAAGCCGAATATATTATTAATTTACTAGATGACGGATCTGTATTTTGGACCAATACTAGCTTTGGACGTTTGGGCACTGATTCATCACAGAATATTGCCAAAATTGAACAGACCTGTAAGCAGGTTCATTGGCATGTTCATAAAGATCAAAATGAAATCATGATTCGTTGTGATGCAGCGGATGTGAATTTGTACTATAAAATTAATGCGAATCAAGATTTGGTGATGAATTTAGACAAGATTTGGAATGGTGATCACGGACAAAATCGGAAGTTTTTTAACGAATATCCGTTTCCTAAGAAAGCCTATGTTTTTGAAAAAGTAAAATCATGATGGATTCAAATATAAAAAAGAGCGCTTAAGCGCTCTTTTTTATGCAGTTTCGATTAGTAATCGAAGCTGAAGTGTTCTGGTGCAAGAGAAGTCAATGTACGAGAAGTCGATACCATTGATTCTGCATGACCTTGAGCACGTGGCAATAAACGGTCAAAGTAGAAATCTGCAACTTTGATTTTTGCTTTATAGAATTCTGGAGTTTCAGCACCGTTACCAGCTTCTAATTTTTCAGAAGCGATTACAGCTTGTTGAGCCCAGAAGTAAGCCATCATTACATAACCAGAGAACATCAAGAAATCATTAGAAGCAGAAGATACGATGTCACGGTCTTTACGCGCTGCAAGCATGATGCGAACAGTTAATGTATTCCATTGAGCGCAAAGCTTAGTTAAGTCCCAAGCGAAGCGACGTAAATACTTGTTGCGAGCATGTGCAGCACAGAATTTTAAGATTTCAGCAGTATAGTCACGAACAACTTTACCTTTTGAGCTTAAAAGCACTTTACGACCTAATAAGTCAAGTGCTTGGACACCCGTTGTACCTTCATACAATGTTGAGATACGTGCATCACGTGCGATTTGTTCCATGCCCCATTCTTTGATGAAACCATGACCGCCATATACTTGGATACCATGGTTTGCAGCTTCCAAACCTAATTCAGTCAAGAAACCTTTAAGAATTGGAGTATAGAAACCAAGTTTGTCATCGGCAGCTTCATAAGCAGCTTGATCACCACTTGCCAGCGCATCAGCCATTTTATCTGCAAGTTTGGCAGCGTGATAAATCATTGCACGACCACCTTCTGCTACAGCTTTTTGAGTTAAAAGCATGCGGCGAACGTCTGCGTGGTGAATGATCGCATCAGCAACACGCTCTGGCTCTTTTTTACCAGAAAGTGCACGCATAGACATACGGTCTTTCGCATAAGGTAAAGCACCTTGGAAAGAAAGTTCAGCGTGTGCGATACCTTGAACAGCTGTACCAATACGTGCAGTGTTCATGAAGGTAAACATGGCATGTAAACCTTTGTTGATTTCGCCGATTAAGTAACCAGTTGCGTTATCAAAGTTCAATACAGCAGTTGCTGAAGCACGGATACCCATTTTGTGTTCGATTGAACCACAAGATACGGTATTGCGCTCACCTACACCGCCGTCAGCAGTTGGGATGAACTTAGGCACGATAAATAAAGAAATACCACGGGTACCAGCAGGTGCGTCTGGAAGACGCGCAAGTACGATGTGGATAATGTTTTCAGTTAAATCATGCTCACCCGCAGAGATGAAGATTTTCGTACCAGAGATTTTGTAAGTACCGTCAGCAGCAGCTTCTGCTTTAGTTTTTACTTGACCTAAGTCAGTACCACATTGAGGCTCAGTTAAGCACATTGTGCCGGACCAAGTACCTTCAACGAGTTTAGGCATATATGTATTTTTTTGCTCATCAGTACCGAATTGCATGATGGTGTTCATACAACCTGTACTTAAACCAGGATACATCGTGAACGACCAGTTCGCAGTACCCATCATTTCTGATTTGATAAGGTTTAAAGACATTGGTAAGCCTTGGCCACCAAACTCTTCTGGATAAGAAAGACCTTGCCAACCACCCATTACGAATTGGTCGTATGCTTCTTTGAAGCCTTTAGGAGTAGTTACTTCGCCGTTGTTAAAAGTACAACCTTCTTCGTCGCCAGACTGGTTGATTGGAGAAAGTACGTTTTCGCAGTAATCAGCCGCACCTTCAAGAATCATGTCAACTGTATCAGCATCAGCATTTTGACCACTTGTCAAAGTTTGGTAATGTGCTGGATAATCGAACACTTCATTCATTAAGAAGCGAATATCACGGAGCGGGGCTTTAAAAGCTGGCATAATCTTAATCCTGTATTTGAATCGTTGTGGATTATCTGTATCAGTACTTTGATTATTCACAGTGGTGATAAAAATACATTGATAAACACTGTGGAAAAGACTGTCAGAAAAGCTAATTAAGGCTAAAAACACTTAGTTGAAAATTCAATTTTCTGCTAAAGTTTTAGACTCGTTTTGAATATGAAAATGATCCATTTAGTAATTGAAAATATAACGATATAAAGGTGTTTGATAAAGCTATGCGTTTAAAATATTTAACATTATGTTTGTTTGGTCTTAGTATTTCAGGTTGTTCTCAGCATGTCATTAAAACCAATTCAAGCTCTTTTAGTTTAGAGCAAAAAGCAATAAATAGCATCAATGCGATGTACGAATATCCGAGCTACGACTATCGGGGGAAATTTAATATTCATGTTGACCTTGATCAGCATAAAGCTGAAGCAGATCAACAGAAAGATGTTTTAGATGCTGCTTTGAAACAAAAGGTTGATCAATATCTGCGCGAGCAAAAAGTCAATTTGGATGCAAAACAAAAACAAGCACTATATAAAGCTTTGGCAGAGCAACCGAAAGGTTTGGGCAATAGCAAGTTTGATAAATTTGCTCGAGTAATGGCTAACATTTTAAATGATATGCAATTTGAGTATGATGGATCTGTGCATTATCGACAAAAGATGGGCTCGTTTAACCTCACTGCTCGTTATGAAAAACCAACCTTATTGGTTCAAGCGAAAGTTCCGATGGTTTTGGATTTAAATAACTACAAGTTCTACATCAATTATTTTGCATTGATGCCATACTTGGTGAATAAAGAAAATCAGAACAATTTAGCGTATTTAGATTTTTCAAAATACCAAGGCTTGTTTAAACAAGTCGATTACAAGAAATTTGCAGAATACATCAAAGCATCGAGTGCTATTTACTATCGTTTAGCTGATCCAAACAGTATTCAAGCTTTGTCGGTGAGTTCTGCTGATCAAGCTGCGGGTGTGGTAGAGAAAATTCGTTTAAAAACCACAATTGAAGAGCTGGTTCTGCAAGCGAATCTATATAGCAAAGTGAATGAAAAATACTTAATGCAAAGTATTTTGAAATTTGATGAGCAAAATCTTGAAAAATTGATTTCAGAGCAAGACAAAACAGACACTGCTTCAAAGGCTGAACAAAGTGGCACTTTATTAAATTCAAAGACAGCAGCTGATGATGCGAGTGTGGTGAGCCAAGAGTTGTATCGTTTAGTGAATCAACACTTTGGAGTAGAAGAGCCAGAGGATGAATATACTGAAGAGGCAGATGCAACCAAAGTCGCAGCAGAGGATGTGGCTCAAGAAGCTGAAGATATCACAGAAGAGGCTGATGCCGTTGCAGAGTCTGCTACTGCAACAGAACAAGTGTTAACAGCCGAGCAATGTACAGCATTACAAAATGCTGCCAAAACAAATTTTGGTGATATTCAGTATTGTCAAACCATGTACGATGTTGATGTTTTGGGTGAACAGAAAACGCCATCGGGTTTCTTGTCTTATATTGAAAAATTGGTCGCAGTTGAAAAAGAGTTTGTTCAATACGATCAAAATCAATTTATTGATGATCAGGGCTTTAAAGCACTTTGGCTGAAGCATCAAGCAGATATTCAAAAAGCATTACCACCCGTTGAAAAGCGTAATCCTTTCGTGATGGATGTTGGCTTGGATGCACAAGGACGTGCAGTCAAACTTGATTATGACTTGAATTATGCACTGCCTGAGCTGAAGTCGAGCTTTAATATCAAAGCAGATATGCTGGTGACAAATTACGGTAAAGCAACCCCGATTGATCAAGCTCAGTTAAAGCAAGCTAAAACATGGGCGGAAGCGAGTAAGGGTTCTATCCTTGAACAAGCGATCGGCAGTTTTTCTGAAAAATTAGGTCAAACAGGCATTCAAGAGCGCTCAGCACAGCCTTATACCTTATCTTTGGATGATCAGCTCAAAGTAATTGCTGAGCAGCGTTACGATGCTACACAGTCATATGAACAAACCTACAAAGCGGTGTTCATTGCTAAATTGGTTGAGAGTAATCCAAGCCTTGCGAAACGTTACACTTCTCAAGAGTTACAAGAAGTCGCAAGTGTCTATGCTTATTGGTTCTCAGATGAAGAGGTATATAGTCCTGAAGGTAAGGCTCTGAAACAGATCGAAAGCTTACAGAAAAAACACCATTTGGAGCAAGAAGATCAGTTTGATGATAAGTTGGGTCAAGCCGTAAATCGTTTAGTCACAGATGCAATGCGTGGTGACCAAGACCGTCAGCAATGGAAAAAGCTAAAAGCTCAATATAAGCAACCACAGCAATTGTTTGCGAAACAATATCAAATCCAGTTTGAACAAACCAATGGTATTTCGAGCGAAGAAAAAATCTTATTGGAGCAAACAGCGAATGTGCTGGGGCAAGTATATATAGACGCACGTAAAAATCAGCTTTCTGATAAATCATTAAAGGCATTGAAAATTGAACATAATGAATTTATTGATTATGAAATCTTCAAAGATGTTTATCAGAAAATGATAAGCACAAAATAATTCAGTTAAAAAAGAACCTGCATCATGCAGGTTCTTTTTTATGGTTTGATTTATAAGAAGTCTTTTAATTCAGGTTTCACGCCATTCCAAATAGAGAAAGCTTCAATGGCTTGCCCCACTAGCATGCCGAATCCATCTGTAGAGGGGACTTGTCTAATAAGGGCTTGATCAAGGAAACTTGATGGTTTTCCGTATGCCATTTCGTAGGCGTGATGAAAAATAAGGGTTTGAGGTAATTGCAAAGCTTCACCCGTTAAACTTGCCGAAGTCGCATTAATGACGATGTCAAACTCACCTGTCAGTTGATCTAGGCAGATTGCATGTAGTTTAGTATCGGGCACAGCCGTTTTTAGATCTTCAACCAATTGTTCTGCACGGGCTAATGTACGGTTGGCAATCACAATTTGTTTTGCACCAGCTTGAACTAGTGGATAAATCACACCGCGTGTTGCGCCACCCGCGCCCAAAATCAAAATACGGCTATTTGTTAAGTTCCAATTCAAAGCTTGTATCGCTGCAACTAAACCTTGCCCATCGGTATTATCACCATATAGTTGACCGTCTTGCATCCATAAAGTATTGACTGCTTTGGCAATCTTGGCACGTTCAGTGAGTTGGTCACATAACGCAAAGGCCTGCTCTTTAAAAGGCACAGTGACATTCATGCCAACACCATTTTGATCGAAGAACGCTTTAACTGCGGACTCGAAACCATCTAGCGGAGCAAGAATTTTTTTATAATTTAAATCAACGCCGGTTTTTGCTGCAAAAGCATGATGCAATTCTGGTGAGCGGGATTGTTCAATTGGATTTCCAATAACAGCAAATTGTTTCGTCATGAGTCATCAGCTTGATTGCGGTGGTCAAAGTTTATTAAAGATACATGGTGTGCCGCAATATTGATTTACATCTTGCACCATATGACAGGCTGATTTAATTTTCAGAACATGTTCAGATAAGACTGAATTTTGCTGAGATTTATACAAATTATGTTATGAGTATCTTTCTTGTTAGACATGCCGAAAGCATTGCAAATATTAATCATCGTAGTGATTGTCACACGGACAATTTTTACAGTTATTGATTACTTTGATCAAACAGCCTCAAAGTTTGAGTAAGTCTTTGATGCAAAGTTTTAGATCAGATTTAATTCATAACCCTATCAAGAACACTGAGATCTTTATATTTAGAACTTAAATGAATGTACAAATCAAATACATCCCTGATTTATAAAAACAGGGATGTAGAGTAGGAATTATTTTGTTAAACCTAACCAATCTCTTGGTTTTAAATAATAATCTGTAAGTCGTTTCTCTGACGAGTCAGCGTCCCATTCTGGACGATACGACCAACCTGCTAGATTCGGTAAACTCACTAGAATTGACTCAATACGCCCACCAGTTTGTAAGCCGAACAAAGTGCCACGGTCATAAACCAAATTATATTCTACATAACGTCCACGACGATAAAGTTGGAACTCACGTTGCGCTTCTGTATAGGGTTGCTCACGATGCTTTTCAAAAATAGGTAAGATCGCTTCTAAGTACCCATTTCCAACGGCTTGTATATATTTAAAACAAGTTTCGAAATCCCACTGATTGAGATCATCAAAGAACAGTCCACCTACGCCGCGTTGTTCATCACGATGCTTTAAATAGAAATAATCATCACACCATTGTTTATGTTCTGCATAAACATTTTCACCAAAAGGCTTGCATAAGTCATAAGCGGTTTGATGCCAATTTTGAATATCTTGATCATCTGGGTAAAAAGGTGTCAGATCGAAGCCACCACCAAACCACCAAACAGGATCTTGACCTTCAGGTTCGGCTACAAATAAACGAACATTGGCATGTGAGGTTGGAATATTAGGATTTTTAGGATGAATAACTAATGAAACGCCCAAGGCTTGTGCTTTTGCACCAGCAATCTGTGGATGACGTTCTGTCGCTGAAGCAGGTAGTTTGCTGATGTTAATGTGGGAAAACATTACCCCACCTTTTTCAATAACTTCACCATTTTGTAGAACTCGAGAGCGACCACCACCGCCTTCGGTTCTCTCCCAATCATCAATGATAAACTCAGCGGTTCCACCGCCTGCACGTTCCTGTTGTTCTAAACCTGCGCAAATTCGTGCTTGTAGATCAAGTAAAAATTCACGAACACGTTGAATATCAGCTGAAGTTGGATGCTGCATGATGATCCTCTTGAGGTGATCTATGTATTAATAACATCAAAACATAAAACCATAAAAAAAATAAGGGATTTTTAATCATTCTGATTAAAAATCCCTTGATTGCTTTATTTTTAAACGTTTAAGAACGTGAATCAGAAGTCATCATTTTGATAGAGATGATCCATACGCTCACGTTTGGTCTTTAAATATTGCTCATTGAACGGATTTTTTCCAACAGTAAGTGGTACACGTTCAACAACATTAATACCAAGATCGGTGAGTGCTTTAAGTTTTAGAGGATTGTTAGTAATCAACTTAACCTCTTTGACTTGGAGATGATCGAGCATAATACTGCACATATCATAACGACGTGCATCAGCAGGAAGATTCAACAGAAGATTAGCATCAACAGTATCATGCCCTTGATCTTGAAGTGCATAAGCTCGGATTTTATTGGTCAATCCAATGCCACGACCTTCTTGACGTAAATAAAGGATGACACCTTGACCTGCTTCATTGATCAAATGTTGGGTTGCTTGCAGTTGAGGACCACAGTCACATTTCAGTGAGGCAAAAGCGTCGCCCGTAAGACACTCTGAGTGAATACGAACTAAAACAGGAGTATTTGGTGGAGTTTCTAAACCTTTAGAAAGCGCCACATGTTCTTCACCCGTCTTTGGGTCTTGAAACACGGAAATATTGAAGTCACCGAAAGCAGTTGGTAGCTTTGATGTTGCAATAAATTCAATCGGCACAGATTTATTCACTATTATCAGAAAAACTCTCAAAGTATAGCCTAATGTGTGAAGATTGCGTGAATTAGAATGTCTGATTTTTCACACAAGTTTTTCTTTTTCATACAAAGCACATAATAATAGTTGATAAACAGTGACATAATTCAGGATAATCTGATGGCTATACTGTAAATGTATGCAAGAGAATGTTCAGCACTACATCATTCGCACATGTGGCTGATTGAAGGTGCATCATGTTTAATTGTATGATCACCCCCATTTAACCCAGCTTCGGATTTGCCAGGCTTAAAAAGGCTTTGCCACATTATGTTGTATACCGAAATTCCAACTCAACGCCCTGTTGCGCCATTGTTGGATGAAATCGATCATCCTGAGCAATTACGTCAGCTCGAGCAAAGCCAACTCCCTCAAGTGGCAGATGAGTTGCGTCAATATATTTTGTATGCAGCAGGACAAAGTGGTGGTCACTTTGGCGCAAATTTAGGTGTGATTGAACTGACAGTTGCTTTGCACTACTGTTTCAATACACCAAATGATCGTTTAGTTTGGGATGTAGGGCATCAAGCATATCCTCACAAAGTCCTGACTGGACGTCGAGAACGTATTACCACAATTCGTAGTAAAGGTGGTTTAGCTGCATTTCCATCACGTGATGAATCTGATTTTGATACTTTCGGTGTAGGACATTCTTCAACAGCAATTTCTGCTGGATTAGGGATGGCACTGGCTCGTCGTTATCAGCAAAAACCTTGCGAAGTTGTTGCGATTATCGGTGATGGTGCAATGACAGCAGGGATGGCTTTTGAAGCCATGAATGATGCTGTTGCGCATGATGCTGATCTAATCGTGGTATTGAATGATAATGATATGTCGATCTCATGCAGCACGGGTGGTTTTGCAAAACATCTCGCTGCGATCTGGGAAACTGGTCAATTGGTCAATGTAAATGAACAGGGCGAAGCTTATGTTCAGCCACATCCAAAATGGACATACAATTCGCGTTTGCATCAATCCGCAACAGATGCAGCTGATAACTTGTTTAAAGCGATTGGTTTTGACTATTTCGGACCCTTTGATGGGCACAATGTTGAACAACTTGCTCAAGTCTTCCACGCATTAAAAAAACGCAAAGGTCCGCGATTAGTTCACGTTTACACTAAAAAAGGTAAAGGTTTCGCTCCAGCAGAAGCAGATCCGATTACCTATCATGCCATTACTAAGATTACACCTACTGCTTCGGCGCCGGTTAAAAAATCACCACCTAAATATTCAGATGTATTTGGACAGTGGTTATGTGACGAAGCTGCACAAGATGCACGTTTATTAGCGATCACACCTGCAATGTGTGAAGGTTCTGGGATGGTGAAGTTTGCACAGCAATACCCTGAACGCTTTTTTGATGTTGCAATTGCTGAACAGCATGCAGTCACTTTAGCAGCGGGTATGGCGTGTGAAGGTTTAAAGCCTGTTGTCGCGATTTATTCAACCTTCTTGCAACGTGGCTACGATCAGCTGATTCATGATGTGGCATTGCAAAATTTAGATGTCACTTTTGGTATTGATCGCGCTGGCTTGGTTGGCGAAGATGGTCCAACGCATGCAGGTGCATACGATTATGCCTATATGCGTACTGTACCTAATATGGTGATTATGGCGCCAAAAGATGAAAATGAATGTCGTCAAATGCTACACACTGCATATCACTATAAAGGTCCAACAGCAGTTCGTTACCCACGTGGTGCTGGAACAGGCGTAGAAATTCAACAACAAATGACTGCTTTAGAAATTGGTAAAGCTGAAATCGTTGCAGAATTTAATTTGGATGCAGATCAGCAGATCAGTATTTTGGCTTTCGGGAGTCGAGTGGCAGCTTCAGTCGAAGCAGCGCAACAATTTGCGAATAAGCATGCAATTGGTGTGCGTGTGGTAAATATGCGTTTTGTGAAGCCACTGGATGAACAAATGATACGCACTCTTGCTGAACGAACTCAGCTTTACGTAACTGTTGAAGAACATGCCGTGATGGCAGGTGCGGGAAGTGCAGTAAATGAATTCCTCGCACAAGCAAAAATCGTAAAGCCAATCCTCAATTTGGGTTTGCCAGATGAGTTTTTACATCAAGCTACACATCAACAAATGCTCGCCGATTGTGGTTTGGATGCGCATGGGATTTTAGCATCAATTGAACGTGCTTGGTTTTAGATAAAAAACGGAAATAATTTTTCGTAAACATTTTTCCCCTAAAAGCCCTTATATTTGATAGAATATAAGGGCTTTTATGCATTATTCTTTGTCAAAATCTTCAAATTTGTAGTGGGTGTTCAATGGAACCTATGGTGGTTATGGCTGCGCGTGCGGCTCAAACAGTTGGTCAAGAGCTTTTAAAGGCACATCAAAATCGTCATAAACTCGATTTACAAGTTGAAGAAAAAGGCATTGATGGTCCAGTAACACGTGTTGATCGTTATTTGGAACAACTTACAATAGATACACTTCGCAAAAGCTATAAAAATCATAGCTTCCTAGGTGAAGAGTTTGGTATGCAAGAAGGTAAAGGTCACGACGCTGATTGGTGTTGGGTGATTGATCCTTTAGATGGTACTCAAAACTTTATCAATGGTTTCCCTCACTTTTGTATTTCTATCGCTGTACAACACAAAGGCGTGACACAACACGGTGTGATCTATGATCCAGTACGTGATGAGTTATTTTCAGCTAGTCGTGGTCGCGGTGCAGTGATGAATCAACGCCGTATTCGTGCGAATGTCAAAGATACTTTAGATAAAACATTCCTAGCAGTCGGTCATCCTTATCGCGCGAAGCGTAATGGTGAAATTGTTTCTTATGCAGAGCAACACTTTGCTTCGTTATTGGCAGTCACAAAATCTGGCGCTCAAATTCGTCGTGCAGGTTCAGCAGCTTTAGATTTGGCATATGTTGCTGCGGGTCGTTTTGATGGTTTCTTTGAATTAGGTTTAAAACCATGGGATATCGCTGCAGGCGAATTAATTGTTAAAGAAGCGGGCGGTGTGGTTGTGGATGCTCGTGGTGGTAATGATTCAATGGAAAATGGTCAAGTCATTGCTTGCTCAATGAAAATGTTAAAACCACTAATGCAAGCAGTAGTTCCAGCATGGAGCGAAGCTGCAAAATAAATTTTAGATTAAAAAACCCTCAATAATTTGAGGGTTTTTTATTATGATCTGATAATAATGAAGGAGTTATTTTTATAATTTCATCTTCTTTAATCGGTCAGATACAAATAATAAAGGTGATCCAGTAGAAAAACCTATTAAAAAGGGTGACTTTTAAAATTATTCTGCTATAATCCGCCCACGCACTTAAATTCCAGTTCATTACCTGAACATTCAGTTCTATTCATATTATGCGCACGCTGTCCATAGAGAGGACCACATCTTGCGCCCAAATCGCTTAGCGATTCTTCAGGTTGAGGCAGTAATCAAGCGTGCGTTAGTCCACATCGTCGTTATTCGGATTGCCGCTGAATTTCATATATTTTCAGCTTGAGTCGCTTTGCCGCTTTTTGCCGATGTCTATTTTTTTGTATTTATTAAAATGGAGCACCCATTAGGGTGAAACTCTCTATGAGCAAAACTTTTGCCGAATTTTCTTTGCACGAAACCTTACAACAAGCCCTAGAAGGTTTAGGTTTTACTAGTCCAACTCCTGTGCAAGAACAAGCGATTCCAGCTGCGTTAGAAGGAAAAGATCTATTAGTTTCTAGCCAGACTGGTTCTGGTAAGACAGCAGCATTTTTACTCCCAACATTAAACGCTTTAACTGGTCAAGAAACTTTCGTGCCATTTAAAGAGCGCATGAAAGCGATTACCCAACCAAGCATTTTAGTTTTATGCCCAACGCGTGAATTGGCTCAACAAGTAAGCCAAGATGCGATTGCATTTGTACGTCATATGAAAGGTGTTCGTATTGCTGCAATTATGGGTGGTATGCCTTTTGGTAAGCAAATTCAACAGCTTAAAGGCGCGCAAGTTATTGTTGCTACTCCAGGTCGTTTACTTGACTTGGTTAATCGTCGTCAATTGAAACTTGATAAAGTTGAATCTTTAATCGTCGATGAAGCTGACCGTATGCTTGATCTAGGTTTCTCTGAAGATCTAGAAGCAATTGGTGAGTTAGCTGCAAACCGTAATCAAACATTAATGTTCTCTGCTACTTTTGCTGATCGTATTATTCGTCTTGCTGAACGTATGATGAATGATCCACAACGTATCGCAATCGAAACAGGCCACAGTACTAATACTGATGTAACTCAAACATTACATTGGACTGATGGTTTTGAGCATAAGAAAAAATTACTTACACACTGGTTATCTGACGAGTCAGTAGATCAAGCTGTTGTATTTGCAAGCACGCAAGAAGATACAGACATGCTTGCTGAAGAATTAGCTGAAGCAGGTCACTCTGTAGTTGCGTTGCATGGAGCTATGCCACAAACAGTTCGTAACCGTCGTTTACGTAGTATTCGTGAAGGTCGTGCAAAAATCTTAGTTGCAACTGATGTTGCAGCACGTGGTTTAGACGTACCAACCATTTCTCACGTAATTAACTTCGGTTTACCGATGAAAAATGAAGACTATGTACACCGTATTGGTCGTACAGGTCGTGCGGGTCGTACAGGTCAAGCGATTACACTTGCGACTTATCGTGAGCGTGGCAAAATCCGTGCTTTAGAAGATTATTTAGATGCACGTTTAAATGTGTCTGAAATTGAAGGTTTAGAGCCATCTCCACCTCCTGCACGTTCAGGTCGTGATGGCGGCGGTCGTGGTCGCGGTGGTCGTGATGGCGGCGGTCGTGGTCGTGGTGGTTTTGGTGGCGGTCGTCGTTTTGAAGGCGAAAGCAATTTCAAACGTCGTGAAGGCGGTGATGATCGTCCACGTCGCAGTTTTGATGATAAACCACGTGGTGAACGTCCATCATTTGGTGGTGAAGATCGTCCACGTCGCGAGTTCAATTCTGATCGTCCACGTCGTGAAGGTGGTTTTGAAGACCGTCCACGTCGTAACTTTGATGATAAACCACGTGGTGAACGTCCATCATTTGGTGGTGAGGATCGTCCGCGTCGCGAATTTAATTCTGATCGTCCACGCCGTGAAGGTGGTTTTGAAGATCGTCCAAAACGTTCATTTGGTGGTGAAGATCGCCCACGTCGCGAGTTCAATTCTGATCGTCCACGCCGTGAAGGTGGCTTCAATGATAAACCACGTTTTGACTCGAATGATGACAACCGTGGTAACCGCGTAGACTATAAACCACGTCGTGAAGGAAGCTTTGGTGATCGTCCAAAACGTGATTTTGGTGATCGTCCAGCGCCTCAACGTGAAGGTGGTTTCGGTGACCGTCCAAAGCGTAGCTTTGGTGGCGAAGATCGTCCAAAACGTGCATTCGGTGGTGAAGACCGTCCTAAGCGTAAATTTGGTGAAGATCGTCCAGTACGCGGTACACGTGAAGAAACTTTCGGTGGCGACCGTCGTCGTAAAAACGACTTCTAATCGTTAAAAAACGATAAAATGAAGAAGCCAGTTGAAAAACTGGCTTTTTTATTACTTGATATTCATGTAGAATCTGGAAAAATGTGTTTTAGTTCAAATTTTATATAAAAAATGAATAATATTAAGCAAAATAACAGTTTTGTTGCTCAAGCATGGTCTTTCGTTTGCAATGAAGGGCTACCGTGTCTATTTGTCATTCTCATGTTATGTAATGGATTATTCTTTGCATATGCATTGTTTGATGAAAACAATTCTGACAGTTTTAATGCCAATAATACGATGCATGTTGCGAGTGAATCCGCGTCTAAGAATAACTACATAAATTAAATAATCTTGATACATCCCTTATCAAAATAAAAACAAGTGCTTAATCTTTCAGTGTATAGTATGCGTGCATAAAAAGTGCAGGAATGAATGCCCTTATGAATAATAAAACTCCTCGCAATACTGAAGCCTTAATTGAAGTTAAACACTTGAGCTTTAATCGAGGGGAACGTGTCATTTATGATGATGTTTGTCTCAAAATTCGACGTGGTCAGATTACTGCAATCATGGGGCCGTCAGGTACAGGTAAGACAACATTATTAAGACTCATTGGTGGACAATTAACTCCTGATCGGGGTGAGGTTTTAATCGATGGTAAAAATATAGCAGCAATGTCTCGTCCTGAGCTATTTACAGCTCGTGCGCGTATGGGAATGTTATTTCAAAGTGGTGCGCTGTTTACTGATATGTCGGTATATGAAAATGTTGCATTTCCGATACGAGCTCATACGAAGTTACCTGAACATATCATTGCAGAGCTTGTTGCCTTAAAGCTTGAATCTGTTGGTTTACGCGGTGCAGAACAATTAATGCCATCAGAACTTTCTGGAGGTATGAATCGTCGTGTTGCTTTAGCACGTGCGATTGCACTTGATCCAGAATTGATTATGTATGATGAACCTTTTGCTGGGCAAGACCCGATTGTGAAAGGTGTTTTAACTCGATTAATTCGTTCTTTACGTGAAGCATTAGATTTAACAACGATTATCGTATCGCACGATGTGGCAGAGACCTTATCGATTGCTGATTATATTTATGTTGTTGCTGAAGGTAAAATTCAGGGTGAAGGTACACCTGAACAATTAGAAAATCATGCTTCACCATTTGTGCGCCAATTTTTAACAGGATCAGCTGAAGGACCTGTCGAATATCAATTTACTCATCAAGCTTATTTAGATAACGAGGTTCGTCCATGAATACGATTGCCTGGTTAGGTAGACTCGTTATTGAGCGGGTGAAAGGCATTGGTGCAGCGTCACTAATGTTGATTCAGATTTTATTTTCAATGCCATCCAAAGGCGGATTTCAGCGTTTTATCTACCAAATGTACCGTGTCGGAGTGATGTCATTATTGATTATCTCTGTCTCTGGTTTATTCATTGGTTTGGTACTGGGTTTACAAGGCTATTCGATTTTGGTGAATGTCGGTAGTGAAGCAATGTTAGGGACGATGGTGTCTTTGACATTACTTCGTGAGCTTGCACCTGTAGTCGCTGCATTATTATTTGCAGGACGTGCTGGTTCGGCGCTTACTGCTGAAATCGGTTCGATGAAACAGAGCGAACAGCTTGCCAGTATGGAAATGATTGGTGTTGATCCGTTAAAGCAAATCGTTTCACCACGTTTATGGGCAGGTATTGTAAGTTTACCGATGCTGACTGTCATTTTTGCTGCAATTGGTATTGTCGGTGGAAAATTAGTTGGTGTTGATTTCCTCGGAGTGGACGAAGGTTCATTTTGGGGTGGAATGCAAAGTAGTGTGCAATTTGGACATGATGTTGTTAATGGCATTATCAAAAGCGTAGTGTTCGCATTGATTTGTACATGGGTAGCGGTATATCAAGGTTATGCCTGCGATCCAACTCCAGAAGGTATTGCGACGTCGATGACGAGAACGGTCGTGTATTCTTCACTTTGTGTATTAGGTTTTGATTTCGTGTTGACTGCGGTCATGTTCGGAGGGATTTAATGAAATCACGTACTAGTGAGCTGGCCGTAGGTATTTTTGTCATTATCTTCGGTATCGCTCTATTTTTTCTTGCAATGAAAGTCAGTGGTTTAGTTGGCACAAATTTACGTGATAGCTACAGCATGACAGCGCAGTTTGACAATGTGAATGGTTTAAAACCACGTGCAAAAGTTACGATGAGTGGTGTAACGATTGGTCGTGTTGAATCTATTACATTAGATCCAATCACACGTTTAGCGACTGTGAAATTCGAATTAGATGGTAAGTTAACGAGCTTTAATGCTGAGCAGTTAAAAGAAGTTCAGAAGAATGCACTTGAGGAATTACGCTATAGCTCTGATTATCAACAAGCTGATGCTGCGAAACAAAAAGAAATGGAACAGCAACTGATCGGTAACATGACCTCCATCACGAGTCTGGACGAAGATGCTTATATAATGGTAGCAACCAATGGCTTATTGGGTGAAAAATATTTGAAAGTCGTACCAGGTGGTGGTGTCAACTACTTGAAACGTGGTGACGTCGTTTCAAACACTCAAGGCACAATGGATTTAGAAGATTTAATCAGTAAATTTATTACTGGTGGTGCGGGTAAATCCACATCAAGCTCATCAACAGAAAGTTCAGCTTCTCAACCTGCTACGGATGATGCAGAACCTTCGTTTGTTGAGTAATTCAGGTTAGGAGATTGAAGTGAATACATTATTGAAACAGACACTGACAGCAAGCGTATTATCGACAATGCTTGCGAGTGCCGCTTTTGCAGCGCCAAAAGAGACCCCACCTGATTTCGTAAAACGTGTTGCAGATGGTTTAATTACTCGTTTGAAAGCTGATAAACCGAAGTTGCAAAACAATCCAGCTTTGGTCAGAACGATTATCCGTCAAAATCTTGATCCATATGTAGATTCGCAAGCATTTACTCGTATCGTATTGGGTACTTATGCAAATAACCAATACACGAATGCTGCACAACGTGCTCAATTTGAGAAAAACTTCCGTGAAGTGATTATCGAAAACTATGGTGGTGCTTTCGCGAAATATACTAATGAAAGTTATACAATGCGTCCGTTTAAGTCGACTAACAGCAAAAATCCTGTGGTGACTTTAGACTTTATGCATAATGGTGAGAAGATCCCTGTGTCATTCCAATTAACGGACAAAGGAGATCAATGGAAAGTGCGTAATATCAATGTTTCTGGTATTGATCTAGGCTTACAATTCCGTAACCAGTTTGCTGCTACAGTTCAGCGCAATGGTGGAAATATTGATAAAGCGATTGCGACCTTTAAACCAGATGCTGATGCAGCTGTAAATAAAAAATAAGTAGGTGACGGGTGATTCAATATATCGACCAACAACTCGTCGTTCCTAAGACGATTGATTTTGAAAATGCAGAGCAAGTTTATCAATCAGGTTTAGCATATATTCAGCAACATCAAAGTTTTCCTTTAGTTGTTGACCTTGCTCAGCTTGAAAATGGTAATACTTTATCTTTGGCTGTTTTGGTGCAATGGTTACGTCAAACTCCAGAGAGTAAAGGATTACATTTTAAAAATGTTTCTGAAAAGATGTTAAAGATCATCCAAGCTTGCCATCTACAAGATGACTTGAAGTTAATTTAATTGATTTTGTGGATTAGAAAAAGAGAGCTATTTTAGCTCTCTTTTTTATTGGTATTATTTGGGATAAGCTGAAAAAAGAGCTTCGCAAGTTGGATATTTTTGATGTAGTTTTTTTAAATAAAAGCTTTCGTCATGTTCTAAAAAACCATCTAGTAATCTGATAGATGATTCATTATTACAGCCTTTAATTCTTCTATTCCATGCGGTAAATGGTGCAATAGGAAGATCAATCGATATGGTATTTTCTTTGCAATCTAATAATGCTAAAGAAACAATTTGATATTTTTGGGATGTATTATGATTTGATGGGTATGCTAAGCCCATAATTAAGTCATTCGTTTTTATCGTTTTAATTGGAAAATCACTCATCCATTCTTTAGGTCTTGGTGAAATGATTTTAGATAACAAATTTTTAAATACAAAGTCAGGGTGCTGTAATTTAAATTTAGTATGATTAATTGAATTGATCTTCTGAACAGACTTAACGCGGGCAATAAACACATCATTAGGGGAAAGCGGTGCGCAGGCAAAAGTTGTGGGTATCGAAAGAGTTATGCCTATACAAAGGAATAACCCTTTCATTTTATATCCATTTCTTCCATCTGAAGTAGACCATTGGTAGTACTAAGAAAGCCATTAATATGCCAGCGACGATGAGAAAGCTTAAACTTCCGTGAGCAAATGGTAATTCATCTGTATTCATCCCATAAATACTTGCAATCAGCATAGGTGGTGCAAGCATACTTGGTAAAATAGAGAATCGACGAATCGTGTCATTCTGTTCAGTGTTAATGAACCCAGAAGTGGTATCGAGTAAGAATCGTACTTTTTGGAATAAGAAAGCATCGTGCTCGACCAGTGAGCGTACATCCTCGCTTAATTCTCGAATATCTGCATCATAGATATGACTGCCTAATGCACGCGGGCGAGATAAAAAGGTAAGAACTCGACGCAAATCAATCAAACATAATTGTGCTTTTCCAAGCATATCTTCTTGTTGTGCTAGGCGTGTAATCATGTCATCTAGATCTAAGATCTTTTCACGATGATGATTATTGAGTACTTCTGTGGAGTATCTTTCTAAGTCTTTGTGGATATCTTCTAAGATATCCGCAAGTTCATCAAGCTTTGCTTCTAGTAACCCTAATAAGATCCACGTCGGATCTTTATAGTCCATATCATAGTCATTGCGACGCGCACGGGCACGGAATGCACGGAAAGCGACGAGCTTCTCACCACGCATGGTAAATAAACGATCTTTATGCAAAATAAATGCGACGGTTTGTACCATTGCAAGCATATGTAATGAGTCGTCAGTATCACCATCTACCTGATAATTTTTATTCTTTGTTAAAAAATATGTGCTGATATGCAAAATACCATCATCATCACGGTAAAATCGTGCGGATGAGGAAATGTCTTCAAGTGATTTAAGAGTAGGTAAGTTGCGCTCATAAGCATCAAGTACCCATTGTTGTTCTTCTTGTGATGGAGCGATTAAATCAATCCAAACTAATTCAGGATGCAGATCAAAACTCCCATTGATCGTTGCATCTTCTAGACTACCGCGCTCTGTGGCATAAAAGGCTTCAAGCATGTCTTTTTTCCTCGCGCAGTTTATGAAAGTCAGCGTGTATTTTAGACAAGGATTGAACTAAAAACACTTGCCTAAACGCTATTTTGTCAAAAATCTTGTTTCATAGCCTACTTTATCAGCATGACAGTTATATAAAACGGTTTTAATTGTATGAATTCTATATGTGTTTTTTGCGGTTCTTCTCTCGGTAATGATGTGGTTTATGAACAAATCACTCAAGCAACAGGTCAAATAATTGCTGAACAAGGTTTGACCCTTGTTTATGGTGGTGGTCGTTCTGGCTTAATGGGTGTGGTTGCCAATAGTGCGCTTGAAGCAGGTGGCAAAGTGATTGGTGTTATTCCTGAAGCTTTGGTTGATCGTGAGCTTGCGCATGCTGAACTTAGCGAACTATATGTTGTGAAAGATATGCATGAACGAAAAACCAAGATGGCTGAATTGGCAGATGGTTTTATTGCATTACCTGGCGGTGCAGGGACTTTGGAAGAAATTTTCGAGCAGTGGACATGGAATCAATTAGGGATTCACCAAAAGCCTTGTGCATTTTTAAATATTAATGGCTTTTATGATGATCTGATTAAAATGTTACAAACTTCAGTTGAGCATGGTTTTAGCCAAGCTCGATTTGTAGATACCTTGATTGTGTCTGATAATATTCATGATATTTTAGCGGCATTTCAGAAATATCAACCCGCAGTTCCGAAATGGACGTCTCGCAATGAAATTCAAGCTTGAGGATAACCTTTGAAAACAATCACTGTCGCTGCTGCCGTTATCATGAATGACAAAAATGAGTTGTTATTGGTAAGAAAAAAGAACACGCGTGTGTTTATGCAAGTTGGCGGAAAGCTTGAACCCAATGAAGCGCCTGAAATAGCAATTCAGCGCGAAATTTTAGAAGAGATTGGGTCTACTTGTGACATCAAGCAGTATTTGGGGCGATATGAGACAGCAACAGCAAATGAACCTGATCATCAATTAATTAGCCATCTGTTTGTTGTCGAACTCCATCAACAACCTGAAATTGCGGCTGAAATCGCGGAAATGAAATGGATTGATTTACATGAAGAGTCTATTTTGCTTGCACCATTAACTACCGAGGTTGTCATTCCTTGGTGTCTTAAGCAATAACATCATGATTTGCCTGTTTAACACCACCAGCGGCTAAACAGGCTGAGTATATATGTTGGCACCCCAACTGTTTTAATACTAGACTGAGGGCATTGATAGAGCTGCCTGTGGTCACGACATCATCAATAATCAGCACTTTTCTATAAATCAATTGAAGATGTGTTTTAGCGACAAATTGATCTTCTATATTTTCCAGTCGCTCTAAGCGGCTTAAACCTTTTTGAGAATGTTGGGCTAGTCGTTGCACGGGCTGCCATACTGGAATATTCAATACTTTGCTCAGTTCCTTAGCGATTAAAAGTGATTGATTGAAACCTCTTTCCATCAGTCGATCATTTGAAATAGGCATTGGTACGATGGCATGTACTTTTGGCAGCTTAAGTTCCAGTAATAGTCCGCTAAGTAATCGAAGATGATGTAACTGTTGCTCGTATTTAAATTGTTGAATGAGTTGGCTGATCGGATATTCATAATGACAGGCAACAAGTATATCTTGCTGATGTCGTTCGATTTTATGTTTTAACCATGGTAATTGTTGCCAGCAACTTTGACAAACACCATGGTGTGCTCTGACACCAATATCGCATAAGTGACATGCTGTGAAATAATCAGCAACTTGTTGTGCTCCTCGGCTCAATAATTTAAACATAAGCGTATCGAGGTGCTTCAGGTAGCCAGCGTTTTAATAGTCCTTCAGCATGTTGTGGATAATCTTTGAGTAATTGTTCAGCAACATAATGTGCTTGGGTGAGCAAATGGTCATCACGTTCTAAGCGTGCGACACGAAACCCCATATCACCAGTTTGCTTGGTACCTAGTAATTCACCTGGACCACGTATTTCCAAATCTTTTTCAGCGATCACAAAGCCATCGTTGCTTTCACGCAAGATGGAAAGACGTTCTTGTCCATTTTGTGATAGTGGCGTTTTGTAGAGTAGGGCACAAAAACTAGCTGTTGCACCGCGACCAACTCGACCACGTAACTGATGTAATTGAGAAAGTCCAAGTCGTTCCGCATTTTCAATCACCATAATGGATGCATTGGGCACATCGACACCCACTTCAATCACTGTGGTGGCAATCAAAAGTTGTGACTGGTTGTCTTTAAAGGCTTGCATGACAGCTTGCTTTTCATCAGCTTTCATTTTGCCGTGTACTAATCCCACATTTAGATCAGGGAAGCGTTCTTTAATTTCTTGAAAAGTTGCTTCTGCTGCTTGGGCATCCAAGGTTTCAGATTGTTCAACTAAAGTGCAAACCCAGTAGGCTTGTTTACCTTCACGACAGTTGCTGGCGATACGTTGTAAAACCTCTTCTCGACGATCAAGAGGAATCGTGACAGTTTGAATCGGGGTTCGTCCAGGTGGTAGCTCGTCAATGATTGAGGTATCTAAATCACCATAAGCACTCATTGCGAGTGTGCGTGGAATAGGGGTCGCTGTCATCACTAATTGATGTGGTGTAAATTGATCAACGCCTTTATTGCGTAATGCAAGTCGTTGATCTACCCCAAAGCGGTGTTGTTCATCAATAATCACTAAGCCTAACTTCGAGAATTCTACATTGTCTTGGAATAGGGCATGCGTTCCGACAACGAGTTGTGAGTGACCTTCTTTAATTTCCTGCTCTGCTAAAGTTCGTGCTTTACCTTTTTGTTTACCTGAGAGCCAAGCTACTTTTATGCCTAAAGGCTCAAACCAACGTTTGAAATTTAAATAGTGTTGTTCAGCCAAGATTTCGGTGGGTGCCATCAGCGCCACTTGCCATTCAGCTTCTAAAGCATGGCATGCTGCAACGGCTGCAACCAATGTCTTACCTGCACCCACATCTCCTTGAACTAAACGCAGCATGGGTTGTTCTTGCTTCAGATCATGTAGAATTTCTTTAGAAACCCTTTTTTGTGCGTTGGTCATCTGGAAAGGCAGGGCATCTAAAAGGCGCTTTGCTAAAACTTTGCTGCTGCTAAAGCGAGGTGCTGCTATTTGTCGAATATAAGCACGACGTGTAAGTAAGCTGATTTGATGAGCGACCAGTTCTTCAAAAATCAATCGTTGCTGTGCAGGATGTGAGCCTTGATTGAGTTGTACCATATTGGCATCAATCGGTGGTTCGTGAATATAGTGCAGAGCTTCTTTTAATTCGTAGCCATTACTGTATTTGGCGGGCAGTAATTCAGGTAAAGCATCGCTATGATGTTCCAGTGCTTGGCGAACATATTCACGCAACTTAGGTTGTGTTAGACCTTCAGTGCTTGGATATATCGCTGTTAACTGAGTTTTGGGTAATGCGGTATGTTGTTGAATAACTTGTATTTCAGGATGATAAAGTTCTAAGCCTCGTGCACCGATACGCACTTCACCAAAGATTCTTAAACGAGCACCTGGTTTTATACGATCCGTTAAACCTTTATAAATATGATAAAAGCGTAAGGTGACTTTGCCAAAATCATCTTGTAGCAATGCAGCAAAGGATTTCTTTTTTCCTGGTGGGAAATCAATAGATTTAACTTCCCCCTCAAGCAAATAACTACGTCCAACAACCAGCTGATTCATTGGAATAATAGTGCTACGATCTTCATAGTCACGCGGAAGATGAAACAGTAGATCATCCGTGCTAAAAATATGGAGCTTTTCTAGTAGGCTTGCTGCGGCAGCACCAACGCCTTGTAATTGCTGGACTGAAGTCATTTTTTGGTCAAGGATCGGTATGCATATTTTATTTATTGGTTATGGTAAAACATCTCAGCGTGTCGCTAAACATTTATTTGAGCAAGGTCACCACATTAGCACAATTAGCCGTACTGAAAAAACAGATCATTACGCAACACACCATATTCAAGATGCCCATCATCTTGATTTAAGTGAATTTGAACCAATTGATGTGGTGTATGTGATTCTTTCACCAAGTGAAAGTGGAATTGATGCTTATCAACATATCTATGTCGATAGTGTGGAACCAATTGCTAAAGCTTTACAACATCATCCTGTCAAACGGATCATTATCGTCTCTTCAACACGCGTTTATGGTGAAAACTCAGGAGAGCTTGTGGATGATGAGTCTGATATACGTCCAATAGATGAACAAGGTAAGCTATTACGAAAAATGGAGTTATTATGGCAATCCTACTATCCACAACAGGCTGTGATTGTTCGTCCAACAGGTATTTATGGTGTATCCGTTGAGCGTTTAAAAAAGCTTGCCCAGCGTACACAGAGCTATCCGACGATTCACTTTAGTAATCGTATTCATATAAATGATTTAGCTCGATTTTTAGCTTTGTTGGCGACTTTGGAAAGTCCTGAATCAAGTTATATTCTCAGTAATAATAGACCTATAGCGATGCATGAAATTTTGCTTTGGTTTCAGCGAAAATTAGGTTTGACAGCATTGAAATTGGAGTCTGAACAGCACACTGGAAAGCGTATTTATGCGACTCGAATTGCTAAAACTGGTTTTGAATTTGACCATTTGATTTGCTTTAATGACTATGAAGCCGCGCTGTTCGTACATATTAATGAAAAATAATTAGATTAAACTGCGATCATGATTGAAGAGTTGGTATGAATCTTGATAGATACTTACCAACACATTCCGTTAAGGAACTGCCTAAGTTTGCACGTAGTTTGCAGTGAGGCGTTGAAGGTTGTATATGAGAAAAATAATTTATTTAATTTTGCTGTTATTTATGGGAACAACAAGCTGGGCTGGTGAGCAGGTTTGGTGTGTGTTTGAGCCATTGAGTTCCAAAGGCGATATCAGCCGTCGTCTGCAAGATATACGTTTGCATGCCATGCAAAGCCAAGTTCAATTAAAATTCAGTTATTTTAAAATTGAAAAAGATGCGATTCAGGCTTTTGAGCAAAATAAATGTACAGGTTTAGTCGCATCAAACTTTAATACCTACCGCTACAACTCATTTATGGGAAGCACTGGTGGAATTGGCTTAATTTCGAATAATCGTGTTGCACGAATGTTTTTGCAACTCATGAATAATTCGAATGTTGCAAAAAGAATGATCAGTTCGAAGTATGAAGTGGTTGGTATGATTCCGATCGGAACGGCATATATGATCATGAATACTCAACAGATCAGTAAAGTATCCCAACTCAAAAACAAGCGCATAGGGATTCTAGAAGATAACCCACCACAACAAGCTTTAGTTCAAAGTGTCGCTGCTAAAGCGACTTATGTTGATTTTTCAAATGCAATTGATTTATTTAAACAACATAAGATTGATATTCTAGCAGCGCCTGCTTATGGAATTTTGCCTTACAATCTCAAGAAAGAGTTTGGTGAAGCAACACAGGTTGTGAATTTACCAGTTGCTTATTTTGCAATGAATATTGTGATTAAACCAAAATCATATCCCGCAAATTTTGGGCATCATGTTCGTACATGGTTTGTCAAAAATAGTAATGTATTGGCCGCACAGGCGATTCAATGGGAAAATCACTTGCCTGCTTATTACTGGGCGGATATTTCAGACTTTGAGAAACAAGGTTATGAAGCATTGGTTGTGAAAATCCGTAATCGTTATGTTGAACAAGGATACTACGATGCTTTTTTTGTAGAATTGATTAAACGACTTCGATGTATCGATGATCCAAAATATCTTGAATGTCGCAAATGACGAAAATATAAAGCCAAATCTAAGATTTGGCTTTTTTGTTTCGAGATGAACGTTGAGATTATGCTTTCTTACGCTTTAGACGACGTTTCGCTTGTTGAGAAGCCATTGCTTCCAAAGCAGTAGCTAATTCTTCATCACTAAACGTAGTAATATGTTGCAGCATCTGTAAAGTGGTTTCATCTAGAACTAACTGAGCACCAGCAGCCATTTCACTAAAGTTATCATCATATTCGATGAAGCCTTGCTCGTTGTTGCGAATATAGTTTTGCTGAGTCAGAACTTTAATAAAGCTTTGGAATAGTGCCTTATCAAAGAATTCTGGCGAATTGAATTCATATAACACCGATAAGCGCTGACCTAATAAGTGGCTTAACTCCTCAACTTGTTTGGTTGAGATGTTGCCTGAGCCTCGCTGTGTGATCAGTGCCAACGTCATATAATAACGTTCAAGACTTTGTTTTACTGGCATTGCCAAGGTCAGTAATTTTTGGTGCTCTTCACTGTTTGGCGTAGGGCTAAATAAATTACCGTCATGGTCTTGGAAAATTAACCCAATTTGAACCAAAGCATTTACATAGCTGTCGATGTGTTGTTGCAATTCAGAAGCTTGCCACTTCATAAACAATTCAGCTTTTAAGAATGGATACAAAGTACGAATTACATTACTTAAATCTAATTTATTGATCTTTCCATTGTGTTCCACTAAAGATGCAACAAGTGAAGGTAAAACAAAGGCATGCAAAATGTTGTTACGGAAGTAAGTCAACAATACCGCTTGATTGTCTTCGATCGCGATAATATCACCAAGCACATGGTGAACACGTTTGATCAGTTTTAATTTCAAGCCATAGGCAATAATTTCTTTGCCAGATAATGAAGTCACTTGAGTGCGTTCATCATAAGGATGTTGAGTCGCTAAATCACGATAAATATCAAGTTGCTTAGCACAAATTTCTTCATCAAGCGTATGCTTCGGCGTTGCTAACAAGATCAGAGATAATAATGAAACAGGGTTAATGACAACCGCACGGTTAATATTTTCTAAGATTAGATTTGCTGAGCTAGAAACGACTTTCGAAATTTCAGCTGGAATAGGTGCATCATTTTTCTCGATTTGGATATTGTCTGCTTGATGCTGCTTCAAAATATCATCTAAGAAAACAGGCTCACCAAAATTCACATGTACCTTACCAAAAATACGTTCGATTTTGCGTAAGGTTTTTACGATACCAAAAATAGATTCTGCTTCTTTAGGCTTACCTTGCATCTCGCCAACGTAAGTTGAACCTTCCATCAAGCGTTCGTAACCGATATAGGTTGGCACGAATACAATTGGTTTGGCACGTCCACGTAGATGACCATGAATCGTCATGGCTAACATACCTGTTTTAGGTGGCAATAAGCGCCCCGTTCGTGAGCGTCCACCTTCAATAAAGTATTCAATCGGGGTATTGCGCGACAAAATGCTGTAAAGATATTCTTTAAATACAGATGTATATAGTGCATTACCGCGGAAAGAACGACGAATAAAGAATGCACCACCGCCACGAAGTAATTGACCTACAAATGGAAGATTGAGGTTGTCGCCAGCAGCAATATACGGGATCATCAAGCCACGTTTATAAATCACGTATGACAATAATAAGTAGTCGATATGACTGCGGTGACACGGTGTGTAAATGATTTCATAGTCTTTTGCGAGTTCACGAACTGTACTGAAGTTATGAACTTCAACACCGTCATAAAGTTGTGTCCACAAACGCGTTAATGCCATATCAGCAAAACGAACGGCTGAAGCTGAGTAGTCGGATACGATTTCATTAACGTATCCGATAGCACGTCGTTCAGCTTCGAGCATACTGATTTTGTGTTGAATACTTTCACGACGGATTGCATCTTGAACATCACGTGATTTGACCACTGACTGCATGACGTTACGGCGATCCGACAAGTCAGGGCCCAAAACAACTTCGCGTTGCTGATCTAAATAAGTATCTAAAGAGCTTGCGATATATGTTGCAGGAGAGAGATTTGGGTGGTTGGTCTTGGCATAATCTACCAATTCTCTCAATGATTGAGGCTCATGGAATTCCAAATAAGACTGGCGACCATGTAAGCCGATATTCATAAGTTGTTTAACAGTACCCGGTGTTGCCCAAGTATCTGAAAATAGTAATTTGAACCAAGAATCTTCTTTATCAGGCGCACGTCCCCATAATACCGTAACTGGCACGAGTTCTATTTCAGTTTCAGGATGTTTTTCGAGTGCTTCAATAAGATGTAAAAGTTTGCTAGGAAAAGTTTGAGTATTAAAGTAATTATTTTCGTTATGATGAAGGAATAATACTGAGTTCTTTTCCTGATATGATCCAAAACTCAATGGATCTAGTGCAGGTTTCAGATGAAGGCGACGGGTTTCACCATCGACAACAAGCGCATTACTACGTGAATAGTTTTGTAAAACATAGCATACAATTTTATTTGAATCGGTTGTATTCTGCTCTGTTTTGGTGGATTCTGTAGGAACTTCACCAAGAACATGTGGGGTAACCACAAGGTCAAGTAACTTACTCGAAAGTTGACGATACATTTGACCAAATCCAGTCTTGGACATTACAGACTCCTAAATAATAATCCTGACATATAGCCATGATGAACACGACATTCTGCGATATTCTTACATAAAACGATATGCTATTTTCTGACAAAATATAGCGTATTTGGTAGATTTTATCGTTAAAAATCGTATTTTTAGCGGTTATAAATAAGGATTAATGTGACGGACAAATCATTTTATCCTGAGCATCTTTATTGGAATTTGTGGCACAATCAGAATCATCAACTAATATAACAATTCGTTGATCTCTCCTGATTGTTGTTGGAAGGTTATTACATGAATGCTTTGACTCAAGAACTCGTTGAACTTTTGACCTTAGAAAGAATAGAAGATCATATCTTTCGGGGTAACAGCCGCAATTTGGTTGGTAAACGAGTATTCGGTGGACAGGTTCTTGGTCAAGCATTAAGAGCTGCTTCGTATACTACTGATCGTCCTGCACATTCGTTGCATGCTTACTTTTTATATGGTGGGGATGTAAATGCACCCATTATTTATGAAGTTGATCCATTGCGTGATGGAAAAAGTTTTGCAAGTCGTCAAGTGCGAGCAATTCAACATGGGCGTACAATTTTTTCTGCGATGGTATCTTTTGCCAATCCTGAAGAAGGTTTGAACTATCAACATAAAGAGCCTGAGTATCCAGCTCCAGAAGCACTGAAATCAGAAAAAGAACTGAAAGAAAGTATGTTGAATTTCGTGCCTGAAAATGTTCGCGCCAGTTTTATGCGTGAACGTCATGTTGAAATTAAACCGATTCAGCCTATGAATCCGTTTCAACCTCAGCCGGAAGCTCCTTTTTACGCACACTATATTCGTACTCATGATCGAATCCCATCGAACATTGATGAAATCTCACTTCATCAAGCGATTGTTGCGTTTTATTCTGACTTTACCTTGATGACTACAGCATTGCGTCCACATGGTCTGTCTTGGATTTCCCCAAATCTACAATGTGCCAGTATTGATCATACGATTTATTTCCATCGACCTCTGCGTGCAGATGATTGGATGTTGTATGACATGGAGGCAACGATTAGTGCAAGTTCTCGTGGCTTGAACTTTGGAAAAATGTGGCAAAACGGACAATTAGTCTGTAGTACAGTACAAGAAGGTTTGATTCGGCTCAGAGAAATAGAAACGCAATAATGTGAAATTATTCTGCATGAAATCGTATTAAAGCCATCATTATGATGGCTTTTTTGTCATAAGCTTGTGACAAAAAATTGCTCGATTCTTAGATTTGAGCGTGCCATAGTAGCTGTACTGCATTCATTTTTAATACTCACAATGAATTTAAATACCCAAATTTTAATTGCAGCTATCGCGGGAGTAGGGTTAGGACTTTTATTGACTAGCTATCCTCAGGCTGATTTTGCTCAAACAACGTTATATGTTTTAGGTATTTTAAGTAGCATTTTTATTGGTTTGTTAAAGATGTTGCTGATCCCTTTGATATTTAGTTCTATCGTTGTAGGGGTATCAAATTTAAAAGCTGGAGGGGAGTTCGGGCGAGTTTGGAAGATTACCGCCTTGAGTTGTGTGACCACTACAACGCTTGCACTGATCTTAGGGATTGGCTGTGCACATCTTTTTGATGTTGGGAAGGGCGTTGATATCACACTTTTTCAGTCAGCAATGCAAAATCATCAAACGCCTGATACGCTTACACCTTCTAGTTTTCTTACTAATTTTATTCAAAATACCTTAATCAATCCTTTTAAAGCATTTAGTGAAGGGAATGTACTCGCTGTTGTGGTTTTTGCACTTTTCTTAGGCGTTGCTCTCGTTAAAGGTGGTGAGCGTTTTAATACAGTTCGTCAACTCAGCCAACAATTCTTTGAAATGATGATGATGCTTGTCAGTTGGGTAATGAAACTCGCGCCACTTGGGATTTTTGCATTATTGGCGAAGTTGATTGCGACTGAGGATTTATCTGTATTAAGTCGTCTTGCTGAGTTTGCATTCGTGGTGACTGGGACAACGATTTTTCATGGCTTAGTGGTTTTACCTACACTGCTTTGGATTTTTGGAAAAATGAATCCTCTGACGTTCTTCAGAGGTGCGCGAGCTGCATTGGTGACGGCATTTGCAACAAGCTCTAGTTCAGCGACCATGCCACTGAGTATGCGTTGCGCACAAGAGAATTTAGGGGTAAGACCGCAAACGGCAGGTTTTGTAATTCCTTTGGGTACGCAGTTAAATATGGACGGTACCGCACTTTATGAGGCTGCAGCTGCACTTTTTATTGCCAATTTGATGGGTTTGGATTTAACCCTAACCCAACAGTTTATCGTCTGTCTCACCGCAATGATTGCATCATTAGGTGCGCCAGGGATTCCAAGTGCAGGCATGGTAACGATGATAATGGTGTTGCAATCAGTTGGTTTACCTGCGGAAGCGATTGCAATTTTACTGCCGATAGATCGTTTGCTGGATACCGTTCGAACGGTAGTTAATGTACAGGGAGATATGATGATCAGTGTGGTTGTTGATCGTTATGCAAAGCAAACGGAAATAGAGCCAAGTTAATCGAGTTGTACGGACATAAAAAAAGCAGGAGAAAACTCCTGCTTTTTCTTTCTCTTCACTTATGCAGCATGTTGTAGTGCACGCTTAGCAGCAGGTGAATTATTTAAATAATTCACAGCATCTTGGGTACTTCCTTCTTTCACAGGATCATACCAAGGCATCAAATAATCAATTTGTTGTGATACTAACCAGATTGGATTTGGAAGAATTTGATTGTCTTTACGGCCAATCTTATACCATTCCAACCATATCCATGGTTTAAATATACTTGGTTTTTTATCTGCAAAACGAGGGTCTTGACTCATGATGTGAGCAGCACCATCTACCCACAAACCAAGTACCAGAACGATTACCGCAACGCTGAGGTAGTAACGTGCAATATAGCTACCACCTAAATGACGATAAAGATCAAATGCAACGGTACGGTGCTCGATTTCTTCAGAACCATGCCATTTAATTAAATCGATCATCTCAGGATCAGCACCAAGTTCTTCCCAACGTTTGTTGTAGAGTGCGTATTTACCAAGAACACACGTCATGTTCTCAACGGTTGCAATCACACCTAGACGGAATAAATCCCATTGATGATCTAATATTTTAGGAACTTCTTTACCAAAAGGCTTATCAGCTAAAGCTTTGGTAAATAAGAAATCCATGATGCCTAAGTTGCGTTGAATATCGATGTTGCGTTGGTTGAGATATTCTTTATTCGCAGAGGTATGAGCAACAGCATGCATCGCTTCTTGACGAATAAAAGCTTGTACATCTTCTTTTAATTTTTCATCAGTGATTTCGGGAAGTACTTTGTTGTACAAACGGCAAAACCAGAACTCACCAGCAGGCAAAATATTATTAATTTCGTTAATAAAATAGCTAGCAAAAGGTTGATTTGGAATCCAATCTACAGGGGTTTTTCCCAATCAAATTTTACTTTTCGAGGGAGAATTTTATAGTCAATCGAAGAACCAAGAACTTTGTTCTTCACAAATGATAGTAATTTCATCTTTAGTCCTAATCGATAGTGCAATGAACCAACACTAAGCAGTATATGAAAACTACCTAGTGTTTGTGTTTAGCAATTCAGGACAATTAAAAATTATTTTATGCATCAAGTTGCATGAAATGCATAATTTATTCTTTATCGTCAATTTCTGATGCTTCTGGGATTTGATCGAGGTCAAATTCCACCGTTTGATCAAGTGTGTAATTTAAACGACCACCCATAACGCTCGCTAATTCCTCTAGACCAATTCGGTTAAGAGAAGAGAATAGTTGTATTGAGAAGTCGAGCTTCATTTTTTTCAATTGTTGTTTAACGTCGAGCAAGGTTTTATTTGCTGGACCTCGATTCAGTTTATCCGCTTTAGTGAGAAGAATATGAACAAATAAATGACGAGAATGCGCCCATTCCAACATCATTAAATCAAAGTGTTGTAAAGGATGGCGGATATCCATCAATAAAACTAAGCCTTGTAAGCTTTTGCGATGAATCAAATAATTTTCTAGTTCTTTTTGCCAAACAATTTTCATTGCTTCTGGTACAGCGGCATAGCCATAACCAGGTAAGTCTACCAAACGTTGATCAGGGTTACCCAAGCTAAAAAAGTTGATCATTTGGGTACGACCTGGTCTTTTTGAAGCACGTGCCAATTGCTTTTTATTAGTTAAGGCATTAATCGCACTCGATTTTCCCGCATTTGAACGACCTGCAAATGCAATCTCATAGCCTGTATCTTCAACGCACAAAGCAAGTTTTGGTGCACTCATTAAAAATTCAGCTTGGCGTAACCAATTCAAAGACTGTACTGCATAAGCGGTTAATGCAGGATCAGTCTTTTTCTCATAACTGATTTTTTCTTTAGGTGCGAGTCTAGCTTTGGTGTCTTTCGATTTTTCACTACGGTGCATAGAAGCTTACTTTTGAATTTGAATAGCAATAAGCATTATAAAGGATGTATTGGATTCGTGCGAATCTTCATCCTAAATCTAAGCTTTTTGGACCAGTTCTAAGAATGTAATATCTGATCGAGTGGAAGATGGGAGTATGCCGTGTTGAACCACTTCACCCAAAGTATATTGATCTAAGCTATGATAAAAGCTTTCAAGTGCTTGATCGAGAATGCCTTTCAGACCACATTGAGAGCGCAAGACGCAAGGGGGGCTATTGCATTCCACAATTTGCTGATGACCTTGTAAAACACGGACAATTTCACCAAGTCGAAGTGTCCGTGCTGAGGGATTTAATCGAATTCCACCGCCTTTGCCTCGTGTAGTAACAATCCATTGTTGTTTACCCATGAAATGTACAATTTTAACGAGGTGGTTTTGTGAAACATGCAAATCTTTTGCAATATCAGCAATAGTGTAAGGTATCTCGCTCGGGCGAGCGACATACATCAGGATTCTGAGTGCATAATCTGTAAATTTATTGAGTTGCATTGTTTCACTCAATCTATTGCGATAAATAGAAAAGGCTAGTCTATCATAGGCTAGCCTTATACAAAACGCAGCATCAATTAGCTAAGTTTTACACCACCTGTGCCAAATGCTTCGCTATGAATATTTTCAGCAGGAATGCCTCGTGCAACAAGTGCTTTGTGTTGTTCAGCCATAAATGGCATCGGACCACATAAATAATAATCAGCAGTTGTTGGCAATAGTGCTGCATCCATAGATGCTAAATCTAAACGACCAGCTGCTTCATAATCCACACCGAATACATCCCCATCATGTGGAAATTCATACGCCGTAAATGTGCTTAGACGAGGGAATTTAGCTTTAAGATCATGAATATGTTGTTTCATAGCATGAACTTGACTGCTACGACATGCATGTATAAACGTTACTGGTTGTGGCATATCTAAAGTAACCAATTGATTCAGCATAGCAATCATTGGGGTTAAACCTACACCACCACTGATAAATACATTACGTTTTTTACTATCTATCAGATAAAAGTTACCTGTAGGAGCAGAAACTTCGATTTCAGAACCTTCCGCTAAACTATGTAATGTATTTGATACCCAGCCTTCGGCAAGCTCACCTTTCGCATCTTCACGTTTCACTGAAATACGTAAATAATCTGCTTGTGGGCTTGTTGATAAAGTGTATTGGCGAGGTTGTCTCAGATTGAGTTCTGGGACAAAAACACGTACTGAAATATATTGGCCAGCTTCGTAGTTTGGTAAATCACCGCCATCGACAGGTGCTAAATAAAACGACGTAATTTCATCACTTTCAACCACTTTTTTAGCGATTTTAAAATTACGCCATCCTAACCAACTGCCTTTAGTTTGTTGATGTTGGTCGTAGATCGCTTTTTCAGTGCTGATAAACAAATCTGCTAGTTGTCCATAAGCAGCGGCCCATGCCGCAATCAAAGGATCTTCCATTGAGATATTCAGTACTTCACTGATCGAATGTAATAAATTTTCACCCACAATACTGTAATCAGGCGCTTGGATATTGAGGCTGACATGTTTATGAGCGATCAGTTCCACCACAGGCAAAAGCACAGATGGATCTTCAATATTTTCTGCGTACGCTAAAACAGCTCCTGCGAGTGCTTGAGCTTGAGCACCACTGCGTTGATGACCCATGTTAAAGGTTTCTTTGAGTGCAGGATTATTTCCTAACATACGATTATAGAAATAACCTGTTAATGCGACACCATTTTCACGTAAGACAGGAACAGTTGCTTTTACGAGTTCAATTTGCTGTGGAGTCATGAGTGATCTCTCTGGACTATCATTTTATAAGATATATTTAAAATACACCTTATAAAATGTATTTGCAATACATCTTATAATAAAAACCATAAAAAAGATAAGGGATAATTAATTATCCCTTATTTTTGAGATTTTTTTATTTTCCGAATAATGAGCCGAGTAATCCACGCACTATTTTTTGTCCAGTGCTACCACCTAAGCTTCGGGCAGCACTTTTTGCAAATGTACCGACAATGTCTTGTGTGAGCTTTTCACGATCACGTTGCGCTTTTTCTGCCGCTTTTTGTTGCTCTTTGGCAAATCGCTCTTGTTCTTTTGCTTGTTGCTTTGCGAGGGTTTCTTGTTCCTTTACTTGCTGCTTAGCGAGTTCGTCAGCTTGCTTTTGCTGAGACTGTTGTAATACTTTTTTCTGTAAAAGTTCGTAAGCGCTGTCACGATCTAAGGCTTGATCATAAACCCCAGCAACAATACTTTGCCCCATCATCACCTGTCGTTCTTCAGGAGTGATTGGGCTAAAAGAGGAATATGGGGGCATCACCCAACCACGCTCAACAATCTGAGGGGTGCCTTGTTCATCCAAACAACTAATCAAAGCCTCACCCACGGCAAGTTCAGTAATCGCTTGATCAACCTTAAAATCAGGATTGGCTCGGAAAGTGCCAGCTGCGGTTTTGACCGCTTTTTGATCTTTAGGTGTAAAAGCACGTAAAGCATGTTGTACTCGATTCCCGAGTTGACCTAGAACACTTTCTGGTAAATCAAGGGGGTTTTGAGTGATAAAGTAGATTCCTACACCCTTCGAGCGAATTAAACGAACCACTTGTTCAATTTTCTCTTGCAAAGCTGGGCTAGCATTGGAAAACAGTAAATGTGCTTCATCAAAGAAGAAGACAAGTTTAGGCTTATCCATATCGCCAACTTCGGGTAGTTGCTCAAATAATTCTGAGAGCATCCAAAGCAAGAATGTTGCATAAAGTTTGGGGGTATTCATCAACTTATCTGCAGCGAGAAGGTTGATATAGCCATGACCTTGAGTATCTGTTTGAATAAAATCTAGAATATTCAAACTTGGTTCACCAAAAAACTGATCTCCACCTTGATCTGCTAACGCAAGCAGATTGCGTTGTATCGCACCAATACTGGCAGGAGAGAGATTGCCATACTCATTTTTCAGTTCTGCAGCATTTTCACTGACATAAGTTAGCATCGCCTTTAGATCTTTAAAGTCGATGAGGAGAAGCCCTTGATCATCTGCGATTCTAAATACTGCGGACAATACACCTTCTTGTGTATCGTTTAAATTTAGCATCTGCGCTAATAATAAAGGGCCTATTTCAGAAATAGTGGTTCGAATAGGATGTCCTTGTTGGCCAAATAGATCCCAGAAAATAACAGGTGAAGCTGCAAATGGAACAGAATCCAGATGCAGACTTTTAATGCGTTCATCAAATTTGGGGCTGCTTGAACCTGCTTTGGCTAGGCTTGAAACATCACCTTTCGCATCTGCTAGAAAAACAGGGACGCCGATACGAGAAAAACTCTCAGCAAGTACTTTTAGAGTTACTGTTTTTCCTGTACCGGTTGCACCAGCAATCAGACCATGGCGGTTAGCAAATTGAGAATGTAGAACAATATCTTGTGTTGTATCTGTGGTTTTTTTTGCAATTACGATGGGTGTACTCATTCTTCACCTATTATAAGAGTCATTCCAGTTGTTTTAATGCGTTTTGAATATCTTGAATTAAATCCGCAGGATCTTCTAGTCCTATACAGAAACGAACCAATAAACCTTGTTGTAAATGTGTATTTTCCAATGCACGCATCTGTTTTAAATCATAGAGCATCACCAAACTTACAGGGCCACCCCAACTAAAACCAAGTTGGAATAGTTTTAAGTTATCGCAAAAGCTACGAACTGCATGCATATCATATCTTGAATCAAAGATTACACTTGCCAAGCCAGCACTCTTGCCTGTGGTGCAAACCTCTTTCCAAAATTGATGTCCAGCTGAATCAGAAAGACTTGGGTGTAAAACTTGAATAAATTGAGGCTGTTGTTTTAGCCAATCTAATAATCTTAGTGTGCTTTGAGATTGCTGTTCATAACGCAGCGACATATGCGCCAAACTACGTTGAATTTGCGCAGTATCATCACCTGAAACAGATATGCCTTGAATTGCATGCATGCGATAAAGTTTATGATGTAAATGTTGATCGCGCGTTACAACCGAGCCCATGAGGATGTCTCCGCCACCACTTGGATATTTGGTAAGGGCGTGTACTGTTACATCAACCGATAAATGTTCATCAGAGAAATCAAATGCATTAAATGCCAGACCAGCCCCCCAAGTGTTATCTAGGGCGGTGAGGAGATTAAATTGCTTGGCTTTTTTGACTAGTTTTTTTAAATCAGGAAATTCTAAACTGACAGAACCAGCAGCTTCGAGCCAAATTAGCTTCGCTTTTTCTGAAGGTGTGAAACTATCAATATCAATTGGGTTATAAACTTTAACTTGAATGCCATAACGTGTTTGAAGGTTATTGAGGTGCTCTAAATTTGGACCATAAATATTATCTGCAACCCATACCTCATCGCCTGAATTTAAAAGAGTACTGTTGACTAAATTGATCGCAGATAAACCACTCGGTGCAAGTAAGCTAAACAAACCGCCTTCAATTTGCGCGATGTTATCACCTAGCGTAAATGTTGTTGGCGTGCCATGTGTGCCGTAGCTATAGTCATAGGGATCTGTCCAATGACGATCAAAAAGGTGCGATGTGCTTTTAAAAATAATGGTAGATGCACGATATAGGGGAGGTTGAATAGTTTCTATATATTGAGGGGCTTTTCTTGGTGCGTGAATAAGGTTGGTTTGTGCATTTTGTTGCTTAGTCATGGTGCTAAATCAAATCAATAGATGGATTTAGGTTAAGAGAAAAACAACAATTCTGCTAGTTGTTCAGGTGTTTTGTACACAATCGTTACAGATCAAATAGATTGAATGAAACTGGCTTTATTTTTGCTAAGACTTAATATCATTCTAACGATAATAGGTTTTAGCGCATGAAGTCGCATTTAAAAGTGCATTATTTTCAGCACATCGCAGGTGAAGGTTTTGGTAGTTGTTACAATTTCTTGAAAGCACATAAAGCAAAAATCACGGCAACAGAGTTTTTTGCTTTGCCTGTCGACCTGCCATTGGAATTGGAAGCATTGCCACATGTAGATGAGGTGGATTTGTTAATTATCATGGGTGGGACGATGAGTGTGAATGATGAGGCAAATTACCCATGGTTAAAATTGGAAAAAAGATGGTTACGTCGTTATTTGGCAGCGGGAAAGCCTGCTATAGGCTTATGTCTTGGTGGGCAGCTAATTGCAAATGCACTTGGTGCTGCGGTCAGCCGTAATCAATATCAAGAGTTGGGGTGGATGGATGTTGGTCGAGCTTCACACATACCTGAAAATTGTTTTCAAATTCCAGAGAAAATTAACATTATGCAATGGCATAGTGAGACCTTTGAAATACCTAGAGGTGGTATCCGTTTAGCAGAAAATGAGGTATGTAGAAATCAACTTTATCAAATCGGTCGTAATGTTTTAGGTTTTCAGTTTCATCCCGAAATGACGCCACATGCATTGCAATTGTTGATTGAAAATGAAGAAGACATGGCTGTGTTTAATGGGGAATTTGTTCAATCAATCGCTGAGCTCAAAAAAACAAACCAAAATAAATTTCAACAAGGCAACGATTTGCTTAATCAAGCAATTGAATATGTTGTAAGCGCTTAAATTGATTTTTTAACGGTAAAAAATAAAAGAAGAATTGCATAAGACTTAAACAATCGCTATAATGGGCGACCCTCAAATGGAGGGCGTTTTCTACGAAGAAAGTAGTTAACGCATTACAGTCGTGGCATCGATCACGACCATAGTGATTTTCACTGCCCTTGACACTTGCCAAAAGGTGAGGTGCGTCATGGGTGATTCTTTATATATTTGGCTTGGAGTTTACTGGTATGTCTAACCAGAGAATTCGTATCCGTTTGAAGTCTTTTGATCATCGTCTGATTGATCAATCTGCTCAAGAGATCGTAGAAACCGCTAAGCGTACTGGCGCACAAGTGTGTGGTCCAATTCCGATGCCTACTCGCATCGAACGCTTCAACGTTCTTACTTCACCACACGTCAATAAAGACGCTCGTGATCAGTACGAAATCCGCACTTATAAGCGTTTGATCGACATCGTTCAACCTACAGATAAAACTGTTGATGCATTGATGAAGTTAGATCTTGCTGCTGGTGTTGATGTTCAGATCGCTTTGGGTTAAGGCTTTCGGTTAATTAACTCTAAGTTAATTAAGCCGCTTTTTT
>Ga0247720_100071_pt1 | contig 47813 bp, 65 predicted proteins | sample MSEWel2015_12_15_FD_189078 | JGI IMG/M metagenome (GOLD analysis project Ga0247720, IMG submission 189078) | Subsurface sediment microbial communities from gas well in West Virginia, United States - MSEEL Well Study Marcellus 3H_2015_12_15 | ecosystem: Environmental > Terrestrial > Deep... | reverse complement strand
TGCTGTAAAGGGTAATACTTAGAAGTAGTATATCATCTTGCAGGATTAAAATCCACATATTGATTTGCAAGATTAAGTTCCACATTTCATAACCATGGGGGTGGAAGTTAAATTTTCAATTTACTGGAATAGCCAAAATCTTAAAAATCAGCATTTTTACACTAGACAAAAACAGACTAAATGATTATAATATAATCCAGAGTTGATTAGAACAGATGGGGAGAGGTGCAAGTCCTCTCGCCCGCACCATCATGCGGCAGTGGCTCAGTGGTAGAGCGTCGCCTTGCCAAGGCGAATGTCGCGGGTTCGAATCCCGTCTGCCGCTCCATTTATTTTTGACAAAAGTTTAAAACCATGCGCCCATAGCTCAGCTGGATAGAGTGACAGACTTCGAATCTGTTTTGACTAACTTTAGCATGATTGATTTAGAATTATTTAACCCCTCAAACCCTACAAGAATCAAGGGTTGAGGGGTTTTTGGTATTCTAAAAAATGCCGTCAAATTTATCTAACTTTATTTATTTTGTTTGCAATTTGTTAGCAACACAAAAGAGCGGCTAACCGCTCGGGTGGGATCTATTTAGATTTAAAAAACCATTGGCCCTCCTTCTTAACATCTTAAGTTCTTCGTTTATCGCTAATAGATGAGCATAATATTCTTCATCAGAGCCTCGAGATAATTTATTAAACCTTTTCCGCGCCTCTTCTATTTTTGCTCTGCTAAATTTTCTAAGTGGTTTGCCTTCTTTCATGTCTAACACCTCTCTAATGCTTTATCAATAGTGCACTATAACAAAAAAAGAGGGGCATCACTGCCCCTCGGATGATTCGGCTTTGTTAAATTGCTCCAACACTGCTTTTAGCTTATCTGGTATAGGTAGTCCAGCTTTACTGCAATTTTCTAGGATGCTTATCCCTTCATTGCTGAGATAAAAGAAAATGACAGCGGTTCTGATTGCGCTGCCATTCTTGAGTAAATGAACTTCGACCATATTACCTATGCCCACCAGCACAAAGATTAATATCTTCTTTAATATCCCTTTGAATCCTATTTCACTAGAAAGCTTTTTTTCCATAATGGCCACTATAACACCTGTTAGGTAATCAAGCACGACAAAAGCTATAAGGGTATATAACAGCCCGTCCATACCTCCTAAAGCCCATCCGAGGAATCCACCAACAGCCGCAAAAACTACTTGAATAGTATTGATGATATTTTTCGTATCCATCACCCCTTCTCCTCTCTAATAAACGCATCAAAACCTAATTCTTTCAGCTGTTTAACTAATTTTTCAGCATTTTCACGGTTTCTAAATGCCCCAGTTTGTACACGGTATATTTTTGCTGGAGCTTTTTGATTTTCCCGCTCCTTAAGCTCTTCCATCAACCTTTCCATAGGAAAGTATTTTCCCGGACATGCCGTTGCCGTGAAATCCTTATGCCCTTTTATCCCCTCTAAATTTGGGAATCTGGCCTTGTTGACTGCTATGCGTTGAACCAATGCATTAAATTGAACCTCCGGCATCTCTTGTTCTACCTCATAGTTCCCCTCGCAGCAGATACCATAACTCTTGTCATTCCATCCCTTTGTATGCGCCCCTACATGGTCACCCCTGCAAATATAGACCGTGCCATCCTTCCTGATGTATTCGTTATACCCGATACCGGCCCAGCCACGGCCTATGTGGTTTCGGTGGATCGCCTCTGGAGAAGCTTCCTTAACTGCTGCATGGTGAATAATGATATACTGTACATTCTCGACTTTTAAAGGGGTTAGTTTGCCCCTCCATTCAAAGTTGGTTTGAATTATTTTCATCAGATCACTCCCTCCTTTCAGTTTAAATAAACAAAAGCCCAATACAGGCTTCTGTCTTTTTCTCGTTTTGGGATTATAATGTATATCCGATGCCTGTTCTAACCCAAACTTTTGTTTTACTGCCGACAAACACCTTTACCCTAAGCAACATATTATAATCAATAGCGATATGCCTCCTTACAAAAGTGTTGTGCTTAATCTGTGAATATAAAATCATACTGTATTTTCATTGTTTGCATGGACGTCTTCGTTATAGGCGCAGGAAGCAAAGTGCGCGCTCCATACAACAAACATAGCTTATATATCCTGTCATTGTTGGCTCCCGCCAGCCACAAAAACTGCCCATCCCACGCTAAACCGTAAGAGTATACATCAGGTGATGCAAAATAACTTACCACTGTACCATCGGTTGTTAACTTGTATATCCTGCTATTGCTTCTTCCCGCCAGCCACAAAAACTGCCCATCTCACGCTAAACCGTGAGGGAGTGTATCGGGTGATGCAAATGATGTAACAACTGTGCCAGTCGTTGTCAGCTTGTATATCTTGCCTGTGCTGCCCCCCACCAGCCATAGATACTGCCCATCCCACGCTAAACCGTAAGGGGATGTATCAGGTGATGCAAAATAACTTACCACTGTACCATCGGTTGTTAACTTGTATATCCTGCTATTGCTTCTTCCCACCAGCCATAGATACTGCCCATCCCACGCTAAACCGTGAGGGGATGTATCAGGTGATGCAAATGATGTAACAACTGTGCCAGTCGTTGTCAGCTTGTATATCTTGCCTGTGCTGCCCCCCACCAGCCATAGATACTGCCCATCCCACGCTAAACCAGTAGGGATGGTATCGGGTGATGCAAATGATGTAACAGCGTACATCTGCACTGGGGATGTAGCAAAAATTATTGTTCTGAATGTTCCATTTGCTGCATGGGTAGGCCAGTCAAACACATAATGAAACCTATTATCAGAAACAAAGCTTTCATTTACATTCAATGTGCCTCTCAACGTATTACTACCTGAATATGTGTCCACAAGGGAGTAACCGACCAAAGCAGAATCTGGAATATCAGGAAACGCTTCATCTATTTCTGGTGCATTTATGTTGTACAAACGAATAGCCTGAAAAGGATTGGGCGAATCGGTCAAAGAGGAAGAAAAATAAGTTCCCGAAACCATTCGTGTTTGCATTGCACGTTTAAAGAATGCATACCCCGCACTTGTTATTATATTCTCCGTTTTTGCCTCAAGGACTTTCTTACCGTGTTCAAACAATTCTACTGTTGCTATACCGCGTATTTCCCCATGTTTCTCCTTCCAAAGTACGGTCTCTTTATTATTCTTAAAATCCTTTACATAATTAAGCACAAACATCACCCCTCACTCAAAGTTACGTCGCACTGTGTCGTTATTTGTGTTATTTGTGTCGGGAATATACTTTGCTCCAGAATACTACTTATAGGTACTTGTCGGCTAACTGTGCTTTGTTGTTCTGTTATGATTTTTCTATGGTAAGCCTCAATCTCTTGTGCTAGTGTTACAATTGGCATACCTCCAACTACCGTTTCTTTTGTGTTTCTAGCCAACCCCATCAAAACCGCACCACTAGCAGGTATGCTAAATGTGCCAGTATCCACATTGCCCCACACTATTAGTTCGTGTACGCCCATTTCAAAAGGTATCAAAAAATTTGCGCTTATTGTTTGATATCCAGCACTACTATACACTTGCTTTACAAGTGGTGTAACATCTCGCCCATTATTAGTCAACCTAATTGTTAGCGTTTGAGCAGCAGATGACTGCCCTGTTATAGTTATCATCACAACACCCACCACGTCGTCCGTTATCTCGGTTATATTCTTCAAAATCACCACCGGTGTAGTGCCAACTGTAACGGCTGTGCTTTCTGCGAAAAAAGCCGCATGTATTTGTTGTGGCACAACCTGCTCCACTATATCCTCGACTTGTTTTTTATAGGTTACTTCCTTCTCAAGAGACAGATATATAACATCGCCCGCCTCAAGAGCCTTTATCTCCACGTTAAGCGTTTCAGCCTCAAACTGTACATCGTCAATTAAAAAATCACCGCTCAACTTATCAACGTATCCAACAAACTGCATACCGTCAAACTTCAGCAATACCTGCAACGGTGTATCGGTTACGGCGCTAAACTTCAGCCTTGCAGCATCCCCCAGCCATTCGGTTACATCTATAACGGTGCTTATCGTCCCAGCCTTATTAAACGTCCATGTTCCCTGTTGATATACTGCACCATTCGCAACCCAGTTTACATCCGCAAACAGATTAAAGCCAAAAGCCATATTTACATCACACCTTCAGATAAGCGATTACACTTACTGTTGCTGTACCACTTACACTCACCTTTACAGCCATATTATCGGTATCAACCTCAACTTTTTCCCTATTCAGTTCCACAGCACTATACTCTTTGGCTAAAACCGTACAGCCATTAAATGCAGTGTTGTCTATAACCTCCATCCTTACCGTCCCACCTGACGATAGCGCTTCCACGTTAATATAGAGCACAGCATAACCGCTCGCATATCCACTTGGCAAAGCATATGTTGCAGTAGTATCGGTTAATCCAACACTCAAGGCAAGTGTTACCTGCTCCGATTTATGCTCTTGCAATTTGGCTTCAATCTCGTTAACTTTACTCACTAATTGTCCGAGCAGTCCGTCAAGCCCGTCAACGTTGCTACTAATAGTATTCAGCAGGCTTTTAATATCATTTGAATTGCTCACCAACGTCACTGTCCGTGTATCAATTGAGTTTATAGTATTTGCCAGACTTGTAACGGAATTTTTTATAGTCCCCACATCAGTCTTTACTATACTTACATCGCTTAACATGGTGGTAACCGCAGCTTTTATATTGTCCTGCACACTTTTAAGCTGTGAATCATAAACCAATGCCTCGCCATTGTCAGTCCCCCTTGCTGCCACAAACGAGCCATCAGCCTTCACTAATTGCGGTATAGGGTAATTGGCATCATCTTTGAGTAAAATAGGCATTTCTCCTTACCTCCTTTAAACTGCAACATCAATACAAAAATACGGAGCAAGAAAAACAGGCTTATATTCGCTTACTGGTCTTATCACCTTGCCCTGTGCTGTCCAGTATCCTCCTGCGTAAGTCTGGGATACATCTATAACTAGCCCCATATCGTCAATGTAGGCTGAGCGCATACTAACAAAATCTCCTGCCTTCAACCTTTGGGGCAACATAGCCCGAAACTGGTATAACTTTTTTGGTAAACGATAAAATTCATTAAATCGCCTGCTCACCGCCTCCGCCAGCGGTCTGCTCTGAATAAAAATACTGTCCACTTCATCGCTGCCGCTGTTGTCTATCATCATCTTAGTAAACTTTATCTCCTTGCTGTATAACTTTGCGCTGCCTTCAATGACGTTGTCTGTATTGTTGCGTATCCTAAACATCACGTCTCCATTATCCAGCCTTTCAACCTCAACCGTTACGTTGTCCTTCGTCTCCAGCATGACAAACTCATGATTAACAAGTTCCAGTGTTAGTGTTGTTTCTCCTTTTGGTAGTAGCGTGTAATCTACTGAACCATGTTCTGCCTGCTCTGCTAGATACATAGACGGATAATAAACAACCTTAAATGTTTGTGCCTCTATGTCCATGGCGTGGAGCTCTGCAGTGTTCTCATATGTGCTTAGCTCTACCTCTGCGTCTCCTCTTTGCAATGAGCCTATCTCCAAAACTCTATTGTTGCTCCTAAAAAACACATTACCTGCAACCGACAATTGCTTCAAAACATCAACAAGTGGCTTCTTGATATAACAATGATTTAAGATAATGCTAACCGTCGTCTTAAATGATGGACTTAACCCAAGCCTTGCTGCTATTCCTTGGATTATCTCTGACACGTTTATCCCCGTCATATAAGGAATATAAACTGGCGTATCTAAGGCTAGACTCAATTCGTCTTGTCCTCTTATTTTTGCTGTTACCTCCGTTCTTGGAGCGCTTATCTCGGTAACAATATACTCCACGCCATCCACAACCAGCTTTATCCCAGTCTTGATTTTGCCATAATAAGGACTATTGCTGTTGTCTGGTGAGTATGTTCCGTCCGTGTTATCAATCTGCACTTCTGCCTCCTGCACCACAATTGCACCTATTTCATTGGTCACGCCATGAGCTAGCTTTTCCTCAATCTTCACACTCAAAAACTCTGGAATCGCTTCAGTATTATCATCAAATATCAACTTAACCAAATCACATCACCTACTTCTGAATAAAAGGTATAGAAATATCCAACCAGACTAGCTCATTATTTTTAATCATATACAGTCCGTATTGCACGTTTCCTCTGTATGCAGTTATCGTTTTTTCTACACTACCAGCGTCAATATACGTCAACGTGAAAAACAACCCATTACCATCTATTAAATCAAGCATATTTTTAAGCGTGCTATCAGGAATATTCTTCCACTTTGCGTCTATTCGCACCTTTCTAGCAATCAAAGTAGCAAAGAGGTCTCCCGTTTCTGGAGACCTCCCTGCCTCATTCACCAAATTGTACCGTTGTATGCTCAACTCCGAAGGCGAAGGCAATATAGTTCCATTAACCTTAAGCACAGTCACAACCTGCACCACCTTTAAGCAAACTTGATACCCAGTTTCTTTGAGATGTCCGCCAAATCCTCAACAACGGCTCTTGCAACTTCACGGCCGTTTATGACCAATACTATCTCTTTGTTTCCATTATTCGCTCCGCTCGTTCGTGCAGTAGATATTGCTGCCAAAAGTGCTTCATATACAGCCTGTTTTATTACCTGCATAAGTGCGTTGTTGCCGGTAAGTGGCACAACCGCCTCGGGCCCCGCCTCCCCAATCATGGCCAGCGTGGGGGACGTTACGATACCGCCTTCCGCTAAATACGGAATATGGCCGATTGTTTGAAGGTTGAATCCCAATGTTTTCCCGCCTAAAAGCGGTACCCAGCTCGGGAAGGAAATTTTTATTTTGTTTAAGCCTCGAATCATACCGTTTATGGCGTCTATTGCACCATTGATGAATCGTATTATAGTGTTGCCGATGCCTTTCCATATACTCGATGCTTTAGAGCTTATGCTGTTCCATATTTCACCCAATTTTGCTTTTATCGAATTCCACGTCGATATTAGCCAATCCCATGCTCGCTTGACAGGATTAACAATGTTGTTGTAAACCCAATCCCAAACAGTTCTAGCTGTGTTTGCAATATCGTTCCACTTGCTAGATAGCCATCCAGTAATTGAATTCCAAACACTAACGAGCCAATTCCATGCATCCTGAATTGGTCTGATTATGTTGTCCTTAATCCAACCCCATACTGTTCTAGCTGTATTGACTATTTCATTCCACTTGCTAGACAACCATGATGTTATAGAATTCCATACCTGCACTAACCAATCCCAAGTATTCTTTATCGGGTTGATTATGTGTTGCTTGACCCACTCCCATGCTACTTTGGCGGTTGTAGCTATATCGTTCCACTTTTGCGAAAGCCATGTAGTAATAGAATTCCATGCTTGCAACAACCAGTCCCAAGCATTTTTAAGCGGGTTGATTATATGTTCTTTAACCCAATTCCATGCCGTCTTGGCCAGTTCGACTATTCTGTTCCAGCGCTCGCCAAGCCACGCAACCGCCTTATTCCATAGCTCTACCAACCAACTCCACGCATCTTGTATAGGCTTTACAATATGCTCTTTTACCCATCCCCAAACCGTTTTTGCTACAGTTACTATACCTTTCCAAACATCTCCTAGCCAGCTAACTATCGTGTTCCATGCATCTACTATCCAATCCCATGCCGTTTTTAGTGGGCTAATAATATATTCCTTAATCCATCCCCAAATAATCTTTGCGTTCTCTGCTACCCAGTTCCAAGCATTAACCAGCCATTGCCAAACAGTTGTCCCTTTTATCCAGTTAACAATACTGTTCCATGTGTTTTTTATCTCCCCCCACAACCATTGTAAAAATCCTTTTATTGTTGGTTGCTGCATTTCGAAATTAAACATCTCGCCAACATCGATTTTGGGTATCGAAACAGCTGGGGCAGTTAGTTCAGGCATTGCTGGCATCCCGGCTGCCAAATTCTCTGCGCTTGCTGCCGTACTGCTCATCACTTGATGTATTTCGTCAAAGGTTGCCAAGCCCCCCTTGGCCTTTTTAGCGGCTTTAGCTGTGTTCTTGCCAAGGTCATTAAGCCCTTTTCCTGCCTGTATGCTGGTATTCGACAACCCGCCAAGGCTCTTATCAAGCCCGCCTACAGACGCCTGTAATTGTGCATTTAGCCTTGCCATATTCGTCTTTTGGACGTGTTCTGCGTACTTGCTCCAAGCCCATACCAAGGGCCCCAAAATTAATGCAGCTACCCCTAAAATAGCCAACCTCAATGCGCCAAATGCCTGAATGAGTGCCGATACAGCCATTCGCATCTGCATAAATCTGGTTATTGCGACCGTTCCCATCACATCTGCTGTTATGAGCTGCGCTCTATAAATTGCCACCGCTTTCGACAATAAGCCAAATAATCCGCTTGTTACCGTCAAACTTCCATTCAATATGCCCACTAACTTGATGAAGGTATTGAAAATTGGTAAGACCACTTTAAACACAAACAGGGTAGTTAATACCCCTGTCAAGACAAATCGGATGCTCTCCCAGTATGTCCGGATTATTACCGCTGCACGTACAAATGCCTGCCATATGCGCTGCACCGTAGTAATTATCACATTTGCAACCGTCCCCACATTTTCACCAAACGCATACGTGATGGCATACCTCAAAGCATTCGCTGTATCTATTCCTCGCTGTCTTAACGTTGAAAAAACTTGATAAAAGGTAGTGGCCATATCCCTGAGCCGTTGCAACCAACCAGTCACACCCTTGAACAGCTCTACCGTGATTGAGCCTACCGTCATCCGCCATACGTCTTTGAGGGTGGAAGTTATCCCTGCCCATGTGTTCTCCATCCGCTGCATCATACCGCCGAATCGTTTATCCAGTCCCTCGACCAGCGCCTGTATAGCCTCACCAGCAGGAATAAATCCCTTAGAAGCCAGCTTCATCACTTCGGCTGTAGATTTGCCCATCGCCTCAGCGAGTATCTCCCACGCTGGTATGCCTGCCTCAGTTAGCTGGCGCATCTCCTCGCCTGTTACCTTGCCTTTTGCCCGCATCTGTCCAAGAGCTAGGATTATCCTGTCAATGCCTTCTGCGCCCAGTCCCAAGGCAGCTGTAGCATCCCCTACAGCTTGCAACATGGGTAATACATCATTTGCAGCAAAACCATAAGCCATCATGCGTCTAGAGGCTTCCAGCAGGTCAGGAAATTCAAACGGTGTCCTTGCTGCGAAATTCATCATTTCGCGCAAAAAAGCCTGCGCATCCTCGGCACTTTTTAGCATGGTTGTAAAACCTATTTGTGCCTGCTCCATCGTGCTGTTGAAATCTATTGCTTCACCTATAATCGACTTGAATCCCCGCTTGATAGCCTCGAAAAAGCCCATACCAAGCGCAAAAGAAAAGGCATTCCTAAAAATTTGCCCTATTACACTACCTCGTCTCTCGGCTTCTGCCTCTGCCCTGTCTAAATCTTTTTGATACGCCGACCAGTCTACACCCAATTTAACCAGCAGTTCACCAACCTGCACTTTATCACCACCTTTACGCACAAAAAAGAAGGAAATCGCAATTTGTTGTAGAACTTATCCATAAAAACACTTTAAAGGAGGTAATACTATGAAAATCGCAACCGGGATAATTTCCTTAATCATTGGCCTTATTGTGTTCCTCCAATCCTGCGCCGTAGGGATTGGTGGAGCTGTCCTTGCCGACGAAACTACCTCTCAAAGCGGGAGTGTGGGCTTATTTGTTGCTTTCCTGCTTTGGATTGCTGGTGCTTTCGCTTTTGCTCTGCCCAAGGTAGCGATGGTTATTTCAGCAATTGCTGGTATCTTTGCTTTGATGAATGGCGCAACAAGTGATTATGCAGATATGACAGTATGGGGGGGTTATTGCTTTCATATTGGCTATTCTAGAATTCTTTGCAGGTCGCAAACCCAAAAAATCCACTCAAACAACCCCACAGCAACCAACTCAAACCGACAACAAGCAAGCTTAATTACCATGGCCCTTTTAATCCTTTTGCTTTTGCCTCTTCAATTAAAGAGACCCACTCATCCTCTTCTTGGGATGGTTGGGTCTCTTTTAGTATCTTCTCCATCCTTTTTATCCACTTCTTGTTTATAAAATCTTCAGGGTTAGCCTGCTTTGGCTTACGTTTGCTAAACGCTGCTACAATACCAGCAGCAGCGTTTGTAATCACAGCAGCCAAGAAAGCCCATTTCCCGCGTATTTCAGCATATTCTTGTACCTCTTTTTGCCTCTTTAGCTCAACCAGTATTGCAGCCAATTCGGAAGGATACAATTCCCGCATTTCCTGTGGAGTCCAACCGAATTCCCTTGCCAATGTAACCACTACTTCTGGGGTAAGCCAATCTGAGCCATATTCAGCAACGGTTTTATCAACTTCTTCAGCCCCAAAAAATTTACGTCGATAAACGCTCCTATCAACTCTTCTATCTCGCTCATATAAGCATTTTTAATATCGTCTTTAGTTAACTCGGGGAACAACGCTTGGAGCTTCTTGTACAAAACCTCAAAATCCAAATCGCCAAGCTCCTTCCCTATGTCGATATTGGCTATTTTACCTTTACTGCTAGGGAACACATCAACGACAAGCTTCTCAAGCTCGCCTATCCTCTTTTCCTCAACTCGTATCTCTTTTCCAGCAAACTGTACAACCTTGTTCCTCATGTTACCCCTCCTAAACGCATTATTCCTATACCTTGCAAATAAATCTGCTCTTTAATAATTTGATTAGGTGCACCTTCAATAAACTCTGGAAGCACAGCGTATCCTTGCAAGCACTTTAAAGAAGTGCCTGCTCCGATAAACAGCTTAACAAAAATAGTCTTCCCTTTATTAGCAAAAAACTTTGTATCCCCGCAATAGCCTTCTGCGGTTGCGTACCATCCTGTTACAACATTCCCTTTCTCGACAGTGTTATTCGCAAAGCTATGGTAAAACGATTGCTGAACATCCGCTTCCCACAAAAATAAGACTCCCACCTGCTCCATATCATCCGGTTCTTTGTCAAAATTAAGCGGGGCAGTATGTAAGATATATACTGCCCCAATCCTTCCCGCTATAGCCATAACGCATTATACTCCTGTCCCAAGCGTTGCTGTCAAAGGCCCTGTACCAGAAAAGTCAACACTAAAAGACGCCTTATCATCAACCGGTGTCTCAATAGAAAGCGTTATATATGCTTCTCCTGTGAATTTTACGTTCTGATTGACTTGAAGCTCCAGTTTGACTTTCTGGCCATTCAACCATGCGTTTATCAGCGCTGCTTGTCCTGTGGTATCCTCGGGTTTGAAGTTTCCTTCAAAAGACCCGCTCCACTCTTTTATACCTTGCATCCTTTCTCTCCATCCATTAGAGTCAAAAGACGTGATGTCAATATCTTCCGCATCTGTATCCAAGCTCCAGCTTGCTATCTCCGCCACCTTTGTCGGGGTATCGCCAAGATAAACCCCACCGCCATATCCTACAATCGCCATAATCAACCAACCTCCTTTATGATTCTAAAATTGACAATAAAAATAGCCCTTCCATTCTCATCTCTTTCAAGAAGGAAAGGGCTTTGCCTCGCCTGAATGAGCAAATATCTTACGTTGTTTATGGCCTGTTCTGATACACCATGTAAAACCCGTACTGCCTGTTCAATCTTTTGCCTGCCCGCAGGATAACTCTTATTTCTGACTAAAACCTGTAGTCCAGGATATTCTAAGTTTGCGTCTGTCAAATCCTGTGGCTCCCCGGCATATTCAAACAATGCAATACAATTATCCGGTGAGGCAGGCAATTGCCCCTTGAATATATCCGTGCCAATTATGCCAACACCTTGCTGCTGCAGATACAAGGCAATATCATCTAGAAGCACATGTGCATCACCCTTTCTCTACCGCTCATTTTTTAATGCTCGTTTAACAGCATTTTTGATAAACCTCTCGTATCGTGCTTTATTTTCGTTGAATGGGTCTTCCAAATACTTTGCTTTACCCCCTTTCGGATGATTAAAATCCAGCCTCTCATGCTGCACTATCGCATAAGGTAAGTCATATCCAACCGTATGATAGAATTTAGTGCCCTCACGCTTAAGTGGGCTGACAGAACAGTTGCTTCTTAAGTCACCTGTATCGATTGGGGCCTGATTGGCACTCTTGCCTTGTAAGTCCGCAGCACATTTGTGTAGAGCACCTAGACCAGCACTGATTGCCAGCTTTTTCGCCTCATCTCCACGCCATTTCAAAACATATCCCTTAGCCATCACAAGGCCACCTCATAATAAACGATGTTGCCGTCAAGGTCTACAATTTCACTGACTGTGATTGCAATGTATTCCTTGTTATTGTAGACGATGCGGTCATCTGGGTTTACTGGTTCGATGCAATACATTGTCGCTTCTGAGACTACCTCATTCCCTTGTCTATCTCGCACAAGTTTGCGCTTCATTTCAAAGCGACAGGGGATAATCTTTTCGCTTGGTATTGGTTCACCGTATTCATTGTAACCTACTGTTGTTTTGAGTGTTGCAGTTTGATTTAAATATTCTTTAATCATCGTTAACACCACCTTAAACTATAGCAACAGCTCCAGCAAGATATGGTTTGAGCAATTCGTACGCTTCTCTGCTGAATAGTATCCCTGTTCTGCTTCTGTTTCTGTCGTATTCCTCGCTTACACTCCCAAAATCCACCCTGATAACTCCTTGCTCCTGCAACCTTGCACGTGTATTGTTGCCATATTTGAGCAATGCAAGAGCTTCCTCACATTGCGCTTGTTTTACCTCTTCAGGTACTTTTTCTTGCACGATATAAGCAAGAGCGTAATCAAAATTGAACTGGCGTTCACGAGGATATAAAGGCATCCCCACAGATGGCAAAGCTCTTGGAAACTGCAATATCTGATTCTCTGGGTCCGCTTTAATTCCCTTGAATTGCAGTCGTTCAATCCTTCTACACGCCGTTAAGAGCGCTTTTTCTTTCGTTGCTGTGTCTGCGTTGCCCCACTCGTCTGCGTAGAGTCGTCCTGCGAAGTACCCGTTTGCGTATTCGATGTCGACATAGCTGTTGATTCCGACTTGGATTGCCATTCCTCATGCACCACCTCAAAATCAGGAGAGCGAGAGAGCCTCTCTGCCAGCTCTCCCGCTACTTCCCATATTAAACCTGTTTGCTTGTTTTTAAGCCACATCAGTCATCATCCTTTCTTTAAGACTTGTTGGCAGTGATGACAACCAGCGCCTCTGGCCTGATTACCTTTGCGCCGTATAAGTGCAGTCCTTTGACCGCATCTGCAAACCTGCGCTCCGGCCTGTATGCTTCAACTTTGCTTATCTGTTCTGCATAGGTTATTGCCATCGGATGCCCACACATGATCTTGTATTTTGTTCCGGAAGTATTGGCGATGTTATTGCTGGTGTAAATCGTAAATCCAGCAGCCTCGCCAACCTCTCCCGTTCGTAATACTCTGTCAGCGCTTGCAGTGAACTTTACAAATCTGTCGTCTTTCAAAAGCAAACCATAAAACCATGGTGGTACAACAGCCCAACGGTTCGTCCTGGGTATGTTAGCTTCGTCCAGTTTAATGCTCGCATCAACGAGCAACTCGTAAGCAGTTGTTGCGGTTGGCACAACCGGAGTGGTATCATCGCCAATTGCGCTGCCAGCATATACATACTGACTGGCCAAATACTGGTCTGCTTTATCTGCCAGCGCATATGCAGCCTCTTGCATAGCTGCATCCATCAACTTTGGATTAGCCTGCGCAGCATCTACATCATCAATCAGGAAATTGAAATATTTTGCCTGGTCAATTACCAGCGTCCTCTGCGCATCGCTTAAGGTTTCTGGCGGATTAATATCCGTGTTCTTAGTGTAGTCAGCAACCGTAATTGGACCTATGCTGTTTATTTTGACAGTGTCGCCACAGTTTCTGATTTCACCCTCATAATCGGTGTTCACAACATTCTTAAACACAAGATTTTTCCTCAAATTCTCCAGGAGCCTTGCACTCCAAATCTGCGGAATGAAATTGGTTATAGCCATCTAAATCAACCTCCTTAGTAGTGTTGTTATTTGATTAAGCCTTGTTTTAAAGCTTCTGAGATAATGTCCCAGTTTTTGTTTATCTCCTCTGGACTCATTCTTGCAATTTCTTCTTTTGTAAAAGTTCTTACCTGCTTGTTTCCCCCTGCAGGGTTTGTCGGTGCACCTACTTTTGTATTAGCTTGCAAGCCTAGCAATTTCTTAAGCTCTTCTGCGTCTTGCCTGATTTCCTCTTCTGTCTCACCAAAGATGCGGTCGGCTAAGCTTAATGGTAAGCCCATCTCGGTTAAAACTTTTTGCTTCGTCATGCTGATTCTGAGCTCAGCCAATTCTCTTTCTTTTTCCAGTTTTTCTCTTTCCAACTCGGTAAGACGCATTTGCATCTTTTCTTGCTCGCTCATTTGCGCCTCTTTAATCTTTCGCAGTTCCTCAGCAGCTTTTTTGAGCTCCTCATAGTCTTTGTATTTTTCACGTTCTCTTTTGAGACGTTCTGCTAAGATACGCTCAAGCTCTTCTTGTGTGAATGTCTTCTGTTGCTGCTGAGTATCATTGCCCGCTGGTTGAGTATTATTGTTATCCTGCCCAGCGTCAACAGGATTGCCTTGTGTTGTCTTATTCATATCATCAGTCATAATTATTACCTCCCTTTCTTTTCCCGCTGATTAACCGCTCAGCGTAAAGCGTAAGATTTTATGCAAAAATAAAAGCACTCTTTGTTGAGTGCCTACTCGCTTTGTTTTGGTTTCATACCTGCAAGTTTAACTAATCCTTCAGGTGGTTCTCTTTCTAAAATCTCTTTGTATAGAGCTACAAGCCGCCTTGCAGCCTTCCTTACCAGCTCTCTTGGAGCTTTTACCTGATAAATTCTAATAGCAGCTGCTACAATACCGTTTGCGTTCAACGTCCCATCTGGCTCCCGCACAGGCAATTTGCACTGTTCTTTTGAAGTCGGTGGGCCATCATGAAGGTGTATCAAACAAGCCCTGTGCCATTGCTCAAGGTCATAGTCGGACTCCTTTATGTCCCCCCAAGGCTTGTTGCTGACTTTCTCTGCCATTTGATGCTCACTCCCTTATAAGAAGGCATAAAAATACCACCTCAACCTTGCTTGGCTGGGTGGTTTAATGAAATATCACCTTAATTCTTGTAGCTAATTCCCTGATTGGTATCCCATCAATTTTAAACTCATTCAAGAATTCTTCAATTGTGTCGTATTCTTTTTCGGTTTCTGGTTTGTTGTACTCGCAAATGTAAATTTTGTCGTAATACAAAAGTGAATAGTCTTTATCATTATACTCAAACTCGATCTCTCCAACAGCTTTCAAGTCGTCAATAAACTCTTGTAGAGAAGAATAAGTATCATACATATTTCTCATCACTCCAAATATCTCTAATTTTTTCTTTTTCTGTTTCCGTTAACTGCCTAAACTTTCGTTGTCTTTCACCATTTAACCAATCGTGTGCATGAGGGACAATTGGATGAGCCTTCGGGTGCCCATGGTCTGTTAAATCAATATCTACTTTTGCATTTCCTTTGGCATCATAAAATCTTCTGCTAATGGCCTTTTTAAGTTTAGGATGTAATGCATCTATCACAGCATTACTAAAAGCCTTAACTGGTAATTTATTTCCTACAATAGTAATTATACCACTTTCCTCATCAATTTTCACTATGTTGTTTATGTTAAAGTTTGCAAGGTATTTATCCAACCCATTCAAATAATGTTTATCGATATTGTTTATCTTGTCACCTACTTTTTCATAGCTCTTTTTCAACTTTTCAGCAGCTTTTAGCCTTTCTATCAATGGAGCTTGCTCATTGTAAAGCACTTCCCTTGCTCTTCGCCTGATAGTCTGTATTGTTACCTTGTCCCGCATCTCTTTGTACGCCTGCTTTTCCTTCTCGCTTCTCGGGTCCTCGGTCAACGATGTATTGCTGTATTTTTGCGTTTCATCAGCATCAGGATCTAGCTCACGTACATAGGGGACAAGCACGTGGCGGCAGTTGGGATGTTTAGGGATTCTTACCAAGTCACCATCGTATTTGGGATACCGCTTATCCTTACCACTTAAGCTGAATACCTTCCCTTGTAACGGTGCACACAATTCACAGGTAGGATAATGCTTTGTGATTTGTACCAGGTCGATATCAAACTCTTTGCAAGCATTTATTGTTGCCGCCGTTGCAATTTCCCTTGTCGTTGTTCTTGCCACCATTTCAGCATAGCTGTCTAATCGCCATTCTCTACCCAACCTGTCTTTGAAGCCAGTCAATCCTTTGCTCAATAGCTTTTGCTCAAGATTTTTAGCCATCTCCTGCCACGTCTGGCCCACCGTGAACTTTTCCGCCTCCGCCTCCAGCGCTGCCCGTCTGTAGTAGTCGTTGATTCGGCGTCCTGCATAATTCGTGGCACTACGTAAATTATCGAACATATTTTGAGCTATAACGTCGATGGCTCTCTGGTGTATCTGCGCAAAGCTCGGGTTTATGTCCCTTTGCATCCCTATTTTGTTGATATACGCTAACACCTGTGTATAATTCTGTTGATAAATCTTCGGTATATTTTCTTGGATCCATTGCGCAGCATCTCTGTCCAGCTGGTTTAAAATCTCCATTATCTGCTTTAAATGCTGCTTATAATACCAAGTTGTTCTTGCTTTTTTAGCTTCTTTCTGCAGCAATACTTTCAGCACATTCAAAAAGCCCTGCCGATACAACTCGACAAGGCTTTGTATAAGCTTTTCATCATCAAAATTGTTAGGCATTATTTATCACTCGCTTTGTTGTGGTTGCTGCTGATTGTTTAAGTTCACTGTGAAGAGTGCCGGTGTCTCTTGAGCTACCTCAACTGCGATTTTAGCAAGCTCTTGCCTCAATGTTTCGGCGTCAAACTCGAACAATCTCTTAAGCGCTGTCTCTCTGCTTATAAGGCCATTTTGGACAAGCGACGAATATATTTCTGCCTGTTCTTTTTCGTCCTGTGGCAACCCATCATTCCAAGCAATGTTTATTGTGCTAAGTTCAATTCCACGTCCAAATTTAGCTTCAAGCTGGCTTGCTAACTGCAACACTTTCTTTATGGCAGGGTCAAAACGCATCCTAATCCTGTTTACTTTCGCAAGTGGCGTCATCATCAGCCTACGCAATGCCGTACCGCTTTCAGCGAGCCCCGACTTAAGTTGACCAAATGCTGCTGCCGATGTCTCACCGAGTGTATAAAGCTGCTCCATCAGTAAGTCAATCTCTCTATAAGCTGCTTCCAGTTGTCCATCCCATGTGATGTATTTTGGTTCAGGATCGCCTTGCTCAACCGGGAAGTATTTCCCGCCACCTTTTACCACGTATTCGCCATACTCATTCTGCTCTAAAGCCCAAGCCGGCCCTGCCATGTTAGGGTCAGCGTGCTTGTCAAGTATTCGGCTTATCTGTGCTACCCTTATCTCCAGCTCCTGGATGATACTGTCCAAATCTGAATAATCATCCTGGCCATATACCCTGTCACTGGTAAGGATGTTGTGTACAGGTACCACAAGGAAATCATCTATGCCCGTGGCCTGTTCTGGCTGTAAATCGTCATAAAAACTCGTAACATCCAGTTCTTGCTTGATCACACCATCTTTCAACTCAAAAAGCTTATTCGTGATTTTACCTTTCTCATGTATCTCAAGCCGCAAATAAGTGGTCTTCTTGTCTTTGTTCAGCAACGTCGGTGTCGGCACTTCAAATGTCCAAGCAATTACATGAGCTCGCACATCCTTGATGTTGTCTGGGCTAACAACAGGAAACCACAAAGCTGGTGGTATTGCCTCAATGATAGCTCTGCCGTCATAACGCAGCTTGAATATGCCTGTGCCGTATCTTGAAATGTCCAAGACCACCTCATATGCGACATTGAAAAAGTCATTGTTCTCAATGATAGCTTCAAGTTGCTGTTGCTCTTTTGAATTAGGCTCCCCTGCTGTTATCCTTGGCCTCTCACCTAAAAGCAGGTCAGCCCATAACGTACTTAACCGTTTGTGCCAATTGAGTATGATTTCTAATGTTGCTTTTTTGTCGTCCCTCAACAAACGCACCCAATCCTTAAATACTAGTTCATGCCGCCCTTCAAACAGCTTCCTGTTTGCATCGTAACGTTGTAAGCGTTCAAGCTCACCCTCTGGTGGCCATTTTGTGCCTACGCCTATTTGCTCTATGTTAGTCAGCACTTTTACCACCCTTTCGGTTTGTCTATAACGTACCGTATAGCCTGTCTTGCTAGCGGATATTCACTATGCAGCGCATACCTCAAAGCATCCATGCAATGGTCTGCTATTTTAAGCGGTTTATCTTGCCCGTTTTGCTGCGCCTTTGTATCCCATGCATAGCTGTAAAACTCTCTTATTGTGTTTTTACACCTAGCATGAATAAAAAGCTTGTTTTGACTCAAAAACTTACTCACCGTTGCTATGCCATCAAGCACACTGTTGTTTGCTTCACGCACATTATAAAATCCATCTGCTTTAAGTTGTTGTATAAGAGCCTGTGCTGATGGGTCGATGTATATGCGATGTGGTTTTATATCGCCCAGCCACTCTTTAAAGTCCTTGCTGTATTTGTCAACCGTCTTTGTCTGCTCTCTGCCTTCGTGGTAGTATTCTTTGACTATATAAGCTGTCCCATTGCTTACGCCGATTAACAAGAACACCGTCGGGTTTTGCATACCAAAGTCAACGCCGACGATGTACTTGTCAAAGCTGTCTGGCAACTCATCAACAACATGCTTCTTTTCGTCAAACATGTCATAGATGATTCCCTCAGCTGCTACCCACTCGCCCAGAATAAACCGCTTGTAGAAAAGCCCCGTGTAGGTTTTCTTTATAAACTCAATATACTCTGCTGGCAAAAACGGATTATCTTCAAGCAAAAATTTCATAACAAAATAGCTCTTTTCATCAGCTTTCTGGATGTAGGCTGTATAAAGCCAGTGATAAGGACTATCTGGGTTGGTCGTTGCAAAAATTTTCGCACCTTCCACACTGCAACGTGCCAACAGCTGTTCAAATACGCTTCTCGGGTATGTTGTAACCTCATCGCATAAAGCACCTGCAAGTGTTAAACCTCGAATTCTCGTTTCAGCTTTCTCATCATTAGCTCCCAAAACAAAAATTTTGTGCCCTAAAAACTCTATTTCGTCTCTGGTAATTGTGTATGTGAACGCATCTTCACCCAAATACTGTTCGATGACCGGAATAACATTTCGCCTTACCGTGTCCCTTGTCTTGCCGACGATAGCAAAGTGTTGTTTAGTCCTAAATGAAATAACATGCAACAAAAATGCTATCGTCGTAGCAATCGTCTTGCCTGTTCTAACACTACCTTCCGCAATGTTAAGTTTGCTCTTCGCTTGTTTGATGAATGTCCTCTGCTTGTGGCTGAACATTACCATCGCTTAATGCCCTCACTATCTCTTGTAGTCTCTCTACAATCTCATTCGCCTGTTCTTGTTGTTTCTCGTCCAAACCTAAAGCTTTTCGTTGCCCTTTCTGAGCCATCCTTAGCACATTGGCAGCTTTCTCTAGAGCATAGGGATTGAGCTTACTAGATTTCTCGCTATAAAAATGGCGGTGATAGTCTTCCACCGCCTCAAGGATTATGTTGAGAAATTTACCCCAGGCTTCAAGGTGCTTTGTGTTCCAATCGATTTCCTGCTTGATTTGTCTCTCAATAGCACCCTCAATGATTTTACTTCGTTTTTCCTTCTCTCTGACTTCTTTTTCTTCAATCCACCCCTTTGTCCGCTTAAAAAAGTAGCTCGATTTATAGTTTAAGCCTTCTCGCTCGGCAAACTCACGAAGGCTTTTATAATTCCCAAGCAAGAATTTTTGTCGTAGTGCCTCCCAGTCGTACCGTGCCATCACCTCCCACCTCGCTTTCATATCTAAAGGAGCTCATATAGAAAATCGGCTGCCTTCACACAATACCTTTCTCCCGGCTGCACAGATTTACGTCTTGAATCCACTTTTCAAAACTGTCTAAAGTATTTAAAAACTCTTTTTCCTCTTCCGTTAATTTTTCTTTATTCAATAATGAAATCCCTATTTCAAAACATTTCTTTATAAACATTCCAATATCCATATCGTTCCCTCCAATTAAAAAGCTATCTTCAACAAGTAGCTTTATGTTCCAACATTATCGTTATAATTTTTAATCGTTATAATTTTTAATAAAAAATTCAACAAATTCCCTGCCAAATTTAGATATCTTTAAACGATCTTTAGCTTTTAATTCAACTTTTGTATTTTTAAGCTTCTTCATTTTCTTCCTGGGATTTGCAAGACTTTCTTGTATTGAAATAACTACTTCATTTAGATTATTAACATTTTTAACTAGTAAATCTAGATCTTTTTCTAAAGCATCATCATATTGATTCTCTAGCAACCCCATTCGATAAAGATTATCCCTTACCGCTTCATACTGATAATAATCTATGCCAAATTCATTCAAGACATCTACAAAGCTTTTCCTATTTTCTTCAGTACCCCAAAAAGGATATGAAGCTTTCAAAACAGCTATATCTAATATAGTCATTCTATCTAAAACATCATAAAAAAGATAGCTTATATCATAAGATACATTTTGAATAGCTGTCAGATTTGCGTATCCATTAACCATATACTTTATTTTTTCGCTTTGATTAGTATTAACCGCTTTATAAATAACCATTTCAAAAATTGCGTCCAAGGTTTTTTTATTTTCTTCTGTCTGTCTCTCAAAATTTAATTTAATCTCTTCAACCTTCTTGTTAAGTTCTGATACTAAAGTATTTAAATTATTAAGTTGTCTTTGAGTTCTATATGCAGAAATAGCACTCCCTATTCCCGGTATTATTGAGCCTGCCATATCAATACCAACCGCTGCAGCTAACTTCGCAGCGTCATTAGTAACAACATCTTTTATCCGAGCTTTAGCCGCTTCTTTACCATATTCAATTATGACTCCTAAGACATTTTCTGTAAGAAAACTTTTTATAGCGTCTTTCTTATCCCCCATTATTACTTTCCTCCTTTCTCGTATTAATTTTCTATAAGAAAGGAAGAAAATCCTACTAAAACCACCATATTTTTCAACAAAGCCCGGCTGAGCAACCGGGCTGGAGGAGAGGAAGCATATATACTTCAATAGCAGCCCAAACCAGGCTGCTTGGAATACTCGATACAATTTTTCATCTTAAATCATATCACAGAAAAAACGGACATATCGGGACAACTTTATTTTTCTTTTAAAAATCTTTGCACCCTTTTTCGTAGTCCTTCCGCCGTGTTCCCTCCTCCTACGCATGCTGCTACTTCTTCCCAACTCAGTCCGTTGACGTATTTGAGCAAAATGGCTTGCCTTATTAAACTATCATCTATCCCCTCTATGAACCCATTTATTTCTTCGACCAAATCCATTAATTCCTCTATTCTCCTCTTCAGCTGCTTTTTTAGTCTCTTAAGCCTTCTATCGTAGTCCTTGTAATCTATACCCTCAATTTTGAACCTTTGCTCAATATAGGGGAAATAAGGGCTGGATCCTCTTACTGAATCCGTTACTATGTTGTATTCCATGTTCTCTATCTGCTCTTTTAGCATTTTTATTTCGTTTTTGAGATACTTTACTTGCTTTAGCTTCTTTTTAGTCATACAGTACATCCTCCCTTTCCCCGGGCAGCAATCCACCCCGGCCCGGCCTAGGAGGCTCCTGCATAAGCTTCTCTATAAACTCATCGGAAATATCCTGAATTTTCTGGCAAAAAGCTGTAAAAGCTTTTATTAGTTTTTGCCCTTCTTGCACAAATCCGCTTATGCCTAGATACGTTGTGCGCAATAAAGCAAACGTTTCGGGATCCGTCTCAAAGACATACTCACCAACTGTGATAAAAGACTTTGTATTATCCCTCTGTATCCGTGTGTATTTCACTCTCATCCCTCCCACAATGTAAAAGAGGCACCCCGATTTCTCGAAGTGCCTCCGGTTTTCCGGTCAGCAGTTACTTTATTATGTGATGCAAAGATTAAGCTATTTATTAACAATAATTCCCTCTATTTGATTTAAATCAATATACATTATTTCCTTTTTTCTTTTTCCTCTCCATTCGATTTCAATCTCTCTTATTTGCCCAAATCCATTTCTTTTTACTGTAATTTCTTTGCAATCAAACTCTATCTTATTCCCGCTTCTCATATAAATTATAACTTTAATCATAATTTCACCTTCTCCGTAGCTTTCTCAATCATCACCGGCAGTCCATCCTGCACTTTTATAAGTATTTCCCCGTACCCAAGCCGCCGGATGAATTCCAGCAGTTTGAGTTCCTTCTCGTGCAGTTTTTGCGGCTTTTTAGTTTCCTGCTGCTGCATCTGCATCCACCTCCTCCACAATTACCTCTGCCCGTTCGTTCTTATCTATGTACCTCTCTATATGCAGCTTTGAAACCTGCTTATCATTTTCAAACAATGTCCCCTGTAGGCCGTCCAATATGCTTTTTGCGTAGTTGTCCAAATCGCCATAACGTTTATTTGCAAAATAAAGCTTTATGCATATCGACAGATCCCCTAGAAGTATCCGTCCATTCGCTGCCGCCAATGCGGCTAAGGCAACCTGTTTCTCAAATTTTGATGTTTCTCGTGGTGTGTATATATACTTCTTCCTGCCGTCGACAGTAAGTCGTGGGCGTTCCTTTGGCACTGGCCGTCCCGGGATAATGATCTTGATGGGTTCTCTGGCTGGTGTATATATGTTTTTGCTCCCAGGTTTTTGTATGTATTTATTCATCGCTCTTCCTCCTATATCGCCACCCACAAACCGGGCAGACATACGCATCATTACTGGTTTCCAGCATACATTCCCCTGCTTCGCACCAAAAACATTCGCCGGTCCAAAAACATTCGCCGGTTTGGGCTTGCTCTTTTGGTATTACAAAGCTCTCATCTGCTTCTTTAGCTGTAATAGCCAACAACATCATTCCCAACACACCACCCGCTACTAAACCCAGCAGAAACCACAACATCTTAGGTCCTCCCCTTTTTATCGTTCTTTTTACTTTATCCTCTCTTTTCTGTAGTCAGGCCCTACAATCTTCACGCCACGGCACATCTCTATAATCCTGGATACTATTGCGCCACCGCATGTCTCCAGCCGCCGCTCAATTTCTTCAAGCTCTAGGTTGCTGGTGACTATTATGGGTCGGTAATTCTCATATCGTTCGTTTATAACGTTATACAGTTTTTCTTCCACCCATGGCGTTGGTTTTTCTTTGCCGAGATCATCTATCACCAGTAGATCCACATCATACAGTTCTTTTAAGATCTGTGTTTCCTCATACTCGCTGTCATCGCTGTATGCTGACCGCAACCGGCCCAGAAGTATCGTCACATTACCAAAGATAACTGTGGCCATCTTGCTCCGTATCAAATAGTTTGTTATTGCCGCAGCCAAGTGGGTTTTGCCCACACCATAGCCGCCTGTGATAAAGAGGCCTTCTCCCTTCTCTTTGTACATGTCAAAGTTTTTCGCATAGTCTAAGGCTATTTCGAAAGCCTTCTTGTTGTAGTCCCTGATTTCAAACGTTTCAAATACCCGATCCCTGAACCTTTTCCCAAGCCTACTCTGTTGAAAAAGCCGCTCTATTCTTTCCATCTTTCGACGCAACTCTTCTTCTTGCTGTTTTTTGAGCTGCTCCTGATAAAGTCTTTCCCGCTCCGCCACTGCGCCAGGGCAATTACATCTTTCAAGATGAGTACCAAATAATTTTCCGAACAAAGAGTACGCCTTGTACTTTAGCATTCGCCCACAATAAGGACAGGGTTCGGGCTCATATCTTGGATCGTCCACAAGCCCGCAATCATCTTCGTTATTCGTAGAATTTGTCGTAGGTGCCGGTTGATGCATTTTTCTCATCACTTCGCCTATGTTGAGAATTTCGCCCATCAGAATATCCCCCCATAGCTTTATTGCTGTAGGTACCTTCCAGCACTTTGACCATGTTATTGTAGGTGACCAGCCAGTCGAAATTGCAGCCGGTCCATCTGCCGTTCCGCCCCGTCAGAAAGTCGCTTTCTTCTGCACGGCGGAACACCTCTTCAAATTTTGTCAAATCACCCTTGAAGTTCTTCCACGCCACCCGAATATGTCTTCGCCGTTTTTCGGTGATTTGTTCTACTTTAGGCAGTGAAACACAGATGCTGTTGTACATCTCAACGATACGCTGATATGGGATCTTCTCTTTTTGTTGTTGATGTAGGTTTGACGAGGGTGAGTCGGCATCAGCCGACACTATCTCGTTAGAGATAGAATTATTATTAATATTTGTTTTAGTTTCTTGTTTATGTTTATATATGTCTGCACTTTTTACTGTAGTTTTTACTGTAGGATATACTGTATCTTGCACTGCACTAAACACTTCATTATTTACACTGTATTTTTTACAGTGTATTTTTTGAAGTATTTCTTCCACTGAAAAAAGTTTGTACTTTGTCGGCTGTCCTTTCTTCCCCGGCTTAAAATCAATTAGCCCTGCCTGTTTTAGTCTGTTTCTTGCTTCGATTAGCGTTTTTTCTGATGAGGCCCCGATTTTGGCCATCAAAGCCTGATTGGTCACGGACAACCACTCGGCCCAACCAGCCCTGTTGCATAGTACAAAAAGTTTGTACCATAACAACTGCGCTGTTGTCGGCAAGTGGTTAATCTCCAACCAATCTTCGAAGGCCTCGATTTCCTTTATATAGTTCATACATTTGCACCGCCTTTGCGCTCATTTCAATTCTTCCAAGTCTGGGACTAAGATAATGTCTCCCTCTTTAAGCTCGTGTGCCTTTATTCCTGACAGCTCTACTAATTCGTGCACTATCTCTCGGATATCGGCTCGCGGTCTGTATCCCGCCTCCTGGAGCTCCCTTGCAATGTGCCAGTATGTATCGCCGTATCCTACTCGGTACGGTTTGTACTCTATGTTGCTGCGGCTTTCCTTCGGTATAAAAATTGCTAGTATGGTTATAATTAGAAGAGTGATAAACAACACGAATCTCGTCTTGTTTTTGACACGGAGCCGCCGCCTGGGCGGCTCCCATAATTGTATGCGCATCCCAATTGCCTCCTTCAATCCAAATTGATTCCTCTTTCTCTTACAGCATCATCTACGTCATTTCCGTAAAGACAAAACTGAAAACCCAATTCTTTTAATTTTGCTTTTAAAGTTTCTGCTTCTTCCTTCTTTATCCACTCTACTAGCTGCCAAACTGTTACTATCGGCAAATTCATTTCTTGCAGTTTCAAAAGGCAATCTTCGCAAATCCTTTCTTTTGTAGTAGCATCAAACCCAGCATAGTCTAATTTACAATCACAAATTGCACAGCAATGATAATCGGCATGTGCCATTTATTCCCCCTCCTTCCCAATTTGGCACGGGAGGCAGGACTCGAACCTGCACTCCGAGAGCCAAAGTCTCGTGTCCTACCAGCTAGACTACTCCCGTGCATACGGCGGCTAGGATGCCGCCTCTTTCGTTTTTTCTTCAATTTCCGCACAAATCTTATCGTAGTCAATCTTGCGTATATCCCTGCTGTGTTCGTATCCATATTTAGCCATTACTTCACGTACAAGCTGTTCGTTGCCGTTTGCAATTGCAAACATTCTCTTTGCTTGTGCAGTTGTTATGGTTCCAGATTGGTCTGTATATTGCCTGTTCTGCTGAATGCTTTGTTCAATAGGTGTGCCCTCTATATCGTCCTCTAAATCTTGCGTAAAGATTTCAGAAAGAGCTGCAACAGTTAAAGTAGCATCTATTAACGCTCTCTTTTTTGCCATCTTTAGAATGGTATTTGCTATGCTATATGGGTCCTGCTTGACGTATTTCTTTTCTCTTGTATTGGCATGCCCAACACCTTCAGTGACTTTTTGCCCATTTTTGCTTAAGATACACTTTATAGTGAAGGCAAAGAAGCCGTTTTCATAATCCTGTACTCGTTCTATTTCTTCAAATTCGCTTGTTAGGCCGAACAGCATTAGTATTTTCTCTGCGCCAGGTTTCAATAATGTGGGTTTATCTCCAGTGCCGGGAATAATCCCATAGTCATGATTGGGTTTGAGTGTCTTTTGTACAATTGCTTGAAAAGAAGCTATTTTTTGCATGGTTTGTTGTATAGCCTGTAAATTTACAGCATCTATGATGGAAATTGCATTAACCTCAACAGGTTGAATCGTCGCCATTACTGTCCACCTCCATACTCGGCCATCAATTTCTGATTGACTTCTCGTATTTTTGCAAGAACCTCGTCTGCGTCTTCTCCTCTGTAAGAAATTTCCCAGTTGTAACCCTTGCTGTTTTTCTCAAGTTTTATACTGATTTCAGCGGGTTGCTTATCGTACAAGTGCACTATCTTTAATTCCTGATCCATCATAGGACCCTCCAATCCATAGTATTTTGTGTCCAAACCAATCTATTGACTGGCCACAGCATGGACAGTACCGATGCTCCGGATGCTGCCCATATTCTCTGCCTTTTCCGTACTTAAATACTTCTTCCAGCCCCTTAAATCCACAATATCCGCATTCGATTATTCGCATCCTCAATCCCCCTCTAAAACCAAACTATTTCTATTTCATTTGCCTCTAAGTCCGCAAAAGCTCCACAGCTCTTGATAAGATGCTCTATTTGATACTTGTTGACTTTGACAGTATATTTGCCTGTTTTGGAATTAAAATCGGGGCCGAAAACACTAAATCTTAAACCCTCTTCTATTTTTTTGTAGAATTCTGCTTCCCACGGGTCGATAATAACAACATGCTTCATGCCTCAATCCCCCACTTTCTTAATTCTTCTCGTGTCTCCTCTTCCGTAAGTCGTCTTGCACTCATCGTGGATATGCCGTGCCATTCATCGTTTGGACTAACTCCCCATAACCGACATGCCTTCCTTTTTGCCTGCGTTGCGTTCTTTGCTTCCACGATAAGTTCTTGCTCAAACATTGGCGAATAAACTCGATACAACATCTTCGCTCCCCCTCTTGCTCCCACTATACCCACGTGGTATAATGGGAGTAGTAGCAGTTTTCATTTGTGCCGTTTAGAAAACGGCTTTTCTTTTATCACCTCCCCCTAATTGCAGTTAGTCTGGGCTCTTCCTGTTTGCTCTGTTGTTCAAGCCACTCCAGCAATGCTTTCTTGGGTACCCGGATTGCTCGCCCTATTCGTACTGCCGGGAATCCCCTCCAGTGGCTCATCTCATATGCTTTGGTGATGCCTATAGGAATACTTGCTTTATTAGGTGCCGTATTGATGGTATTAGACCCAATATTAAAACAACTAACAATGCCATAAAACACAAAATATACAGCAAATTACCTTGTGAGTCACGTATTTCACGTATAATCAGCGTAAAAACTGTTATTCCAAATAAAAGCAAGATTGCAGCGTGTAATACAAAGCTTAAAGATATATTCTTTCACCTCCTTATTTTCTGCTTTACCCTACTTTCTCGCTCTTCGGGCTTGCCGGTGTTACCGGGTCGTCGCCTATTCAGCGGTACTCACAGGCTCGATATGCGGTTTTCAAGGTGCAACTGCTTAAACATTCCGTTTTACATTACTTCCTTTGTATTAAGCCACTCTAGGAGTGCCTTCTTCGGCACTCTATAAACTCTTGGCCCTAACTGCTTTACTGGAAAATCTGGCCTGTCTTTAAGTGCATACATTACATTCATCGAAATGCCTAAATATTGTGCTGTTTCTTCAAGTGTCATGAGCTGATTGTTTGCTTCGATTGCTTCACGTAATTTTTTTAGCTCATCGAGAATTAAATCAAGCTTTTCTTCCATAGAATCACCTCTTTAACCAGTTCCGGTTTTGTGTTCTATAGATGTAATAAATTACTTAGCCAACAAGAACTCCGACAATGATATTCAATAACTTAGATATTCCTCCTCACCCCTCATCGGGTTTCTTGATACCTTTACTGGTATATGGTAAAATTTTCTTAAAACTAAACTAATCATTAACCTCCAGCGAAAGGAGGTGATATTTTGAAAGATTTTAATGATTTCAAAAAATATTGCCAGCAATTCTCTAATGAACTTTCTACTAAAATAGCCCAAGTTGCTAAAGATGAATTGTTAAAACATCGTATTATTGATGAAATAGCAATAGCAACTGCAATAGTGAAGGCTAATACAGTACTTACCTTTGAACTCCTTGAAAAATATCATGAATGGCTTCACCAATAGCTTTTCCAATTAATAAAGCAAGTTTTTCAGAATCAATACAAATTTCCTGCGGCTGGACAGTTTTCTCAAGTTCAGCCAATTTCTTTTCTATCTCATCTAGCCTCTGCTCTAAAGTTTTCATCCTTCCTCACCTCCTTAAGCAGTCCCGGTTTTGTGTTCTGCTATGGTACAATCGAAGAAAATTGTCCAATCCAATCCTAAAATTTGAGCTATTTTCTTTGCACAATTAACAGATGGTCTTATCCCATTTTCAATTTTTGAAATTGTTGTTCTATCAACCCCTACCAAATCCGCAAGTTGTTTTTGTGTAAGATTTAAGGCATTTCGTCTTTCTTTTATAAGTGATGTTACTTCACCTGATATGTCTATTTTGTGCATTAACTTCACCTCCCGAATCTAATTATAGTGAAGTTACTTCACTTTGTCAATAGCTAAAGTGAAAATTTTGCACTATAATTGTTATGTGAAGTAATTTCACATATAATAAGTAATTGGAGGTGAATAATATGCTCTTCAGCGAAATTCTTAAGCAGTTAAGAATAGAAAAGAATTTAAGCCAAAAAGATGTAGCCAATGCCATTGGTGTAGACAGAACCACATATACAAAATATGAGACAGGTAAGAGCCAACCCGATTTTGTGACAATGCAAAAATTAGCTGAATTTTATTCAGTATCGGTAGATTACCTTCTTGGTCGCACCAATATCCGCAATCCCTACATCCCAGAGGAATATACAGAAAAGCACAAAGTTACAAAACGTGATCTCATGCAATACGAAGATTTCATAAACCAAGCAGGTATTTTCTTTATGAACGATGAAGTTGCGGAAGAAGATAAAGAAAAACTTTTCAGGGATATATCCGAACTTTTCTGGAAGGCCAAGGAAATGAACAAGAAAAAATACAGCAGAAAGAAAAAGACTGAGCAGTAGGGAGGTGCTTTGCATGAGAAAAAATATCCATGCACGTGTGAAGCACCTCGTCCAAAAATATGAGACAAGAGATCCGCTTAGGTTGGCCAGATACCTTAATATACACGTCGTACATAAAGAATACTCACCCCAAACAAAGGGGTATTACATAAAGACTATAAGAAACAAATTCATAGTAGTGAACAGCACCCTTGATGAGTATAGTCAGCGTATCGTATTGGCTCACGAGCTGGGCCACGCTATCCTGCACTCATCGGAACCGATTTATTTTATTAGAGAGTATACCTTGTTCCCTATAGGACCGCATGAACACGAAGCAAATAAGTTTGCGGCAGAGCTTTTGATTGATGATTACGATATTAAGGAAATACGTTATGAGCCAGTAAGCTGTATTGCTAGCACGTTAGGGGTTAGTGAGGAATTAGTCAAGTATAAAATACTAAATACGACTTAACGAAGTATTAAATAAAACTTAAATTTATGAGTGTTGGTATTTTATAAAACATAAAAATAAAACGAGGTGATCTTTATGGCGAGATATCAGCAAACATTTTTTAATGACTATCTTAAAAAATCTGCTACAATAAAAGCCGATTCATTATGGGAATTTGAACTCAAAAAGCAACAACTTATTGCCAAATGGCAGAAAGAAGAAAACAAAAAAAGAGAAAGAGAAGCTATTCAAAGCTTGAGATTAGCGGAAAAAGAAGAAAAAGAATTTTTGAAAAATCAAGCACTTAAACTAACAAAAGAAGCTCAAAAAGAAATTGAGGAATATAAGAATATACTTCAGCATACATTAACAGTCAATGATAAGCTTGATTGGAATACCCAATATAAAAAGGCCGATTATCCACCATTTGAGACTACGCTCCATGAACCGAAAATAGAAGAATACTACATAAAATATAATGTACCTGCGAAAACTATATTTGAATATATTTTCCCATTTTTAAAAAGAAGAAGAGAAAAATTAGAGACCCAAGCAACTCAAGCCTATAATACGGCTCTTACAGAATACAAAGAAAAATTAGAGGAAGAAAATAAACAATACCTCGAAAAGAAACAAGCATATGAAAAAGAAATTGAAGAACATAACAAAGCAATAACAGACTGGAAAAACGCCTATGAAGCAGGAGAAAAAGACGCTGTAGAAAAATATGTAAGAGTAATTTTAGAAAATTCAAAATATCCCGCATCTTTTAATAAGGATTACGAGATTCAATACGATGACAAAATGAAAACTCTTATTGTATCGTATAACTTACCGAATCCAGAACAAGTTCCCAAAATTATTGAACACAAATTTGTTCAATCTTCAAAAACTATTAAACCTGTTGAGATGAAGAAGAAAGAATTTGAGAGTTTTTACGAGAATATTATTTTTCAAGTGACGCTCAGAACAATTCACGAGGTATTTGAAGCTGATTATGCTAATACAATCGATGCAATAGTATTTAACGGCTGGGTTACTGCCATAGATAAAGCAACAGGAAATGAATTTACATCTTGCATTATCTCACTGCACACAACAAGAAAAGAATTTATGAAAATCAATCTTGCTAGAGTAGATTGTAAAGAATGCATTAGAAATTTAAAAGGTTTAGTTGCAGGCGCGCTTGTCAATTTACCACCTGTAAAACCTATATTGGATATCAACAAAGAAGATAAAAGATTTGTGGAATCAAAAGACATATTGGCAGAAATAAATTCAATAGAAAACTTAGCAACAATGGATTGGGCAGACTTTGAGCATCTTGTGAGACAGTTGTTCGAGAAAATGTTTACCGAAAACGGAGCTGAAGTTAAAGTAACGCGCGCAAGCCGTGATGGTGGTGTTGATGCTGTCGTATTTGACCCAGATCCAATTAGAGGTGGTAAATTTATAATTCAAGCAAAACGGTACAATAATGTTGTGCCCGTTTCAGCAGTTCGTGATCTATACGGTACAGTAATAAACGAGGGTGCGACAAAGGGAATTTTAGTTACAACCAGTTATTTTGGCAGTGATTCAGTAGAATTTGCAAAAGATAAACCTTTAACATTAATAGATGGTTCAAACTTAGTTTATCTCTTCCAACAATATGGCTATAATGTACGTATTTCATTGGATAAATAATCAGCACTTTGTACAACTAAAATACAAAAACTTTTATTTTCAACAAAAAGGAGGAATAAACCATGCGTGGCCATATTCGCAAAAGAGGAAATAAATGGTGTGCTGTTGTCGACATCGGTAAAGATCCGCAAACCGGCAAACGCAAACAAAAATGGTTGTCAGGCTTTAATAGCCCTGATGAAGCCGAACGTGCATTGGTAGAATTCCTTGCAAAACTCTATAATGGGCAGTATGCTGACCCTCACAACATGACGGTTGAAGCCTATCTCAAGAAGTGGCTTGAAGATTACGCAAAAATAAAGGTGGCAAAAACAACGTTTGCTACGTACGAAGACGCTGCCAAAAACATTATACAGCACCTAGGTCCTGTTAAATTAGAGCAATTAAAACCCATGCATATCCAAAGCTATATTTCAAAGATGTTGGAGGAAGGAGCTTCTGTTAGAGCAGTACGATATAACTATGCTGTGTTACGTGCAGCTTTAAACACCGCCGTAAAATGGCAGTTAATAAGTGCAAATCCCTGCAATGCAGTTACCCCTCCCAGCAAAGTTAAAACTAAAATGCACACCTTGGATAAGCAACAGGTAGATACGCTTATAGAAGGGGCAAGGAATACACCATTATTTATTCCAATTTTACTTGCCGTCACCTGTGGCTTGAGGCGTGGTGAAATCTTAGGACTTAAATGGGACAACGTAAACCTCAAAAATAACATCATAAACGTCACCCAGACAAGGGTAAGAGTGCCAAGCGGTGAAGAAGTAATCGAAAAAGGACCCAAAAGCAGCCATAGCATTCGTACTGTTGCTATCCCAGAAATGACAGCAAAAGCATTAAAAGAAGAATGGAAACGGCAAGCCCAAAATAAACTTATTTTTGGCGGAAAGTACAATAATCAAAACTATGTCGTTTGCTGGGATGATGGAACGCCCTACGCGCCGGACTACATCACAAAAGCCTTCAAAAAACTGTTAAAAAATCTAAATTTGCCAGATATACGCTTTCACGATTTGAGACATACACACGCTACATTGCTATTAGAGGAAGGCATCCATCCAAAAGTAGTCCAGGAAAGGTTAGGGCACTCTTCCATTACCTTAACGCTTGATGTTTATTTCCATGTTCTTCCTAACTTGCAACAGGAAGCGGCGCAAAAGATAGATGAAATACTCAAAGAAAAATAATTTTGTCGGTACACTTGAAAATTAAACAGTTTGCGCTATAATAGTTATGTGAGTAATTGATGTTTGCAAAATGTTTGCAGTCAGCCTCAAGATTGCAAACATGATACCTCAAAAACCTAGAAAAATCAAGCATGCGCCCATAGCTCAGCTGGATAGAGTGACAGACTTCGAATCTGGAGGTCGCAGGTTCGAATCCTGCTGGGCGCACCAAAAAACCAGGGTTCTTAAGCCCCTGGTTTCCTCATTTGTTGAAAAAATCCTTTGCAAATACCTCAAATTCAATTCCACTCATCTTATCGATTGTTTTCATCTTGTCCTTACTTGTGGCCACTTTCACATTTATAGATTTTTCAAACACGCTTTCCCTAAATCTTCGCCATAATTCTTGCAATAAAACAAGGAGAATAGAAAAAGACGTAATGGTTATAACAAAAACTACCATTTCAAATTTTAACATAGTCTCCTCCTTATGCAATTTAAAATCTTGCTACCCTTATTCTCACAGAGTGGTTCACACACTCGACCCGCAGAAGTATTTTGTCGAGCTCGTCAAGCCCCTTATTCTCACAGAGTGGTTCACACACCCACTACTGACTATCTGCTCAACCACAGACTCGCCAGCTACTTTAAGTTTTACACAAAAAAATAGAGGCATTGCTGCCTCTCATTTCTGATTACCCTATATACCTCTCCCTAAGCTATCTACAGTTTTTGCAAATTCAAAAACTTATACCATATGCTTCCAATACCCAATTTGGCAGGCTAAAACGCGCCGTTTTAAGCGGATCCACAACTTGAGAAACCTCCACGTTGCCCGTTATGCTAAACAGCGTAGATATCTCCTCTATTGGCAACGTAGTGAATCGTTTAAATATGTCCGCCATATCATGAACCGCCATGGAAACCGCTGTATCCAGAGATTCATGCGATGCTATTGTGGCTGTCACATCTTTTGTCCTCACAAGAGGATTGTTCAGCTTCCAACCCTTCAATATTCTAAATTTCACTGTAACAGATCCAGCTACTTCAACGCCTGACACTCCTACTTCGCCATCGCCCATCACGGCATGCAGATCGCCAAGAGCAAACAAGGCTCCCTCAACGAATACCGGTAAATAGAGTTTTGCGCCTCCGCCAATTAATCTGGTATCCATATTGCCCCCATGAGGCCCAGGCGTGCCACAATTTACGCTGCCTTCCTTAGGTGCGACGCCGATTACCCCTATCATGGGGTTAACCGGAATAGAAATGTTTGAAGCAAGCACAACTTTGCCTTCTTTTATATCAACTACCCGTGAATAAAGCCCTTCCATCAAATCTCCCAGCACGCCCAAATCTTTACCAGTCGCTATGACGCCCCTATCGGCTATTTCAATTTTTTTGATTTCAACCTCTAAAACATCCCCTTCCTGGGCGCCTTCAACGTAAATCGGGCCGGTTGCCGGATTTATTTTGTCCCAGTCCATGGCTTCCAGCCTGTCATCATTTGTCTTAATCTGATTGAAAAAACAATCCGAGGTCTCAAGCTCTACCTCATCGCCCTCTTTCACAAAAAGTACAGGCTTGTTATCTCTTGAAAAACTGAATATATAATGCTCGTGTGATACTCTATAGCTCATTCGCTCAACTCCTTTCCATAAATTCCAGACATTCGGGAATCAATTAAACAGCAGATTGATTACTCTATTTTCACGCCTAGGGTATTCTCCATCTCCTTCAAGGCAAACTCGTGAGCCTCCTGGCTAAATGACGCTACTCCCTCCTTTATAACCGTCACGCTGTAGTTTCTCATCCTAGCATCAACCGCCGTATACAAGACGCAGATATTGGTGCAAACGCCCACGAGCACTAATTCTGAAATTCCCATCTCTCGTAACGTAGCATCAAGGTCTGTTCCAAAAAACGCACTGTATCTCCTTTTCGGTATAATGTAATCTTCCGGTCCAGGTGATAGCTCCTCCACAATTTTTGCTCCTCTAGTACCTCTTATACAATGTGGTTTAAACATATTAAACTCGGCATCATCAGGTCTATGATTGTCACATATGTATATGATCGGGATTCCTTCCTGCCTTGCGCTGGAAATGATAGTCTGGATCCTCTTGGTCACCTCTTGTGCCGCTTCACCAATGTAGAGCGCCCCGTCAGGCTTGATAAAATCGTTCAGCATGTCTATAACCAAAAAAGCTTTTTGAGTTTTCAAAGAGCTTCCCTCCTTAATTTTATTCATACTATCATTTCAATTTAAAATTGTGAGATATGGTATTACCTCGTCAAATCCTTAAGGTGAATGAAGGCCATCTCATTTACACTGCAGAAAATAATACTAAATTGCTGCTCTATCAAGTGATACTTCTCTAACATTGTACCATTATTGTACTACACAATTGAATACCACATCAATAGATTCATCAACATAAATTAACAAAATAAGAGGCCTTCTCGCAAGGCCTCTTATTTTATACTTTTGCTATTATTTTTTAAAAATCACATGACGCGTGTGGGGATGATGGCATCAATGATGCCGATAATCAAAGCCGCCACAATAGCGCCGAATACGTTGATCTGCATTCCCGGCACGATAAACTGCGTCAAGTAGATAATCAATGCCGACAATAAAAATCCCGTTATGCCCCGTCCAAAGGGTGAAGCATCGATCTTAAACAGCTTTTGTATCACGTAATCCAACGCAGCAATTACAACCGCGGCCAGCAAAGCTGTGCCAAACCCCATATTGGAAAAACCAGGGGTCAGCAGCGCTGTCACCATCAGCACAATGGCAGCGACTACAAAGCGGATGATTATACCTAACCAGCTTCTGCCACCTTCGTTCCTTTCACTCTGCCTGTTTTCCATTCCTTCAGCCATACTCACACTTCTCCTTTCATATTAAATTATTTATTGACTCATATTGCGCTTGACCGACTGCACCTGTCTTTCCATATCCATTGGCCGGTCATGGCGCTCATCAATTGTCATACTGGTAATAACCCGTTCGGCTCCCATTTGAAACGGAATGCTGTGAATCTGCCGAGCCAAGTTCATCAATTGGTCAAGATTGCCCTCTATCACCGTACCAGTAGGCGTAATCTGATATTTAAGCCCCTGCTGCTCTATAAGCCTGCAGGCCTCAGCCACATAGCTGCTGAAACTGGGCTGACCGGTGCCAACCGGTACTATGCTGATGTCTAATACTGGCACACTCTCACCTCCAACAATTTTCTATCCGTTATTTTTTCCGACTTTTAATTTTTCATCCCATCTTTTTAAATCATATTAAACCATAAAAAAAGGAAAGGATTGACTCCTTTCCTTTTTCCTGACACGTACTGAACCCTCCAATATTACTGATTTACAATTTCAGGACATCTTACTCAAGTGTTCGGTGCCAGGAATGAGCTCAGTCCAATATCACTGATTAACAGTTTCAGAACCGTCTGAACCATGTTCTTGTTTTGTATCCTGTAAACTATCCTCTTCTTTTATATCCTTATTCCCTTCTTCTTTATGATTCCCTTCTTCTTTATGCTCTTCCTCATTTTTATCAAGCTGCGCTAATTCTCCATCACCGCCCGATAAAGCGCCCTGTTCAGGAGCAAGCTCGACCCTCTTTCGCCTGACTACAAGCATTATAATGGAAAAGGCTATCAACAAACCCGCCAGCAGCTGTGAAACCCTGAAGGGCCCCCAATACAGGCTATCGGTACGAAGCCCTTCAATCACGATACGTCCACACGAATAGAGAAGCAGATAAAGCAGGAATATATCCCCCGGCCTTTTCCTCCGCTTCCTGTAATACATCAAAAAGATGAATACCAGCAGGTTCCACATAGATTCGTAGAAAAAGGTAGCCATATGCCACTCTCTCTTTGCCTCTATGTATACGGCAAACGGAAACCACTGCCATGCCCTGTCGGTTACTATTCTCCCGTAGGCTTCCTGGTTGAAGAAATTGCCCCACCTGCCGATTGCCTGGCCAAGTATAAGGCTAGGCGATACAATATCCACTAGGTCCCAGAAATTGACCTTGCGCCACCGCGAGAATATCATAGCCGCCACGATGCCGCCTATCACCGCACCGTATATGGCAAGGCCACCCTCCCAGATTTTAAATATATCTATCGGATTATCCTTATAGATATCCCACTGAAAAGCCACATAATACAGCCTTGCGCCTACAATGGCAAACGGGATGGCCAGGAGGGCAAAATCCAAAATCATCTCAGGGTCAAACTTAAGCCTCCTGGCATATCCCATCGCCAGGTAAATCCCTATGAGCACCCCCGTCGCAATGAGTATCCCGTACCAGTACACAGGGCGGCCAAAAATCTCAAATGCCACCGGATCCGGCCACATAAAACCTCCCCCCTTACCTTAAAGACTTCTAATTCGGCAATATGATGGATACGCTGCTGTGGTAATTCTCAAAAAACCTGTTGAAGTGGTCCTTGACCTGCCCATAGTTTATCTGCATCAGCCTCTCAATGTAATCAAACAGCCCTATATCCTTGAAAACCAATGACACAAACTGCACGCCAATGGTCTCCAGCGAGTTGAACATCCTTATATACTCCCCAACCTTCTTTTTCTTGATCCGGGAGAAATACTCCACATCCCAGGGTTCCTTCTTGAGCCTCTCTATCTCCTGGTAAACCATATCCACAACCTTTTCAGGATTGGGCGACTCACCGCCCATTATTATATGCCCGTAATCCTTCTCGCCGGTATACTCGGCACTGAAGGACAGGTCAATCAATCCTTCCTCATACAGTTTGCTGTAAAGGTCGGAGCTTTGGCCCACCAGCATGTCCAGCATGATGTCATTGAGTATCATCTTATCGAGCAAAGCCTGGCCCCCCTGTCCCACCTGGGTGTCTTTGAAACCCAGCATAAACAGCGGCCGGGGTACCGGCAACTTATCCTTCACCATCTGGCTGGCCACCGCGGGAGGCTCATTGGGGTATATTCTCTTTATTTCCCCCTGTTTTGACACATTTTTATCCTTAAAATGGCGCTCCACCTGCTGTATAACTCTGTCGGCATCGATATCCCCTGTTACAAATAAAACCATGTTGGAGGGATGGTAAAAAGTCTCATAGCATTTGTACAGCATTTCCTTGGTTATTCTCTGAATGGATTCCACTGTACCGGCAATGTCGTTTTTTACGGGATGGTTCTGGTACAGCCCTTTTAGCAGGTTGAAGTACACGCGCCAGCTGGGATCATCCTGATACATGACTATTTCCTGGGTAATAATGCCCTTTTCCTTTTCTACCGTCTGGTCAGTAAAATAAGGGGTGCCCACAAAATTGAGCAGTATATCCAAACACTCGTAAAAATTTCCAGTAGATGTAAAATGATAGGCCGTCATGTTAAAGCTGGTAAAGGCGTTGGGGCTGGCCCCCAGCTTTGAAAAAGCGTCAAACACGCTTCCTTCCTCCTGCTCAAACAGCTTGTGCTCCAGAAAATGTGCGATGCCCTCCGGCACCTTTATGGGCTGGTTCTCCCCAGGTACGACAAACTGATTGTCATTGGAGCCGTAATTTGCCGCATAAATGGCAAACTGCTTTTGATAGCCCTCCTTGGGCAGCACGTACACGTTTAATCCGTTTTTTAGCTTTGCATGTATCAGCTTTTCGTTTAATAGATCGCTTTTAATTTCCTTTCTCATGGACAACATATCCCCTCTTTCTATTTCTCAAAAAATATATGGTATCCAGCTTGACCTTATTGGAGACTTCCACCACTTGATCCATGGTAACACCCTTTATTTTTTCTATCAACTCCTCCAGCGTAACGTCTGAATCCATCACGCTGTTGCCAAGATAATAATCGATGAGCTGTGACGGCTGGTCCATGCTGCCTTTCAGCGAAGTAACCAGGGCATTGATGGCCCCTTCAAACTCCTGCTGCGTGATCTGGCCTCTTGCCATGGCATCCAGCTGTTCCATTATTATGTCCACCGTCTGCTGATACTTGTCCACATCAATACCAGCCCCAACGAACATGAGGCCTTTGAATTTCTCCAGCCGGGCAAAAGCGTAATAAGCCAAGCTGGCCTTCTCCCTGACATTGATAAACAGCTTAGAATGAGGACCACCGCCCAGAATGCTGCTGTATACCAGCAGCGGAAAATACTCCTTGTCAGCGGCACTTATATTGGTTCTAAAGCCCATGGTAAGTTTGCCCTGATTCACATCCATCTCCTCTGTAACCGTCTTAGGAACTACCTGCAGCTTTTTGTAGGTAGTCTTGGGTATTGTCTTCACCTGCTTTCTCTCCACTGAAAAGCTGCGTTCGAGCAGCAATCTCACCTTGGCCGGGTCCACATCCCCCACCACAAACACGTCCAGCGGGCTGGTCTGCACGACATCGAGATACACGTTGTAAAGCCTGGCATCGTCCAGGTTCTCCAGTTCCTTCACATCGCCAAACACATACCTACTGTACTTTTCACCCTTGCACATCTCCTGAGCGCATCTCTCCAGGCTGTACTGGATCTTGTCGTTGACCAGCGACTTGATCCTGTTCTTCATGTTTTCCTTCTCCTGAGCCACATAGCTCTTTTTAAAACCGCCGCCTTCTAAAACAGGGCGATTTATCACGCGGTTTAAAAAATAAAAAGCCTGTGCCAGTATTCCCTGCTCTGCCAGGTAATCGTCATTTACCACTTCCATGGAAAAGCGGAGTATCTGCCTTTCTCCCTTTTTTTGCACTCCTACATCGAACAAGGCACCGTACAGGCTCTCCAGGTGCCGCTCAATGTCCTTCAGTGTCTCAAAGCCTTCACATCCTCGCTTTAGCACTGCTGGGATTAAAGCGTTGTAGGTATAATCCTCATCCAAGTCCCTGTGGAAGCAAAAGCTTATGGTAACGGTTTTAAACTTCTTGGTCGGCAAAACCCACAGCTTCACGCCCTTGTCTATATCCATGTTTTCAATACGCATATATTTACCTCCTGATTTGGCATAAATTCGTGCAACTGCAAACCACCACTTTACCTTTTTACTTTTATATTTTCGCTTTCATCTCCAAAAATCCTCTAAAAATTATTATTCTTAGGGAAAATTTTTCTATACCTTGTTATTCTCTTTTTTTCAAGGCCCAGGCCCCCACAATTTGGTCCGGCATTTTGGGGAAAGGGCCAAAGCTGAAAGGCGCCCGATTTCACGAATAATATGCGAAATATCCACCATACAACAAATTTAAGGTATTGCATATTTATACAATATTTACTATACTAGTTTTATATACAAAAACGCAGTGTTTGTATAAACCCATGTAAAGCTTTTTAACTGCCTGGCTGGGAAAAAAAGCTAACAAAAGCCAAAAAACCGCAAAACCAGGCTGTAAGCTTTTAAAGCAACAATTGTCATCGTCAATCATCATGACAGAAAAGTTTAGACAGACCGTTATATCAAATAGATTTGAGCGGTTAAGCTATGGGTTAAGCTGCAATAACAGGGAAATAGCCTGTACAATAAAGGTGCCTGGCAGCAGTAAAAGGCTTAAACAAAATATCTCAAGGAAGGGGAAGCCTATGTGTGAGCAAATCAAACAAATCGCCATGAGGATCAAAGAGCTAAGAGAGATCTCCGGCATCTCGGAAGAGGACATGGCCCGAGAATTCAACATCCCCCTTGAACTGTACAAAAAATATGAAAGCGGGGAAATAGACATACCCGTAAGTTTCCTGTACCAGGTGGCAAACAAATTCAACGTGGAGCTGACAGCAATCCTATCAGGTGAGGAACCCCGCCTGCGCATTTACTCGCTGGTGAGAAAGGGCAAAGGTTTGGAAGTGGAAAGAAGAAAAGAATACAAATATCAGAGCCTGGCCTATAATTTTGCCCATAAGAAAGCCGAGCCGTTTTTGGTCACAGTTGAGCCAAAACCCGATGACCAGCCTATATCCCTCAACTCTCATCCCGGACAGGAATTCAACTACGTTCTGGAAGGGACCCTCAAAGTGGTAATACACAACTATGAACTGGTGCTCAATGAGGGCGATGCCCTGTTCTTCGATGCCAGTTTCAAGCACGGCATGAAGGCATTAAATGGCAAAACTGCCAAATTTTTGGCTATCATACTTTAAAAATTTCTATAACCCTTTATCACGATAATTACGTTTTAGACGCTTTAGAGTTATATTTAGTGGAATTTATCATCTTTACTGCAAGAAGACCCCATCTTCTACAAGATAGAAATGAATTACAGGCCAAGACAAGTGTACATGAATTAAAATAGCTGACGAATCTGCTGTTAAGCAGATAGCAGTAGTGGGTGTGTGGACCTTCCTGTGAACCTTCTCACAAAGCCACCACCTCTATAGGTATAGTAACAATCATACTAAACAAACATAAGAGGGGTAGGATACATATGTTGCTTGAGAAATTCGTTTCAGGAAATTTTACATCGTACGAGGACTTCGTACAAAACTTCAAGATAAAAGTACCCGATAATTTTAACTTTGCCTATGACATTGTCGATGAGCTGGCCAAACACCAGCCCCGTAAAACGGCTATTGTGTGGTGCGATGACAACGGTGGAGAAGAAATTTTTACCTTTGAGCAGATAAAATACTACACCGATAAGACGGCCAATTTCTTCAAATCCCTGGGGATAAAAAAGGGTGACAGAGTGATGCTGATACTCAGGGGACGCTACGAATTCTGGTTTTGCCTGCTTGCGCTTCACAAACTGGGGGCAATAGCGGTGCCGGCCACTCACCTGCTCACCGCCAAAGATATCGTATACCGTAACAACGCCGCCGACATCAAGATGATCGTGGCCTTAAACGAGCCCATGGTGCTTGAACACGTGGATCAGGCTCATGGCCAATCGCCGTCGCTCAAATACAAAGTGGTGGTTGGAGGCGAGAGAGAAGGCTGGATAAGCTTTTATGAAGGAATTGTCAATGCTCCATCCAGCTTTGAGCGCCCCACTGGAGTCCAAGCTACTACAAATGACGATATCTCTCTGCTGTACTTTACCTCAGGTACCACAGGGTATCCCAAAATGGTGCAGCACAACTTCACGTATCCCCTGGGCCACATAATTACCGCCAAATACTGGCAAAACGTGCAGGACGGCGGCCTTCACTACACGGTAGCCGATACCGGTTGGGCAAAGGCGGTGTGGGGCAAGATATACGGCCAGTGGATATGCGGCAGCGCGGTGTTGGTATACGATTACATCAAATTCGACCCCAAGCGCCTGCTTCAGATGGTGGAGAAATATAAAGTTACCACTTTCTGCGCTCCTCCTACCATATATCGTTTCCTCATAAAAGAAGATTTATCCCAGTACAACCTGGAAAGCTTAAGATATTGCGTGGTGCCAGGGGAGCCGTTGAATCCCGAAGTATACTACCAGTTCCTGAAGGCCACCGGGATCAAGTTAATGGAAGGCTACGGGCAGACCGAGCTTACGGTAACCATAGCCACCTTCCCGTGGATGGAACCAAAACCGGGCTCAATGGGGAAACCCGCACCGGGATATGATATAGACATAGTCGATGAAAACGGGCGCTCCTGCGACATAGGTGAAGAAGGCCAGATCGTCATTCGCACCTACAGCAGCAAGCCTGTAGGAATGTTTGATGGATACTACAGAGACCCCGAGCGGACAAAAGAGGTGTGGCACGACGGCATATACTATACCGGCGATATGGCGTGGCGCGATGAAGACGGCTACTTCTGGTTTGTGGGGCGCGCAGACGACGTCATAAAGAGCTCGGGGTACAGAATAGGCCCCTTTGAGGTTGAAAGCGCGCTCATGGAACATCCGGCGGTTCTAGAGTGCGCGGTCACCGGCGCACCCGACCCCATAAGGGGGCAGGTTGTAAAAGCGACGATAGTCCTGTCAAAGGGATATAAACCGTCCCAGGAGCTCATCGTAGAGCTGCAGGAGCACGTAAAGAAGACCACCGCACCCTATAAATATCCCAGGATAATCGAGTTTGTGGACGAACTTCCCAAAACCATCAGCGGCAAAATACGCAGGGTGGAAATAAGGGAAAGGAATAGCAAGAAGTAGGTTCAAAAATAAAAGGGATGTTCCTGGACTTGCCCAGGCACATCCCTTTCATAATATTATGCATATCAGTCCTCCGCTTCCCTCGTTTATGATCCTCTGCAGGGTTTCTTGAATCTTGAACTGGGCATCCTCGGGCATCCTCATCAGCTTGTTGGCCAGCCCTTCCTTGACCAGCTCATGCAGTGATTTGCCGAATATATTGGTCTCCCATATCTTGGCAGGATCGTTTTCGAACTCCTCCAGCAGGTACCTCACCAGCTCCTCGCTCTGCCTTTCGGTACCCACAATGGGGGATACCTCGGTCTGAATGTCCACCCGTATGAAGTGCAGGGAAGGTGCACTGGCTTTAAGCCGCACGCCAAACCGGCTGCCCTGTTTCACGATTTCAGGCTCTTCCAGCCTCAGCTCTTCCATAGAGGGCGGTACCACCCCGTAGCCCGTCTCCCGGACATCGCGCAGTGCGTTGGCAATTCGGTCATACTCCTTCTTGGCTATGGCCAGCTGCTTCATCAGGCTTATCAGCTGATAATCGCCCTCAATCTCATAGCCACACTCCTCGCCCAGCACCCTGTAAAACATGCCGGGCTTGACGTCTATATTGATGGCCACCTTCCCATTCCCCAGGTTTATATTGCTCACCCTGGGCGGCTCTATATGCTCCAGCTGTTCTTCTTGGCCGCCAACTTTTTCGATGTCCCGCACCCTGTACACATTTTGGGTGATGCCCTTTACGTATTCCAGTATGTACTTGACAAGCCAGTGGTCATCATCAAGGCTCTGAACCCACTTGGGAACGTCGATCCGTATCTCGGTCAGCGGGAACTCAAACAGCACCGTGCTCAATATGTTATGTATATCCTCTGTCGTAAGATTTAACACATCAAGGGCCAGCACCGGCACGTCATATTTCTCCTCCAGAGCATCCCTCAACATAAGGGTCTCCTGGGCGGCAGGATTTTTTGAGTTGAGGATTATTATAAACGGCTTGTTGAGCTCTTTGAGCTCCCTGACGACTCTCTCCTCGGCCTCCACATAGTTCACCCTGGGAATGTCTGTGATGCTTCCATCGGTGGTAACCACAAGGCCTATGGTAGAATGGTCGGTAATCACCTTTCTGGTGCCCAGCTCGGCCGCCTCTTCAAAAGGAATATCATAGTCAAACCAGGGCGTGCGAACCATGCGCGGGCCGTCGCCCTCCATGTGTCCTATGGCACCCTTGACCAGGTACCCCACGCAGTCGACCATCCTCACCTTAAGATTGGCAGTCCCCTTTATGGCGATCTCCACGGCCTCATTGGGAACGAACTTGGGCTGGGTGGTCATGATGGTGCGCCCCGTCCCGCTCTGGGGCATCTCATCCTTTGTGCGTTCTTTCTTAAACCCGTTTTCCATGTTGGGCAAAACCAGCAGTTCCATGATCTTCTTAATAAGCGTTGACTTTCCCGTTCGAACAGGCCCCACTACCCCGATGTATATATCGCCATCGGTTCGTTCAGCTATGTCCCGATACAAGTCAAATTTCTCCATCCGTCCCCCTCCTTTTCTTGTTGAACCTCATCAATATACAGCTCAACCCTGCTTCGGCCAAACTGAAATATCGCTTCATATGGCATTTAACCCTCTTACGGCAGCTCACCAATCACGATTTTGCATTAGTAATATATATTGGAGGGAGACAAAAAATATGACAAGTAGTCAAAAAAATGGCACCCCATCACAGGTGCCTTACCATCTTATGTCCATATTGCTTACCACTTCCTCTATCTCATGGGTCCTGCTCCTCAACATCAGCTCGCTCACCGCTTCCTTGGGGTGCTTGCCCTCAAACAGCACGTGATACAGCTGCTCAGTTATGGGCATTGAGATGCCGTGCTTGTTTGCCAGCTGATAAGCCGCTTTACAGGTTGTAACCCCTTCCACCACCATTCCAATGCTGTCCAGTACCTCTTCAAGCGGCTTGCCCTGGCCTATCAAGATCCCGGCCCTTCTGTTGCGGCTGTGCATGCTGGTACACGTCACCACCAGGTCCCCTATTCCCGCCAGCCCGGCAAACGTCAGGGGATGCGCACCCATGGCCTGCCCCAGCCTGGATATCTCGGCTATCCCCCTGGTGATAAGCGCAGCCTTGCTGTTGTCTCCAAACCCCAGCCCATCGCTGATGCCGGCCGCCAGTGCAATTATGTTTTTAAGGGCTCCACCCATCTCAACGCCTATGACGTCCGGATTGGTATACACCCTGAATGTCGGCCCCATGAAAACATCCTGCACAAACTCGGCATCTTCCTTTCTGTAGGAAGCGCACACCACAGCTGTAGGGATATCGCGCCCCACTTCTTCGGCATGGCTTGGACCAGAAAGGACTGCAACGCGCGCAGAAGGTATTTCCTGCTCTATGACCTGCGAAAGCCGCAGCAGCGTATCCATCTCAAGCCCCTTTGCCACGTTGACGATCACGTGGCCTGAAGGTACAAAAGGGGCTATCTGCTGCGCCATGCCCCTTATATACTGCGACGGCACAGCCAGCACCGTCAGCTCTGCACCCTTTAAAGCCTCCTCTAATGACTGGGTGGGAAACACGTCGCTGGGTATCAGCACCCCGGGAAGATACCTTATATTCTCCCTTGCTTTCTCAATCTGCTCGCATATCTCCCTTTCCCGCACCCACAGCTTGACCTGTATGCCCTTCTTGGCCAGCATGGCCGACAGGGCTGTGCCCCAGCTGCCTGCTCCGACAATTGCTACTCTATGTACCATAAGCAATCCTCTCCCTGTGTTTTATGCTAGTCCTGGCTCACTGAACTCTGGCCCGCTCGCCCAGCTTATTTTCCTTCCCCTCTATGAGCCTGGATATATTGCTCCTGTGCCTGTACAAAGCCAATCCCCCAACCAGCACTCCAAACAGCACCATCTTCCAGTCATATCCGAATATGACCAGCAGTATGGGAAACAGAATAGCCGCCGTTATAGACCCCAGGGAAACGTACCCGGTTATGGCGATTATAATCACTCCTACCACAAAGAGTATGGCGCTGATGAGCGGGAAGAGCACCAGCAGCACGCCAAACGAAGTGGCTATACCTTTGCCTCCCCTGAAATTGAGAAATACCGGCCAGTTGTGCCCTACAATGGCAGCAAACCCTGCCAGAACAGCCCCTGTCTCACCAGCCATCCATCTCCCGATGAGAGTAGCCAAAACCCCTTTCAGGATGTCAGCCAAAAATACCGCAATGCCGGCCTTGACGCCCAGTACTCGAAGCACATTGGTGGCCCCTGCATTTCCGCTGCCGTACTGCCTTATATCGATGTTTCTGGCTATCTTCCCCGCCAGAAAAGACGGCGGTATGCTGCCCAGCAGGTAACCTGCAAGAACGGCAATAAACAGTTTCACGCTCGCACCTGGTCATCTAAACTGTGCAAAACTGCACAAGTTTAGACGGCTGGGGTATTTTTTACCGCCCTTCAGGTTGTCCCAGCCCCAGCAGGCGGTATTTGGGACAACCATAGCCCCTGCCCCAAGAAGCAGGAACTCACGCCCTTATCCGGGTCTCCCCACTTGCCCTGAGAATAATACCCCCCTCAGGACAGAGACATCTCTTAATACCCTCTCAGGAGAGAGTGGCGTCACCACCGCTACCTTGAGAACTCGCCAGAGTTTATAGCTATCGCTACAGGCACCAAGACTTGTTCCACCCAGTGGCCTCGGTACCTCCCCCGGCTCACTCCCAAAGCTTTGCATAAGCTTCTTAACCCTCTCTATTTCTTTCAAATGTTTCTCCCTCAAATGTTTGTTCTTGACCGTTTTCTTTACATGCTCTTTCAATTTCTCTAATTCATCAGCATCCAAACGCTCTACAATTGCCATATACCCTTCGGGAATCTGCTCTTTTAGTCCAAGCCCTCTCCTCGCTATTACATACGCCGCCGCTTCGTCCTTGCTTATCATATACTGCGGCGTATACTTTAAAAGCCCTATCACTGATGTATATGCGGGATTAACCTCTATAACCTGTATACCCTTACGCTGTGCTAAAATCTTGACTTTATCCAAAAGCGACCTGTAGCTGAAATTATGTCTTATCCTCCTCGATTTTCTCCCCGAAAAGTCCCCCCTCTTCCCTTTGTCCCTTATATCCAACCTCTCGATTACTATTGCTTTTTCCTTTTCTTCCGCTAGCCTTACTACCTCGTGGGCATACTGCCATCTAAAATATTCCCTCTTGTTTGAATTACCGCTCGCAAGCTCCGGCATCGGAATCTTGCCGTAACTTACAAGCTGCCCATTCACATCCGCTTCCGCCCACGCTATGTGATTCGGATATGCGTTAATGTCTATGCCTATGACCCCATTTTCCTTCGTTACCACAACTTCTGGAAAGTATTCTTCAATCGTAAAGTAGGCATATACCTTGCCGTTCTTAAGCTTTAGCTCAACCGAATAAGCCTCTCCACAAGTGCTGATTGCTTGCAGCAATCCCTCCCGGCTCTTCCCTTTTTTCCATCCCGCTTGTATCCTTGCATACGCATACTTTCTTTCTCCTACGTTGATTCTTAGTCTAGCACCATTTTCATATATCTCAATCCTTGTGTTGAGATTCCCTTTCTTGCTCCTGTCACCTCTTGAGTAGAGGTTGCCTTTCCTTCTCTCTTGCCACTCTTGTCTTAACCTCTCGTATGCCTTACCGTTTATGTGCCGTTTCTTGAGCTTATCAAACAAACTCCTGCCACCAAAAATAACCTTACTGGGGTTTTCGTCCCTTTCTCTGCAAGACTCTAAAACGCTCTTTGCCTTCATTATCGCATCATCTACATACCTCGAATTTAAATTAAAAACCCCCTGTAGTTCTCTTTTTAGTGTGTTTCTGCTCGAGCCTTCTAAAAGCCTGTTATATGCATATCTCATGCAGGATGACCATCTTCTCATTAAATCTAGCACTATTTGCTCATCTTCCTTGCTTGGGAAAGTAAGTTTAGCCTGTATTGTTATCATGTCTTTTACCACCTCTTTGTCCGTAAATCCTGGCTGCAAATGATGTAACTATTGCTATTAAGTCTTCTGCTAGCTCTTTGTTTACATCTTGTTCATTTTCTTCCCCATTTAAAACTATAAGCTCTACTCCAAAACTTTCCATCAAAAATTTAAGATATTCAAAACCAAACCTTGCCAGTCTATCAGGATACTCTATTACAACTTTTTGAACTTCTCCTCTTTTTATTTTGTTCAGAAGCTTTAATAAACCTCTCCTGTTTTCATTTACCC